>Ga0187776_10000750_pt1 | contig 15647 bp, 14 predicted proteins | sample 0216_BV02_MP12_2_FD_132426 | JGI IMG/M metagenome (GOLD analysis project Ga0187776, IMG submission 132426) | Tropical peat soil microbial communities from peatlands in Department of Meta, Colombia - 0216_BV02_MP12_20_MG | ecosystem: Environmental > Terrestrial > Soil > Wetlands > Peat | place...
AAAGAGGCTGAGATTGTCATGTCAGTTTGCAATGGCGCCACTCTTCTCGCTGCTGCCGGCATTCTCGATGGTCATTCCGCAACGACCAATAAAATGTTATGGGAAATGTCCACAAAGACAGGTCGGAACGTTAAATGGATTAAGAAAGCCCGCTGGGTCGATGACGGCACCGTAGTTACCTCTTCAGGAGTTTCCGCCGGTATAGACATGACACTTGCAGTAATCACACGTCTTTACGGTAAGGATATCGGAGACCAATTAGCGAAGATAATCGAATACGAACCACACGAGAATCCGGCTTGGGATCCCTTCGCAAAGGGAGCCGGCCTCACAGAGTGAAGTGCAAAGTGATAATGTTCACCTCCATGTGAGCTCATAGAATACAGATATGGATGTCGGACAAAGACATGAAGCCCGAACAGAATAAAAGGAGGCTTTGTTTTCCCCTTGAGGCTCATACCCGGCGTTCAACAATCCTCCTGTAAATCATCACTTTTCGACTTTTGCCAAATTTGCCGCATTGTAGGTGTTATGCGCACCGCGACAGGTAAGCTCAAACCGTTTACGCTTAAACGCACTCATGCATGGCTTTATCATCCCCTCAAAAGTCCATTCGCTCGGAAATTCCATGATAAGCTTATGAGATAACGTAAAACATTTCTTTTTCATACAATCGCGAAAAAGAGAATTACAGTTGAACTCCTTGCAGGCCTTATGGTCTTCCCTACAATAATTTGGTACAGCATCATAAACCTTCCTGAAGGTACATTTCAATGTTTCAGCGATCTTAAGCCCAAATTTCTGCACAACGGTATCCAATCTGTCCGATCTAAGTTTATAAATCTGTTTTATCTGACTCGCAGTAAAAGATTTCTTTACGTTTAAGGATTCATACTCATACCCCTTCCCGATGTACTTACCAATGTAATTGACGATCTTCCAAAATCTCATACGTATCTTAGGAGCCGTTATTTTTATAAACCCTAACTTCCATGATTTTGCTATATCTTTGCTATCAGGAAACACATACGGCTTGTTATAGATATACAAGATTTGAAAATGTATAGCTCCCCTTTCCTGATTCTCTTTGACAGCAATTCGCTTCCCTTCAGCACCAGCACGTTTCAAACGTTGTTGTATAAAGGTATCTACTCTGTGAAGATGGTCACAAGTAATGTCTGGTACATTTCCCGCGACAGTCAACGTCAAATGAAGAACGTAATATTTCGGGTAATTGTAACGGACATAGTTAACGATCTTCTTCACCGAGTTCAAGAAATTGCTGTACCTACCTATAGGTGCTTCCCAAACTTTGCCTGTTTCTTTGTGGCGAAACCTCATGACTGTCATAGGCATAGCAACCTGCACGCGGAAACAATTTTGATGACGGTTTGATGACGGGCATTATGTAAACTTCCGGAAGATAAGTCATTGAATTGGCAGGATTTCTTTGGTGCCGAAGGCGGGATTTGAACCCGCACGGGTTACCCCACACGCCCCTCAAACGTGCGTGTCTACCAGGTTCCACCACTTCGGCAGAGATATGTATGCTACTATAAAAATCTATGGGTTTTCAAGCCTTCAGCGTAGCTTGCCGGGCTGATACAAAAGTCTTATAGATCTGTCATCTCTGTGCCTGAGGCGATCAAACGGCGGAAAAGAAATCTCTTCTTATGTTAGGTGATAACCTTTGTATTGATCTTGATTTTTATTTTCTTTTTCATACTTTCGATATACGAGATTACCGCCTTTTCTTTCCTGTCACGCAGCATAGCATCGCTGATCATTTTTGCCGCCTGCTCGTTACCCGAAGTCTGTGCGGAGGTAGCATCGATATCAGTCCGGTCAACAGAAAGTTCTATTAACCGTCTCATCTTGGTGGCGGTCAGTTCCTCACGCGTTCCGTTTTCAAATTCCTCCGGCGTCAGCCTGTTCAGCCTCAACCTGTTAAGATACAGATTCCTGTCGAAGGCACCGTTGTTCATGAAAGCCGGCTCGTGCGATATTGCATCCTGCAGCTCCTGATCACTTACGCTGATGCCGGTTTCCTTGGCAGCAATAAGGAGCACCTTCTCATTCAACATGGAGTTCAGCACATTATCCTTGAGATTCAGCTTTTTTTCCATCTCATCATTGAATTTGTCTTTGTAAAGCTCCCTGTAGAACCGGGATGTCCTCTCGTAGGCCTTCCAGTAATCCTCCGCACTTATTTTGTATTTCCCGACTTCGGCAGCTATCTGGATGCCGCCCGTTTTATCGACAGTTCCGACACCCCAGAATATGAAAGACAATATTACGATAAAGAAAAGGACATAGAAATATTTTGCGTGTTTTCGCATCACTTTTAACATTATTAAAACCTCCCGTTAAAATAATCTTGTATGATATCCCTGTGATCAAAAGCGATCTGCTCGGGTAATGCATCCCTGCCAAATACGCCCACTTCCTTTGCGTCGTCTCCTGCAACCGCCTTGCCCGCGGACTTTGCAATAAAAACTGTTGTTATCGTGTGATGCCTCGGATCCCTTTTGGGGTCGGAGTATGTGTGGAATTGCCTGGTCAGTTCGATATCAAGGCCGGTTTCTTCCTTTGCTTCCCGTTCTGCGGCAGATTCGAGACTTTCCCCGTAATCCACAAACCCTCCCGGCAAGGCCCATCCCCCGGGCGGATTTTTCCGCTTTATCAAAAGGATGCCTTTGTTATTTTCGATGATGATGTCAACGGTAGGAAGCGGGGTCCTGCGGTTATGTCTGGTTTTCAAATCCTATCTCGATATCCCTTTCGGGCACTATAGTTGATACAGCATGTTTGTAAATGAGCGATTGAGAGTTCTCCTTCAGGAGTATTACAAAGTTGTCAAACCCTTTTATCATACCTTTCAGCCTGACGCCATTCGTGAGGTATATTACGACCGGGATTTTTTCCTTTCTGAGTTGGTTCAGGTAGCTGTCCTGAAGGTTCACACTCTTACTGACAGTTGTCATGCTCATCTCCTTGTTTTTTTATTCTACCATAAAGTATTTTTATCAATATTGCAAGGTTTCCGTTTCTTCAGCGTGCGGCAAAAAGTCTTTCTATAACGGGATTAATCTGCAGGAAGGCCTCCCTGCTGTCATGGATGCCTGTGATATCAACCCAGTGGATGTCCTCTTCTTTTCTGAACCATGTAAATTGCCTCTTTGCGTATCTCTTCGTCCCTCTCTTGATGCGTCTCACAGCCTCGTCGAGCGGTATCTCCCCGCGCAGGAACGTCACGATTTCTTTATATCCGATGGCCTGCATCGAAGGCAGAGGTCGCCTTTTCTCGGTATCCCCGCGCATTTGTCTCCTCTTTTCTATCAAGTCTGTAACAGTTTTCACTTCGTCTATCAGGCCCAGCCGGATCATCTGATCAACCCTTTCCTCGATCATCCGGTAAAGCTCCTTCCTCCCCCGTGTAATTCCTATCTTGACAAAATCGTAGGGCAGCGTGCGGGTGAGATTCTCCTGCATCGCGGATATGGATGAACTGCTTCTCAGGCAGACTTCCAAAGCTCTTATGATCCTCCTTCTGTCATTCGGGGTTATCTTGCCGGCAGCCACGGGATCGAGTTTCTTAAGGTGCCTGTAAAGAGAGCCTCTTTCTTCCTCTTCGATGGAAAGGAGTTCCTCCCTCAGCGTCCAGTCTGCGGAGGGGCCGCTGAAGATACCCCTTGTCATTGCCTTAATATAGAGACCTGTCCCGCCGACTACGATAGGAATCGTTCCCCTGTTATGGAGGTCCTCGATAACCGGCACTACCATTTCGATATATTTCCCGGTGCTGAATGTTTCATCCGGTTCAATAACGTCAATCATGTGATGTCTGACAGATCTTCTCTCTTCAGGCGTTGGCTTCGCCGTGCCGATATCCATATGGCGGTAAATCTGCATAGAATCCGCGCTGATTATTTCTGTCTTCAGATCTTGCGCAAGCAGGGTCGAGATTCCGGTCTTTCCGGCGCCTGTGGGGCCGAGAAGGATGATCACTTTTTTCATTTTCTCTTGAATATCTTCTTCAGCTCATCCATGGAAAAGAATACTCTGGTAGGCCTGCCATGAGGGCACTGGTCGGGGTGCTCTGTCTTTTCAAGGTCGTCAAGAAGGGCTGACAACTCTTCCCGGCTTAGGATGGTTCTCCCCCTGACTGAACTGTGGCAGGCGATCCTTGCAGCGAGCACTTCTTTCAGGGATTTATCCGGAACAATGCCTTCGAGAATGCATGACGCCATATCCGACAGAATTGCAGCGATATCAGCCTCCTGCAGGGAAGAGGGCAAAGACCGGACGATTATGGTCTCATGCCCGAAATCTTCGGCTTCTATACCAAAGCTTCCGAAGATCTGCAGGCTCTCCAGAATAACACCGTATTCCTTATGCGCGAGTTTCACCTGTCTCGGGAACAGAAGCGGATGGCAATCAAGGCTTATACCTTTAAGAAATTTTTCATACAAAACCCTCTCATGGGCGGCATGGTGGTCTATGAGAGTGAGCCCGCCTTCACCCGAAAGGGCAATGAATGTATCACCGAGATAAATAAAAGGCAGCGATGGTTTATATGCCAGCTCAAGGTTTTCTGACAGGAGCGGATCATGATGTGCGAGGGACGAAGAATAGGAGGATGGCAATGCCACCCCGGCAGATTCCGGATAATCAGCTTTCGGCATCTCCGCAAATTGTTTTGTATATTGCAGCCGGTCTTCTTTTACGGCTTCTCTGATGAAACGATTGATAAACCGGTAGATCAATTCCTTATCCTCGAATCTCACCTCCCGCTTCGTCGGGTGAACGTTTACGTCCACTTTTGCAGGATCGATGTCAAGGAAAAGAAAAAAGATCGGGTGTTTGTCGCGGGGAATTATTCCCTCATATGCGCCATATACCGCGTGAGACAAAGCCCGGTCCTTCACCGGCCGGCTGTTGATGAAAAGAAACTGATGCGACCTGGTGGCCCTGAAATTATCGGTCTTTGTCACATAGGATCTCATCCTGATGCCTACCGTTTCGGCGTCAGCCTCTATCATGCCGCTGAGGAAGTCGCTTCCAAAGACCTGCATGATGCGCTCTCTTGGGCCGGATGCCGGCGGCAGGTTTATGGTCTCCTTATTGTCGGAAGTGAGCACGAACCCTGTCTTCGGGTGAGAAAGGGCTTCTTTAGTAAATACATCTATAATATGGAAAAGCTCGGTACTGTTTGACTTAAGGAATTTCTTCCTGGCCGGAGTATTAAAAAACAGGTCCCTGACCTCCACGGTTGTACCGACGGCAGGAGAGTCTTTTATCTCTCTGATTTCCCCTCTGGCTATTTGAACAGACACACCGGAAGGCTCTCCCTTCCTACCTGTAATGATCTTCACCTTTGAAACCGATGCAATGGACGGCAGGGCCTCACCCCTGAACCCCATTGTCTTTATATAGAACAGGTCCTTTTCGTCTGAAAGTTTGCTCGTTGCGTGTCTCCTGAAACAGAGGAGGGCGTCCTCCCTGTCCATTCCGTCGCCATTGTCAGATACCCTCATAAGGCGCTTCCCGCCGTAAAGCACGTCAACCTTTATATCGGTAGCCCCCGCGTCAATCGAGTTTTCCATCAGTTCCTTGACGACGGAAGCGGGTCTTTCGACTACCTCTCCTGCTGCAATCTTGTTTGTTAGATCAGATGGGAGAATCTTGATCTGCGGCATATCACATTTTACCTTACATTATTTGCAAAATGCACCACGAGAACATGAAGATACAGACGAATGTCTTTTCGATTCACCCCCAAAGAATTCTTGACAACTCTGGTCCATTGAATTCATGAATTTATTGCGGGGCGGCAGATATAACATTCTCGCTCATTCTCGGTCCCGAAAGCATTCGGGCCCTCCGAAGGCAAATTCTTTCTCCGAAAGACTTTGAATACGCTCTGATACTACATCTGCCGCCTTTTCTATACTTGGCGCGAACGAACAATATTCTTTCGGGTCAACGTCCGATCTGGGGCATATGGGAAGACAGGCTTATCAGGACATGCCGTGATACCTCTTGGTATGCATTCTGTGGTATATTTATCAATATTGTATCAAGGAGGAAGTGTATGGATATCCCGGCATTTGTTCTCGATAAAGCAACCGAAGCCAGGAAGGGAGCGAGGGTTCTGGCCAGAGCGTCCTCAGGTCAGAAAGACGCTGTTCTTATAGAAATGGCAAAGTCCTTGCAAAAGAGGTCGAAGGAGCTCATATCCGAAAACAGGAAGGACATAGAATTTGCAAAGAAGAAAAGGCTTTCGAAGGCTTTGATTGACCGACTTACCCTGAACCAGAAACGGGTTGACGAGATGGCGAAGGGGCTCGTTGAGGTCGCGGCGCTGCCGGACCCTGTCGGTGAAATCGTGAGGATGTGGCAGAGGCCGAACGGAATGAGCGTAGGTAAAATGCGGGTACCGATCGGTGTCATAGGGATCATCTACGAATCAAGGCCGAACGTTACAGCGGACGCCGCGGGGCTTTGTCTCAAGGCCGGCAATGCCGTTGTTCTGAGGGGTGGATCGGAAGCGATACATTCAAACAGGGCGATTGTGAGAGTCCTTAGGGATGTTGCAAAGAAGCAGGGCCTGCATCAGGGTGTCATCACCTTCATAGATATACCCGACAGGGAAGCTGTCATGGAGATGGTGAAGCTGGAAGGCGTTATCGATCTCATCATCCCGAGGGGCGGCGAGGCACTCATAAGGGCCGTTACCGAAAATTCGAGAATACCTGTCCTTAAACATTACAAAGGAGTCTGCCACGTGTTTGTCGACAGGGATGCTGACCTCATCATGGCTGAAGAAATTTGTTTTAACGCAAAGGTCCAGAGGCCGGGGACGTGTAATGCGATGGAGACCATGCTCGTGGATGAGGCGATTGCAGAGGGATTTCTTCCCCGTATGCTGAAGAGGTTCGAGAAAGCAGGGGTGGAACTGAAGGGAAGTCCGGAGACGCTCCAAATCTATCCCAATATAGAGGAAGTAAAGGAAGAAGATTACTATAAGGAATATCTTGACCTCATCTTGAATGTGAAGGTTGTCGGGGATATGGAGGAAGCCATGGAACATATCGCAAGATACAGCTCTTCTCATTCTGACGGTATAGTCACGATGAATTATGACAAGGCGATGAGGTTTCTGAGAGAAGTGGATTCTTCCGCCGTTTTTGTTAATGCTTCTACGAGGTTGAACGACGGTTTTCAGTTCGGACTCGGTGCGGAGATAGGGATTTCGACTGATAAGATCCATGCGAGAGGTCCGATGGGGCTCGAAGAACTGACCTGTACCAAGTTCATTGTCCTCGGGAACGGGCAGCTCAGGGAGTAAGATTTTTACCGGAGGATTGTTTTCTCGCTTTACGCGATAGCAATAGTCAGATGAGAGTCGGGATATTCGGCGGGACATTTAATCCCATACATTACGGACATCTCAGGGCTGCCGAAGAGGTGAGGGAAAGGCTTGGGTTCGACCGGATACTTTTTGTGCCTTCCGGCAATCCGCCGCTTAAATCGGCAGATAAGACCGATTCACACCATAGGTTCGAGATGACGCGGCTCGCCCTAGCGGGCAGCAAATGTTTTCAGCTCTCCGACGTGGAGTACAGGTTTTCCGGGAAATCTTATACGGTGAAGACTATTGGGGCGTTGAAGAATACCGATCCCTGTGCAGAGTTTTCTTTCATTCTGGGGATTGATGCTTTTCTCGATATCCCCAACTGGTGGCATCCGGAGGAATTAATCGCACTTACTGATTTTGTGGTGATATCGAGACCCGGCTTCGGTTTTATTGATCTCGGTACTTCTCCATATATGAAAATTGACAGGAAGGTATTGAAGCGGATCGACAATAATGAGAGCGAAACACACATAGCAAAACTCAAAAGCGGCAGAACCGCCATCCTTCTCAGACTCACCCCTATAGGCATATCCTCGACAGAGGTCAGAAGGCTTGTCGGGCAGGGCAGGAGCATAAAATATCTGTTGCCAGCCGATGTGCAATCCTATATAATTACTAAGAAGCTTTACAAGAAATAAGTTAAGAGTTAAGTCTTGATCGACAGCAACTATTGTTTGAACTTAACCTTAACCTTCAGCTTTTGATTCTTGATTTTTCATTTTCTGGCTCTCACGGCTTGGGAAGGAGGGAAACCCCTTAGAAAGCAAAGATAAGGCCCTCGAAGCAGCAAGGGCGGCAGCGGATAAAAAGGCAAGAGACGTACTTGTCCTCGATTTACAAGGCCTGACTACGATAACAGATTATTTTGTTATCTGCTCGGGAGAAAGCACCACCCAGGTTAAAGCAATAACAGAAGAGATAGAAGAGAGATTTCATGCGGAAGGCGTGAAACCGCTTGGTGTCGAGGGATTAAGTCACGGGCGCTGGGTGCTTATGGATTACAACGATGTCATGGTCCATATATTTGAGGAAGAGACAAGGAAATTCTATGAACTCGAAAAACTGTGGATTGATGCCGAGCGAATCCCGATTGAACAGTCCCGCTGATGAGTAAAGTCGGCGTATTTATATTCGTACTGTTCCTGGCAGCCCTCGCCTTGTTCGCGATCCACAATCAGGAAGTTGCCATAATAAACATCCCCTTTGGCAAGGCTTATGAGACCCCCACAATCGCCCTTATACTGCTCTGTGTCGCAATAGGCGCCCTTGCGATGCTTTCCGTTTTCATTGTGAGAGACACGAAGAGATATGTTGATAATCTTCAATATCAGAAGAAGCAGAAGAAAGATGCAAAGGTCCAGGAATTATATTCGAAGGCGCTGAACTATCTATTTTCCCACCATAACATGACGGAAGCCAGGGAATTACTTAAGGAAGTCCTGAATGAGGACCCTGAGCATCTGAACACGCTGCTCCAACTGGGTGATATCGCCATTGCGGAAGATAATTTTCAAAAGGCGAGAGAGTATTATCAAAGGGCGAGGGACCTTAACCCGAAGAATATAGAGGTGTTGTTTTCTCTTGAGAGGCTTATGGAAAGGACAGAGAGGTGGTCCGAAGCCCTTAGGTACAGCGAAGAGGTACTGGAGATGGATGATGAAAATCTCTCGGCCTTGTACAAGAAAAGGGACCTGCTCGAAAAGCTGGAGAAATGGGATGACCTAGTCCTTGTTCAGAAGACGATACTCAAAAACGAACATACGGAGAAGGATAAGGAACGTGAGCGACAGAATCTCGTCGGCTACAAGTACGAGTACGGAAGACATAGTCTTGAAAACGGGGAACTTGAAAAGGCAAAGAAGGCGTTCAGGACTGTGCTGAGACTCGAAAAGGATTTTATCCCTGCGACTCTCGGACTTGCTGAAGTGCTTTTGAGAGAAGGAGAGACCGAAGAGGCCATCAATCTTCTCGAAAAGAGTCATGAACAGACGTCCTCCATGATTGTGCTTTTAAGGCTCGAAGACCTGTTGATAAGTGTGGGGGAACCCCTGAGGCTCATACGTATATACAAGAGCAACATATCTAAGAATCCGCATGACCCCCTCATAAGGTTTTTTCTCGCTAAACTTTACTACAGGCTTGAGATGATAGACGACGCATTTGAGAGCATGGTGGCTGTGGATACCGGCGGCATCATATATCCGGAGATGAGCCAGCTTATGGGAAACCTTTATATGAAGAGAAACCAGACTGACAGGGCTGTGTACGAATTCAGGAAGGCACTGGAGGCTCGTAAGGTCGCCTTCAGCCTGTCTTACAGCTGCAAGAATTGCGGTCACACAGCGTCCGAGTGGTCAGGGAGATGCTCAAACTGCCTGCAGTGGAACACCTACCGCCTTAACCTGCCTGCCTGAGAAGCGTGATTCTAAGAATTTCCATGAACTCTATGTAGAACCTGAGAATGGAGTATTCTCGCTCATTCTAGTTTGTTGCTACCTGCAAGCTTTTGCCTATTTATATTCAAAATACGTATTTGACTATCGGCAAAAGAATCCGCTCAAATACCCCGTCCTCAGTTGTTGTCACCCATTTTGCTGAGAATTGGCCTGCGCTGCTCATGCGCGATTGACCCTGAAAAAGAACGGGAAAGCTTTGTAATGGTCAAACATGTATCAATGTTTTTGCTATAATAGCGTTTTGATATTCGAAGTCGTGGTCCGAGGAGGTATGCGGGTTTGGAAGAGAGATATGATCCCCAAAAAGTGGAACTGAAGTGGCAGAAATACTGGGCTGAGAACGGACTTCATAAAACTGGAATGGACCCTGCGCGGAAGAAGTTTTACTGTCTCGAGATGTTCCCTTATCCTTCCGGCGAAATCCATATGGGGCATGTGAGAAACTATGCTATCGGAGACGTTATCGCCAGATACAAAAGAATGAGGGGTTGTAATGTGCTCCATCCGATGGGATGGGATGCCTTCGGTCTTCCTGCCGAGAATGCTGCAATAAAACACGGCGTGCACCCATCCGAGTGGACCTACCGGAATATCGGAAATATGAAGAATCAGCTTAACCGCATGGGGCTCAGTTACGACTGGGAAAGGGAAGTGACCACCTCCAGTCCAGAATATTACAAATGGAACCAGTGGTTCTTCCTGAAGATGCTCGAAAAGGGACTCGCCTATAGAAAGTATTCCTACGTGAACTGGTGTCCTTCCTGCGCCACGGTCCTTGCCAACGAGCAGGTGATAGACGGGAAATGCTGGCGGTGTGACAGTGTGGTCATACAGAAGAAACTCGAGCAGTGGTTCTTCAGGATCACACGTTATGCCGAGGAACTGCTCCAGGGTTGTGATGAATTGCAGGGATGGCCCGCCAGGGTTGTCCTTATGCAGAAGAACTGGATTGGTAAGGGCGAGGGGGTCGAAGTGGATTTTTCTGTCGAGGGCATGGCCGAAAAGCTGAGGATCTTCACTACGAGGCCCGATACACTCTTCGGCGTTACTTTTATGTGCATAGCACCGGGACATCCCATGGTCGACAAGCTTGTCCGTGACAAGAGCGGCCTTGATGCGATCAGGACCAAATACGGCAAAGAGACCGAAAAAGTGGGGTTGTTCACGGGTAGTCATGCAACTAATCCGTTGAACGGTGAAAAGGTGCCCATATACGTCGCGAATTTTGTGCTCATGGAGTACGGGACGGGCGCTATCATGTCTGTCCCCGGCCACGACCAGAGAGATTTTGAGTTCGCAAAAAAATATGGCCTGCCTGTAAAAGTAGTTATAGTACCGAATCCTTCCTCATCCGTTTCCTATGAACCTGTCGAGGCGTATGAGGACGAAGGCGAACTCGTCAACTCTGGCAGGTTCACGGGCCTGAAGAGTGACGTCGCAAAGAAGGAGATAATAAGGTTCATAGAGGCTAAAGGGCTCGGCAAAGCGGTAGTAAATTTCAAGCTTCGGGACTGGGGCATATCACGTCAGAGATACTGGGGCACCCCAATCCCTATAATCTACTGCGACAAGTGTGGCGCCGTACCTGTTCCGGAAAAAGACCTTCCTGTCATACTCCCTGAAGGTGTGCAGATTACGGGCAAGGGAAATTCCCCGCTGCTCGATTCAGAGGCCTTTCTGCGTGTTGAATGTCCGAAGTGCGGCGGAAAGGCGAGGCGTGAAACAGATACAATGGATACGTTTGTTGACTCCTCGTGGTATTTCATCCGTTATTGTTTCAGGAAAGGTGATATAGATCTGGCTTCGGAACTCCGGAAAGCCGATTCCGAAGTGAGACAATGGATGCCTGTCGACCAATATATAGGAGGTGTCGAGCATGCTGTCCTCCATCTCCTCTATTCGAGGTTTTTCACAAGGGTCATGCGCGATCTCGGGCTTTTAGATGTGAGCGAGCCGTTTCAGAACCTGCTTACTCAGGGAATGGTTATTAAGGACGGTGCGAAGATGTCAAAGTCGAAAGGCAATGTCGTCGATCCGAATTATCTGATAGATAAGTACGGCGCGGACACCTCGCGACTGTTTTCGCTGTTTGCTGCCCCTCCCGAAAAAGACCTCGACTGGGCCGATAAAGGAGTCGAGGGTGCTTACAGATTTCTGAACAGGCTGTGGGCGATTGTTTATAAAAACCGTGAAGTGTTGTCCGCCTCAGGTGGAGTAAAGCATAAAGTGGGGGGAGAAGCTGTTCATAATTTGTACCTTACGCCTGACGCCTCACGTATATACCGGAAGGTTCATCAGACGATCAAAAGAGTGACGACGGATATCGAGAGGGAGTATCACTTCAATACCGCGATAGCCGCGCTGATGGAGATGATGAACGAGGTCACTCCTTTTGAACCGCAATCGGATGAAGACCGGAAGGTTTTCAGATTTGCGATCGAGAGTGTGCTCCTTATTCTTTCCCCGTTTTCCCCTCACATTGCAGAAGAACTGTGGCAGGCGGTCGGCAACAGGCGGAGTATCTTTGAAAGGAGCTGGCCTGAATGGGATGAGGAGGCAGCAAAGGAAGAGGAGATTGAGCTTGTGATCCAGGTGAACGGCAAGGTGAGATCAAAGGTGATGATACCCGCCGGCATGCGGGATGATGAATTAAAAAAGACGGCCCTCGAAGACCGGCGGACCCAGGAGATTATCGGCGCAGGGGCTGTCAAGAAGGTTATCGTTGTGAAAGGCAAATTAGTTAACATAGTAATAGGAAGTGAAAAGTGAACGGCAAGGAGTTGAAAGTCAAAGATGACTTACCGGCCTGCAGGCTGGCCATCCTGCCGAAGTTGAGAATGAGAAGCGGTTCATTATTTACAGTCTTCTGCTTTTTGCTCGGTCTATCAGGCTGCGGCTACAGCCTCCATAAGACGGCGTCTCTGCCTTTTCAGTCGGTCGATGTCGTCAGGATCGAAAATAAGACGGTTGAACCGAAACTTCAAGACCGGCTATACAAGGCTTTGACGGAAGAATTTTTGAAGGAGGGCATCTCAGTCTCTCCTCACGCAGGCTATAAACTTAGCTGCACAATATATCAGTTCGAGCTTAAGTTGCTGGCCGAGAAGTCGAATGTGGCGACTGATTATGAGGTTATTATCAAGGGTAATTTCGTACTTACTGATCCATCGGGCAAGAAGAAAGAGTTCAAGGACATAGGCGCTCCGTTCATTGTCACCTTTGCCGGAGCCGGTCCGCTGGATGAACTTCTCGCTTCGAAGGAAGTTGCATCTGACAGAGCGATAAGGGACATGGCTACCGAGATAGTCGGCGTCCTCATTTACAGATGAGCCTTGAGGCATTCCTAAAGGAGGCCGACAAGGGTCTACCTTCTTCCGTCTATCTGCTTCCGGCATCCGACCCTTTCCTGCACAGGGAAGCTGTCGAGAAAATAAAGAGCTTTGTGCCTGTAGCGGAAAGGGATTTCAACCTCCAGATATTCGACCTCTCTGCAGGCGGGGAGGAGGGAGTGACTCTCGGGCAGATCCTGGATGTGGCCAATACCGTCTCTTTTTTCGGGGGCAGAAGATTCACGGTTTTAACGACAAACCTGCAGAAACTTAACAAGAAGGACCTTGAAAGGCTGATGCACTATGTTTCCAACCCGGCTCCCGATACTGCATTTGTGATGCTTCATGCCGGCGCTTTGAACAGGGACTCAAGAGAGAAGTTCAGGACATTGAAACTGATTCCTCTTGATCTGAAAGGTCCGGAAATCCCTTCCTGGTTGAAGCAGAGGGCGCGGACGAAAGGTATAGAAATATCCGATGAGGCGATAGATTATCTGATAGAGATCATCGGTCCAGACCTGGGCCTTCTTTCATCTGAGGTGGAGAAGCTCTCGCTGCTCGGGAAGAAGAGAATAGACACGGATGACATATCCGAGATAGTCACGGGGGAAAGGCTTTACAGTATATTCGACCTCGTGAACGCGCTCAGGATGAAAGACGCCGAAGGTGTCTTCAGAATATACAAGACGCTGAGAGAAACGGCGGACGACTACGGCCTCGTCGGAGCCCTTAACTGGCAATACGGCCGGAACCTTCATGCAAAGGCCGGCACGCAAGAAAAGGAATATTTCTTGAGGGTATTCGATCTCCTGCACCGGGCCGATGTTGATATAAAGAGTTCCGGGAGGAACTTTCCGATGGAGTATCTGCTGGTTAAGCTGCTCCGGCTGAAGGAAGTCCCGACTGCGGCGAAAGGGCGTTCACCTTCTTTGTAAGACGAGATATATTCCTTGAAGCTGTGTTCCTGTGGATAACGCCTTTTGATGCAGCCTTGTTCAGGGCCTTTACCGCCTGAAGAAGCGCCTTGCCTGCCTCATCTCTGTTGCCTGAAGTAATAGCCGTCTCAGCCTTCTTAATGATTGTCCTGACTGAACTCAGAACGCCCCTGTTGCGAAGATTTCTTTTTACCGCCTGTCTCGCTCTCTTGATGGCTGACAGATTCTTTTTTGGTCGTGCTTTCGGTGGCAAATCAAACCTCCTGATTAGTTTAGATGATTAAATTACCACATATCGGCCCGTAAAATCAACTGTCACCAGCGCTTCCGGATTTCTCATTCCCGCGGAGGCGGGAATCCACTTTCAGCCAAGAATGGATGCCCGACTGAGAATTTCGGGCATGACAAGAGAGGCTGATAAACCTGTGTAACTGAAGATATGGCTGCCTTCCCGGTTTCTCAGATCTCTCCTTCCAAGGGTAAAAGCCAGTAGTCGGCAAGTGATCCCTTGATTCTTCTACCGAGTTCTTCCGAAACCCAGTGCGAGTCTTCCTCCAGGTTATAGAAGTAGGAGTCAATGCCGAAAAAACCGTCCAGCAGGTGGGTGATGACGTGTAACATATTTGTCCTGTAACCCTGCGGCATATTTTCGATATCATCCAGCAGGGTTACACCTTCGCCCCTGAGTTCTTCCGCCAGTCCGTGCAGTATCCGGCGGTTTTCGCGCTCCGCTCTTTCCAGCCTCTTCCCGAACTCCGGATCTGAAGCCGGAAGTGTTTCATCTTCAAGTATGGTTATGGAGGAGTACCGGACCAGTTCATAATCCCGGAAAAAACGGAGGACCTTGTTTTTGCAGGTCTCAAGGTCTTTACCTTTAACCAGTATTTCGTGGCGATACTTTGCCCTCTGAAGTTCATTTCCCCTCGAGAGTATGTCTTTTGCCGGAAACTTCATCTTCATGTTTTAGATTAACATGAATCATCATTGGAACGCCGGTATTTGACTATCGGAAAAAGAATCAGCTCAAATAGTCTATTTCCGTTTCCGCTTCTGTTACAAGGTCAAAATGAAGTGGGTTATGATGTCCTTTTGTGGTAATATGTAAAGCATGAAAAAATACAGGCCGGTATCGTTGAGGAAGATCAAAACCTACCCCATAAGAAAAAGAAAGAGCAAAGTGTTCTTGTCGGCCATTGCCAAGCCGCCTGCGAAAGGGGATTCCTTCGGAACTTTCCTGGACAAGCTCCCGGACATCCTGGCCGCGGGAGATTTCATGCGCGTTGTCCGTGCTATTGCAAAAGCGAGAAAGAACAACAGGGCCGTGATCCTCGGCATGGGTGCGCATCCGGTTAAAGTGGGCCTCTCGCCCGTGATTATAGACCTCATGCGAAGGAATGTCATAACCGCAATAGCTACAAACGGCGCATGCATCATACATGATTTTGAGCTTTCTTTTGCCGGTCATACTTCGGAGGATGTGGGAAAGGAGCTCTGCGCCGGGACCTTC
>Ga0187776_10000752_pt1 | contig 15634 bp, 9 predicted proteins | sample 0216_BV02_MP12_2_FD_132426 | JGI IMG/M metagenome (GOLD analysis project Ga0187776, IMG submission 132426) | Tropical peat soil microbial communities from peatlands in Department of Meta, Colombia - 0216_BV02_MP12_20_MG | ecosystem: Environmental > Terrestrial > Soil > Wetlands > Peat | place...
CTCCTGAACGTTCCGTTCGTGATCGCCGACGCGACGACGCTGACCGAGGCCGGCTATGTCGGCGAGGACGTCGAGAACATCATCCAGAAGCTCTTGCAGAACTGCGACTACGACGTCGACAAGGCGAAGCGCGGCATCGTCTACATCGACGAGATCGACAAGATCTCGCGCAAGTCCGACAACCCCTCGATCACCCGGGACGTATCGGGCGAGGGCGTTCAGCAGGCGCTGCTGAAGCTCATCGAGGGCACGATCGCGTCGGTACCGCCGCAGGGGGGGCGCAAGCACCCAAACCAGGACTTCGTGCAGGTGGACACCACCAACATCCTGTTCATCTGCGGCGGCGCATTCGATGGACTGGAGAAGATCATCCGCGGCCGCTCCGAGAAGAGCGGCATCGGGTTCGCGGCCGACGTGAGGAGCCTGAAGAGCGCCAAGGACATCAGCGAGGTCCTCAAGACCGTGGAACCCGAAGACCTCATCAAGTATGGGCTCATTCCGGAATTCGTCGGCCGGCTCCCGGTGGTGGCCACGCTGGAGGAACTCGACGAGCAGGCGCTGATCCAAATTCTGACGGAGCCGAAGAACGCGCTGATCAAGCAGTATCAGAAGCTCTTCGGCATGGAAGGGGTGGATCTCGAAGTGCGGCCGCAGGCTCTCCACGCGATCGCGAAGAAGGCGCTCGCCCGCAAGACCGGCGCGCGCGGGCTGCGCTCCATCCTCGAGCAGGTGCTGCTCGACATCATGTTCGACCTTCCCACTATGGAGAACGTCAGCAAGGTGGTGGTGGACGAGAACACCATCGTGGGCGAGGGCAAGCCTCTTCTCATCTACGCCGAGCCGCCTAAGGTGGCGGGCACCGCTTGAGCGAAGGCTGCTGCCCTCGGACGAGGCGCGGCTTGAAGCGGGGGCGTTCCGCCCCAATGTAGCGCATGACTTCTTTGCAGAGAAAGCCCATGGCCAACGAAAGCGTCTCCGCACCCAACCAGTACCCGCTGCTTCCGCTGCGCGACGTTGTGGTGTTCCCGCACATGGTGATTCCGCTGTTCGTCGGCCGGCCGAAATCCATAAAGGCCATGGAGATGGCCATGGAGGCCGGCAAGAGCATCCTGCTGGTCGCGCAGAGGTCCGCAGCCAAGGATGAGCCCGGCGCGGAGGACCTGTACAAGATCGGCTGCATCTCGAACATCCTCCAGATGCTCAAGCTTCCCGACGGCACGGTGAAGGTGCTCGTGGAAGGCGGCCAGCGCGCGCGCATCCAGAGCATCGAGGATCTGCGCAGCCACTACGTCGCGGACGCGATCGCGGTGCCCGCGGACGCCGGAGAGGTCACCGAGATCGAGGCGATGCGCCGGGCGCTCATCGCCCAGTTCGACCAGTACGTCAAGCTCAACAAGAAGATTCCGCCGGAGATCCTGACCTCGCTCGCCGGGATCGAGGAAGCCGGGCGCCTCGCCGACACGATCGCGGCGCATCTGCCGCTCAAGCTCGAGCAGAAGCAGCAGGTCCTCGAGATGTTCGAGGTGAAGGCGCGGCTCGAGCATCTGCTGTCGCAGCTCGAGGCCGAGATCGACATCCTCCAGGTCGAGAAGCGCATCCGGGGCCGTGTCAAGCGGCAGATGGAGAAAAGTCAGCGCGAGTACTACCTCAACGAGCAGGTCAAGGCGATCCAGAAGGAGCTGGGCGAAGGCGAGGACGGAGCCGACTTCGAGGAGATGGAAAAGCGCGTCAAGGCCGCCCGCATGCCCAAGGAGGCCCGCAAGAAAGCCGAGGCCGAGCTGAAGAAGCTGCGCCTGATGTCCCCGATGTCGGCTGAGGCGACGGTGGTGCGCAACTACATCGAGACCCTCGTCAACCTGCCCTGGAAGAAGCGCAGCAAGATCTCGCGCGACATCGGCGCGGCGGAGAAGATTCTCGACGCCGACCACTACGGCCTGGAGAAGGTGAAGGAACGCATCGTCGAGTACCTCGCGGTGCAGAGCCGCGTCGAGAAGGTCAAGGCGCCGATCCTGTGCCTGGTGGGCGCGCCGGGCGTCGGAAAGACCTCACTCGGGCAATCGATCGCGCGCGCGACCAACCGCAAGTTCGTGCGCATGTCGCTCGGCGGCGTGCGCGACGAGGCGGAGATCCGCGGGCACCGGCGCACCTACATCGGCTCCATGCCGGGCAAGATACTTCAGAACATGAGCAAGGTGGGCGTACGGAATCCCCTGTTCCTGCTGGACGAGGTCGACAAGATGGGCATGGACTTCCGCGGCGATCCGTCGTCGGCGCTGCTCGAGGTGCTCGACCCGGAGCAGAACCACACCTTCACCGACCACTACGTCGAGGTCGAGTACGACCTGTCGGAGGTGATGTTCGTCGCGACGGCCAACACTTTGAACATCCCCCCGGCGCTGCTCGACCGCATGGAGGTGATCCGCATCTCGGGCTACACCGAGGACGAGAAGGTCAACATCGCCTCGCGCTACCTGCTGCCCAAGCAGCTCAAGAACAACGGGCTGAAGAAGGAGGAAGTCTCGGTGTCGGAGTCCGCGATCCGGGACATCATCCGTTACTACACCCGCGAGGCCGGAGTGCGGGGTCTCGAGCGCGACATCTCCAAGATCTGCCGGAAAGTCGTGAAGCAGCTGGTGAGCAAGGACAAGGAGAAGAAGGTCCTCGTCACGCCCAAGAATCTCGACAAGTACCTCGGCGTGCGCCGGTTTACCTACGGAATCGCCGAGAAGAAGAACCAGGTGGGGCAGGTGACCGGCCTCGCCTGGACCGAGGTCGGAGGCGAGTTGCTGACGATCGAAGCCGTGACCATGCCCGGCAAGGGCAAGACCATCACTACCGGCAAGCTTGGCGAGGTGATGCAGGAGTCGATCCAGGCCGCTCTTTCCGTGGTGCGCAACCGCTCGTCCAAGCTCGGCGTTGCCGAGGACTTCTACCAGAAGAACGACATCCACGTGCACCTTCCCGAGGGCGCGACGCCCAAGGACGGGCCCAGCGCCGGAATCGGAATATGCACCGCAATGGTGTCCGTGCTGACAGGAATCCCGGTGCGGTCCGACCTGGCGATGACCGGAGAGATCACGCTGCGCGGTGAGGTCCTGCCGATCGGCGGCCTCAAGGAGAAGCTGCTCGCCGCGCACCGCGGCGGGATCAAGACCGTGCTCATTCCCGACGAGAACGTCAAGGATCTCGCAGAAATCCCCGACAACATCAAGAATCGACTGGAGATTGTTCCGGTGAAGTGGATGGACAGGGTGCTCGAGCTGGCGCTCGAGCGTCAGCCGGAGCCGCGCAAGCCTTCGTCGGAGACGCCGCCGATTCCGGCGGCCGCGGACGACAAGACTTCCTCATCGGTGGTGACTCACTAGCCTTGACGCGGCGCGGAATGCCGCGTCGCTGAAGAAATCCTGAATCGACGCGCGCCGGCCGAAAGACTGGCGCGCGTCTTGCCGCAAAAAAATTTTCCCAGCGGCGCCGCGCGAACGCTTGACACGGCGCTTTTTCAGTTGATATATATGCGCCACGGATTGCGCGCTGTCTTTTCAGCGCGCCCGAGAGTCGCCCCGCGGAATAAGCAAAGCCCGGTTCGTCAGCATGCGACGCTTCCCCAGGATGCGGCGCGGGAGACCGGTCTTTGCTGAGTCCGCGGCCAAGACCAGCTGGGAGGAGCCGTGAACGCCCTGATCCACGATCGCCGTCAACCGAACTCCAAGGGGACCCCATGAACAAGCTGGAAATCATCGACCACATCGCCAAGTCCGCCGATATCTCCAAGGCCGCCGCAGGACGTTCGCTCGACGCGACCGTCACCGCGATCAAGACTGCGATGAAGAAGGGGAGTATGGTGACCCTGGTCGGGTTCGGCACGTTCTACGTCGGCCGCCGCGCGGCGCGCACGGGCCGCAACCCTCAGACGGGCGTCGAGATCAACATCAAGGCCGCGCGGGTCCCGAAGTTCCGTCCTGGAAAAGCCTTCAAGGATGCAGTAAACTAGCGCCCCTTCCGGAGCCGCGCGGGCCCGCTTGGCGGGCCCGCGGTTTCCGCGAGGGGTGCTTAGCTCAGCTGGTAGAGCGTCGCCCTTACAAGGCGAATGTCGGCGGTTCGAGCCCGTCAGCACCCACCAATAGAGACTTTAGGAGCGGTAGTTCAGTTGGTTAGAATACCGGCCTGTCACGCCGGGGGTCGCGGGTTCGAGTCCCGTCCGCTCCGCCACTCATGTTTGACTTTGTCAGCAAGCACAAACGGCTCCTCCAGATCATCCTCGGCCTGATGATCGTTCCGCCGTTCGCCTTCTGGGGCATACAGTGGACGCAGCGCGTCGGAGGGGCGGGGGAGGTCGCCGAGGTCGGCGGGCAGAAGATCGGCGAGCAGGAGTTCAGCGAGGCCCTGCGTCAGCAGCAGGACCGGCTGCAAGGCACGCTGGGGAAGAACTTCGACCCCGCCATGTTCGACTCACCGGCGATGCGCCGCGAGGTCCTCGACGGGATGATCTCGCAGCGCCTGCTGACGCAGTACGCCGCGCGCAACTACCTGACCGTATCCGACGACACCCTCGTCGAGACCACGATGTCGATCCCGGCGTTCCAGGTGGACGGGAGGTTCTCCAGGGAGCGCTATGACATCGCGCTGCAGAACGAGAGGATGAGCCCCGAGGCGTTCGACGCTGCACTGCGGCGCGATCTCGTCGTCCAGCAGATCAGCAGCGCGCTGGCGGACTCGGCGTTCGCCTCGAAGGCGTCCGCCGACCAGTTCGCGCTGCTGCGTGCCCAGCAAAGGGAAATCTCCGAGCAGAAGATTCAGGCCGACCCCCGCGGCGTTCAGATTTCCGCCGACGCGGTCCGCGCTTTCTACGACGCCAACCCGGCGCGCTTCCAGGTGCCGGAGGAAGTGCAGGTGGAGTACGTCGTCCTGAGCGCCGACTCGCTGCTCGCGACGGAGCAAGTCGACCCCGGCGAGGCGAAGAAGTACTACGAGGCGAATCTGTCGAAGTACGGCGAGCCGGAGCAGCGGCGCGCGAGCCACATCCTGATCTCCGTGAAGCCTGGAGCAAGCGAGGAGGACAAGCGCAAGGCGCGTGAGCGCGCCGAGAGTGTGCTCGCGAAGCTGCGCGCCTCGCCTGGCAGCTTCGCGGACCTGGCGAAGAAGGAGTCCGGAGACCCGGGCTCGGCCTCGCAGGGAGGCGACCTCGGATTCTTCTCGCGGGGAATGATGGTGCGCCCGTTCGAGGACGCCGCTTTCAGCCTCAAGCCCGGCCAGATCAGCGGCATCGTGGAATCGGACTTCGGCTTCCACATCATCAAGGTCACTGCCGTCAAGCCCGGGAAGATGAGGACCTTCGAGGAGGTCCGGCCCGAGATCGAGCTGATGCTGAAGAAGCAGCAGGCACAGCGGCATTTCGCCGAGGCCGCGGAGGCGTTCAGCAATATCGTGTACGAGCAGGCCGACTCGCTCAAGCCCGCCGCGGAGAAATTCCATCTCGTGATCCAGAAGGCCCAGGGCATCACGCGCCAGGCCGCGAGCGTTCCTGCGCTGAACAATCCGCGGCTGCTGGGCGCAATCTTTTCCGAGGACTCGATCAAGAACCGCCGCAACACCGAAGCCGTCGAGACCAGCCCCGGCACGCTCGTGTCGGCGCGCGTGCTCGACCACAAGGCCGCGAGCCTGCGGCCCTTCGACGAGGTAAGGGACGGCATCGCCAAGGAACTGGCGCGGCAGGAGGCGCTCGCGCGGGCGCGCAGGCAGGGAGCGGCGCTGCTCGAGGAGTTGCGCAAGGGCGACGCGTCGAAGGCAAGCTTCGGCGCGAGCAGGCTCGTCAGCCGGGACGATCCCAAGGGCCTCGCGCCCGCCGCGATCTCGCATGTGTTCGCCGTGGACGCGGCCAAGCTGCCCGCCTACGCGGGCCTTGAATCGGCCGACGGGTACACGCTCTACCGCGTCTCGCGGGTCGTCGACGTGCAGCCCGACGAAGCGCGCCAGCGCAGCGTGCAGAGCGAGCTCGGGCGGATGAACGGCGCGCTGGAGTTCAGGTCCTTCCTGGACGGCCTGCGCGCCGACGCCAAGGTCGAGATCAACCGGGAAGCGCTGGAGCGGAAGGCCCAGTAGCCGGGAACCCGGTCCGTTTCTACGCCGGGGGAGGCCCCGCGTCCCCCGCGATCCCTCCCACCACTGTGCTGAAGCCGGAGTCGGCGTGGATGACCTCTCCGGTCACGGCTCCGGCGAGGTCCGAGAGCAGGAAGGCCGCGACGTTGCCGACCTCCTCGGTGGTCACGTTGCGACGCAGAGGCGCGTTCTCCTCGACGTATTTCAGGATCTTGCCGAAGCCGGAGATGCCGCTCGCCGCGAGCGTCTTGATCGGGCCGGCCGAGATCGCGTTGACGCGGATGCCTTTGGGGCCGAGGCTGGTGGCGAGATAGCGCACGCTCGCCTCGAGGCTCGCCTTCGCGAGCCCCATGGTGTTGTAGTTGGGCACGACGCGTTCGGCGCCCAGATAGCTCAGAGTGAGGAGGGACGATCTGCGACCCTGCATCATGGGCAGCGCCGCCTTCGCGAGCGCGGCGAAGCTGTACGCGCTGACGTCGTGCGCGACGCGGAAGGCCTCGCGCGACAGGCCGTCGAGGAAATCGCCGGCGATGGCCTCGCGCGGCGCGAAAGCGATCGCGTGCACGAGGCCGTCCAGTCCGTCCCAGGCTGTCGCGAGCTGCGCGAACAGCGCCGCGATCTCGGCGTCGTTCGCCACGTCGCAGGGGAAGGCGAGCTTGCTGCCGAACTCGGCCGCCATCTCGGCGACGCGGACCTTGAAGCGGTCGTTCTGGTACGTGAACGCGAGCTCGGCGCCCTCGCGCCGGGCCGACTTGGCGATGCCGTAGGCGATCGAGCGGTTGGAGAGCAGGCCGGTAACGAGGATGCGCTTTCCGGCGAGGAATGACATGCGGAGTCCCTTGAAATGTGCGGGCGATTATAGGCTACACTTGCCCGCCATGCGCGGCGGTCTGCATACGGCGATTCTGATCCTTTGCGGTCTCGCCGGGTGCGGGCGGATCTGGAACGACCCCTATCCCGCCGGGGACCGGGGAAAGAACATCCTCTATTCCGCTTTCGTCGACCGTCCCAAGCACCTCGATCCGGCACAGTCGTATACCTCGGACGAGTACGACATCATCCAGCAGATCTATGAGCCGCCGTTCCAGTACCACTACCTGAAGCGGCCGTACCAGCTGATCCCCGCGACGGCCGTCGAGGTGCCCCGTCCGAAGTACTACGACGCCCGCGGGCGCGAGCTTCCCGCCGATACCGATGCCGAGCGCGTCGCGTACAGCGAGTACGACATCCGCATTCGAGAGGGCATACGCTACCAGCCGCATCCGGCGTTCGCGCGCGACGACAAGGGAAACCCGCTCTATCTCTCGCTCTCCGGGAGCGAGATCGCGGCGAAGTACAAGCTGTCGGATTTCCAGAAGGGCGGCACGCGCGAGCTCATCGCCGATGACTACGTGTACGAGATCAAGCGGCTCGCGCATCCGCGCGTCGTGTCGCCGATCTACGGGCACATGGCCGACTATATCGTCGGCCTGAAGGAGCTGGGCGAGCGCCTCAGGCGTGACAACGACGTCATGATGGCGGAGCATCGCGAGCGCTACGGCGCGGCCGACAGTGGCGCGCCGTGGATCGACCTGCGCAAGTACGAGATCTCCGGGGTGAAGGCGCTCGACCGCTACACCTACCGGGTGCGCGTACGCGGCAAGTATCCGCAGTTTCTGTACTGGCTGGCGATGCCGTTCTTCGCACCCATGCCCTGGGAGGCGGACAAGTTCTATTCGCAGCGGGGGATGAACGACGGGCGCAACCTGACGCTCGACTGGTATCCGGTGGGGACCGGCCCGTACATGCTTTCGGAGAACGACCCCAACGCTCGCATGATTCTCGACGCGAATCCCAACTTTCACGGGGAGCTCTACCCTTCAGAGGGCGAGCCGGGCGATGCGAAGGGAGGGCTGCTCACCGACGCGGGCAAGCGCGTTCCCTTCGTCGGCCGCATCGTGTTCACCCGTGAGAAGGAAGCGATCCCGTATTGGAACAAGTTTCTCCAAGGCTACTACGACAGCGCTGGAATCGGCTCCGACAACTTCGACCAGGCAGTGCGCCTGAACCTGGAAGGGGAGGCGACGCTGACGCCGGAGATGGAGCAGCGCGGCATCCGACTGCGCACCTCGGTCGCGACCAGCACGTTCTACCTCGCTTTCAATTTCAAGGACAACGTGGTCGGGGGTTTCGGCGAGCGGGCGAAGAAGCTCAGGCAGGCGATCTCGATCGCGATCGACTGGGAGGAGTTCATCTCCATCTTCGCCAACGGCCGCGGCATCGCCGGCATGGGTCCGCTGCCGCCGGGAATCTTCGGTTACCGCGCGGACGCGGAAGGCTACAATCCCGTCGTCTACTACTGGGTCGACGGCAAGCCGCGGCGCAAGCCGATCGCCGCCGCGAAGAAGCTGCTGGCCGAGGCCGGGTATCCCGACGGCCGCGACGGGAAGACCGGGCAGCCCCTGGTTCTCTATCTCGACACCGTGGGACGCGGAGCCGACGACGCCTCGCGCCTGAACTGGTACGTGCGGCAGTTTGCGAAGATAGATATCCAGCTCGAGATCCGAGCGACGGACTGGAACCGCTTCCAGGAGAAGATCCGGTCGGGCAACACGCAGATGTTCTTCCTCGGCTGGAACGCCGACTACCCGGACCCGGAGAACTTCATGTTCCTGCTCTACGGGCCGAACGGCAGCCAGGACGGGGAGAACAAGGCGCGCTACGCGAGCCCGGCCTTCGACCGGCTGTTCGACGAGATGAAGAACATGGAGAACGGCCCGCGTCGCCAGGCGATCATCGATCAGATGGTGAAGATCGCGCGCGAGGACGCGCCGTGGGTGTGGGGCTTCCACCCCAAGGACTACGCGCTCTCGCATGCGTGGGTCAGTCCCACGAAGCCGAATAAGATGGCACGCAACACCCTCAAGTACGCCCGGGTAGACCCGGCGCTGCGCGAACGCTTGCGCGAGGAGTGGAACCGGCCGGTCGAATGGCCGCTTGCGCTGATCGTCTTCGCGCTTGTCCTCGCGGCCGCCCCGGCCTACCTGAGCTACCGCAGGCGCGAAAAGCGCGGCGGGAGGCAAGCGCCTCAGTCACCATCGGCGACGGCCGCTTGATCGCCTACATCGTACGCAGGACGCTGTACGCCATCCCGATCCTCATCGGGGTGAACCTGCTGACGTTCGTGCTCTTCTTCGTGGTCAACACGCCAGACGACATGGCGAGGATCCAGCTAGGGGTGCGGCGCGTCACCGCCGAGGCGATCGAGAAATGGAAGGCCGAGCGGGGATACGACAAGCCCAAGTTCTTCAACGATCAGGCGCAGGGAACCGCCCGTCTGACGGACACGATCTTCTACGAGAAGTCCGTGAGGCTGTTCGTTTTCGATTTCGGCAACGCCGACGACGGCCGCTCGATCCGACACGAGATCCTGACCCGCATGTGGCCCAGCCTCGCCCTGCAGCTGCCGGTCTTCGTGCTGGGGCTCATCGCTTACGTGAGCTTCGCGCTGCTCATGGCGTTCTTCCGGGGCACCTACCTGGATTTCGGCGGCGTGGTCCTGTGCGTGGCGATGATGTCGATCTCAGGCCTTTTCTACATCATCGGCGGGCAGTATCTCTTCGCAAAGGTCTGGCAGCTCGTTCCCATCTCGGGCTACTCGGGCGGGCTCGACGCGGGGAAGTTCCTGGCTCTTCCCGTGGCGATAGGGCTGGTAGCCGGGATCGGCTCGGGCGCCCGCTGGTATCGCACGGTGTTCCTCGAGGAGATGAGCAAGGACTATGTGCGCACCGCCCGTGCCAAGGGACTGGCGGAAACCGCGGTCATGTTCCACCACGTGCTGAAGAACGGCATGATCCCGATTCTCACGGGCGTGGTCGTCGTCATTCCGACCCTTTTCATGGGCGCCCTGATCATGGAGTCGTTCTTCGGGATTCCGGGACTGGGGAGCTATACCATCGATGCAATCCAGGCGCAGGACTTCTCGGTGGTGCGCTCCATGGTTTTTCTCGGCTCGCTGCTGTACATCCTCGGGCTGCTGATGACGGACATTTCCTATACCCTCGTCGACCCGCGGGTGCGGTTCACATGATCCCGGTCGTGCTCAGGACGGACGCATTGTTGTGGCTCCTCGTCGCCGCGGTCGCGGCCTACATCGTCCATGTGCGGCGCAGTCCGCATCTGCTCGTTCCCTGGCGGCGCGTCACCCGCAGCGCATCCGGGATGTCGGCGCTGATCGTGTTCCTCGTCTTCATCGGAATCGGCCTGCTCGATTCGATTCACTTCCGGCCGGCGCTGGAAACCGAGGATGAGAAGGGCGCGACGGTCTATGCGGTCGAGGCGATCTCGGTTCTCGACGCGATCGCAAGCCCGCTTCGCGCGCACAGGGAGCGCACCTACTCCGCGCCTCTGGCGACCCGCGCGTACGCCAAGGAGACGATAGAGATCGCCGAGCCCGGCGGGAGGACACGGCAGGTGCGCGAGTTCCCGAGGCTGATATGGGGCGGCGCGCACCTCGAGAGCGAGGACGACGCCGCAGCCGACATCTCCGTGAGGGCGGTCGCGGGGCTGGCGGGCGCGCTCGTCGCCTGGTGCGCGTTCGCCTGGACGCTGACCACCTGGCGCGCGCGCGCGGCGGGGCGGACCCTCAAGGAGGAGTGGCGCGCCATCTGGCGCGCCGAGACCGAGACGCCCTGGTGGTCCATACTGCTGACCTCGGGGGCGTTGCTGGCGGTCGCGTGCGTCACTCTGGCGCTGTGCACCCACTATCATGTGCTCGGCACCGAGAAGGTCGGCCAGGATGTCCTGTACCTGGTCCTGAAGAGTATCCGCACCGGGCTCGTCATCGGGACGGTGACGACCCTGGTGCTACTGCCTTTCGCCATCACGCTGGGCATCATGGCGGGGTATTTTCGAGGATGGGTCGACGACATCGTTCAATACATATATACGACCGTCAGCTCGATTCCATCGGTTCTGCTCATCGCGGCTGCGGTGCTGCTGATGCAGGTCTACATCGACCAGCATCCCGAGCTGTTTCCCACGACCGCGCAGAGAGCCGACCTCCGGCTGCTTTTTCTGTGCATCATCCTCGGCCTGACAAGCTGGACCGGCCTCGCCCGGCTCCTCCGCGGCGAAGCCTTGAAGCTGCGCGAGCTGGAGTACATCCAGGCCGCCCAGGCGTTCGGCGTACGGGACCGGCAGGTCATCGCGCGCCACATCCTGCCGAACGTGATGCACATCGTGCTGATCTCGCTGGTAATGGAGTTCTCGGGATTGGTGCTCGCGGAAGCCGTGCTTTCCTACGTCGGCGTGGGCGTCGACCCGACGATGATCAGCTTCGGCACCATGATCAACGCCGCGCGCCTTGAGATGTCTCGCGAGCCGATTGTCTGGTGGATCCTCGCCGCCGCTTTCGTCTTCATGTTCGCGCTGGTGCTCTCGGCGAACCTTTTCGCAGACGCGGTGCGGGACGCGTTCGACCCCCGGGTCAAGGTGGGCGGGCTGGCCCGGGCATGAGCGAGATACTGCTTCGCGCGCGGAACCTGAGGACCGTGCTCGACGGCGCGGTGCGCGCCGTCGATGGAATCGACCTCGAAATCCGGCGCGGCGAGACCTTCGCGATCGTCGGGGAATCGGGCTCCGGAAAGACGATGACGGCGCTCTCGCTCATGCGCCTCCTGCCCGAGACCGGCCGCATCGTCTCGGGATCGGTCGAGCTCGCCGGCCAGGACCTGCTCGCGCTGCCCGAAGCGGCGATGCGCACGGTGCGCGGGCGGCAAATCGGAATGATCTTCCAGGAGCCGGCGACGAGCCTGAATCCCGTCCTCACCGTAGGCACGCAGATCCGGGAGGTGCTCGAGCGCCACACCGACCTGCGCGGGCCGCGGATCGGCGAGCGCGTGCGCTCGCTGCTCGACTCGGTCGGGGTTCCCGATGCGGCGCGACGCGCGGAAGAGTATCCGTTCCAGCTCTCGGGTGGCCTGAAGCAGCGGGCGATGATCGCGATGGCGCTCGCTGCCGGTCCGGACCTGCTCATTGCCGACGAGCCGACCACCGCGCTCGACGTGACCATTCAGGCGCAGGTGCTCGAGCTGCTGCGGAACCTGCAGAAGAAGAACGGCATGGCGATCCTGCTGATCACCCATGACCTGGGGATCGTCGCGCAGATGGCGCACCGGGTCGCGGTGATGTACGCGGGACAGGTGGTCGAGTCCGCTCCGGCCGGGGCGTTCTTCGCCGCTCCCCAGCATCCGTACTCGCGCAAGCTCTTCGAGGCGCTGCCGGGGCCGGGCAAGCGCGGCGGCGAGCTCGCCGTGATCAGGGGCCAGGTGCCCCCGCTCACGCAGGAGTTCCGGCGCTGCCGGTTCACCGAGCGCTGCGACTTCGCCTTCGACCGCTGCTCGGCCGAGGCGCCGGGCTGGACGAGGATCGCGCAGGAGCACGGGGTGCGATGCTTCCTGAGAGAGCGCGAGCGCGCGGGCGCGGTTCAATCCGCCGATGCCGCCGCGCCAGCCGGATCATCCACGGCCGGGCGCGCGGCGCCGCTCCTGTCGGTGCGGGACCTGAAGGTTCACTTCCCGATCCGCAAGGGCCTGCTGAAGCGCACCGTCGGCCACGTCAAGGCGGTGGACGGAGTCACACTCGCGATCGGCGCGGGGCGGACGCTCGGCCTCGTCGGAGAGTCGGGCTGCGGGAAGACCACCGTCGGCAAGGCGATCCTGCAGCTCATCCGACCGCAGGGGCAGGTCGAGCTCGGCGGCGTCGAGCTGACCAGCCTGCGCGGGGCCGCGCTGCGCGCTCGCCGCCGCGACTTCCAGATCATCTTCCAGGATCCCTACGCGTCGCTCAACCCGCGGATGCGCGTTGCCGACATTCTCGCCGAGGGCATGGCCTCGCTCGGGATCGAGCCGGACGCGCAGGCGCGTGGCAGGCGCGTCGCGGAGATCCTCGACCAGGTGGGGCTTGCGCGCGATTCGGTCGAGCGCTACCCGCACGAGTTCTCTGGCGGCCAGCGGCAGCGCATCGCGATCGCGCGCGCTCTCGCGGTGAGGCCCAAGCTCATCGTGTGCGACGAGCCGACGAGCGCGCTCGACGTGTCGGTGCAAGCGCAGATCCTGAATCTGCTGAAGTCGCTGCAGCGCGACCTTGGGCTTTCCTACCTCTTCATCACGCACAACATCGCGGTGGTCGAGTACCTGGCGCACGAGGTCGCGGTGATGTACCTCGGGCGCATCGTCGAGCGCGGCACCGCCGACGAGGTGCTCCGCTCGCCCAAGCACCCGTATACGCAGGCGCTGCTCGCGGCGGTCCCGAAGATCGAGGCGGGAGGAACGCGCGAAGTGATCCGGCTCGAAGGCGAGCTGCCGTCGCCCGTGAACCCGCCCTCGGGCTGCCATTTCAATCCGCGCTGCCCGAAAGTGATGCCGGAGTGCCGCGAGCGCTATCCCGGGAAATTCAGCCTGTCGGAAACGCGCGGCGTCGCGTGTTGGCTGTACAAGAAATAAACCTCACCAGAAGAGCCAGGCGGGCAGGGGAGAGCCGCCCCTTCTGCGTGCGCGAAGTAGAGCGTCACCAAACGGTGCATCCATCGCTTTCGGGATTGCGGACCGTTAGATTGGCGCTGCAAGAGCTTTCATGGACGCTGCGATCAGCGCCGTGGGATCGGCGCCCGGGGTGTCCGGAGACTTTTCCCATTCGCCGAGTTGCCAAGAATTTTCGACGACCACACGGCAGCGCTCATAGCGCCGCGCCATGAACGTTTCCAAGGCTTGGGCGACCGTCAGGTTCGACTGCGCCAATTCCGCAAGGACGATAGAGTCCTCGATAGCGATCGTCGCGCCGCTGGCGAGCTGAGGCGGCGCAGTGTGCGCCGCATCGCCGATCACTACGACCCGGCCTTTGTGCCACGGAGGCGGAAGCAGGAGAGAGCCGACCGGGCGGTAGACGATTCGTTTCGGGTCGGTAATGCGGTCGCGGATTTCGCCGATTCTGCCGCCGAAGTCCGCGAGGAGTTCTCGCATTACCGCGGGCCATTGCTCGGGCTCGAGTCTTGGATCACCGGTGACGTTTTGCACGAGATAGATGTACATCTCCTGCTCTGACACGGGATTGAACCCGGCTTTGTGACGGGGACCGTAATACGCGTGGCGCGCGTCGACCTTATCGGGACGCGGCACCATGGCGCGCCATACAGCCTGTCCCGTGTATGCGGGCTTGTACCGCGGCCCGAACATTAGCTCGCGCAGTTTGGAATTCGCGCCGTCGGCGCCCACGACCAGATCGTATGCGCGTTCGGTACCATCGCTGAAAACGACATCGACTTGGTCTGGCGATTGCCGGACCGAAGTCACAGTCAATCCGAAGCGAACCGACACGCCGGCCTCGGTCAGAGCTTCCGCGAGTATCCGGTGAAGGGTTGGCCGCATCATCCCCACACACGAGGGATACCGCGGGCCGTTGAGGCGTGGAAGTTCGACGACCCCCTCAACGTTGCCGTTCTGATCGCAGTTGACGACCTGCGAATAGCCGAAGCCCTCGCGGACGCATCGGTCGATCAATCCAATCGACCGTAACGCGCGAAGAGCAGGGCCTTGCATGGAGATTCCGACTCCGAGGACATCCCATTTCGGGTGAAGTTCGATCAGGTCGGGACTTTTCCCTGCCTTCTTCAACGCCGTCGCGAGCACCATACCCGAGATGCCGGCTCCAACCACGAGAACCCGCTCGACTAGAGACACAGGCACCCCCGTGCGTGAAAGCGCATGCTCGGAAAGCCATTGCAGCCGTTACGCTGATCGCGACGCCCAACGTGGCGCTCAGCCGCGCCCACTAGGGGGCGCAGCAGCGGGTTCGGCGTCACCAGCTCACAAATCCACATACGTTGCGCAGCACCACCTATGAGGGCCAATACTCGATCCGATATCCGTTAAGTTCAGACGAAGTGCCAATATCTCGGTGACTTGAACTGACACCTCGTGCGACTAAAGCCCGTACGCCGACAAGTCGGGCCTTTGGGAAGGATTCGGCATCAAACTTTCGTGTGCCGTCATGGATTTGACCAACTCCGCGAACGCCGGACTCTTGGTCGCCATCTCAGACCGAACCTCGTTCCACGCGCTACGCAATGCAGACATGATTGAATCGGGCAGCGAATAGGTTCTGACTCCTAGTTTCTGCATTTCGCGAACAGCCTCTTGCGCAAGTTTGACATTCTCCGATCTCATCCTGCGAACATTTGACTTACAGCCAGTCGCAATTGCTTCTCTGATTTCCGGGCTGAAGCTGTCCCAGATTCCGGCGTTCAAGATCAAATCGAGTCCGCGAGCGCCATTGATCTGGCCGATCATGTAGGTCTTCGATACGCTTGGGAATCCCAACCATAGGTCGGTACTGGGATCGGAGAAAATTGCCGCATTTATCCACCCTTGAAGCATAGCTCCTACGGTTTCGTTGGCTGGAAGCGGATTGACTGTCGCCCCCATTCGTACGAAAAGCGGGATCTGACTCCCGATAGCACGAAGCTTTAGGTCCTTCAGATCACTGGGTTTGACCAGGCGCA
>Ga0187776_10000754_pt1 | contig 15603 bp, 10 predicted proteins | sample 0216_BV02_MP12_2_FD_132426 | JGI IMG/M metagenome (GOLD analysis project Ga0187776, IMG submission 132426) | Tropical peat soil microbial communities from peatlands in Department of Meta, Colombia - 0216_BV02_MP12_20_MG | ecosystem: Environmental > Terrestrial > Soil > Wetlands > Peat | place...
ACGGCGCGAGCGAGGTAACCTGCTGAGCGCGAGGGTCTTGTCGCCACAAGTCGCGCGTGATCAACCACTTGCTTTAGCTCAAACAAGTCCCGCATAGCGATTTCACGCAGCTCGATTTAAACCCGCACTATTGACGTGCCCCACAGGGTGCTTTCGCTTGCGCCAACCGACGTCACAAACGAGCGCCCGTCTGGTGCGAAGGAAATCCCCTGCTCCTGGTTGGCGCCGAAGGTCACCTGCTCCGGCGCGCCGCTCGGAAAACGTTGACGCCAGATGTGGTACCCCGCACCGGTATCGGCCGCCATGTACATCCACTTGCCGTCCGGCGTCCACGCGGCGTCGGTGCACTGCGCCGGTTGCGGACCGACGCGGGTTCCCGAGGAGCTGCCATCGAAGGGGACGAGGCGGCAAGGAAGCCAGCCGCCGAGGTTCATCTCGACGACCAGCACGTTGCGCGCATCCGGCGAAAGAAAAGACCGATGCGCCATCCCGGTACCGAAGGCTGGCATGTAGATCGTCCGCATGGCCGACCGGCTCTCCGTCGATTCGAAGATCCCCATATGGATGCCCTCGCCGGTCAAGCTGGAGAACATCACGCGACGGACGCCCGGCGCAGGTTCGATGAAGCTCAAACCGGAGGAGCGGGCCAGGAGTCGCGTCGGCTCTCCGCCCAGCACCGGCGCGATCCACGTGTCGCCGCCGGAGCCATAGTCGGTAAACGCGATCCGACTGCCGTCGGGCGAAAAGACGAGCGGTCCTTCCTTGATGTCATCACTGTTGGTGAGTTGTACCGGATCGCCGCCGGGCAGAAGCTTAACGTAGATCTGGCCAGGCCCTTCGAAGGTGTTCTCTCCTCGAATGAATGCAAGCATCTTCCCGTCCGGAGAGAGCGCCGGTGCGACGGCCGAGTCCGCCAAATCTGTGAGCTGCGTGTATTGAGAACCGGGTGAAGGGCTCGGCCGCCGATCACGCAATAGCAGCCACGCCGCGCCGACGCCAATCACGATGAGCGCCCCCCCGGCGGCGGCGATCCAGTGCCGGTTCCAAAGACCCTGGGACGGCGTGCGACCGACGCCCGGCGCAGAGGCCGTCGTCGGCATCGGATCGGAAGCTGTCGAACGCGTGGCGCGCTTCAGATCGACCACCAGGTCGCGCATGGATTGATAGCGCTCCGCCGGATCTTTCTCCAGCGCCTTTTCGACGGCCATGCGCAAGGACAGCGGAACCTCCTCGCCAAGAGGCTCCGGTGCGGAGTCGAGGATCGCCTGCAGCACCTGAAGGCCGGTGGTTCCCGTGAAGGGACGGCGCCCGCCCAGCAACTCGTAGAGCACGACACCAAAGGAGAAGATGTCGCTGCGGGCATCGACGGCGGCTCCTCGCGCCTGCTCCGGTGACATGTAGGGGATGGTGCCAATGACGACGCCGGGGCGGGTGCGGCCTTCGGCCAGCGTTCGCGTCACATCGGTATCGGCGCCTTCGGCCAGCTTCGCCAGCCCGAAGTCGGCCAGCTTGGCGTAGCCGCCTCGGGTGACGAGAATGTTCTCGGGCTTGATGTCGCGGTGCAGGATGCCGGCGGAATGAGCTGCAGCGAGCCCGTCGGCAACGCCGATCAGCAGTTCCACGACGTCGCGCCACGAACGCGGCGCCGCGCGAGCCCAACTCTTGAGCGTGCCTCCGTCCACGAACTCGGTGACCAGGTACTGCCGCCCTTCGAATTCCCCGACGTCATAGACGGCGACGATGTGAGGGTGATTGAGCGACGAGGCCGTCTCGGCTTCCCGCTGGAAGCGGCGGCGCGCGGCCGCGTCGGCCACGTCATCGGAAAGAAACTTGATGGCGACGGGACGGCGGAGCTTGGTGTCCTGAGCTCGGAGGACCACCCCCATCCCTCCCACGCCCAGTTGTGCTTGGATTTCGTAGCGGCCCCAGCGCTGCCCCGCGGCCAGGGTTGGGCCGTTGCTGTCCGCCGGTTGCTCCCGCGCGGGGCGGCCGACTGGCGACCCGTCTTCGATCTGCCGCCGTCGCTCCTGATCCATCGAGCTTTTGCAAGCCATTCTTACATCGTTCGAGCACCTGGGGGCAATGTCGGTCCGGGCGCGGCCTTTCGCTGGCTCGCAAGATGGTCTTTGAGTACCACGCAATCTTCGTTACTCTGTATTTCCGTGTCCACCGGTTTCCGCTGTTTCTTTTGCGCCCTCGCGACAGCTCTAGCTGTTACGGCGCCCGCCGCGCAGCCGCAAACCGTTCAACTCGACGAGATCACGATCGCACAAGTGCAAACGGCGTTTCGCGACGGGGTCTTGACCTGTCGCGCGCTCGTCGAGCAGTACCTCGCGCGGATCGACGCGAACGACAAGCGCGGCGCCTCGCTGAACGCGATCATCATGACCAATCCGAACGCCTTGAACGACGCCGACGACCTCGATCGCCGCTTCGAGCAGTCGGGTCCCGCCGGGCCGTTGCACTGCGTGCCGGTCATCGTGAAAGACAACTACGAGACGAAGGACATGCCGACGAGCGCCGGCTCGTTGTCGCTCCAAGGCATGATGACGGGAAAGGACGCCACGGTCGTCCGCCGGTTGCGCGACGCGGGCGCGGTGATGATCGCGAAGTCCAACATGGCCGAATTTGCCTTCAGCCCGGTCGAGACGGTCAGCTCGATTCTGCCCGGCTACACGCGCAACCCGTACGACACTCGCCGGGTCACCGCGGGATCGAGCGGCGGTTCGGCGGCGGCGGTCGCCGCGAACTTCGCGCTCGTCGGGCTGGCGACCGACACGGGCGATTCGATTCGCGGTCCAGCCGCCCATCAAGCGCTCGTCGGGCTGCGATCGACCAAAGGTCTCGTCAGCCTCGACGGCGTCGTGCCGTTGAATCACGCGGCGGACGTCGCTGGCGCCCTCACCCGAAGCGTCGCCGACACGGCCGCCGTGCTGCAAGTGATCGCCGAGCCGCCACACCCGAACTACCTCGAGGCCCTCGAGCGCGATGGCTTGAAGGGCGCGCGCCTCGGCGTCCTGCACCACGCCTATGACACGCCGACGCTCGACACGGAGGTGAAACGGGTGTTCAACGGCGTCATCGGCGAGCTGGGCAATCTCGGCGCGGATGTGATCGATCCGGCCGCCATCGACGGCTACGATGCGATGCCAAGGGGCGGCGGCGACTGCAATCAGTTCAAGCACGACCTGAATCAGTACCTCGCCGGGCTCGGCGACCGCGCGCCGCTGCACTCGCTCGAGGAGATCATCAAGTCACGGAAATTTCATCCGTCGATTCAGGCGCGTCTCGAATCGGCTCAGGCCTCTGACGCCGAGCCGGGCGTGTCAGCCGGATGCCAACGCAGCGACCAGGCACGCGAGCGACTGCGTGCCGCCGTGACGAAGCTGATGGACGATTTGGAGCTCGACGCGCTGATCTACCCCACCTGGAGTAACCCGCCGCGACTGATCGGCGAGCTGAACACGCCGGCCGGCGATAACAACCAGGTCTTCGCGCCGATGACCGGATTCCCGGCGATCTCCGTGCCGATGGGCTACACACGCAGTGCTACGTTGCCGGCCGGCCTGCAGTTCCTCGGCCGTCGGTCCAGCGAGGCGACGCTCATCCGCCTGGCCTATGCGTACGAGCAGGCGGTCCACCACAGGCGTCCGCCATCGCTACGCTGACACTAGAATCGCGCGACCCTTAATTCTGTAATCGTCGTCGCCAAGATGACTCGCGGCGGACCACCTTGCGAGTGCCGGCTGAACCGACCGGCCCTCGCTTCGAACAGAGAAACGGCAGAAGGTAGCGCTTGACTCTCCTCTGCAGTCCCGCGATAGTTTGCGATCCAACCAGCGGAGGCCGGAACTTGCAGCCCGAAAGGGAGGAACCATGAGGCGATCAGTTTGTCGGTGGGGTTTGCGGGTTGCGTCCCTCGTGGGTCTGCTCATCTGGTCGGGGCTGCCGATTGCCGGTCAATCCGGCGCCAAAAACGGTGAGTGGACGACCTACGGCGCCGACCTGGGAAACACGCGGTACGCGCCGCTCGATCAGATCAACGCGAGCAACTTCAGCAAACTCGAGATCGCCTGGCGGTTCAAGACCGACAGTCTGGGCCCGCGGCCCGAGTACCAATTCGAATCGACACCGCTCATGGTGCACGGCGTCGTCTACTCCACCGCCGGTACGCGGCGGGCCGTCGTCGCACTCGACGCGGCAACCGGCGAGCTGCTCTGGGTGCACGGCGAGCACGAGGGTGAGCGCGGGGCGGCCGCGCCCCGTCAGCTTTCGGGCCGCGGACTGGCGTACTGGACCGACGGCCGCGAGGAACGGATCATTTATGTGACGCCGGGCTACCGCCTGCTTGCGCTGGACGCAAAAACCGGCACACCGATCCCGACCTTCGGCAAAGGCGGCGTCGTCGATCTGAAGCAGGACGACGATCAGGCGATGGACCTCGTGACCGGCGAGGTCGGCTTGCACTCGGCGCCGACAGTCGCCGGAAACACGATCATCGTCGGGGCCGCGCATCTGTCGGGCAGCGTGCCGCGCAGCAAGACCAACGTGAAAGGCTACGTCCGAGGATTCGATGTCAAGACCGGCAAGCGTCTATGGATCTTCCACACCATTCCGCGACCCGGTGAGTTCGGAAACGACACCTGGCTGAACGACTCGTGGTCCTACACCGGCAACGCCGGCTCGTGGGGGCAGATCTCGGTCGATGAAGAACTGGGGATGGCGTATCTCCCGATCGAGCTGCCGACGGGCGACTACTACGGTGGGCATCGGCCCGGCGCCAACCTTTTCGGCGAAAGCATCGTCGCGGTGGATCTGAAGACCGGCCAGCGCAAATGGCACTTTCAGCTGGAGCATCACGGCATCTGGGACCACGACATCCCCTGCGCGCCGATTCTCGCAGACATCACCGTCAACGGACGAATGATCAAGGCGCTCGTGCAGCCGACCAAACAGGCGATGGTGTACACGTTCGATCGAGTCACCGGCAAGCCGATCTGGCCGATCGAAGAACGGCCCGTCGAAAAGGGCGACGTGCCTGGCGAGTGGTATTCGCCGACGCAGCCGTTCCCGCTCGATGCACATGGAAACCCGTTCGCGTACGATCACAACGGTTTCGTACACGACGATCTCATCGATTTCACGCCCGAGCTTCGCGCGGAAGCGGAAAAGTTCATCACGAAATACAAAATCGGACCGGTCTTCACGCCCCCTGTCGTCAGCAAAGCTGAGGGCCCGCTCGGCACCATTCAGATGGCGGTGAACGGCGGCGGAACCGTGTGGGCGGGAGGCTCTTTCGATCCCGAAACCCACATCATGTACGTGTACTCACGACGGCAACCGAGCTCGCTGGGGCTCATCAAACCGGACCCAAGCAAGAACGACATGAATTACGTCTCAGGCAGTGCGTTGACGGGCGCTCGGGCCGCGCTCCCAATGGGTGTTGCGCCTGGCACGCGGGCAGAGACTGTCGCACCCAGTACGGCCGCTCCGACCGGAGCACCGGCTGCTCCAGCAACCGGGCGCGGCGGCGCCGGTGGAGGTGGAGGTGAGGGCGGCGGGGGTGGGCTGACGATTCAAGGCCTGCCGATCGTGAAGCCGCCCTACGGCAGCATCACCGCAATCAGCCTGGATAAGGGCGAGATCCTCTGGCAGATCGCCCATGGCGATACGCCCGACAATGTCCGGAATCATCCAGCGCTGAAGGGGCTGGATATCCCGCGGACCGGCCAGGCCGGAATCATCGGGACGCTGATCACCAGGACACTGGTCATCGCTGGAGAGGCGCAGGTGACAACGGCGGGCCACCCGCGCGGGGCGCTGCTGCGCGCGTACGACAAAGCCACCGGTAAGGACGCCGGCACAGTATTCATGCCGGCACCGCAAAGCGGCTCGCCGATGACGTACATGCTCAACGGCAAACAGTACATCGTCGTCGCCATCGGCGGTGGGAACTATGCTGGCGAGCTGCTCGCGTTTCGGCTGCCCGGGTAGAAATGGCCGGGTGACGCGGGACCGAGAACGGCGCTGAAAACTGCCAACATGGAAGCTCAAGTGTTGACGGTCGACGACACAATCTGCCAAGTTGACAGATCACTTCTAGCCAGTAGCCGCAAGGAACGCCTGGAAGGACAATTCGAGAGCTGACGCTCGTTCCGCACCATTGATGCGCAGCATCCGACGCGAGGATTCTTCAGACGCTGGCTACCAAGGAAACAGGGAAGGGAGTGCACGATATGTATCGTCGTCATTTCCACGCAGTTCTCGTGAGCGGCGTGGTGCTCATTGCAATGACGTCTGGCGCTTCGGCACAAGACGAAGGCGTCAAGCGGATCGAACAACTCATCAAGAAAGCGAATGCGCAGGTTCAATCGATTAACGATGCCAAGCAACAGTTGCAGAAGACCATGGGTGCCTACAACGCCGTGTTCGCGCCCGACGCGAAAGATCGGCGCGGCGCATACAAGAAGCTGCAAGAGGAGATGGCCACTGCCGACAAGAAGCGCGCGGTAGTGTCCTCCAGAAGTATGGAGATGAACGCAGACGCCGACCAGCTCTTCAAGAGCTGGGAAGCTTCGGCTGCCTCTATCCAGAACCCGGACTTGCGACAGCGCAGCGAGGGGCGACTGAACCAGACCCGCGATCGATTCGCTGAACTCCGGAAGACAGGCCAGAGCGCGTCGGACTTGTACGCACCGTTCATGAAATCGCTGCAGGACCAGGTGACTTTTCTTGGTCACGATCTGAACCCCGGTGCGGTGGCCAGCTTGAAGCCGGACGCGGACAGACTGAATGACCAGGCCGTGGACTTGTTCGCCGCGATCGACAAGGTCACGTTGGCGGCCAGCGCCAACATCGCGAAGCTCAGCGCACAATAGGAGAATAGGATCGGGGCTCGGATCGCCGTCAGGCGATCGCTTGAGTCGCCCAGCAGGCGGTCACTGCTCGGATGTCATCGGCGAGAAGCGTATTCAGCGGCGGTGACAACATCAACTCCGGCAACAAATACGCTGGGCCGCTGGAAGAAGATGAAAGGAGTCGCACGAATCCGGCTGAGCGACGGCCGGCTTCGACTCGCCGAACTGCACTGGTATTCGACTAGGGCACGCAAGGCCGCTGCTCGCGTAGGCAGTTGGCCGTCTGCGTTGACAACAACGGCTACCAGGCATCACTCGAGCGCAACAGCCACTGGACCCCACCGTGGTGGATGCGCGGCATTACAAGGTTGAGCTCGAGAACGAGCAAGTGCGCGTCCTGCGCGTGCACTACGACGCGCACGACACGGGCGCTGAGCACGAGCACATCCTGAACCGCGTGGTCGTATATCTGAACGATCAGCCCGGCGCGAAGGCCGACGATGTGCGGATGTCAGGGGCGGGGAAGCATACCGAACAGAACGCGAGCGACCAGCCGGCGGACCGCATCGCGGTCGAGCTCAAATAGCCGCGCCGCGCTGTTCATCGCCGGAGGTCTGCCTGTCCGGACCATTCGGCACCGGCGCAATTCGGCGTAGAAGGCGCCCAGCCAAAACCCTTGTCATTGGGGGAAAAGGGGCCGACAATTGGCCGGCTATCGGGAGGGTGTATGTCTCTGGCCCGTATTCATATGTGCGTCCTCGGTCTGGCTGCCCTCGCTTGGTCTACCGCGGCGTGCTCTCAGCCGGTTGCGCACGCCGCGTCGTCGCCCGCGTCGCTCGACGAGCTGGCGCGGCAGTCGCTGGCGACGATCGATGGAAACGTGAAGGTCCAGGGCCTGAAACAGCCGGTGGAAATCATCCGCGATCGGCAAGGCATTCCGCATATCTACGCCAAGAATGACGACGACCTGTTCTTCGCGCAAGGCTATGTGATGGCGCAGGATCGCCTCTGGCAGCTGGAGATGTGGCGCCGCTGGCATGAGGGGCGCCTCGCCGAAATTTTCGGGCCAAAGGCCTTCGACTACGACGTGCGCACGCGCTTGATGATGTTCCGGGGACCGTGGGACGCGAAGGAGTGGACGAGCTATCACCCTGACGCCGAACGGCTGTTCACGGACTGGTCCAACGGTCTCAACACCTACGTTGCCACGCACGCCGACAACCTGCCTGTCGAATTCAGGCTCACGGGCGTCAAGCCGGAGCCGTGGACCGCGAAGACCGTAGCGCTCCGCTGGGCGCAGCTCGGCATCGACAGCACGAGCGGACATGCGATCGCCGAGCTTCAGCTCGCGCTGAACGTGAAGCGGCTCGGCGTCGAGACGGCCAACCGGCAAGCGGCGCCAGACCCGTACGACGACCTGAAAGTGCCCGAGGGTCTCGACCTGAACTGGATCACGGATGATGTGCTGGCGGCGGCGCGCAAGGGGGACGATGACCCGTTCTCGCCCGGAAAGTTGCCGGCGCCCGAGATTGTCGAATCGTACCGAGCGCTCGTGCCCCGCACGCTGGCGGCACGGCTGATGCCGGAGTTGCAGGATCCGGATGGCAGCAACAACTGGGTGGTCAGCGGAAAGCTCACGGCGAGCGGCTTTCCCATCGTGTCAAACGATCCGCACCGTACGATCGAAATGCCGGCACTCCGGTACTTCGTGCACCTGGATGCGCCGGGGTGGCACGTTATCGGCGGCGGCGAGCCGCCGTTCGTGGGGGTCGATCTCGGCAACAACGAGAACATGGCATGGGGCGTCACCTTCGCTGGCATCGATGAAGTGGACACCTACGTCGAGCAGACCAACCCGGCCAATTCGAACGAGACGAAGTTCAACGACACGTGGGTGCCGATGAAAATCGTCCACGAAGAGATCAAGGTCAAGGGTGAAGATAAACCTCGGATTGTCGAGCTGAAGTACTCGAAGCACGGTCCGGTGTTTTACGAGGACCAGGAGCGGCACGTCGCCTTCGCCGTCAGATCGTCGGACCAGGAGCCGGGCACCGCGCCCTACAAAGGCAGCTTCAAGTTCGCGCAAGCGACCAGCTGCGACGATTTCTTCGATCGCGCGATGTCGTGGAAGCTCCCGTCGCACAACCTGATCTGCGGCGACAAGAAAGGAAACATCGCGCTGATGGTCACGGGCCTCGCGCCCGATCGCGACGGGTGGACGGGGCGGCTGCCGGTCCCCGGGACGGGCAAGTACGAGTGGAAGGGATTCCGGAGCGACCTGCCGCGTGAGTACAACCCGGCGCGCGGCTACATCGCGACCGCCAACGACAACACGCAGTACAAGGACTACAAGGGGCGGCCGGTCTTCTACAAAACCACGAGGGACACCGACATCGCGCGCATCGTACGCATTCGCCAGCTGCTCGACCAGCAGATAGCCGCGCACAAGCCGTTCACCATCGAAGACATGGAGCGCATCCAGCAGGACGCCTACTCCCTGCACGCCGAGCGCGACGCGCCGCTCTTCAAGGGTTGGACGGCGAAGGATCCGAATGCCGAGAAGGCCCGTGCCATGATCGAGCGGTGGGATCGGGTCCTCACCAAAGACACGGTACCGGGCGCGATCTACGTCCGATGGACGACGACGGACGCGGGTCGGAAGGCCGTGGCGGCCAAGCCGGGCCCAGAGAAGCAGGCGCTCGTCGAGGAAGGCTTGTCGCAGGCGCTGGCGCGGATGACGAAGGACTGGGGCGCCGACTCGTCCGAGTGGCGGTACGGCCGCATCAACGAGAGCAAGCTGCCGCACATGTTCATCGACCAGTTCAGTCTGAAGCCGGTCGAGCGGCCCGGCGGATTCAATGATGTCAACGCCACCGGCGCGAATTTCCGGCGCATCATCGATTTTGCGGACCTGGACAAGACGATGGCGACCAACGCGCCCGGAGAATCGGGACAGCCCGGAAGCCCGTACTATGCCAATGCGCGGGAGAAGCTCGCGGACGGCGTTTACTTCAACCTGCCGCTCACGCGGCAGGCGGTCGAGAAGCAGGCGGCGCACAAGCTGACGCTGTCGGCGAAATAGAGCCTTTGCGAGTTGGCCGCGACACGAACGGTCACTATGGCGCGACGCGAAATCGCTGCGACGTTTCAACGTGCGCGGCTGGCGCCTTCGCCATTGCCGATGAAGACATCGCCGACGAGATCAGGCCCGCGGCGCCGACAGCGAGGACGGCGCCGATGAGCGTGAAACCGTACGCCCATCCGAGTCGCGCCCAGGGCCAGGTGCGCAGGCTGCGCCAATTGCAACCGAACGAATCGTCCAACAACTTCAGGAAGTCATCGGTGATCGGCTTGGGCGCGACGGCGGTCCACAGTTCCCACAGGGGCCATGCGGCGACAACCATCAGCAGGATTCCGCACCACGCATTGAACAGCATGTACAGGTGACCCGCCGTGTAGACGACGCGTTCGCAGGGCATCGCGATGGGCGGCGTCGCGTAGCAGGGCATATAGTCGTAGACGGTCACGATATTGGCGCGTGCCGTCACGATGAGGCGGGTTCCCAGGTCGACTGCCCCGCCGAGGAGCATCCCCATCCAGGATTCCCAGATGACGAGTCGAGCCCACGCACGCGCCGAATCCGGCGGAATCGTCAGCGGATGGCGTTTCCACGGACTCAGCTCGGGAAGCGTTGGCCGCGCCATCGTTACCGCCTGTGTCCCGGAACGAGGGGCGCGCCCTCGGGCTCGACTATCGTGATCACGCGATTCATGCCTCGATTGCCCCATGGCGGCGGGCTGCCGTCGCCGACGCGAATGGTGATGACCGGAAACGGAGGCGCATCTTTCGGCCAAGGCGTGCGGCAATCGCTGACGATCACCAGTAGGTCAATCGGGTCGTGGCGACGTTCAAGGAACGTCCGCAGTCCCACGCTCAAGTCAGTGCCGCCGCCGCCGTAGAGTTCGATCGGCGTCCGCGCGAACGCGCGTTTCACGCTCTGAACCGCGGCGTCGCAGCACGCCACCACGACATCCGCGCCGTACCCCAACTGACGGGTGAGGCCGCCGAGTTCGGCAACGGCCCTCGCCAACTGATGGTCTTCCATCGATGCGGACGTGTCGATGAGGAATCCCGGTCTCGGCCGCGGCTGGTAGAAACTCGCGATGATGAAAGCACCGTACGCGGCCTGCCGGCGATGCGGGCGCCGATAGGTCCGATCGTACCGCCCCAGCGTGCTCTCGCGCAGCGCGCGGCGGACAACGTGGCGGATCGTCGCCATGTAGTCGACCTTCGGTTCCAGTGTCGCTCTGGCCCAGCGGCGCCAGGAGAGTGACACGCCGGTCGAGTACGGCGACATCTGATCGATATGGCGCGCCACTTCACGTCGCACGAGCTCAGCTTTGAGCCGATCGACCCCGGGAATGCCATTCTCGGCCCCGTCATCAGCGGGGAGCTCCCAAAACCGCCGATCGCCGTGCGCGCCGGAACCGCAGTCTCGATCGTGCGGGTCCGGTTCGTGGCGGCGCGCGCTGCTCTCGTCCGTGCGCGGTTTTGGCAGTTGATCGTAGTAAACCTCAGCAGTGTTCCCGCTCTGCAATCCGAAGGACGCAGGCAATGGCGGATCGCCCGGGAGCGGCAGTCCTTCCGCGTACAGGTCGTCGTTGATCTCGCAGTCGCCGGCAGTGTTCCATCGACGCGGATCGCGCGCGCCCAGATTCTTGCGGCGGCCCTCGTGATCGCGCAGCAGATGACTGACTTCATGAATGAGCAGGCTCGCGTTTTCTTCGACGCTGTGCGTGGAGATCCATCCATCGTTGTAATAGAGACGCCACTCGGTATCCACGGCCATGCTGCCGATAAGATCGGTTTCGACCGGGACGAGGCTGAAGAGCGCTGGCGCAAAATACGCCCGCTGATACGCCGCGCGCACCCGCGCGGCCTGAAGCGCGCGGGAGTACCCGGTCTCCTGTTGCGTGCCGGACCCCCGAAGCAAGTCGACGAGACGCAGCTTCACTTTACTCGCGTGGCACGAGCCTGGCGGCCTGCATCAACTCGTAGAATGGACGGCATTCCTCGGGCAGCTTCATCAAGCCGTCCGGACGGTTTCGCTTGTCGCAGAGCGTGCGGGCCGCCGCGGCCGGAATGTCCGCGTTCTTCCTGCAGGCGACACCGAGCGCGATCATTGCCGCTTCCCACCGCGGCGGTGTCTTGTGGTTGAGGACGGCGCCGACGAGCGAGTAGCAGACCGCGTACGCGCGATCGACCCGTTCAGGCAGCACGAACTTTCGCGGTTCTTTGAGAATGTCTTCGGGATCCGGCAGGTTCAGGGTTTCACGGTACTCGAGAAACGGCAGCGCTTGATCACCGACGAGTCCCGCGAGGGCGGCGCCCTGCAGCGGCCGATTGCCGGGGGACACCGCTTCGATGGCAGCGAGGAGCCGCGAGGCGAGATACCAGGTGCGGCCCGACGGCCATGGACCGCTGCGCCGCGCCGGATCGTCAGGCGGGGCTAGCCAGGCATCGCGCCCGGCCGCTTTCACGTATGCCGCGATTGTCGCGCGTTGAGCGTGATGATATCGCTGGAGGTAATCAGGGGGAAGGAGCGGCAGTTCCGTCGGTGCGGGGAAGTCGCTCACCATCAGATCGCACCAGGTGTCGTGGTCCATCGGAAACTCCCCGTGCCAGAGCCGATTGGCCATCGGGGGTTGAATCTCCTGACCGCCGGCCGCCCATTCGACCGCGTTGCTCGCGCACAAATACACCACGCCGCCTTTGCCAGGCTCGTAATGAGGCAGGGCGAGCTCGCCGCAGACATTTTCAGTCAGCAGCCGCAGCATCGCGGCCTGCGTCGTCGGCGGCACGGTCGTGAGCTCATCCAGAAACACGATGACCATGTAGCCTTCGTTCGCCAGGCGCTGGGCGTCGCGCGCCCACGCCATCGGCAGCAGCCGCACGCCGTCGGGCGTCGAAACGGGGAAGCCGCCGAAGTCCTGTGGTTCGCGGATCGAGCCGACGAGTATGATCACCTGACATTTGAGTCCCGTGCGCGCGAAGCCTGCCTCGAGGCTCTTGGTGAACTCCGTCTTGCCGACGCCCGGGAAGCCCGTCATGTGCATCGGGATGCCGGCCTGCAGACCAATCGCAATCAGCCGCACGAAGTTTGGGAAGTCCATGTGGAGCCGGAACTGTTTAGACACCAGAAATCGGAATGCGGGCGCGGCACCGACATGACTGCGGCGGAGTTCTACTGCTCTACCGGTACGCGGTAGATGTTGCGTTCGGTCGCCGTCTTTGTGTACGCGTAGGTCCCCGGAGTCGGGCCTGGATAGACGAGCCCATCGGAAATCAGCCGCGCACCGGCGGAGGCGCCGAGCGCTTCCTTCGACGCAAAGCCATCCGCCGGGACGCGAGGCAAACGTTCTCCGGGCCGAAGCGGGATGGCATATGTCGGCCCAGCGAGCGACGCGTCGGCAAACCTGACGTACACGAATCGGCCGTCGGGGGTCCATTTCATGGGCGTAGGCAATGGGTCCGTGCCCGGTGGCGGGAAGCAGCCGTCGCAGATGTTCAGCGGCTTCCCGCTCCCCGCGGGATACACCATCAGCGATCCCCACGCGCCGGGATCCGCAACAGCCACGAATTGGCCGTCAGGCGAAACCGACTGCGGAAGCAGCATCGGCGCGCTGATCAGCTGTCGCAGCTCGCTGCCATCCTGGTTGATGCGGTAGACGAACGACTTCTTCTCCACACTGCCAAACACGATCTCGCCGGGCGCGCCAAAGAACACGTCTGTGGCGTCGAGCGAGCCGAGCCGTCGCGGAGGCGTGCTGCCATCCACGGGCGCAATCCACACGGGCGTGTGACCGCTCGTGTCGACCGACGTGAACACGACCGATTTGCCGTCGCGCGAGATGTCGTACACCTCGATCTGGTAGTCGGGCAGCAGCCTTCGTCGCTCGCCGGATACCAGATCGGCAACCCAGAGCGCGCCCGAAAACCAGGCCCGCGCGCCGAGCATCCGCACGACGTAGTAGAGCTTCTGGCCGTCGGGCGCGATCGTCGGGTTGAAGCTGTATCCCTCGGACGTGACCTGGCGGTCTCCTCGCTCGTCGTGCACCCACACGGTGCTTTGTGCGGTTCCGATCGAGGTCAGGAACGATCGTCCGTCCGACGCGAAGGCGATGCCGTTTTCCTCCGTCACGCCGGAGGTGACCTGTTCGGGGGCGCCGTCCGGAAAGCGCTGGCGCCAGATGTGCGCACCGCCTGACGTCGACGCGGTGAAGTACATCCAGTTCCCGTCTGGGGACCACCCGGCGTCCGTGCACTGCGCCGCCGCCGGCCCCACGACGTGCCCCGTTGAGCTGCCGTCGGAAGGCACCAGCCTGCACGGCAGCCACGACTGCAGATCCATCTCGACGGCGATTACCCATTTGCGATTGGGCGAGAGATACGAGCGGTGCGCCATGCCGAAGTCGTCGCTGGGTACGTACACGTTTCGCGAGTCGCTGCGGCTTTCGGTGGCCGACACGACCGCCATCTTGCCGCCGATGCCGCTCATTTCCGAGAACAACACACGCGCGTGTCCGGCCTCGTCCGTGAACGAGGTGAGCCCTTCCGCGTTCGTCAGCAACTGGCGCGGCTGACCGCCGAGGACGGACACTTCCCATGTGATGAAGTCGGTACTCTCGCCGGCGATCCCCGTTGAGTAAATGATGCGCGTGCCGTCGGCCGAGAAGTGCGGGCTCATCTTCCAGCGGTTATCGTTCGTGAGCTGGCGCGGCTCCCCGTCCGGGAGCATCTTCAACGTACACCTGCCCGGGGGTGAAGAAGGGACCGTCTCCACGGATGAAGGTCATCATTCCGCCGTTCGGCGACAGCGACGGCTGCACCACCGAGTCGGCGAAGTTGGTGAGCTGCGTGTATTGCGCCGACTGCACGGCCGGCGGCTCGCGCGGCCGCCACACGACCACAGCGGCCGCTACCGCCACGATCGACGCCGTAGCGAGCCCGCCCAAGGCGGCCCGCGGGAAACGACGCGGCACGACCGGCGCCGACTCCGAGGATCCTTCCGAGCTCGCCCGCGCCACGCGTCGGAGATCGACGACCATCTCGCGCATCGTCTGAAACCGATCGCCCGGATCTTTCTCGAGGCTCTTCTCGACGATGAGCCGCAGCGCGACTGGAACGGTGCCGGGCAGCGCGGCTGGTTTCGTGTGGATGATCGCGTGCAGGATGTCCGGCTGCGACGCGCCGGTGAACGGGCGAGCGCCGGCGAGCGCTTCGTACAGAAGTGTCCCGAACGAGAAGATGTCGCTCCGCGAATCGACCCGACGCGCCATCGCCTGTTCGGGGGACATGTACACGGCCGTGCCGACGAGGGTTCCGGCGAGCGTTCGCGTCTCGGCGATTGTGGCTGCATCGTCGGACACCGCCTGCTCGCTGGCTTTCGCCAGGCCGAAGTCCGCGAGCTTCGCGTAGCCGCTCTTCGTGATGAGAACGTTCTCGGGTTTGATGTCGCGGTGAAGAATGCCGGCCTCGTGCGCGGTCGCCAGACCGTCGGCAACCCCCGTGAGAAGCTCGATCGTGTCGCGCCAGCCGTGGCCCGACTGCATCCACTCGCGGAAGGTGCCTCCGTCGACAAATTCCGTGACCAGGAACTGGCGGCCATCGATCTCGCCGACGTCCAGGACCGTCAGGATGTGCGGGTGATTCAGGGAAGATGCGGTCTGCGCTTCGCGCTGGAATC
>Ga0187776_10000755_pt1 | contig 15602 bp, 13 predicted proteins | sample 0216_BV02_MP12_2_FD_132426 | JGI IMG/M metagenome (GOLD analysis project Ga0187776, IMG submission 132426) | Tropical peat soil microbial communities from peatlands in Department of Meta, Colombia - 0216_BV02_MP12_20_MG | ecosystem: Environmental > Terrestrial > Soil > Wetlands > Peat | place...
CCGTTGGCGATGAAGATGTTCTCGGGCGTGACCTCGAGGTTCTCGTAGAACTTGTACTTGTGGCAGATCAACTCGCGCAGCCCGCGATAGCCCTGCGGGTCGCCGTAGGTGAGCGCGTCCGCGCCCTCGGCGTCGATCATCTTGCGCGTGGCCTCGACCATGCCGTCGTAGGGGAACGAGGCCGGGTCGGGGTAGCCTCCGCCGAACTCGTAGAGCGGTTTGGCGACGGGGCGGACGGTCGTGACGGACCCACCCCATCCGATGCGCGCGCGGGTCGACAGGAGCTCTTCGAAGTGGGCGGTGCGGCTCGGAGTCGTCATGACGGTTAGCATACGACACCCGGCCAGCCTATAATCACGCCATGCTCTTCCACTATTCGCGCTGGGACGGCAGTCAGCACCTCGCGAGCCTCGACGCCGACGACCTCTTGGCGGCGATGTCCGACGACCTCATGTCCGACGGCGACCTGTGGAATGCGCTCCGCCGCATGTTCCAGCGGGGCGTGCAGATGCCGAACGGGCCGCAGATGCCGGGACTGCAGAACCTGATGGACCGGCTGCGCAAGCGCCGTCAGGAGCAGCTCGAGCGCTACGACCTGGGCTCGGCGCTGGAGGACATCAAGAAGAAGCTCGACGAGGTCATCCGGACGGAGCGGGCTGGCATCGAGCGGCAGGTCCCCAACGCGAACGAACGGGCGAAGAAGATGGAGCCGCTCGACCAGCTGCCTCCGGACGCGGCCGGCCGCATCAAGGAGCTGCAAAACTACGACTTCACCGATCCGGAGGCCGAGCGCCTCTTCCAGGAGCTGATGAAGTCGCTGCAACAGCAGATGATGCAGCCGTTCATGCAGAACATGAAGCAGTCCCTGCAGAACATGAGCCCCGACGATCTCAAGCGTCTGCGCGAGATGATGCGCGATCTCAACCAGATGCTGCGGCAGCGCGCGGAAGGCGACGAGCCCGATTTCGACGCGTTCAAGCAGAAGTGGGGCGATCATTTCCCGGGCGTCGAGAGCCTCGCCGAGCTGCTCGAGCAGCTCGGCCGGCAGGCCGGCCAGCTGCAGTCGCTGCTCGACAGCATGTCGCCCGGCCAGCGGCGCCAGCTCCAGGAGATGATGTCGAGCCTGTTCATGCAGGACGAGCGGCTGGAAGCCGAGATGGCCCAGCTCGCGATGCACCTCGACCAGCTCGGGCTCACCGAGGAGTTCCGCCGCCGCTACGACTTCCGCGGCGAGGACGACGTCACGATGCAAGAGGCGATGAAGCTGATGGACGAGCTCCAGCAGATGGAGGAGCTCGAGCGTCAGCTGCGCCGCGTACAGTCACCGAACGACCTGGACAAGATCGATCCGGCCGACATCGAGAAACTCCTGGGCGAGGAGTCGGCGCAGGACCTCGAGCGCCTGAAGGAGCTCGCGAAGAAGCTGGAAGAGGCCGGCTATCTCGAGCGCAAGGGCGATCGGCTCGAGCTGACCGCGCGGGCGATCCGCAAGCTCGGCGACAAGGCGCTCAAGGACATCTTCGCGACGCTCAAGCGCGACCGCTTCGGGCGGCACAACATCGAGCGCCGCGGCGCGGGCGGCGATCCGACCGACGAGGCCAAGCGCTACGAGTTCGGCGATCCGTTCCTGCTCGATCTGAAGAAGACGCTGATGAACGCGGTCGAGCGCAACGGCGCCGGCACGCCGGTGCGCCTATCACCGGACGATTTCGAGGTGCTGCGGACCGAGCTCTCGACCCAGGCGTCGACGGTCGTCATGCTGGACATGAGCCGCTCGATGATCAACAACGGCTACTTCCTGCCGGCCAAGAAGGTCGCACTCGCGCTGACCGCGCTGATCCGCGGCCAGTTCCCGCGCGACAGCCTGTACATCCTCGGGTTCTCGCTCATGGCGCGGGAGTTCAAGGCCGAGGACCTGCCCAAGCTCATGTACAGCGAGTGGAACATCGGGACCAACATGCATCACGGCTTCCAGGTCTCGCGGCGGCTGCTGGGCCGGCAGAAGGGCGGCAACAAGCAGATCATCATGATCACCGACGGCGAGCCGACCGCGCACATGATGGCGAACGGTCAGCCCGATTTCCAGTATCCCCCGACGCGCGAGACGTTCGTGGAGACCTTGAAGGAGGTCCAGCGCTGCACGCGCGAGGGGATCACGATCAACACCTTCATGCTCGAGCAGAGCCAGATGCTCACGCAGTTCATCGACCAGCTGACCCGCATCAACAAGGGCCGCGCGTTCTTCGCCAGCCCCGACCGCCTCGGCGAGTACATCCTGGTCGACTACGTCAGGAACAAGCGCCGGGCGATCGCGTAGCGCTGCTCCGACGCCGGGCGATCCTCGGACGTCTTCAGGCCGCGCTGCGCGTGGCTCCCGAGGCAAGTAGCGTCTTGATCTCGTCGTCCGCCACGCCGACCTCGCGCAGGATCTCGACGCTGTGCTCGCCGAGGCGGGGCGGCAGGCGGCGGATCGAGCCGGGCGTCTTGCCGTAGACGGCCGGAATTCCCGGCAGCCTCATCGTGCCTTCGGTCGGATGCTCGACGGTCTGCCAGAACCCGACGGCCTCGAGGTGCGGATCGTGGAGCAGCGACTCGAGCGAGTTGACGCTCATCGCCGGGATGTTGCGCTTGTCCAGCTCGCTGAGCCACTCCGCGTTCGTCCGGCTCGGCGCGATCCGCGCGAGCTCCTCGTAGAGCTGCTCGATGTGCTTCAGACGCGTGGCGAGTGTCTTGTAGCGCGGGTCGTCCAGCAGGTCCTGACGGCCGGCGAGCGTGAAGAAGTCCCGCCAGTTCTGATCCGTGTACGGCAGGATCGCCAGGAAGCCGTCGCGCGTCTTGAACGGACGCCGGTAGGGATTCAGGATTCGCTTGTAGCCGATCGTCTCGCGCGGCGGCACGAACGTCTCGCCGTAGAGGTGCTCCACCATCACCCAGGCCGCCATGCTCTCGAACATCGGCACCTCGACCTCTTGCCCCTCGCCCGTGCGCGCCTTGTGGTAGAGGGCCGCGAGCACCGCGGCCAGCACGGTCATCGAGCTGGTCTTGTCGGCGACGATCGTGGGCACGTAGCGCGGTTCGCCCATGAGCGAGGCCTGAGCCGAGGCCAGGCCGGAGGCGGCCTGGATGATGTCGTCGTACGCGGGCTTCTCGCCATAGGGGCCGGCCGCCCGGAAGCCGTACGTGCCGACGTAGACGATGCCCGGGTTGATGGCGCGGAACGTCTCGTACGACATGCCGAGCCGCCGCGCGGCCTGCGGCCGATAGTTGTGGAGCAGCACGTCGGCGACCTCGGCGAGCCGGAGGAGCACGCGGCGGGCCGCCTCCTGCTTCAGGTCGAGCACGATCGAGCGCTTGTTACGATTGACCGCCAGGTAGAACGCCCCCATGTTCGGGTTGCGCATGGGACCGAGCTGACGCGTGGTGTCGCCCTCCGGAGGCTCGACCTTGACGACGTCGGCGCCGAGGTCGCCGAGCTGCTGCGCCGCCCAGGGCCCGAGCACGACGGTCGTGCAGTCCACCACGCGCACGCCGGTGAGCGGTCCTGACATGGCGGCGATCCGGGCCGGCTCGCGCTATGCGCCGCCGGTGACGACGAGCGTCTGGCCGCTGACGAAGTCGCTGTCGGGGCTGCAGAAGAGATAGATCGCGCCGGCCGCTTCGGCGGGCAGTCCGCCGCGCCCGAGCGGGATCATCTGGTTCATGGCGGCGATGCGCGCGCCCTGCACGCCGACCTTCACCTGGCGGCCGGCCACCTCGATCGTGCCGGCCTCGCCCTCGGCGAGCGGCTTCGTCAGCCGCGTCTGGATGTAGCCGAACGCCACGCAGTTCACGGTGACGGCGTACCGGCCCCATTCCTTGGCGAGCGTGCGCGTCATGCCGGTGACGGCGGCCTTCGCGGACGAGTAATTGACCTGGCCCGCGTTGCCGCGCACGCCGGACGTGGACGAGATCTGCACGACCTTGCGCACGATCCGCTCGCCGCGCCTGGATTCCTTCTCGAACTGCTCGCGGAGATACGGTGCGAACGCGCGGAGGATCCGGAAGGGCGCCGTCACGTGGACGTCGATGATGGCGTACCACTGCTCGTCGGTCATCTTCTGGATGACGTTGTCCCAGGTGTAGCCGGCGTTGTTGACGATGACGTGCAGGCCGCCGAGCTGCTTCACCGCGGTGTCGATGATGCGCTCGCCGAAATCCTTGGCCGTCACGTCGCCGTTGCAGGCGACCGCGCGTCCGCCGATCTTCTCGATCAGCGCGATCGTCTCCTTGGCGGGCGCGTCGTCGAGATCGTTGACCACGACCGCGGCGCCGTCGCGCACGAGCCGCAGCGCCACCTCGCGTCCGATCCCCCGGCCCGAGCCCGTGACGATCGCGACCTTGCCGTCGAGCTGTCCCATGCCTCGCTCTCCTCTATCGATTCGTCGCGGCGGCCCCGTTGCGCAGGAGCGCGCCCGGCAGTGGTCCGTCCGGCGCGATCGCGTCGCGGCCGGACCGTCGGACGATCGTCCCGTTGACGACCACGGCCTCGATGCCGCTCGCGTCGGCCACCAGGCGGTCGGCGCCGGCCGGCAGGTCGTACACGCGGCGCAGCGCGCTCGCCCCGACCGTCGCCGGATCGAACACGGTGACGTCGCCCGCGAGACCCACCGCGAGCCGGCCGCGGTCGCTGACCCCGAACACCTCCGCGGGGCGCGAGGTCAGCATGCGCACGGCCTCCGGCAGCGCGATCGAGCCCTTCTCGCGCACCCAGTGGCCCAGGAGATGCGTCGAGAAGCACGCGTCACACAGCTGGCTCGCGTGCGCGCCGGCGTCGGAGAGCCCGAGCACCGTGGTCGGCTCGCCGAGCAGCTCGGCCACCTCGTCCTCGTCGTGGTTGAACACCGCCATGCGGAAGCGGGCCTCGAGATTCGTCGCCAGCGCCAGGTCGAGGGCGAGATCGACCGGGTGCACGCCCCGCTCCGCCGCGACCTCGGAGACGACGCGCTCCTCGAGCGACGGGTCGGACGGGCACCACGAGATCCACGTGCGCGCCCAGCTGAGGCCGGCGAACACGGCGCCCGGCCGCGGCCGGTCGAAGCTCTCCTTGAACGCGCGGCGGAACTCCGGGTCGGCGTAGACGCGCGCCTTGCCCGCCGGGTCGGCGGCCGCGGCCGGGCGAAACACCGACATGCCCTCGAAGAGGAAGGGCTCCTTGAACTGGAACTCGAAGTTCAGGGTCCGGCAGGCGACCTGCGGCACCACCGAGAGCCCCTGGCGCGTCAGCGCGCGGGATTTCTCGAGCAGATCCCGGTGCGAGCCGGGCCCCATCATCCCGGCCAGGAGCGCCGTCCACGTCACCGGCCGCCCGGTCGTGCGCGCGAGGGCTTCGAACTCCTTGAAGAAGAGATCGCGCCCCACCGTGGCCTGCAGGATGCCGCGCCCGGCCTCGCCGAGGGCCCGCGCGAGCGCCTCGATCTCGCCGAACTCCGCGAGCCGGCTCGGCACCGGACGCCCGGCGTAGCCGACGTGCGTCGAGGCCTTGGAGGTGGCGAAGCCAATCGCGCCGGCGTCCACGGCCTCGCGCACGAGTGCCTGCATGCGCGCGACCTCGTCGGGGGTCGCCGCCCGCTCGGTCGCCGCCTCGCCCATCACGTAGAGCCGGAGCGGGGTGTGGCCCAGGAGCACGGCGACGTTGATCGCGGTGCCGCGCCGCTCGACCGCGTCGAGGTACTGGGGGAATGTCTCGAACGGCCACGCCTCGCCCAGGCCCGATTCGAGCGCGGCCAGGCTCATGCCCTCGACCTTCTCGAGCGTGCGCATGACGAGCCCGCGATGCTCGGGCCGGGTCGGCGCCACGCCGAAGCCGCAGTTGCCCATCACGACGGTCGTCACGCCGTGCCACGGCGAGATCGTGAGCATCCGGTCCCACATCACCTGCGCGTCGTAGTGCGTGTGGATGTCGACGAAGCCCGGCGCCACGACGAGCCCGCCGGCGTCGAGCGTGCGGGCGGCCCCGCCCGTCACGGCGCCGAGCGCCGCGATGCGCCCGTCGCGGATCCCGAGATCACCGCGGACGGCCTCGCGGCCAGTGCCGTCCACGAGCGTGCCGCCCCGGATGACGAGATCGAACTCCATCCGTCAGCGCCGCCCCAGGCCGTAGAGCTCGGCGACGTTGTCGTGGAGCACGAGCGAGAGCTCCGCCTCGCTCAGGTGCGACGCGTGCTTCGCGAGCAGCTCCTGCGAGTGCGGCCAGGTGGAGTCGCTGTGCGGGAAGTCGTTGGCCCAGAGGAGCCGGCGGATGTTGCAGAGGTCCTTCACCTGGAACGCCACCCAGTCGTCCTGGAACGTCGTGTAGACGTGCTCGCGGAAATATTCGCTGGGCATCCGCGTCAAGGTCCCGGCCGGCAGCCAGTAGCGGTGGCGGTCGTACGCGTGATCCATCCGGTACATGAAGTGCGGCACCCAGCCGGCGTCGGCCTCGACGCACACCAGGCGCAGCGTCGGGTGTCGCTCGAAGACGCCGCCCAGCACGAAGACGCCGATGATGTCCTGGCAGCCCCGGATGATCGACATGAACGAGTTGAGCTTCGGCCCGCGCGTCTTGAAGTTGTCCTGCGAGCTCGTCAGGATGTGAAAGGAGAGCGGCAGCCGCAGCGCGATTGCCGCCTCGTAGAACGGCGCGTACACCGGGTCGTCGTAATCGGCCACCGCCGGGTTGCCCGGCATCATCACGCCGCGCAGGCCGAGCGCCTTGATCCGCTCGAGGTCGCGGATGCCGTCCTCCACCGAGCGCATCGCCGTCTGCCCGATGCCGAGGAGGCGGTCCGGGTGCGCCGAGCAGTACTCGGCGATCCACAAGTTGTAGGCGTCGAAGCACGCCTGCTTGTAGTCGAAGTCGGGGTGGTTGCAGAGCATCATCCCGACGGTCGGGTAGATCACCTCCGCGGAGACGCCGTCCCGGTCCTGGTCGGCGAGGCGGGCGTGCGGATCCCAGCCGCCGCGATGGAGCTCCTCGAACCGCGCGCCGAAGATCGTCAGCTCCTCGGCGCGCTTGCCGGCGGCGGCGACGAGGCCCATCGGGATCGGCCGCTCGAGGCCCTCGATGACGTAGAGGTCGCCGCGCCGGTCGTCGTGGACGAGGCGCGGGGCCCGGTCCCGGAAGCGCGGATCGATCCGCGCGACGTAGGTGTCGGGCGGCTCGGTGATGTGCGAGTCGGCGGAGATGATCGGGGGTCGCATGCGCCCCTGATACCCCGAAGACGGCGGGGGCGTCAAGCGACCGCGCGTCAGTCCGTCTTCAACAGGCCCGCCTGGCGCAGGACGGCGGCGTGATCCCAGTAGATCCGCTCGCAGGCGAGCTTGTCGCCGCGAAACTGCGCGACGACCACCACGTCCATCGCGATCTTCTGGTGCGTTGCCGGCACGTTTGGCAGCAGCCACGGCATCGGCCGATCGTGCGTGAAGGTGAGACGCAGCTCGTCCACCAGCTGCCCCTCGCCGACCACGCGATTCAGGGGCGCCATCTGCAGATCGTCGGGCCACGAGGGGATGAAGTCGTCGCGATAGAACGCCCGCAGCGCGGCCTTGCCCCGGCCGCCGGTGTTCACGGGCATGTGGTTGACGTACGCGTCCTCGACCATCGTGGCCAGGGTCGCCTCGACGTCCTTGCTCTCGAACTCGCCCTTGAGATGGTCGGCCCACAATTGCTCGAGCTGTTTCGGCGAGAGCATGACTCGATCCTCCTTCTAGCCGGCGGCCGCCGGCTCCCCCAGCAGGCTCGCCGGTCGCTCCTGGCCCCGCATCAGCCGCCGGATGAGCGGGGTGGCGATGAACGTGCTGGCCAGCGCCATGATCACGAGCATCGAGAAGACGTCCGTCGGCAGGAGGCCCAGATCCCTGCCGATGTTGATGGCGATCAGCTCCATCATCCCGCGCGTGTTCATGCAGACGCCGATCGTCAGCGCGCTCCGCCGTTCCTCGCCGACCAGCCGGGCGGCCGCGTAGGCGCCCCCGAGCTTGCTGACGAATGCCACGGCGAGGATCAGCAGGAGCGTGACCAGGCCCGTCCAGCCCTGGATCGCGCCGATATCCGTCCTGAGCCCGGTGTAGGCGAAGAAGATCGGCAAGAAGAACACCCAGACGATCGGCCAGACGCGCCGCTTCCACTCCTCGACGAATCGGCGGTCGTCATGGACTGCCAGGCCGATCACGAAGCCGCCGATGATCGCGAAGACCCCCAGGTTGCTGGTGATCGCGGCGGAGACGAAGAGCAAAATCACGATGTAGGGCACGAAGGTCGGCCGCATCCCGCCGTGGCGCGTGAGATGGTCGGCGATGGCGTGCCGCAGGGGCTTGCGAATCACGAGAAATACGAGCGCCAGGTAAACGGCCAGCCCGACCAGCCTCGGAACGATCCAGCCCCAGCTGAACGCGCCCTTCACGAGCAACGAGATCGTGCCCAGGACGATCCAGCCCGAGACATCGCCGATCGCAGCGGCGCCGATTGTGAGCGCAGCCGTGCGCGTGTGCGAGAGCCCGAGCTCCATGAGGATGCGGCCGAGCACCGGGATCGCCGTGATGGACATCGCAACGGCGAAGAAGAGCTGGAAGCCGAACAGCGGCACAGGCTCCGACAGCCGCGCGTGGAACCACGGCGCCGCGAGATAGCCCATGACGAACGGTAGCAGGAGCCCGACCGCGCTGATCGCGACGATCGGTCGGAGGCTCGCGCTGAGGTGTCTCTGGAACTCGAACTCGAGGCCGATCTGGAACATCAGGAAGATCAGCCCCAGCTGGGCGAGCCCCGTGAAGATCAAGCCGGTCGAGACCGGAAACAGGCTGTGCATGAGTCCGGGGAAGAGGGCACCGAGCAGGCTCGGCCCGAGCAGGACGCCGGCGAGAATCTCGCCGGACACGTCGGTCTGGCCGAGCCGGCGGACGACCGCGATGACCAGACGGGTCGCAAGAAGGATCACGATCAGCTGATACAGGAGCTGGAGCGTGATCTCTTCGGCGCCGGCCGTTGCGGCGGACACTACCGCCCGAGCATCACGCGCCGGTCAGGTTGTAGAGGCGCGCGCAGTTGTCCCAGAGGATCTTCTTCTTGCTCGCCTCCGACAGCGGGAGCTTGAGGAAGAGGTTCGTGGCGTCCGGGAAATGCGAATCCGAGTGCGGGTAGTCGGTCGAGAACACGAGCGTGTCGTCGCCCAGCTTCTGGATCACCCACTCCACCTGATCCTCGTCGGGATCGACGCTGATGAAGCACTGGCGCTTGAAGTACTCGCTGGGCGGCGCCTGCAGCCTCGTCGTCTCGCCGCTCTTCGCCATCTGCCAGTACTCGTCGAGCCGCCAGAGCAGCCACGGCAGCCAGCTGCAGTTGCCCTCGAGGAACGCGACGCGCAGGCGCGGGAAGCGCTCGAGGACACCGCCGGCGGTCATCGACGCCACGGCGGCCATCAGCTCGATCGGGTTGTTGAGCCCCCCGGCGATGGTCGTGCTCGGCGCGGAGAGATAGCGATTGACGAAGTGCGTGTCCGAGTAGTTGTTCGGCGCCGGATGAAAGCAGATGGGCACGTTCAGGCGCTCGGCCTCCGCCCACAGCGGATCCATCCGCGGATCGTGCAGGTTCACGCCGTTCACCGGGTTCGGCATCATCTGCGCCGCGATGAACCCGAGCTCCTCGACGGACCGGCGTAGCTCGGCCGCCGCCAGGGTCGCGTCGTGCAGAGTCAGGAGGGTCGCGGCGTGCATCCGCGCGGGCGCCGGCCTGCGGAAGTCCGCCGCCCAGTCGTTCCAGGCGCGGCAGAGCGCCGTCGCGAACGCCGGCTCGAAGGCGTCCACGCACACGACGGGCAAGGTGCGAAAGAGCACGGCCACGTCGAGGCCCTCGACGTCCATCGCGCGCTGCTGCGACGCCGAGTCGAAGCGCGCGGCGGCGTAGTCCTTCAGCACGTTGGCGGCGCGCTTCTCCGCGTCGATCCGGCCGCGGCCGAGCGGCCGCGGGAACGTGAACTCGCCCACCGTCCACTGGCTCGTATAGGCCCCGCGCGTGGCGGTGGGCCGCGGCGTGCGGTCGCGAAACTGCGGGTCGAGGTAGCGATCGTAGAGATCCGACGGCTCGATCACGTGCAGGTCGCTGTCGAGGACACGGAACCCGGCCTTCATTTTGCCCTCCCGGAGTGATCGGCGATGACCTGCGCGACGGACGCGGTCACCTTGACACCGGTCGGCAGGTGGAGGAACTCGTTCGGGCCGTGGGCGTTCGAGCCCGGGCCCATCGCACCGGTGATGAAGAACTGGGCCTGCGGGAACCGCTCGCCCAGCATGCTCATGAACGGAATCGAGCCGCCGAGGCCCGAGAACATCGCCGGCTTGCCGAAGTAGCTGGTCGACGCGCGGTGGATCGAGTCGAGGAGCTCCGGGTCGGTCGCCGGCGCGTTCCAGCCGTTGCCCGCGTCGCCGTAGGTGTCGAGCGTGACGCGCGCGCCGTACGGCGGATCGGCCTCGAGGATCTCCTTGAGCTTGCGCACCGCGCGGCCGGCGTCGCAGGTCGGCGGCAAGCGCAGCGAGAGCTTGAGCGCGGTCTTCGGCCGCAGCACGTTGCCGCCGTCGGCCGGCAGCGGCAGGCCGGCGGCGCCGGTGATGGCGAGCGCCGGGCGCCACGTGTTGTTCAGGATCAGCTCGTACGCGTCGGTCGTCACCGGCCCGCCGCCCGCCGTGTACGGGAAGCGATCGAAGACCTCCGCGCCCAGCACCTTCGCGACCTCGCGCGCCTCGGTCCTGCGCTCGGCCGGGATCTCGACGTGGAACTCGCGCGGGAGGATCTGGCCCGTCCTCGAGTCCTCGACGCGATCGAGCAGCTGGCGCAGCACGCGAAAGCTCGACGCCACGATGCCGCTGGCGGCGCCGGAGTGCACGCCTTCCGTGAGCACCTCGGCGGTGAGGACGCCGCCGACCACCCCGCGCAGCGACGTCGTGCCCCAGAGCTGCTCGTAGTTGCCGCAGCCCGAGTCGAGGCAGACGACCAGGCTCGGCGTCCCGAGCTTGGCGCGGAGCGCGTCGACGTAGAAGGGGAGATCGGGGCTCCCGCTCTCCTCGCAGGCCTCGATGAGCACCACGCAGCGGGCATGACGGACGCGCTGCTCCTGCAGCGCCTGGATCGCGGTGAGCGCCGCGAAGGTCGCGTAGCCGTCGTCGCCGACGCCGCGGCCGTAGAGCTTGTCGCCGCGCCGCACCGGCGTCCATGGGCCGGTGCCGTCCGCCCAGCCGACCATCTCGGGCTGCTTGTCGAGGTGGCCGTAGAGCAGCACGGTGTCGGTCCCTGTGCCGGGCGCTTCCATCAGGATGAGAGGGGTGCGGTTCTCGAGCCGCACCACCTCGATGCGCAACCCCTCGATCGGCCGCTCGCCGGCCCAGCTGCGCAGGAGCTCGACCGCGCGGTCGATGTGGCCGTGCTCGCGCCACTGCGCGTCGAACATCGGCGACTTCGCCGGGATCTTGACGTATTCGTGCAGGGAGGGAACGATGCTCTGATCCCACGTCTTCTGGACGAAGTCGCGAACCTTACCGGAGTCGAGCGCCATGGAGGCTCCTCAGGAGGCGATGCGGAGACCCGAACGAAGCTCCCAGAGCTCCTGCAGCTCGAGCGGCGCGTCGGCGATCCGCGCGAGCTTGCCGCACAGGCGACAGTGAATGAACGCTGGCTCGCGGCCGACGTACGTGCTGTCGCACTTTGGGCACCGAGCCTGCGGCGCCGCCAGAAATCGCTTCGCGGTGCGCTGCAAGGTGTGCTCGGGAGTGAGACGGATGACGGTGGCGGGAGCGACCGCCGGCTTCCGTTTCACGCGTTTCGCTTTCGGCAGCTTCATGGGCGAACGCCATTGTAGCGTATCTTGGCCGGAATGAGAGTCGGGGTAGTGCTTGACGGGCGGCGCTCGGCCGCGGAGATCGCCCAGCTCGCGCAGCGTGCCGAGATGTACGGGTTTTCCCACGTGTGGCTCTCGGGGGGCGCCCGCACCAAGGACCACTTCGTGCGGCTCGCGCTGGCGGCCACCGCCACGCGGCGGATCCGGCTTGGCCCGATCGCCGTGAGCCCGTTCGAGATGCATCCGGTGCACATCGGCCTGGCGCTCCTGACGCTCGACGAGATCGCGCCGGGCCGCGCGTGCCTGGTGCTCGGCGCCGGCGGCGATCTGGCCGCCACGCTCGTGCCGCCGCGGCGAGGGCGCGTCGATGCGGTGGCGGAATGCCTCGACATCTTGCGCGCGCAGGCGGCCGGGGGCGAGATCGACTACGCAGGCGCTCACTATCGCGTGACGGGGCTCTTCTCGCCGTGGGGCCGCGTCGCGATGGATCGGCTCTATCTCGGCGCCAACCGGCCCCGGATGCTCCAGCTCGCGGCGCGCCGGGCCGACGGCGTCATGCTGACGGACATGCCGCTCGGCTACCTCGGAGGCCTCGTCGCGCGGATCCGCGCCGAGCTGGCCGAGGCGAGCCGCGACCCGGCGGCGTTCGTGCTCGGCAACTATTTCGTGTGGAACGTCCAGGAGACGCGCGCCGAGGCCGACCGTCTGGCCCGGCGCGGCCTCGCGTTTCGTCTGTACTACATTCGCGACGTCGCCTCGGCGATCGGGCTCGACGATGGCGAGGCCCAGGCGCTGGCCGCGAGGCAGCCGGAGATGCTGCGCGCGATCTTCGGCGGGCGCGAGCCCTGGGCCCCTTCGCCTTCCGTCGCCGAGCGGGTGATCGAGCACCTGACCTTGACTGCCGACCGCCGGGGGCTCGACCGGTGCATCGGGCGTCTCCTCGAATTCGAGCGCGCCGGGCTCACCGACATCGCGCTGGCGCCGCACGGCGATCCGGCTGCCGCGATCGCGCTGATCGGCGATGCGGTTATCCCGGCGGTCGACCGCACCCGCTCCGGCGTTCCGTGACTGGGGGCCCAGGCATGGCGTATCCTGTCGTCACCGGCCTTTGAGCCGTGACCGGACGCCGGCCCATCGGAGGACCCATGATCAAGCTCCATCACCTGACGATCGCGGTGACCGACTGCGAGAAGTCTCGTGACTGGTACATCGCGACGCTCGGGCTCAAGCTCGAGTTCGAGATTCCAGAGCGGCGCACCTCGGCCGTGCAGGACGAGGACGGGTTCACGCTCTTCCTCGCCGAGACGCCCGGCGGACCGGGACGACCGAGCTGCGTGCTGACGTTCCAGGTGAGCGACGTGGAAGCCAAGCACAAGGAGCTGGTCGCCGCCGGGGTGCAGTTCGTGCATCCGCCCCAGAAGACGTTCTGGGGCTACGGGGCGGATCTGAAAGACCCGGACGGGTATCATATCTGGCTGTGGGACGAGAAGTCGATGCGCGAGAAGGGCGAGGCCTGAGGAGGACGAGGTCATGTGGGGATCGCGGACGAAGCTGGTGATGCCGTCGAAGGACAAGGCGCTGCCGGGCCGGACCGAGCGCATGCGGGTGCCGGCCGCGCATTTCGTGAACCGTCATCCGCTGGCGGCGCCGTTCCCCGCGGGACTCGAGACGGCCATGTTCGGCCTGGGCTGCTTCTGGGGCGCCGAGCGCAAGTTCTGGGAGGCGCCGGGGGTGTACACGACGGCCGTCGGCTATGCGGCGGGCTACACGCCCAACCCCACCTACGAAGAGGTGTGCACCGGCCTCACCGGCCACAACGAGGTCGTGCTGGTCATTTTCGATCCCAAGCGGATCAGCTACGACGGCATCCTGAAGATCTTCTGGGAGAGCCACGACCCGACGCAGGGCATGCGGCAGGGCAACGACGTGGGCACGCAGTATCGCTCGGGCATCTACGTCTACACGGCGGAGCAGCGCCGCCTGGCCGAAGCTTCACGCGACGCATATCAGCACATGCTCACGAAGGCGGGTTACGGGCCGATCACCACGGAGATCCTCGACGCGCCGGAGTTCTACTACGCCGAGGACTATCACCAGCAGTATCTGGCCAAGAACCCCGGCGGCTACTGCGGGCTCGGCGGGACCGGCGTCGCCTGTCCGACCGGCCTGGTCGAGGCCGCGGGGCGCTAGCGCTCGCGCGTCCTAGCGGCTCTTCAGCGCCTGCCAGACGCGCTCGGGCCGAAGCGGCATGTCGAGATGCCGCACCCCGAACGTCCTGAGCGCGTCGACGACCGCGTTCACGATCGCGGGCGTCGCGCCGATCGTGGCCGCCTCGCCGATGCCCTTGGCGCCCATCGGATTGCGTGGTGACGGTGTCACCGTCTGATCCGTCTTGAACATCGGCAGATCGTCGGCGTGCGGCACCGCGTAGTCCATGAGCGTGCCGGTCACGAGCTGGCCGTCCGCGCCGTAGACGAGCTCCTCGATCAGCGCCTGGGCGATGCCCTGGGCGAGTCCGCCGTGCACCTGCCCCGCGACCAGCGTCGGGCTGATGCGCACGCCGCAGTCGTCGACCGAGATGAAATCGCGCACCGTGATGCGCCCGGTCTCGCGGTCGATCTCGACGACCGCGACATGGGCGCCGAACGGATAGACGAGGTTGGGTGGCCGGAAGAACTCGGTCGATTCGAGCCCTGACTCGATGCCCTCGGGCAATCCCTCGCCGTAGGCCTTGGCCGCGATGGCGTCGAGGGTGAGCGCCTTGCCGGGCACGCCCTTCACCTGATAACGGCCGTCGTTGAGCTCGACGTCGGCCTCGGCGGCCTCGAGCATGTGGGCGGCAAGCTTGCGCGCCTTGGCCTGCACCCGGAGCGCGGCGCCCATGATCGCCGAGCCGCCGACCACCAGGCTCCGGCTGCCGCCGGTGCCGTTGCCCATCGGCGTGTTCAAGGTGTCGCCGTGCCGCACCACGATCTTGTCGAAGGGCACGCCGAGATGGTCGGACAGGATCTGTGAGAACGCGGTCTCATGACCCTGGCCGTGCGCCGAGGTGCCGGTGTAGGCGGTGACGGTGCCGCCGGGCTCGACGCGCACCACCGCGCTCTCGAATGGGCCGAAGCCGCACATCTCGACGTAGCAGGACATGCCGATGCCGAGGAGCGTCCGGTCCTGGCGCCGCAGGCGCTCCGTCTGCTCGGCGCGGAGCTTCGCGTAGCCGGCGAGCTCGAGCGCCTTCGTGAGCGCGCGGTCGTACTCGCCGCTGTCGTAGTGCTGGCCGGTCGGCGCCTGGTACGGAAACGCGCTCGGCGGGATGAAGTTCTTGCGGCGCACCTCCTCGGGCGTGCGGCCGAGCTCGGCCGCGATCACGTCCATGAGACGCTCGAGGTAGTACGCGGCTTCCGGGCGCCCGGCGCCGCGATAGGCGGCCACCGACGTCGAGTTGGTGAAGACGCACGTCGACTGCAGATCGATGTTCGTGAACTTGTAGACCCCGACGCCCATCGAGAGGGTGAGGTCGGGGATGAACGTGAAGACCGGGTAGGCGCCGATGTCGGCGGTGACCCGCATGCGGAGCGCCGTGATGGTGCCGTCGTCCTCGACCGCGGCCTCGAGATCGGTGACCTGCGCGCGGCCGTGGGTGGTCGCCATCATGTGCTCGAGCCGGGTCTCGGTCCACCGGAGCGGCATCCGGTAGAGCCGCGCGAGCGCGGCGACGGTCGCGTCCTCGGGGTAGCAGCCGAACTTCACGCCGAACCCGCC
>Ga0187776_10000756_pt1 | contig 15592 bp, 9 predicted proteins | sample 0216_BV02_MP12_2_FD_132426 | JGI IMG/M metagenome (GOLD analysis project Ga0187776, IMG submission 132426) | Tropical peat soil microbial communities from peatlands in Department of Meta, Colombia - 0216_BV02_MP12_20_MG | ecosystem: Environmental > Terrestrial > Soil > Wetlands > Peat | place...
GACCTGGAGAGCTTCGCGCAGCGCGACGAAGAGCAGCGCCACGTGCGCGAGGCGGCCGAGCGCGAGGAGAAGGAGCGCACGACACGCGAAGCCGAGGCTAGCCGCCGCCGCGCCGACGAGGAGCGCGCGCGCGAAGCCGCGCTCGTGACCAGCATCCCCCCGGGTGGCGGGGAGGCGCCGTCTCCGGGACGCGCGACGCGCCGGCTGGCCGCGATCGTTGCGGCCGACGTGGTCGGCTACAGCCGCATGATGGGACAGGACGAAGAAGGCACCCTGGCACGCCTGCGCGCGGTGCTGAACGACATCATCCGCCCGATGGTGAGCGAGCACGGCGGACACATCGTCAAGACGGTTGGCGACGGCCTGCTGATCGAGTTCGCGAGCGTCGTGGCTGCGGTTCGCTGGGCGGCCGAGAGCCAGGAGAAGGTCGCCGAGTCGCAGGCGAGCGCCCCGCGCGACCAGCAGATCGTGTTCCGCATGGGGATCAACCTCGGCGACATCATTTCCGACGAGAACGACGTATTCGGCGACGGCGTGAACGTCGCCGCTCGCCTCGAAGGGCTCGCCGACAACGGGGGAATCTGCATCTCGAGCACCGTGTACGACCAGATTCGCGACAAGGTGCCTTTCAAGTTCCAGGACCTCGGCAATCAGCGCTTCAAGAACATCTCCCGGCCGGTGCACGTGTACCGCTTCAAGGACGAGCGCGAGGCCGAGCGTCCGCGCGGCTCGGTGCTGCAGGACGCCGCGTCGCTCAAGCCCGCCACCGCCAAGTACCGCGAGCCGGAGCCCGACGAGATCGAGGTAAGCGAAGACGACCTCAGGATGGAAGAGGTCAAGCGCGACGAGCAAGCGCTGACCAAGGAGGCGCGCAAGGCGGCGCGCGAGAGGGAGAAGGAGGAAAAACGCAGGCTCAAAGAGGAAAAGCGCAGGCTCAAGGCCGAGCAGGCGCCGCCCAAGCCGATCAAGATCCGCCGCCCGCGCAAGTGGGGCAGGACGCTCACGCTCACGCTGCTGTTCCTCGTGGTCGGCGTGGTCGGCGTCGTGCAATTCGCGCCGGTGCCGGTAGGCGACTACGAGCGCGCGGCGAGCGCCGCGTTCGGCCAGCCGGTGAAGATCGGCTCGGCGCGCATGTCGCTGCTGCGCGGTCTGGAGATCGTGTTCTCGCGCGTGACGATCGGCGACACGGTGCGGATCGACAAGCTGCACGCCTACCCGTACATCGAGACGCTGACCGGCGACAAGATGGCGTTCCACGGCTGCGAGATCGAGGGCGCGACGGTGCAGCAGGGGCGACTCGCGGAACTGCTGTTCGGCAGCATGAAGCTCGGTGCGCTGCGCGTCGGGGACATCAAGGCGACCCAGCTGAGCCTGCAGGGCCCGCTCAACCTGCCGACCTTCGACGCCGACGCGAAGATCGCGCCAAGCGGCGCGCTCGCGTCGGTGACGCTGAAGGGCCCGGACAACCTGGTCGCGACGCTCGCTCCGCACGCCGGCACGCTCGCCGTCGAGGTGAACGCCGATCACCTGACGCTGCCGTTCGCCCCGGACGTGGTGCTGTCGCTGTTCACAGGCAAGGGTAGCGCGACGCGCGACGGGCTGGACGTGGCGGAGTGGAGCGCGGTTGCGCTCGACGGCGACCTGTCCGGCACGGCGCGCGTGCGCTGGGGCCCGCAGTGGACAGTCGACGGCAGGCTCAAGGTGCGCCGTATCAACGGAGCGGTGTTCGCCCCGGCGCTGCTCTCGGAAGGCAGGGTCGAGCAGGGGCAGGGCAGCTACCGCATGAGCGGGCCGAACCCGGCGAAGCTGTACGAGAGCGCGCACATCGAGGGCCATTTCGACATGAGCAAGGGCTCGCTCGGCAGCATCGACCTGTCGCGCGCGATCCAGAGTAACGGCGGTCAGTCGAGCGGGCGCACCGTGTTCGCCGAGCTGAGCGGCGACGGCGTGTACGACAAGGGCGCGGTGGAGCTGCGCAACGTGAACCTCCTGGCCGGCGCGCTGAGCGCCGCCGCGACGCTCGAGGTCGCGCCGAGCGGCGCGCTGAATGCGCGCATCGTCGCCGACATGCGCACCCAGAATCAGACGCTGCGCCAGATCGTGAACGTTGGCGGCACGTTGAAGGAGCCTTCGGTCAAGGACAGCCGCAGGTAGCGCCGCGTCGCCGCGAGGCGGTCTGCTAGAATTCCGCCTTACCGGCTTCGCCCAGATGCCCACGATCCTCAAGCTCCGCGGCGCGCGCGCGCTGTCGGAGTTCAGACTCGCCAAGCTCCTTCCTTCCCTGCAGCAGGCCTTTCCCGGCGCGCTCCGCGTCGCCGCAGAGCACTGGCATTTCGTCGAAGCGGACGCCGAGCCGGACGCCCCCGGACGCCCGCAGCTCGAACGCCTGCTCGACTACGGCGCGCCGCCGGAGCCCGCCGCGGCGGACGCCAGCCTGTTCCTTGTCGTGCCGCGCCTGGGCACGCTCTCGCCGTGGTCGTCGAAGGCTACCGACATCGCGCACGCCTGCGGCCTCGACTGGGTGCGGCGCATCGAGCGCGGAATCGTCTACCGCGTCGAAGGCAGGGGGCCGGTGCCGCGCCTCGCGCTCGCGGCGCGACTGCACGACCGCATGACCGAGACCGTGCTCGACGCTCTGGACGATGCCGCACTGCTGTTCCGCCACGTGCCGCCGCGCCCGCTCGCGCAGGTGCCGCTCGCGCGGCTGCAAGAGGCGAACCGCGACCTGGGCCTCGCGCTGTCTGCGGACGAGATCGATTACCTGCGCGCGGCCTATGCCCGGCTGGGGCGCGATCCGACCGACGCCGAGCTCACCATGTTCGCGCAGGCGAACTCCGAGCATTGCCGCCACAAGATCTTCAATGCGAGCTGGATTCTCGACGGGAAGCCGCAGGCGCAGTCCCTGTTCGCCATGATCCGGCACACGCACGCCGCGCATCCGGCGGGCACCGTGCTCGCGTACTCCGACAACGCGGCGGTGATGCAGGGGCGCGAGGCGCAACGCTTCCACCCCGACGCCGACGGCGTGTACCGCCCGCACCGCGAGCTCACGCACACCGTGATGAAGTGCGAGACGCACAACCATCCGACGGCCATCTCGCCGTTCCCCGGCGCAGCCACCGGCGCCGGCGGCGAGATCCGCGACGAAGGGGCCACCGGCCGCGGCGCGAAGCCGAAAGCCGGCCTGGTGGGCTATTCGGTCTCCAACCTGCGCATCCCGGGGCTGCCGGAGCCCTGGGAGCACGACGACCCGGGCAAGCCGGACCGGATCACGTCGGCGCTCGACATCATGCTCGAGGGACCGATCGGCGCGGCCTCCTTCAATAACGAGTTCGGGCGCCCGAACCTGGCGGGCTACTTCCGCAGCTTCGAGACGCGCGTGGGCGGCGTGCAGCGCGGCTATCACAAGCCGATCATGCTCGCCGGCGGAATCGGCAACATTGGCGCCGCGCACACGGAGAAAGCCGCGCTGCCCGAGGGCACGCTGCTCGTGCAGCTCGGCGGCCCGGGCATGCTGATCGGCATGGGCGGCGGGGCCGCCTCGTCGATGGGCGCGGGGGCGAACATCGAGGATCTCGACTTCGACTCCGTGCAGCGCGGCAACGCCGAGATCCAGCGCCGCGCGCAGGAGGTTATCGACCGCTGCTGGCAGCTCGGGGCGGCGAACCCGATCCTGTCGATCCACGACGTCGGCGCGGGCGGGCTGTCGAACGCGCTGCCCGAGCTGGTGCACAGCGCCGGACGCGGCGCGCGCCTCGAGCTGCGCGCGGCGCCCTCGGAGGATTCGGGCATGTCGCCGCGCGAGATCTGGTGCAACGAGGCGCAGGAGCGCTACGTGCTCGGCGTGGCGCCGCGCGACCTCGAGCGCCTGCGCGCCATCTGCGAGCGCGAGCGCTGCCCTTTCGCGGTGCTCGGCGCCGCAACCGCCGACGGCCGGCTGCGCGTCGCCGACCGCGAGTTCGGCAACGCGCCGGTCGACATCGCGTTGGAGACCGTGCTCGGCAAGCCGCCGCGCATGCTGCGCGACGTGCGGCGCCTGGCGCGCGCGCTCGAGCCCTTCGCGCCCGCCGGCATCGAGCTCAGGGAGGCCGCCTACCGCGTGCTGCGCCATCCCGCGGTGGCCGACAAGACCTTCCTCGTCACGATCGGCGACCGCACGGTCGGCGGGCTGTGCGCGCGCGACCCGATGGTCGGGCCCTGGCAGGTTCCGGTCGCCGACTGCGCCGTGACGCTGCTCGACTACGAAGGCTACGCCGGCGAGGCCTTCGCGCTCGGCGAGCGCGCGCCGCTCGCGCTGATCGACGCGCCCGCCTCGGGGCGCATGGCGGTCGCCGAGGCGCTCACCAACATCGCCGCGGCGCGCATCGGCGACTTGGGCCGCGTCAAGCTCTCCGCCAACTGGATGGCGGCCGCCGGCTATCCGGGCGAGGACGCGGCGCTCTTCGACACGGTGCGCGCGGTGGCGCTCGAGTTCTGCCCGGCGCTAGGCGTGTCGATCCCCGTGGGCAAGGATTCGCTGTCGATGCGCACCGCCTGGGGCGACAAGGAGGTGGTCGCGCCGCTCTCGCTCGTCGTAACGGCGTTCGCGCCGGTGGAGGATGCGCGCGCGACGCTCACGCCGCGCCTGCGCACCGATTGCGGCGACAGCGAGCTGCTGCTGGTCGACCTCGGCCGCGGCCGCAACCGGCTCGGCGGCTCGATCCTGGCGCAGGTCTACGGCCGCTTCGGCGACCAGTGCCCCGACGCTGACGACGCGGCGCTGGTGAAGCGGCTGTTCCAGGCGGTCCAGGCGCTCTCCGCGCAGGAACTGCTGCTCGCCTACCACGACCGTTCCGATGGCGGGCTGTTCGCCGCGGCCTGCGAGATGGCCTTCGCCGGGCACTGCGGCCTGACGCTCAACCTCGACGCCATCGCTTTCGACGCCGCGGCGGCGGACGTCGACGCATTCAAGCGCAACAGCGATACTCAGCTTGCGGGCCGGATGAACGATCTCGCGCTCGCCGCGCTGTTCGCCGAGGAGCTCGGGGCGCTCATGCAGATCCGCGCCGCGGACCGGGGGTGCGTCATGGACGCGCTGCGGGCGGCCGGCCTGGGCGATTGCGCGCACCTGGTCGGGCAGCTGAACGGCAGGGACGAAGTGCGCGTCACGCGCGATGCGAAACCGCTCTTCAGCGAGAAGCGCGTGGATCTGCAACGCGCCTGGAGCGAGGTCAGCTACCGCATGCAGGCGCTGCGCGACAACCCGGAGTGCGCGCGCGAGGAGCAGGCGCGCGTCCTGGACGCGGGCGACCCGGGTCTGTCGGTGTCGCTCAGCTTCGATCCCAAGGAATTATTCGTCGCCGGCGGCGCGCGTCCGCGCGTCGCCGTGCTGCGCGAGCAGGGCGTCAACAGCCAGACCGAGATGGCCGCGGCGTTCACGCGCGCCGGCTTCGAGGCGGTCGACGTGCACATGTCGGACGTGCTCGCGGGCCGAGCGCGCCTCGCGGGGTTCAAGGGCTTCGTCGCCTGCGGCGGCTTCTCCTACGGCGACGTGCTCGGCGCGGGGCAGGGCTGGGCGAAGTCGGTCCTGTTCCACGCCGCGGCGCGGCGCGAGTTCGAGGCCTTCTTCGCGCGCCCGGACAGCTTCGCGCTCGGCGTGTGCAACGGCTGCCAGATGATGGCGGCGCTCAAGGAGCTGATCCCGGGCGCCGCGCACTGGCCTGCGTTCCTGCGCAACCGCTCCGAGCAGTTCGAGGGGCGCTTCGCGCTGGTCGAGATCGTCGACAGCCCTTCGCTCCTGTTCCGCGGCATGGCGGGCAGCCGCGTGCCGATCGCGGTCGCGCACGGCGAGGGGCGCGCGGCGTTCGCTGCCGCGCAGGACGCCGGCAAGGCGCTCGTCACCCTGCGCTTCGTCGACCACCGCGGCGCGCCGACCGAGCTCTACCCGTACAACCCGAACGGCTCGCCCGGCGGGATCACCGGGCTCACCACGGCGGACGGGCGCTTCAACATCGTCATGCCGCACCCGGAGCGCGTGTTCCGCAGCGTGCAGATGTCCTGGGCGCCGGACGGAGCGCCCGAGGACTCGCCGTGGATGCACCTGTTCTACAACGCGCGGCGCTGGGTCGGATGAAGCTCGACGCGCCGTTCTACACGGAGGAGGAGCTCGATGCGCTCGAGCGCGCGGACCCGCGCGCAGCGCTGCGAATCGCCCGCGAGCAAGAAGTCCTGAGGCGGCAAATTCAAAGGCAGGCACCGCAAGGCGCAGAGGTCCCGACGGAGGAACAGGTCAAGGAATGCCTTGTCGAAGCCCGTCGCATCCTCATGCGAGACGGCGGTGACCTGGAGTTCGTCGCACTCGAGGCGGGCGTGCTCACGGTGCGCCTGAAGGGCGCCTGCGCCGGCTGCCCGCGCTCGGCGCTCGACCTGAAGAACGTGGTCGAGGCGCTCGTCAGAAAGCGCTTTCCGGCGATCGCGCGCGTCGCGAGCCTGCGCTAGAAGGAGATATCGAAGATCGCCTTGACGGTCCAGCGGTCGGCGGCATCGGTCAGGCCCCGCCCGATGCCGAAGTTGAGCCCGATCGGTTTCTCGGTGTCCAGCGCGATGAACAGCGTGTGCGCCTGCTCTGCGTGCTGCAGCGTCTGGCCGAGCAGGCCGAGCTCGGCGTAGTACTCGATGCCGAGCGCGGTGCCGTTCGCGGCCACGGTGCGTGCAAGCTTGAAGCAGGGCGAGAAATCCGGCCGCCAGCCGCGATCCGGCCCGCCGAGCGCGAAGTCGAGGACCGGGTTGACCGCCGCCAGCCAGCGCGCGTCGCGATAGCCCAGGATCGGGCGCACCTCGAGGCCCGGGTGCGACTGCTCGAACTTCGTCTTCACGAAGGACAGCTCCTCGTTGGTGCCGGCGAACCAGCCGCTGCCGCCTTCGGCCGGCCGCAGCGGCACCCACTTGAGCCGGAAGCGCGGGCCTGCGAAATAGCTGCTGCCGGCGCCGCTGTGCAGGAAGGGCAGGTACACGCCCGCGTCCCAGTCCGGCGCGAGGCCGAGCGAGATCTCGGGGGTGACGCGCACGCCATGATCGGGCGGCACCTCGCCCGGATAGTCCGGCGTCGAGCGGCCGCTCGGCGTGGTGTTCACGTGCAGCTCGACGCCAGACTCGCCCGGCGCGCGCAGGTCGTCGACGTAGACCTGGATCTCGTCGGGCAGCGCGGCGCGCGCCGTCGCCGGGCCGAGCGCGAGCGCAAGTGCGGCGGGCAGGAACAAGCGGGCGAGGCGACGCATGGCAGGTATGTTACTTTCTCCCGCACTCACATGCCGCACGGCCATGCCCATTCGCATGCTCATCTTGCTCCGCACGCAGGCGGCGCGGCGCGCCGGCTCGGCCTGGCGGTGGCGTTCACGCTCGGCTACGCCGTGGTCGAGGCGGCGGGCGGCTGGTGGGCAGGGTCGCTCGCGCTGCTCGCCGACGCGGGCCACATGGCGACCGACGGGGCGTCGCTCGCGCTCGCCGCGCTCGCGGCCTGGGCTGCGCGCCGGCCGGTGTCGGAACGCCACTCCTTCGGCCTAGGGCGCGCGGAGATGTTCGCCGCGCTTGCCAACAGCGCGGTGATGCTGGCGATCGTGGCGCTGCTCGCGCTCGAGGCCTACGCGCGGCTCGCGCACCCGCAGGCGGTGCGCGGCCTCGCGGTGAGCGGGGTGGCGGCGGTGGGCCTGGCGCTGAACCTGTACGTTGCGCGGCTGCTCGCGCGCGATGCGCACAACCTGAACACGCGCGCGGCGCTGCTGCACGTGATGGGCGACCTGCTCGGCTCGGTCGCGGCGCTCGCCTCGGGCCTCGTGATCGCGGCCACCGGCTGGACCACGATCGATCCGCTCGCGACCTTCGTCATTTGCGTGCTGCTGGTCGCCTCGAGCGTGCAGCTCCTGCGCGAGGCGGTGCACGGCCTGATGGAGGGCGTGCCGCCGGGCATCTCGCTCAAGGAGGTGGGCGAGGCGCTCGCCGCGGTGCCGGGCGTCGCCTCGGTGCACGACCTGCACGTATGGATGCTCTCGGGCGAGCGGCTGTTGCTCTCGGCGCACGTGGTGGTCGCCGACCTCGCGCGCTGGGAGGACACGCTCGCGGCGCTGCAGCGCGTGGCCGGGGAGCGCTTCCGCATCGAGCACGTCACGCTGCAGCCGGAGCCCGCGCAGCGCGTCCTGCGGCGCCTCGACGCGCCGCGCTAGCGCGCGCTCAGGCGGCCTTCGCGACCGAAGGCAGCCCCGCGAGCGCCATCGCGAGCTCGGCCTCGTCGTAGTGCTGATCGATGAGCTTGCCCGAGAAGTAGTCCATGTAGGCCTGCATGTCGAAGTGCCCGTGGCCGCACAGGTTGAACAGAATCGTCTGCGACCGGCCTTCGGTCTTGCAGCGCAGGGCCTCGTCGATCGCGCCCTTCACCGCGTGGTTCGCCTCCGGCGCCGGGAGGATGCCTTCGGCGCGCGCGAACTGCACGCCGGCGGCGAACACCTCCTTCTGGTGATAGGCCTTCGCCTCGAGCAGCCCGAGCTCCTTGCAGTGCGACACCAGCGGCGCCATGCCGTGGTACCTGAGGCCGCCGGCGTGGAACCCCGGCGGGGTGAAGGTCGAGCCGAGCGTGTGCATCTTGACCAGCGGCGTGAGGTGCCCGGTGTCGCCGAAGTCGTAGGCGTATTGCCCGCGCGTGAGAGACGGGCAGGCGGCCGGCTCGATCGCCACGATGCGGCGCTTCCTGCCGCCGCGCAGTTGCGCGCCGAGGAAGGGGAACACGAGGCCGGCGAAGTTCGAGCCCCCGCCGGTGCAGCCGACCAGCACGTCGGCGTCGTCGCCCGCCATCTCGAGCTGCGCCATCGCCTCCTGCCCGACCACCGTCTGGTGCATGAGCACGTGGTTGAGCACCGAGCCCAGCGCGTACTTGGTGTCGTCGTGCGTGGCGGCCACCTCGACCGCCTCGGAGATCGCAATGCCCAGGCTGCCCGGGTGGTCCTTCGCCTTCTCCAGGATCGCGCGCCCGGACTGCGTCTCGGGCGAGGGCGAAGGCACGCAGGTCGCGCCGTAGGTCTCAATGAGCGCGCGGCGGTAGGGCTTCTGGTTGTAGGACACGCGCACCATGAATACCTTGATCTCGATGCCGAACAGCGCGCCGGCAAAGGCAAGCGCCGAGCCCCACTGGCCGGCGCCGGTCTCGGTGGTGATCTTCTTGACGCCGGCCTGCTTGTTGTAGAACGCCTGCGCCACGGCGGTGTTGGGCTTGTGGCTGCCGGCGGGTGAGACGCCCTCGTACTTGTAGTAGATCTTGGCGGGCGTCTGCAGCGCCTTCTCCAGGCGCCGCGCGCGGTAGAGCGGCGAGGGGCGCCATTGGCGGTAGATCTGGCGCACCGGCTCCGGAATCTCGATCTCGCGCTCGGTGCTCACCTCCTGCATGATGAGCTCCATGGGGAAGAGCGGCGCCAGGTCGTTCGGCCCCACCGGCTGCTTGGTGCCGGGGTGCAGCACCGGCGGCGGCGGCGCGGGCAGGTCCGCCATGATGTTGTACCAGTGCTTCGGGACGCGGCTCTCGTCCAGCAGGTATTTGACGGTGTCGGTCATGGTGTCCTCCAGGGGGCGTCCATCCTAGCCTAAAGAAAAAGGTTCAGCACTCCGTCCAGGCCGGAATGATCGAGCGCGAAGGCGGCGAACTCGCGCACGATCGGCTTGGCGCGGTATGCGACCGAGACCGCCGCCTCGTCCATCATCGGCATGTCGTTCGCGCCGTCGCCGATCGCGATCAGCTGCTCGCGGCGCGCGCCGAGCGCGCGCGCCGCGGCGCGCACGGCCTCGGCCTTGACGCGCGCGTTGACGATCTCGCCCGTCAGTCTGCCCGTCAGCCGCCCGCGCTCGATCTCGAGGGCATTCGAGCGCACGATGTCGAGGCCGAGGCGCGCGCGCAGGCGCTCGGTGAAGAAGGAGAAGCCGCCCGACACCAGCATCAGCTTCAGCCCCGCGGCGCGGCAGGCCTCGAGCAGCCGCTCGGCGCCGGGCGACAGGCGCAGCTTGTCGCGGTACACCTGCTCGAGCGCCTCCTCGGGCACGCCCTCGAGCAGCGCGACGCGCCGCTTCAGGCTCTCGGTAAACTCGAGCTCGCCGCGCATGGCGCGGGCGGTGATCTGCGCGATCTCCGCTTTGCGCCCGGCCGCAGCGCCGATCTCGTCGATGCACTCGATGGTGATCAGCGTCGAGTCCATGTCCATCGCCAGCAGGCGCATGTCGGCGAGCCGTAGCGGGCGGCGCAGCCAGCCCCAGTCGATCGAGCGCGCGCCGCACCAGGCGCCGAACCCCTCGAAGGGCGTGGCGTCCTTCACCAGGTAGGCGCCCGAGCCGCGCGCCTCGGGCGCGCGCGCGCCGACCAGCGGCGCCAGCTCCGCCGCGCGCGCACGGGTCGCGCCGGCGCCCTGCAGCACCAGGTCCATCAGGCGGCGAGCTGGGCGAGCACGTCGCGCACCGCGCGCGCCCGCTCGCGCCAGTCGGGCAGCTTCGCTTCCAGCCGCAGTCGGTCCTGCCCGGCGAGGCGCGCGCCGCGCCGGCGCTGCACGAAGTCGATGATCTTCTGCGCGTCGAGCGGCGGGCGCGGCACGAACTGCAGCTGCAGCGCCTCGTGCGTCGCGTCGACGCGCGCCACGCCGAGAGGCCGCGCGGCGAGGCGCAGCGCGTGGCATTCGAGCAGCGCGCGCGCGGCCTCGGGCAGCTCGCCGAAGCGGTCGACCAGCTCCTCGCGCAGCGCCTCGAGCCCCTCGGCCGTCTCGCAGTCGGCGAGGCGCTTGTACAGCGTCAGGCGCTCGTGCACGTCGCTGCAATAGGTGGCGGGCAGCAGCGCCGGCACGTGCAGGTTGATCTCCGCGGCGACGTCGGCCGCGTCCTCCAGCTCCGCGCCCTTGCCGGCCCGCAGGCGCCGCACCGCCTTGTCCAGCATGCTCGCGTACAGCGAGAAGCCGATCTCCTGCATCTCGCCCGACTGCGCCTCGCCCAGCACCTCGCCCGCGCCGCGGATCTCCAGGTCGTGCATCGCCAGGTAGAAGCCCGAGCCGAGTTCCTCCATCATCTGGATCGCCTCCAGGCGCTTCTTCGCCTGCGCGCCGAGCGCCTCTTCGTCCGGCACGAGCAGATACGCGTAGGCCTGGTGGTGCGAGCGGCCGACGCGGCCGCGCAGCTGGTGCAGCTGCGCCAGGCCGAACTTGTCGGCGCGGTGGATGACGATCGTGTTCGCGCTCGGGATGTCGAGGCCGGTCTCGATGATCGTCGTGCACAGCAGCAGGTTGTGGCGCTGCCCGGTGAACTCGCGCATCACGCGCTCGAGCTCGCGCTCGCGCATCTGGCCGTGCGCCACCGCGATCCTCGCCTCGGGCAGCAGTCGCGCGAGGCGCTCGCGCATGCGCTCGATCGACTCGACCTCGTTGTGCACGAAGTACGCCTGGCCGCCGCGCTTGAGCTCCCTCAGCACCGCTTCCCGGATGCGCCCCTCGGACCAGGGCGCGACGAAGGTCTTGATCGCCAGGCGCCTCTGCGGCGCGGTGGCGATTACCGAGAAGTCGCGGATGCCCTCGAGCGACATGGCGAGGGTGCGCGGGATCGGCGTCGCGGTGAGGGTGAGCACGTCTACCTCGGCGCGCAGCGCCTTGAGCGCCTCCTTGTGGCGCACGCCGAAGCGGTGCTCCTCGTCGACGATCACCAGGCCCAGGCGCGCGAACTTCGTGCCTTTCGACAGCAGCTTGTGCGTGCCGATCACGATGTCGATTTCTCCGCCCTGGAGTTTTCCGAGAATTTCAGTGGTTTGTCTTCCGGTTTTGAACCTTGAAAGTTCTGCAATTCTCACCGGCCAGTCTGCAAAGCGGTCGCTGAAGGTCTGGAAGTGCTGCTCGGCTAGCAGCGTGGTCGGGCACAGCAGCGCCACCTGCTTGCCGTCGGCGACCGCGACGAAGGCCGCGCGCAGCGCGACCTCGGTCTTGCCGAAGCCGACGTCGCCGCATACCAGGCGGTCCATCGGCTTGCCCGAGGTCATGTCCTGCAGCACCGCGTCGATCGCCTGCGCCTGGTCGGGCGTCTCCTCGAAGCCGAAGCCATCGGCGAAAGCCTCGAGGTCGTGCTGGTTCAGGCCGAAGCGGTGGCCCTGACGCGCGGCGCGCTTCGCGTACAGCGCGAGCAGCGCGGCGGCGGCGTCGCGCGCCTGCCTGGCGGCGCGCGCCTTCGCTTTGTCCCACTGGCCGCTGCCGAGCTTGTGCAGAGGCGCCGCCTCGGGCTGCGCGCCGGAGTAGCGGCTGATCACCGCGAGCTGCGACACCGGCACGTAGAGCCGGTCGCCGCCTTCGTACTCGATCAGCAGGAACTCGTTCGTGCCGTCGCCGAGGTCGAGCTCGGCGAGGCCTTGGTAGCGGCCGATGCCGTGCTGCGCGTGCACCACCGGGTCGCCGGTCTTCAGCTCCGAGAGGTCGCGCAGCATGCCCTCGACCGAGGTCGGCTTCTCGCGCCCGCGCGTCTTGCGCCGCACGGTGCCGGCGTACAGCTCGGCTTCGGTCACCAGCGCCCAGCCTTCCTCCGGCAGCGCGAAGCCCGCCGCGAGCGGTGCCACCGTCAGGGCGAAGGGGGTTTTCGCTCTGACAAAATCTTCAAAATTCGAAACCGTGTCCGGGCGCAGCCCGTACTCCGCCAGATACCCCGACATGGTCTCGCGCCGGCCCGGCGACTCGGCCGCGAGCAGCACGCGCAGTCCCGAGCCGGCGAGGAAGCTCTTCAGCGCGGCGAGCGGATCCTGCGCGCGCCGCTCGACCGCAAGCGGCGGCAGCGGCGCGGCGGCGAGAGGCTCGCCGGCGGCGTCCGGCTGCGCGTCGGGCGCGACGTCGATGCGCGCATGGGCGCGCGCGTGCAGAAAAAACTCTTCCGCGGGCACGAACACCTGCGCGGGCGCGAGCAGCGGGCGCTCCGGGTCGCTGCCGAGCAGCCGGTAGCGCGCCTGCGCGTCGCGCCAGAATTGCTCCGCCGCCGCCGGCACGTCGTGGTGCAGGACGAGCGTCGTCGCGGCCGGCAGGTAGTCGAACAGCGTAGCGAGCGAGTCGAAGAAGAGGTGCAGGTAGTACTCGATGCCCGCCGCGGGCACGCCGTTCGAGACGTCGCGGTACAGGCTCTTCTTGGACGGGTCGCCCTCGAAGGTCTCGCGGAAGCGGCTGCGGAAGCGCGCGCGCGCCGGCTCGTCGAGCGGGAACTCGCGCGCCGGCAGTAGGCGCACCTCGTTCACCGCGTACAGGCCGCGCTGCGTGTCGGCGTCGAAGGTCCTGATCGTCTCGATCAGGTCGTCGTCCAGGTCCAGCCGCAGCGGCAGCGCGCTGCCCATCGGGTAAAGGTCGACGATGCCGCCGCGAAAGCAGAACTCGCCGGGCGCCACCACCTGCGTGACGTGCTGGTAGCCGGCGGTGGCGAGCTGGCGGCGCAGCGCCTCGACGTCGAGCCGCGTGCCGGCGCGCAGGAAGAACGTGTGCGCGGCTAGGTACGCTGGCGGCGCGAGGCGCACGACCGCGGTGGAGGCGGGCGCGAGCGCGATGTCGAAGTCGCCCTGCTGGATGCGGTACAGCGTTGCCAGGCGCTCGGACACCAAGTCCTGGTGCGGCGAGAACTGGTCGTAGGGCAGCGTCTCCCAGTCCGGCAGCAGGCACACGCGCAAGCCCGGCGCGAACCAGGCGATCTCTTCGGCCAGGCGCTGCGCGTCGAGCGCCGTCGCGGTGACGACCGCGAGCGGCCGCGCGGCCTGCGCGAGGCGCGCGAGCGCGAGCGCGTCGGCCGAGCCGGCGAGCCGGGTGACGCGGCGGCGCGGTCGCGCTTGGGAAAGCTCGTCTCGGTGCATGAACTGCGGCGGCTTGTCCGGGTGGACGCCGCATGCAATTATACCGGCTTGAATTTTCGGAACTTTTGTTTTGAGCCTGTTTGCGCTGATCCCCGCCGCCGGAGCGGGAACGAGAATCGCGGGGGAGACGCCCAAGCAGTTCCTGCCGCTCGCCGGCAAGCCGATGCTGTGGCACGCGCTGCGCGCGGTCGGCGGGGCGCCGGTCGAGACCGTGTTCGTGGTGCTCGCGCCCGATGACAAGCGCTTCGCCGCGCTCGACTGGAGCGGCTGCGGCGCGCGCGTCGAGCCGCTGTACTGCGGCGGCGACACGCGCCGCGACTCGGTGTACAACGGCCTGGTGGCGGCGATGGCGGCGGTCGACGCGGACGACTGGGTGCTGGTGCACGACGCGGCGCGCCCCTGCCTGCCGCGCGCCGACCTCGAGCGCCTGGTCGCGGAGTGCAGCGGCGACGCGATCGGCGGCATCCTCGCGCTGCCGGTGGCCGACACCGTGAAGCGCGTGACGAAGGACGAAGCGGGTGCCCAGCGCATCGCGGGCACGGTGGACCGCGCGCAGCTGTGGCTCGCGCAGACGCCGCAGATGTTCCGCGCCGGGCTGCTCGCGCAGGCGCTCAAGGATGCCAAGGGACTGGTCACCGACGAGGCGAGCGCGCTCGAGAGCCTGGGCCTGCGCCCGCGCCTGGTGCTCGGCAGCCGCGCTAACCTCAAGGTGACCTATCCCGAGGACCTCGCGATCGCCGCGGGGATCCTCGCGGGGCGCGCATGAGGATCGGCCAGGGCTTCGACGCGCACGCCTTCGCCGCAGGGCGGCGGCTGGTGCTCGGCGGCGTGACCATCGCGCACGCGCGCGGGCTGGCCGGGCACTCGGACGCCGACGCGCTGCTGCACGCGATCTGCGACGCACTGCTCGGCGCCGCGGCGCTCGGCGACATCGGGCGCCATTTTCCCGACAGCGACGCGCAGTACAAGGACGCCGACAGCCGCATGCTCCTGCGCGCGGTGGCGGCGAAGCTCGCCGCGCAGGGCCTGCGCGCGGCGAACGTCGACGCGACGGTCGTTGCGCAGGCGCCGCGCCTCGCGCCGCACATCCCGCAGATGATTGCCAACATCGCCGCCGACCTGGGCCTCGCCCGCGACCGGGTGAACGTCAAGGCGACCACCACCGAGCGGCTCGGCTTTGCCGGGCGCGAGGAGGGCATCGCCGCCATGGCCGTGGCGCTCGTGGAGGAAGCCTGATGTATTCGCCGCCTTACAACCGCATCGAGGAGCGCGCCGAGCTCGTGCCGTTCATGCGCGCACACAATTTCTGCCTGCTGGTGACCGGCGCCGGAGGCGAGCTCGCCGGCTCGCACCTGCCGTGCATCGTCGAAGAGCCCGGCGAGCGGCTCGCGCTGCTGATGCACATGGCGCGCACCAACCCGCAGTGGGAGAGCTTCTTCGACGACGAGGTGCTGGTCGTGTTCTCCGGCCCGCATGCCTACGTCTCGCCGCGCTGGTACGAGCGCAAGCCCGCGGTGCCGACCTGGAACTACGCCGCGGTGCACGCCTACGGCACCGTGCGCGTGCTCGAGGACGCCGCCAAGCACGCCGCGGTCGCGAAGCTCGTGGCGGTGCACGATCCGGCGTGGCAGCCCGAATTCGAGCGCCTGCCGGCCGAGTACCTGCGCGACATGCTCGGCAACATCGTCGCGTTCGAGATTTCGGTGACACGGCTGGAAACGCGCTGGAAGCTGTCGC
>Ga0187776_10000758_pt1 | contig 15582 bp, 12 predicted proteins | sample 0216_BV02_MP12_2_FD_132426 | JGI IMG/M metagenome (GOLD analysis project Ga0187776, IMG submission 132426) | Tropical peat soil microbial communities from peatlands in Department of Meta, Colombia - 0216_BV02_MP12_20_MG | ecosystem: Environmental > Terrestrial > Soil > Wetlands > Peat | place...
ACGCCGTAGCGGCTGTTGCCGTCCAGGGTCAAGGCCAAGGCCTTCCGGGTTCCTTTGATTCGGACGACGGCGGATTCAAACCCGGGCCGGACCACGGTGTTGGTCCGGACCATGTAATCATACTGCTGATAGACCCAGCGTTTGTTTGCGATCGTGGGCGATTGAAGCAGATTCATCAACACGTCGCCGAAATCCGGCGGCGAAGAAATCAGGTCCAGGTTGACACTCTGAAGGGCGTCCAGGTATGCCGGAATCTGCATCGGACGTTCATAGACGGGAGCGTCGTCGGTCAAGGCTTGAATCGGAAGATCCGCGACGATCTGTCCTTCCTCTTTTAGAACCAGCCGCCGGCTATCCGTCACACGGCCGATCACGGCCGCATCCAGATCCCAACGGGCACAGACGCCGAGGATCTCCTCTTCACGGCCGGGCTTGGCGACCAAGAGCATCCGTTCTTGCGATTCCGAGAGCATCACCTCATAAGGGGTCATCCCCTCCTCACGCCGAGGGACGCGGGAAAGTTCCAGCTCGATGCCCGTCCCTCCACGACCGGCCATCTCCACCGATGAACTCGTCAGGCCGGCCGCGCCCATGTCCTGGATTCCGACGATCGACTCCCCCTTCATGATCTCCAGACAGGCCTCCAGCAACAGTTTTTCGGTGAAGGGATCGCCGACCTGAACCGTCGGGCGTCGTGCCTCGATCGATTCGTCGAAGCTTTCCGAGGCCATCGTCGCCCCGTGAATCCCGTCGCGTCCGGTTTTGGAACCGATATAGATCACGGTGTTTCCAACGCCTTGGGCCGAAGCCCGGAAGATCCGGTCCTTATGGGCGATGCCCAGACAGAAGACGTTGACGAGCGGATTATGATTGTAGATTTCGTTGAAGTAGATCTCGCCCCCGACCGTCGGAATCCCCATGCAGTTTCCGTAGCCGGCGATCCCGGCGACAACGCCTTCCAAAAGGAAACGATTTTTCGGGATCTCCAGGGGTCCGAATCGCAGGGAGTTTAAAAGGGCGACGGGCCGCGCCCCCATCGTGAAGATATCCCGCAGAATGCCGCCGACGCCGGTCGCGGCGCCTTGGTACGGTTCGATGAAGGAAGGATGGTTATGGCTTTCGATTTTAAAAACGGCGGCGAGGCCGTCGCCGATGTCCACGGCGCCCGCGTTTTCGCCGGGGCCCTGGACGACGCGCGTCCCGGTCGTCGGAAATTTTTTCAGGTGGACCTTCGAACTCTTATAGCTGCAGTGTTCGCTCCACATGACCGAGAACAGGCCCAATTCGAGTCGATTGGGCTCCCGGCCCAGCCGCGTGAGGATTTTTTCGTACTCCTCCCGGGTCAATCCGTGCTGTTCCACCACTTCCGGAGGAATGGCCCGACCGGTCATCTTTTATTATAGGGGCTCGCGCCCGCCTGCCGGTGGGCAGGTCGCCCCTCCTCTTGCTCGCCTGGCTCGCTGAATCGAAGAATCGATTCAAATAGGAGCCTCCCGTCGGTACTGCCGTCAAAGCCTTCGGTGCATCGCTCCGGATGCGGCATCATCCCCAGGACGTTTCCGGCCCGGTTGCAGATGCCGGCGATTGCGTTCAATGAACCGTTGGGGTTGTCCTCCTCCGTGACTTTGCCCTCGACCGAACAGTAACGAAATACAATCTGGCCATGTTTCTGGAGATCCTGGATGGTTTCCGGGTCGGCGTAAAAATTGCCTTCGGCATGCGCGATCGGCAAACGAAGTACGCGGCCGTTCGGAATCGCTCCGGTAAACGGGGTTTCAGTGTTTTCGACGCGGACGAACACATCTTTACAGATGAATTTCAGGGAACGGTTCCGAAGCATCGCCCCCGGCAACAGTCCGGCCTCCAAAAGAATCTGGAACCCGTTGCAGATCCCCAGGACCGGACCGCCGTCTCTTGCAAAATCCCGCACGCTTTTCATAATGGGAGAATATTGGGCGATCGCTCCGGTCCGAAGATAATCGCCGTATGAAAATCCCCCGGGGATCACGAGGGCGTCGTACCCGCGGAGGGAGGTCTCTTTGTGCCAAATAAAGTCGGCCGGTTGACCGAAGAGGTGCTTGAGGACGTGATAGCAGTCGTGGTCGCAGTTCGAACCCGGAAAGATTAAAATCCCAAACCGCATGATCGCTCCAATATTATATATATTTATCTATATATATTTTTAAATTTCCGCGCCAAGGAAGTAGATTGTAAATCGAAACGGGGGAAAAGTCCACTGGGGGAAGAATTTTCAGCCTTCCCCCTCCCTGCCGGCGGGGGGGCGCTCGCCGCGCTCGTTGAATTTTTAATCCCCGATTTTCAATAATTCTTTGACGGTCTTGAGGAGTTCGTTGGTCTGGATGGGCTTTGGAAGGTACGCGTTGGCACCCAGGTTCATCCCTTTTTCTTTGTCCGCCTCGGTGCCTTCTGTGCTGACGATGATCACGGGAACCTGATTGTGATTGGGATCTTTTCGCACAATACTGAGCAATTTCAGGCCGTCCATGAGAGGCATATTGATATCGGCCACGATCAAGTTGAATTTATTTTCCGAAAGTTTCTTGAGGGCTTCAACGCCGTTTCCGGCCTCGACGATTCGGGCGCCGCGGAGCCGTTTCAGGCTGAACGAGATCAACTGGCGCATCGTCGGTGAATCTTCAACGACCAGAAAATTTAAGTCGGCCATGCCGCGCTCTCCGTCGTTATTTTCCTTTGCCGCTCAGAAGATCGATGAAGCCCTGAATCGTCGACAACTTCCGCTCCGAGACCGAGTAAAGCTTGGAACTGAAAATCGCCGTGGCCGCATGGCCGGCGAGCATGGAGAACAGTTCGTAATCCACCCGATTGAGTTTTTTGCTTTTCTGTTCGAGCAGCGAGAAGATGGCCAGGACGCCGATAATCCGGTCCTTGATTTTGAGAGGGATGCAGACGATCGGGTCCAGCTCATGGGAGGGTTTGAAACCCTCGACGTCGGGCTGGAAATAACTTTCGCCGGTCTTGGCGACATCGCCGATCACCCCGTCGCCCACCTTGATCTTTCGAAACCTTTTTTCATCCACGCTTTCGGCCACGACCGCGGTCAGCTCGTTCACGACTTCATCGAGAACCAGGATCGCAAAGCGGTCGGCGCCCACCAGGTTGATCACAATCTCCTGAAGGATCCGGAGCACTTCGTTAAAATCAAGGGTGGAGTGAAGTTGATAGCTGGCCACGTAAAGGTTTGCCAGGTTGTTGTTTTCTTCCTCAACTTCGACGTATTTTTCCGCAAAATCCTTATTCTCGGCCTCGACTTCCTTAAAACGATTCAGGAGCGCCTGTTTTTCCTCTTTAAGTTGTTTGAGGGTTTCTTGAAGCTCGCTGAGATGACCCTCCCCTTCCATTCCTTTCTTGAGGGTTTTATACTCTTCTTCCAACTGAACGATTTTGTACCGGAGGCGCTCGTTTTCCTTGAGAAGATCCTGAGTGAACTCCTCCCCCTTTCGGAAGATATCCAAAAACTCTCTCGTTTTCTTAAATAATTCCGGCCCGGATTCGGACTTGTCCATGAAAACCCCTATATTATGTTATTAAATATTATCATGTTTTTGCCATCCGAACAAGAGGGGTTGCCTTCTGGAATCCCTCGGACCCCAAAGCTCGATTCTATGCCAGACATCGCCGAACCGTTTCGAGCGGGATCTGATCCAGGGGCAGAACCTTGTCGATCACGCCGATGCCGATGGCTTCCTTCGGCATCCCGAATACGACGCAGGTTTCCTCGGCCTCCGCAATGGTCATCCCTCCGCTTTCTTTTATTCTTTTCATTCCCAGCTTGCCGTCCGAACCCATGCCGGTCAGTAGAATGCCCAGAACCTTGTTGCCGTAGCTCTCGGCGGCCGTGATCATCATCCGATCGACCGAAGGGGCGTATTTATCCGAATCGCTTCTCGGCCTAAGACCGATCTGAACGCCGGTCGGTGTGGATTGAAGTTCCATGTGATAACCGCCCGGGGAGATGTAAACCTTTCCCGGTTCGAGGGGCTCTGAATCCGCGGCTTCTTTGACGGGAAGAAGGGCAAACTTCCCCAGGCGTTCCGCAAAATAGAGCGTAAAGCCGGGCGGCATATGCTGGGCCACGATCACCGCCGCCGGAAAATCTTTCGGCAATTTTGTGATGATGGACTGAAGGGCCGGCGGACCCCCGGTGGAGGCACCGATGGCCACGACCTGCACCTTGCCCGTGTTGTGTCCGCCTGAACTAATCGCCGGACCCGGTGTCACGGTGGAGGCCGATTTGTGTTTTAAACGAATTTTTTCGCTCGAAACGGTCGCCGCCGCCTCGACCTTGGAGACGAGCTCCGCGCGAAGGGTCATTATCTCCAGGGACGCCCGGTGGGTCGGTTTGGCGATAAAATCAACGGCCCCCCATTCCAGCGCTTTGAATACGTTGTTGCTCTCGGAACGGGAGCTGATCACCACGACCGGAAGGGGCATATTGGTCATCAGCCAGCGCAAGAACGTGAAGCCGTCCATGGTCGGCATCTCTAGATCCAACGTGATGACGTCCGGTTTAGATCGGCTGACGAACCGGATGGCCTCGCTCCCGTTGGGAACGGCGCCGATGACGTCCAAATTCGGAGAGGATTTCAGAATTCCCATAAGGGTCTGCCGATAGAACGCCGAATCGTCTACGATGAGCACTTTAATTCGATTCATTCGTCCCCGCCTCTTATCCGGTCGTCCCCGAGTTTCGAATTAATCTTTGATACACCATGTCGTGCTTCAGATGCCGAAGCGCAAACGCCGTGGAAATATTGATCAACGATTCCGAATGACCCAAGAGAAGGTATCCGTTGTCCTTCAGTTTCGTATGGAACAGTCCGATCACTTTACGTTTGGCCGCCTGATCAAAATAAATGATCACGTTCCGACAGAAGATGATGTCCATCGGATTGATGAAGGCGATTTTATTCGTATCCAGAAGGTTGAGATGCAGGAAGATGACATTTCGCTTGACGGCGTCCGAGATCCGGAATGCATTCTCCTCTTTGGTGAAATATTTTGAGACATATTTAGGGTCCGTCGACCGAAACGCGGTCGGGGGATAGATCCCGCGGCGGGCCGATTGAAGCACGCGCTGACTGATATCGGTGGCGAAGATCTCAATCGTCCAGTCCTTAAACTCCTCCTTTTCCATCAACAACATCGATATGGTGTAGGGTTCCTCGCCGGTGGAGCAGCCGGCGCTCCAGATTCTCAGCGATTTGGCCTCTTTCTTTTGGGCGTACAACTCCGGAAGAATTTCTTCCGAAAACGATTTCAGCTGTTGGTCTTCACGAAAGAAATAGGTCTCGTGGATCGTCAACAAATCGATGACGTTGGCCAGCTCTTCGGTTTTTCTCCGGTCATACTTAAGATAAAAATAGTAATCTCGAAAACTGTCAAAATGCAGTTGTTGAACACTGTGCATCAATCGATTCTCCACGAAATACTTGGCCCGTTCGTCCAGCACCACCCCGCTTTGTTCATACATCAGGTCCCGGAAGAGGTGAAACACATCGTCCGGAAGTTCTAAGGTTTTATTCTCAATCGTCATCGGCTCATCAGGATCCGGCTTAGGGTTTCGCCGCCAATTGGGCCAGGGCCAATTGTGCGGTTTGTTGAACCAACCGATCCGGATCGTCCTTCGCCAATTTCTCGATGAAATCCCGGGCCGCCGTATCGCCGAGCCTTCCGAGCGACTGGGCCGCCGCCGCGCGGATTCCCCAGTTCGTGTGGTTCAAGAAAACCTGAATCCTCCGGGCGATGGAGGGATCGCCGATCTCTCCCAGCACGGTGATGGCCGATTTCACCACATCCGGATCCGAACTCGTGGTCATTTCAAAAATCGGCTCGCAAGATCGCGGATCTCGAAACCGTCCCATCGCTTCCATCGCGGCGATCTGGACCGCTCCCACTTTATCCTTTAGCATTCCGAGCAGGAGCGTTCTTGCCGACTCGTCCTTCCTTTCCCCCAATGCCTTTGCCACGGCCGACCGTACCCAAATGTTTTCATCCGTCAGCAAAGGATCGATGTGCCGGAGAAAATCGACTTCTCGGTGTTGAGCGACGGCGGACAGCGCGGCGAGCCGGACGGTCGAATCCTCATCCGCCAGCGCGAGCACGAGGCCGGGCAGCGCGTCGGAGGTCCGGTATTCGCTCAAGGCCTCCACGGCGGCCCGACGGACGGCGGGGTCTTCATCTTTGAGACAGAAAGAAAGTTTCGGAAGCGCGTCGGCCGCATTCAGTTTTCCGATCACTTTGATCGCGTTGCACCGCAGCCTCGCCTTCTTATTTTCGAGAAGATTCATTAACCGGGAAAAAATTTCCGGACTCTTCAACAGACTCAGGGCCTGGATCGCGGATTCCTGCACGCTGACATACTCGTCTTCCAAGAGATCCAAAACAGCCTTCGCCGCCGATGGATCCTGGATCCGACCGAGACTTTGGGCCGCCGTTTGGCGGACATGTCCGTTCGGATCGGTCAGCAAGCGGATCAGCGCATTCACGGACCGTCGGGTTCCCGCATCTCCAAGCAGTTGGGCGATCCCCTCACGGGTCACTTCGTTGGCCGTAACAAGGGTCTGGAGCAGTACATCCATCGTGCCTTGTTTCATGCGGCGCAAAGCTTCCAGTGCCTCCTCGCGTAAGGGACCATCGATCATCTTCACGATACGGGCCGCCGCCTTCGAATCCTCCATCCAGCCCAGAACTCTTACGGCGGCGCGCCGGGTCTTTTCATCGGCGTGGTCCAAAGACTCGGCCAGGAATGCGGCCGTTTTCAAGTCGGAGGGGGACCGCAGACGATCGAGGATCGCGCCGTGCCGCTCCGCAGGCGCTCTCTCAAAGTGGTCCACCAGCGCTTTGAGCGCGGATTCTTTGATCCGTGCGGTCCCTTCCCTCAGACCGGTCAGAATCGGGTCCAGCGCGGCCGGATGTGAAAACGTTCCCAGCGCCTCCAGCGCAACCCGTTCAACCCCCTTGCGGTTGGCAATCCGGATCAAAGGATCCACGGCCCGTTCATCGGCCAGGCGTTCCAGCGCCTTTACCGTCGTGAAGCAGATCAGGGTGTTGTCGTTCTGTAATAAAGGGATCAAGGACTCGACGGCGCGGGCGTCTCGGTGTTTGCCTAATGATTCGATCGCGGCCAGCCGTACATTCTCGTCCGGATCCGACAACAGCTTGACCAGATCGGGCACGGCTCCGGCATCGGCGATCTCCCCGAGAACCTCGATGATCATCTTTTTCACGTCCTTATTGGCCGACCGTACGTGCGCCAACAACGGGGAGATCGATATCGGTCCGATGTGATTCAACGCTTCCTCGGCCGCGTTCCGTTTTCCGACATTGCCCTCTTTATAGAGCACCTGGATCAGTTGTTCGACCAGGGCTTCGTTTCGCTCCAGGCCGGTCACCGCCACAACGGCCGTTTTCCGAACGCGCCACTCCGGATCGCCCATCATATCGATCAGGTAGGTTGCGTATTTCGGATCCTTAAACCGAGCCAGTTTCTCAATCGCGTGGAGGCGGACTTCGGGATTCTTGTCCTGGAGTTCTCTAAGACTTTGCTGAGCTTCTATCTCCACCCGTCCCTCCGCGGTTAACCCCGTTTTTGCAACTCGCTTTTTCTTTTCCGGATAAACTCGTCGATCGCTTCCCGATAATAATCGGTGGATGAAGCGATCTCGGCCGGAACCCGGCTCTCGTACAGTTTTTTCCCTTCTTCAATTTCATCCCGTAGCAGATCGTACAGGGTACCGTTTCGGACCCCTTCATCGATGGCCCGTTGATTGTAAAGCGCGATATCGGACATGATAATTCGGGCCAGGCGTTTTGCGGCATCATGGGCGGATGGATCTCCGGCCATTCTCGAAATCGCCTGGGTTTTATCCATGTCCTGCAGGGGCGACGGGCGTGGGACCGACTTGCGTCCTTCCTCCAGCATATCGTCAAAAGCCTGTTCGATGGACGGGGCCCGTTGCGGTGTGCCGGTTTTTGGGGGAGTTACCCCCGCGGCGGATTTACCGGATGAGGACGGCGTTCCCGATTCCGCCGAGGGTCCCCCCGGCCGAATCGTTGAACCGTTAGCGCTTAATACCTTTTGGATCTTCGAAAGCAGTTCGTCCTGAATGTGGTGTCGTTCAATATAATCATCCGCCCCGTACAGCGATTCCGGCTCACGTTTATATCGTGTCTTGTCGTGAATCGACGCCAACAGGATGACGCCGGTACCTTTCAGATCGGTTCTCTTCTTGATCAAGCTGGCGATTTCGAAGCCAAGAATATTCGGTAGTCCGACGTCCACGATAACGACAGCGGGCCGTTCTCTTTCCACCATCGCCATGATGTCCTGTCCCCCCTGACCGATGACCAATTCAAATCCGGCGGTCGATAGCACTTCCCCGATCATCTCGTTGCTGGCTTCCCCTTCCACAATCGCCAAGACCTTTTTCTCATGAATGGGAGATACACTCGCTCGACTCGAGCCGGCTGAACTCGAGGCGGATGAAGAAGCGGTTGTGACGACGAGAGAGACCGTCAGTGCGGCCTGACAGGAATCGCAGGTCATCTGAATGTCTTTTTTTAACGGAATCTGTTCAAGCTGCAGAGAATGATGACATTTTGGACAAATGGCTGGCATTTCCAATCTCCATAAAAAATGGCGGGGCTGAGTCTTGATGAACGCGTTCGGATTAAATCGGCTCCCCTAAACCACCAAACCCGCTCACCCCTTCTCGGACTAGATCCCATCTCAAAATGGGAATCATAGTTTAAACTTTTCAACCTCTCCGGATAGTTGTGTGCTCTGCTTCAAAAGCTCTTCGATCGCCATCCCCACTTTGCCGATCGCGTCCATATTCTGCTCGACCACGGGCTTGATCACGCCCAAGGCCTTCACAATTTTGTCGCTCTCATCGACCTGTTGTCCGGTGGCCTGCGCGATTTCTTTGACCTGGTTGGCCACCCGTTCGACCAATTCATTGATCTGTTTATTGCCGATCGACTGTTCGTGTGTGGCGTGTTTCACCTTGGCGGCGATCTCCTTCATTTTTTCGATCGCGCCGATCATCAGTTCCGATCCTTTGAACTGTTCATGGGTGGCATGAACAATTTGCTGAACCATTTCGGTGATATGATGCATGGAGTCGGTTACACGTTTGACTCCGCCCGTCTGCTCATCGGTGGCCTTTGCGATCTCTTGAATGCGACGGGTGGATTCCTGAGAGCTGGACAGAATCTTATTCAGGGCCTGTCCGGCTTCGCCGGCCAGTTGAACCCCTTCCTCAACGCTCTTCGTCCGTCGATTGATCGCCAGCACCGCGTTCTTGCTTTCATCCTGAAGCGCTCGAATGATTTCATGGATTTCCTTCGTCGAGGTGGCCGTCCGATCCGCAAGATCCTTGATTTCCTGGGCCACGACGGAAAAGCTCCGGCCATGCTCCCCGGCCTGGGCCGCGATAATCGCCGCATTGAGCGCCAGCAGATTGGTTTGCTCGGCAACTTCTTCGATGACGTTCAAAATTTTACCGATGCTTTCGGTCCGCGTCTTCAGGTTCAGGATCACTTCGTTGACCTGTTGAGAGTACGTCTGGATTTTGTTGATCCCTTGGATCGTCATATCCGTCGCCCGGCGGCCCCGTTCCGCGTCCTCCGTCACCTCCTTGGATAATTGAACCGTGTCCATAACATTCGAACGGATCTGCTTGATCGACGAATCGATCTGGAGCATGGAGGAGGCCGTTTCCTCGGCTGCGGCATTGAGACTGGATACGTTCTCATCGATCTCTTTTGAGGAGGAAGACATTTCAAGTATGGAGGCCGTTGTGTCCTCGACCGTGGAGGATAATACAGCCGCGCTTCGGGCGATCTCATCGATGGAGGAGGACATCTGCAGAATGGCCACGGCGCTTTCCTCCGCAAGGGCCGATAAGGAACCGGCATTGGTCGCGATCTTGTTGATGGAAACGTTCACGCCTTCCACCGCCACCCCGGTGCTTTCGAGGGCGCGCATTTGGACCTCCGCCCCTTCGGTCATCTGACGGGTGCCGCTGAAAACCTGTTGGGAAACGGTCTTGACCTGTTTGGCAATCCGGGAAACCTGGGCCATGATATGGTGAAGCTTTTCAACGAACCGGTTGAATCCGCGGGCCATACCCCCGATTTCATCCTGATAATTGACTTCGATTCGCGCCGTAAGGTCTCCCCCGCCATCGGCGATTTCTGTCACCCGTCCCCCGACGATATTGACGGGAGCCAAGACGATCCGTTTTATCGTCGAACGCAGGAAGAAAACCATAACAAGGACGGTCAGGCCAAACGCGACGATCAAATTCCGTTCACTCTGCTTCAAGGCCGCGTTGACTCCCTCCATCGATGTCGAGATCATCAAAATTCCGCGGATCGAATATCCCGTGCCGTGACACAAAGCACACTTGGGGAAATTGGGAAGAGGCCTCAGATAGGTCATGACTTGAACCCCGTCGATCTCTTCAAAATAGGTCGTGTCCAAAAGGCCCCGTTTTAAAGCTTCCTCATCCGTTACGGTCAGCTTTGAATTGTTAAGGGTTTGGGCAGTTTTATTAAAGTAATCTTTAAACGCCTGCTGATCGGTTCCGGGGGCGATGTTGACATTCAGATCCGCATGATCCCGTTCCCATTCCGGTTTATACAGTGTCGGAACTCTTTGTTTGACGTCATTAAGGGTTTTAAAGTCCATGAAGCCGGCATCGCGACCCCGTCCCTCTCCAACGTACGGAGCGTCTCCACGAACGATCTGAATGCGTTTGATCCCTTCCAGTTTCTTTAGATCCTCCATGAGAAAACGAACGACATCCGCACGAAAGGCCATCATGTCACGGTCCAGGGTTTCATGAATGGTATCGGCCACCAGTTTGGACTTTTGACGTTCGTCATCGAAGAGGCTCTGCCGCTCTTTTGATGAAATGATGAAAAAAATCACGACAAAACTGATCACCAGAATAAAAAGGATCAAGGCCAAGATCTTGTATTCGAGCCGATGATTGATGAAGTCGTAAACGGATTTCATTTGTTAAATCGCTTTGAGCTGCGCCTGTTCATCCTCTGTCAACAGCGTATCGAGAGACAAGAGAAAGATTAATCGATCGTTTAATTTATAGACCCCTTGAAGATACTTTGAACTGGTCCCCTCCAGAAAATTTTGGGACGATTGGATCTGTCCCTCATCGATTTGGATGACCTGTTTAACCTCGTCGACCACGATTCCGATCATTTTGTCCCTGAAGCGGATGATCAAGATATGATTCGGACGCGCGGTGCTCTTTGAAGGCAAACGGAGCCGCTTTTTGAGGTCGACCACCGGTATGACCGTTCCTCGCAGATCGACCACGCCTTCCACGAATTCAGGCGACTCGGGCAACGGCGTGGCCGGTTTATAATAAATGATTTCGATGATCCTGGAGATGTCGACGGCATACTCTCGGTCGTCCACCAAAAAACTGACGATCCGCAGTTCGCTCGTTCTTTCTTTGCTGTCCGCCCTGGGCATCAACGACTTTTACGCTTTCACTTTAAACCGTCCGATGGATAGATTGAGTTGGCTCGCCTGCTGAGCCAACTCTTCAACCAACTTGTTCATTTCCGTGACCACTTTGAGACTCTGACGAGACGTATTCCGGCCGTCTTCCACCGATCGCATAATCACGTCGCTCCCCCGCTTCTGTTCGTTGATCGCCCGGGCGATCTGCTGGACGCGTTCCGTAACGCTCTCCACCGCCTCCGTGATTTGGCGACTTCCCTTGGCCTGTTCTTCGGTGGACATTTTGACCTGGCGCGTCATGTCCCTCATTTTTTCGGAAGCCTGCATGATTTGCTGGCTGCCACGACTCTGTTCCTGCGTGGCTTTGGAGATCTGTTGCACCATCGCGTTGATTCGCTTGATGGCTTCACCCACCTGCCGAACCCCGCGCGTCTGCTCCATCGTGGCCCGTTCGATTTCCCGGGCCATGCCGGTCGATTTGGTTGCGGTGTCGAGGATTTTCTTAAGGGCCTCGCCCGCCTCCAGGGAGAGACTGACCCCTTCCTCGACGCTCTTGGCGCCTTCCCGTACGGAATCGACGGCGTCTTTGGCCTCGGTCTGCACGTTGTCGATCAGTTGGGCGATTTCTTTTGTCGAGGCCCCGGTCCGGTCCGCAAGGTTTTTGATCTCATCGGCCACCACCGCGAATCCCTTCCCCTGCTCGCCGGCCTGGGCGGCTAAGATCGCGGCGTTGAGCGCCAGGAGGTTCGTCTGCTTTGTGACCTCGTCGATGACGGTCAGGATGCGGCTGATCTGTTCCGATCGCTCGCCCAGCCGGTTGATGACGTCGGCGGACTTGACGACCGTTTCCTGTATTTTGTTCATGCTGGTGATGGTTTTCTCGATGGACCGAACGCCGAGTTCCTGCGCGTCTTTCTTTACCTGCTCTGAGAATGAAGCGGACTCTTTGGCATGGTTTTCGACTTCACGCAGGGACCCGTTGATTTCGGTGATGGTGGACGCCGTTTCCTCGGCTGCGGAGGACAGAATGGCCACATTATCGGCTACCTGTTTTAGAGACGCGGACATTTCAATGATAGAGGAGGATGTGTCATCGACGGCGGAGGCCAGTCCCCCGGCATTGTTGGCCACTTCGCTGACGGAGGAGCTCATTTCCAGGATGGAGGAGGAGGTTTCTTCGGCAGAGGAGGATAGGACATCGATATTTTCCGCGATCTGCTTGATGGATGCGTTCATCTCTTCAACGGAGGCGGCCGCGTTTTCGGAAGAAGTCGCCTGCGTTTGAGCCCCTCCCTGCATCTGTTTGCTGCCGTCCTTCAGTTGTCCAGAAATCTGGGCCACATTGTCCGCGACATCTTGGATCTGCTTGATCATCAGACTGAGGCTCCCGGACATTTTGTCGAACGTTTCGCCCAAGACTCCCACTTCATCCTTTGCGCCAACATTGATCGTCTGCGTGAAGTCCCCATCCGCCACCTTGACGGCGACCGTGGCCATCTGTTCAATCGGCTTGATGATGAATCGAATGAAGAATGTCGAAATTATAATCCCTACAGCCACCACCAAAACCGTAATAAGTACACCTACTGTTAAGAGGGATGCGATTCTTTCGTGCAACCACCCCGCCGAAAGCCCCACGCGCACTAATCCGATGCGTTCATCCGGAGAAATTTCATTTTTACCGGACACTCCCCCGTTTTCCTGTTTGATGACGATCGGTGCGGCGGCATCATATATCTCCTCTTTGTTTTCCGAATAAACCAATTGAACAAGAGGATCCTTCGCCTCCAGTGCCTTTTTGGATATTTCATCGGTCAAAACTTGACCTACTTGAGCGGGGGTGGTATGAGCCAAGATTTTCCCTTTGGGATTCTAGATCATGACATAGGACACGTCCGATCCGGATGTGACCCCCTTCACCAATCGATCCAAGATGCCGGCGTCTTCAATCGAGACTCCGTATATGCTGTTGTAAGCCATATTTTTAGCCAGGGCGATCCCGCGACGTTCCAGTTCGTCTTCGAGGGAGGCCTTGGTCCGTATGATGAAAAATAATCCAAGACTTACTCCGGATACGATTAAGAGCAAACTGATTAACGCGATAAATTTAAACCGCAGGCCGTACTGCCCGGCCATTATGCTTGAGATCTGTCCCATCGCTTCCTCCAGCCGTTCAATTCATTGGAGCTTGCGTTCTAGTCTTTCTCTGAAAGTTTATATCCACAATCGAATTTCAAAAGTCCACAACGGCCTGGGCGATCACCCCGTTGTTCTTGAGGCTCTGTTGGCTGCCCGGCTCGGACACCCATTGATACTCGGCCTTTAGATGGAAATGCGGCTGCGGCGAGACATTGACCCCGGCCGTGAATCTGTTACGATCCCCCTGATTTTTTGCCTCGCCGGAAAACAGATTCTTTGTCTCATCCCGCCGAAGCGCATCGTACCGCACGACAACTTCCGCGGTGTTTACATTCAGCTGATTATTGAGGATCCGATAGGCCGCCTGAGCATAATAGGACGCCAGGTTGTGATTCCCTGGAGAGAGCGGTCCCATGTTATCGCGAAGCGCGTTGGGTTCATCGCAGCCGGGTGCCGGAAATGAATTACAACGAACGACCCCATCCACCGTCGCCACCGCGTTATCCGGGTTTTGCACATGCCCGCCGAGGTATTCCGCCTGGAAATTCATGGGGCCCACCGTATACTCCGCATCCACGCCCCATAGGTTGAGGTTGGAGTTGTTGTTGTCATCCCATTTCATGGTGGTATAAGAAGCCCCGATATCCATCCCATTCACCGGATCGAGAACCGCTCTTCCGGTAACTTGCTTGTTATGGTTATTATCCAACGAGCCGCCCGAAATAAACTTGCCCGCGTCCTCGTCCAGCCCGGAAAAGCCATTGCTTATCGCCAGGTCATAGCTGAATGGATCGATCTTTCCGCTCAGCTCGATCCCGTTTTGAGCCTTTGAGAAAAGCCAGATGGTGTTCGTGTAAGGGAAAGTGACAAGCCGATTGGTAGGCTCATAGACCCTATATTTACCCAGTGTTCCAAAGGGCAGCCAGAAACGGCCAAGAGTCATTGTGAGGGGTTTGGCTAATTGCCACTGCATATTCGCCTGTTCCAGCTCGGGTTCACTGAAGGTCTGTTCCCAATGGATCTCCGAGATGAATTTCAGGTTTGGGCTGAGGTTGGCTCCGAAAAAAAGCGCAAATTGGGCATTTTGAAAGGTTGGGGTCCCGCCGCCATCATCCGTAAAAGGATGCATGGGATCTCCATCCTTTTCAAAATCGCGATAGGTCAGATCCGCATAACCGTGGATCTGTACGAACGACTCTTCCGCTCCAAACCCCTGAGCGTGTGTTCCCGTTACAAAAACCGTACAGATCAACACCGTCATTAATCCAGACGCAGCATGCAACAGCATGCTTTTGTTGCCCATCGATGATCCTCCTACGGTGGCCTTCCGTGACAGCGGAAGGGTTGGTGGTATGTACCGTTCATGAACTCCGAACCGGAAACGCCTTTGTCAAGTCGTTCATGATTTCCATCCATAATCTCCTGATTTGTTCTTTATCGACCGCGGCTTTTTGGTTTGAGTAAAGCGACTCGGGATCCAAAAGCCGATAAGAGTCCAAGAAATCCTTCTTGATCTTTTGATCAATGGCGAATTCTTTCTGCTGAACAAAAGAAGTTAAGAGTTCATAGTTTAGTCGAGCGGTTTTAAGCAGTGTTCTGGAAGCATCCGGTGTTTGCTCGACTTGCTTGAGCGCTTCGTCCAAGAGATCCTTCGTATCCAGAACAATCAAGGTTTGCACACTCAATAAGATTTCGTCCTGATTCCCCTTGTCGATCGCCTTTTTAATTCCCAGGGAAGGATCGTCCGTATATTTCGCCTGAATATGAGCCACGATGGGCGTCAGAATTTTTAAAGAACTGGCCACCTTGGCATAATCTTTTTTATCCACGAAACTTAGCATGGACTGGTACACTTCCACCGGCGGAGTTTGGATCTCGTTCCGATACGCCTGGGACCACGCTCCCTG
>Ga0187776_10000759_pt1 | contig 15578 bp, 17 predicted proteins | sample 0216_BV02_MP12_2_FD_132426 | JGI IMG/M metagenome (GOLD analysis project Ga0187776, IMG submission 132426) | Tropical peat soil microbial communities from peatlands in Department of Meta, Colombia - 0216_BV02_MP12_20_MG | ecosystem: Environmental > Terrestrial > Soil > Wetlands > Peat | place...
GGAGCTGGAGGACGCCGAGCGCTGCTTGGAGACGCTGCTGCAGGTCATCGCGGAGCGCCACGGCGCGCCCCTGGCGGCGCCGGCTTCGACCTGAGGCGCCCGGCATGAGAAAATCCAGGCACGACTCCCAGCGACCCTGGCCATGACCAAGCATCACAAGTCGGCGGAGCGGCTGGCCCGCATCGTGGAGGCCTTCCCGCGCGTCACCGTCACCGTGGTGGGCGACCTGATGGCCGACGAGTTCGTCTTCGGTGAGATCGCGCGGGTCTCGCGCGAGGCCCCGGTGCTCATCCTCAAGCACCGCGAGCGCAGGGTGGCGCCGGGCGGCGCCGGCAACGCCGTCTACAACCTCGCGGACCTGGGCGTGAACGTGCTCCCGGTGGGAGTGGTGGGCGACGACGAGCAGGGGCGCACCCTGCTGCAGCTCTTCCGCCACAAGCACATCCCTCTGACCGGCATCCAGAAGCTCAAAGGACGCGCCACCGTCACCAAGACGCGCATCCTGGCGGGCCAGACCCATACCGCGCGCCAGCAGGTGGTGCGGCTGGATCGCGAGCCGGAAGATGGCCTCACCCTGCACGCCATGCGCGAGCTGGTGCGCTCCGCCGTCAGCTACGCCAAGACCTCCGACGCGCTGCTGCTCTCCGATTACGGTTACGGCGCGGCCACGCCCGCCATCCTGAAGCTGCTGGGCGCGCGCCTGCCCGGCGGCCTTCCCGTCACCCTGGATTCCCGCTATCGCCTGCTGGAGTTCAGCGGCGCCACCGCGGCTACCCCCAACGAGCCCGAGATCGAGGCCGCGCTGGGGGTGCGCATCGGCGGCGACACGGCGCGCCTGCTCTCCGCCGGCAAGGCGGTCATGAGCCGCATGGGCTTGCAGTCGCTGGTCATCACCCGCGGGCGCGACGGCCTGGTGGCCTTCGCCCGCGGGCAGAAGCCGGTGGAGATCCCCATCCACGGCTCCGACCAGGTCACCGACGTGACCGGGGCGGGCGACACCGTGATCGCCGTCTTCACCGCGGCGCTGGCGGCGGGCGCCGACGCCGAGAGCGCCGCCCGCCTGGCCAACGTGGCCGGCGGCATCGTGGTCATGAAACGCGGCACCGCTACCGTCTCGCAGGCCGAACTCCTCGCCGCCCTGGAGACGGCGTGAGCCGCGCCCCCCGCCGGCCGCGGCGCAAGGTGATGAGCCGCCGCGCCCTGCGCGCCCAGGTGGCACGCTGGCGGCGGGCGGGCGAACGCGTCATCCTCACCAACGGCTGCTTCGACGTCTTCCACGTCGGGCACGTGCGCTACCTGCGCGGCGCCAAGGCGCTGGGCGGGCGCGTGATCGTCGCCGTCAACGCCGACGCCGGCGTGCGCCGGCTGAAGGGCGCGGGCCGCCCCGCCATGCCCGCCCGCGAGCGCGCCGAGATCCTGGCCGCGCTGGAGTGCGTGGACGCGGTGGTCATCTTCCCCGAGCCCGACGTGCGCGCCCTGGTGCGCACCCTCCGCCCCGACATCCACGCCAAGGGCACCGACTACACGGCGCGCTCGGTGCCGGAGCGCGACGCGGTCGAGGCCTGCGGCGGGCGCGTGGCCATCGTGGGGGACCGTAAGCGCCACTCTTCCACCGCCATGCTGCACGCGCGGCGCGCGCGCCGCTGACCATGCGCCGGACCGCCCCGAACCCGAAGCTGGCCGCGGCGCGGGAAGGGCTGGAGCGCATCCTGCTGCTGCGCCTCGGCTCCATGGGCGACATCATCCACACTCTGCCGGCGCTGGCCACCCTGCGGCGTGCTTTCCCCGCCGCCACCCTGGCGTGGGTGGTGGAAGAGCGCTGGGCCGGCCTGCTGGCCGCGCGCCCCGGCGTCTCCCGTCCCGGCAGCTCCGAGATGCCGCTCCTGAACGCGATCCACACCGTGAACCTCAAGGCCTGGCGGCAGGCCTTTCACAAGCCGCAGACGTGGAAGGAAGGCCGCGCGCTCTTCCGCGAGCTGCGCCAGGGAGCTTACCAGGCCGCCATCGACTTCCAGGGCGCGGTGCGCTCGGCGCTGCTGATGAAGTGGTCGGGTGCGCCCTTGCGCGTGGGCGCCAGCCGCCCGCGCGAATCCGCCGCCGGCCTCTACTACACGCGGCGCGTCCCCTTCCGCGGCCGGCATGTGGTGGAGCACAACCTGTCGCTGGTGGAGGCGCTGGCCCCGGGCGCGCCGCCGGTCCTCGAGTTCCCATTGCCCATCGATCCCGCCGCCGAAGCCTGGGCCGACGCCGAACTCCAGCGTCGCGGGCTGGCCAGCTTCGCCATCCTGACCCCGGGGGCGGGCTGGGGCGCCAAGCAGTGGCCTCCGGCGCGCTACGGGGAAGTGGCGCAGGGGCTGGCGCGTCACGGCCTGCGCTCGCTGGTGAACGCCGGCCCGGGGGAGGAGGAGATCGCGCGCGCGGTGGTGGAGGCCTCGGGGAGCACGGCGCAGGCGTTCACCTGCTCGCTGGCGGAGCTGATCGCGCTGACGCGGCGCGCGCGGCTGGCGATGGGCGGCGACACCGGGCCGCTGCACCTGGCCGCCGCCCTGGGCGTGCCCGTGGTGGGCATCTACGGCCCCACCGACCCGGCGCGCAACGGGCCCTTCGGGGCGCGCTGCCGCGTGCTGCGCAGTCCGGAGAGCCGCACCTCGCACGCCCGCCGCGCCGCTCCCGAGGAAGGGCTGCTCAGCCTCACCTCCGCCGGCGCGCTGCGGGCGGCGCGCGAACTGCTGGCAGGTGCGCCGTGAGCTGGGCGCGCGTGGCGCGGCGCATCCGCGTGCCGGCCGGCTTTCTGCTCACCGCCGTCTATCTGTGGCAGGCGCATCCCACCGCGCGCTCCATCGCCGTGGGCGGCGGCATCGCCTTCTGCGGGCTGGCACTGCGCGCCCTGGCCTCCGGGCACGTGCGCAAGGACCGCCAGCTCACCACCACCGGGCCCTACGCCTACACCCGCAACCCGCTCTACCTGGGATCGCTGGTGGTAGTGGCGGGCTTCGCGGTGGCGGGATGGAATCCCTGGCTGGCGGCGGGCGTGCTGCTGCTCTTCTTCCTCCTCTACCTGCCGACCATCTCCTCGGAGGAGGAATACCTGCGGCAGAACTTCCCCGAGTTCGCGGAGTACGCGCAGCGGGTACCGCGGCTGGTGCCGCGGCTGCCGGCGGAGAAGCCGGCGGGAGGCGGGTTTTCCCGCGACCTTTACCGGCAGCATCGCGAGTACAATGCCCTGTTGGGGGCCGCGGCGACGCTGGCGGCCCTGCTCGTCAAGCTGCTGTGGCGGTTGCGCTGACGTGCCCCGGACCCGCTTGCTCCTTCGGCTCTTCCAACTCGCGTGCGTGGGACTGCTGGCCACGGCGGCCGCCGCGCAGACCCGGCCCAGTCCCGCGCCACCCCAGGCGCCGCCGGCGGCGACCTCCACCATCGGCTCGGCCTCGCACATCCGCCCGCCCGCGCCCGGCTATCGCTTCCCCGGGAAGCTGACCTACGTCTACAGCGTGGACTGGCGGCTGTGGAACGCGGGCACGGCCACGCTGCACATGGAGTCCGCCGGCGCGCAGCAGAAGGTGAACGGCGCCGCCGACTCCATCGGCTTCGCCGCCGTGCTGTTCACCGTGCACACCCGCTTCGAGTCGCTTTTCGATCCCGCCACCTTCTGCTCCGCCAGCCTGCACAAGCAGAGCCAGGAGGGCGCGCGCCGCCGCGACACCTGGATCCGCTTCGACTACGCCGCCGGCAAGCGCCTGCTCGACGAGAAGGACCTGAAGACCGGCAAGAGCAAGCACACCGAGGCGCCCATCCCCGGCTGCATCACCGACGTGCTCTCCGGGATCTACTACCTGGCCTCGCTGCCGCTCACCGTGGGCAGCACCTACTACTTCCCGCTCAACGACGGCGGGCAGACGGTGGACGTGAAGGCGCACGTGGAGGCGCGTGAGACCATCAAGACCGAGGCCGGGACCTTCCAGGCGCTGCGGGTGCAGCCGGAGGCGGCCTCGGGGGTGCTCAAGGACCGCGGCCAGGTGTGGATCTGGTACTCCGACGACGCCGCCCATATCCCGGTGCAGGCGCGCGCCCGCATGTTCTGGGGGACGCTCACCGTGCACCTGGTGCGGGTGGAGCATCAGTAGAGGCGCTCCGGGCGGCCCGCCGCCGCGCCCAGCCCTGACCAAGCGTTACCGGGCTGGTTCCAGTCACGGTATATTCATTCGCCATTAACTTGGGTGTAACGGCCATGCCCTATAAACGGTGCATGGCTGGCGTTGCAGCCGACACGCTGATCCTCAGCGACCTGCACCTGGGGTCGGAGGTGAGCCGGGCCCGGGAGGCGCTGGCGCTGCTGCGGCAGAGTTCCTTCCGCCGGCTGATCCTGCTGGGCGACATCTTCGCCGATCTCAACTTCGCCCGCCTCAAGAAAGACCACTGGAAGTTCCTCTCCTGCATCCGCAAGCTCTCCAATCCCAAGCGCGGGGTGGAGGTGGTGTGGGTGGAAGGCAACCACGACCTGGGCCTGGCCAGCGTGATGTCGCACCTGGTGGGAGTGCGGGTGTACCGCGAATACCGCTGGAGCTATGCCGGCATCCCGCATCTGGCCATCCACGGGCACCAGTTCGACGACTTCTTCACCAAGCACGGCCTGCTGGGGCGCCTGGCCGCGCTGGTCCACCTGGAACTGCAGCGCTTCGACCTCAAGGGCAAGCGCTTCACGCGCTCGCTGGACGGCTGGAACACGCGCTGGATGCGGCTCTCGCACAAAGTGTCGGGCGGGGCGCTGGCCCACGCCCGCCGCCGGGGCGCGGCCCGCATCTTCTGCGGGCACACCCACGTGGCCCTGCAGGTGGAGCGCGACGGCATCCAGTACTTCAACTGCGGGGGCTGGGTGAACGAACCCGCCACCTACATCACGGTAGGCGAGGAGGGGGTGCGGATCCATGAGTACAGCCACACTGACGATCGTGATCCCGGCGAAGAACGAGGCGCTGCTGCTGCCGCGCCTGCTGACCTCGCTGACCCGGCAGACCTACTGCCGGAACTCGCGGCCGAAAGTGTTCGTAGCTGACGCCGGCTCCACCGACGGCACCCCGGAGCTGGCCCTGCGCTTTCGCGACCGCCTGGACGTGAGCGTGATCCCCGGCGGTTATCCCTCCACCGGACGCAACGCCGGCGCCCGCCGCGCCGAGAGCGACTACCTGCTCTTCATCGACGCCGACATGGAGTTTCACGATCCCACGCTGATCGAGCGCGCCGTGGAGCGCATGCAGAAGCGCCGCCTGCACTGCCTGACCACCACCATCTGGTGCATCGGCGGCAACTGGCTCGACCACGCCGTCTACCTGGGCAACAACCTGGTGCAGCACCTCTCCCGGCTGGGAATGCCCTTCAGCACCGGCATGTTCATGATGTTCGAGCGCAAGCGCTTCTGGGAGCTGGGCGGCTTCGACGAGAAGGTGCTGTACGCGGAAGACTACTGGCTGAGCAAGAAGGTCTCGCCCCGGCGCTTCACCGTCATCCACGGGGGCGCCTTCACCGGCAACCGCCGCTTCCGCAAGATGGGGCACGGCAAGATCGTGGGCATGTTCCTGCGTACCGCCCTCAACAGCTGGAACCAGAGTTACTTCTTGCGCGACCACAAGTATTGGTCCTAGAAAGGAAAGCCATGGAGCGGACCGGCGTCCGAGAGCAGGGGCACCGAGCGGTCTTCCGCACCTCCGTGCAGGTGGCGGCGGTGTGCTACCGGCGGCAGTCCCACGGCGTCGAGTTCCTGCTGGTGCGCACCAGCAGCGGCAAGTGGATCTTCCCCAAGGGCCGCGTCCACGAACTGCTCTCCGACAGCGAAGCTGCCCTGCGCGAGGCCTGGGAAGAGGCGGGGGTGATCGGCAGCATCGATCCCGAGTGCTTCCATTCGTTCTGGTACTTCAAGGGCTCGCGGGGCAGCGACCTGGAGGAGCCGGCGGTGCTGATGAAGGCCTACCTGGTGGAGGTACTGCACCAGCATCCGCCGCAGGAGGAAGACCGGATGCCCACCTGGTTCGCGGCCGCGGAGGCGCGGCGCCGCCTGGGCCAGGACCGCGACCTGCGCGCCCGCGGCCCTCTGCTGGGCGTCATCGCGCAGGCCCTGGCCCGGCTTCCCCAAGCGTAAGGCCCCAGCCTCCCGCCACGCCCGCATCCAGCCCGGGGGTCTCCACAAAAAAAATCGGACAGCTGGGCCAAAGCCACACGGCCCAGCTGTCCATGCGAGGGACGGCGGTGCATGTCCGCGTTCAGAGATAGCACCGGCGTGCGACGCAGGTATTGCGCGGCGATGAATCTTGCGTGAAACCCGCGCGCCCGGCCGCTCGGGGCGGCGTGCGGGCGCGAATTTACCGGGCTGTAACCTGCCTGTAGAACGACGTTCACATAGGCTGCCTAGACTGGCGCGGCATGGAAGCCAGGGTCGTGGGCTCGGCCAAGGCGGCAGGGACGGGGCGGGGGCAAAGCCGCGCCAAGCCCGCCGTCTTCCTGGTGGAAGATGACCAGGACATCTCGCGGCTGATCCGCTTCCACCTGGAAGGGGCGGGGTTCGCGGTCACCGTCTTCCCCGGCGCCACCGCGGTGCTGAAGGCGGCCGAGGAAGCGCTGCCCTCGCTGTTCCTGCTCGACATCATGCTGCCGGGCGGCGACGGCTTCGAACTCTGCCGGCGCATCCGCGCCAACCGCCTGCTGGCCAACGTGCCCATCATCTTCGTCACCGCCAAGACGGAAGAGGCCGACCGGGTGACTGGGCTGGAGCTGGGCGCCGACGACTACGTGGTCAAGCCCTTCAGCCCGCGCGAGCTGGTGGCTCGGGTGCACGCCGCCCTGCGCCGCTATCAGCGGGTGGAGAGCACGCCCACGGTGAAGTTCGACGCCGTGGAGATCGACTCCGAAGCCATGGTGCTGAAGGTGGCGGGCCGGGAAGTGGCCACCACCACCATGGAATTCCGTCTGCTCCACTACCTGGCCGCGCACCCCCGCCTGGTGCTGAGCCGCGACCAGCTCCTGGACGCGGTCTGGGGCCAGACCCATTACGTGAGCCCGCGCACGGTGGATGTCTACGTGCGCCGCATCCGCGCCAAGATCGAGCAGGACCCCGACCAGCCCCGCTACCTCAAGACCGTGCGCGGCATGGGCTACCGCTTCGAGCTGCCCGCCTGAAGAATTTACCGTTCTTTCATCTGGGCGCAATCGCCGTGTAACAGGGGCCCGCTAGAGTCGGCGACGAAGTGCCACCTCCTGAGGCACCTCGCCGCCTGGAGTTCCCCAACTCCGCGGCTTCCTACCCTCCGGCCCGTTCCTTCCAAGGTGGAACGGGCCGGCCTCTTTTCGAGGACAGCCGGGCCTGCTGATTTCAAGAAAAGTTCATTCCCAGGACATACGCGCGCAATCCGCGGAGGCTAGGCTCCGGCGGTGCGCTCCCTTCCCGGGACGCACGGCCGCGCGGAGCCCGCTCCGCCGGAAGCACAACTCAACGCAAAGCATGGAGGATGCATGAAGTCTTTCGCTGACCATCTGCGGACCACGGTCCGCAAGACCACCGCCGTCCTGGCCCTGGCCGCGCTGCTGACCGGCGCGGGAAGCGTGCCCGCTTTCGCCGGCCCGCCTCCCGGCGACACCGCCACCCCCATCCGTCACCTGGTGATCATCTTCCAGGAGAACGTCTCCTTCGACCACTACTTTGCCACCTATCCTGTCGCCACCAACCCGGGGGGCGAGCCGGGCTTCGTCGCGCGCCCCGGCACGCCTTCGGTGAACGGCCTGAATGCGGCCTTGCTCGGCCAGAACCCGAACCAGGTCAATCCCTTCCGCCTGGACCGCGGCCAGGCCGCCACCTGCGACCAGGACCACAACTACACCGACGAGCAGAAGGCCTACCACGGCGGGCTCGCCGACCTGTTCGTACAGACGGTGGGCAACGGGCCGGGCACGGACGGCACCCTCACCTGCCACCGCACCGACGTCATGGGCTACTTCGACGGCAACACCGTGACCGCGCTGTGGAACTACGCCCAGCACTTCGCCATGAGCGACAACAGCTTCAACACCACCTTCGGGCCCTCGGCGCCGGGGGCCATCAACCTGGTCTCGGGGCAGACCGGCGGCGCCCTCCCGGCCGACCTCACCACTCCCTTCGGCGACGACACGGTGGAGGGCACGCTCATCAGCGATGCCCAGCCCGCCTTCGACGACTGCGACAACCGCGAGACGGTGGAGATGACCGGACAGAACGTGGGCGACCTGCTCAACGCGGCCGGCGTCACCTGGGGCTGGTTCGAGGGCGGCTTCCGGCCCACCGCGGTGGTGGCAGGCAAGGCCGTCTGCGGCGCCACTCACCTCGGCAGCGACGGCAAGCCCAAAGGCGACTACATCCCGCACCACCAGCCCTTCCAGTTCTACGCCTCCACCTCCAACCCGCACCACCTGCCTCCCAGCTCGGTGAGCATGATCGGGAAGACCGACCAGGCCAATCACCAGTACGACCTGATCGATTTCTGGGCGGCGGTGGACCACGGCAACATGCCGGCGGTCAGCTTCCTGAAGGCCCCGGCCTTCCAGGACGGGCACGCCGGCTACTCCGATCCCCTGGCCGAGCAGACCTTCCTGGTCCAGACCATCAACCGGCTGCAGCGGACGCCGGAGTGGAACAGCATGGCCATCATCATCTCCTACGATGATTCCGATGGCTGGTACGACCACGTGATGCCGCCCATCGTGAGCCAGTCCAGCACGGTGGACGACGCGCTCGACGGGCCGGGCAACTGCGGGACCACGCCCGTGGGCGGCATCCCCGGCCGCTGCGGCTACGGCCCCCGCCTGCCCCTGCTGGTGATCTCGCCCTTCGCCAAGGTCAACTTCGTCGACGGCACCACCACCGACCAGTCCTCCATCCTGCGCTTCATCGAGGACAACTGGGACCTGGGGCGGATCGACGGGTCGTTCGACGCCAAGGCGGGCTCGCTGCTCAACCTGTTCGACTTCCACGGACACCGCGCCGGGCGCCTGTTCCTGGATCCGGGCACGGGCCTTCGCCTCGACGGCGACGACGATCACTGAGCCTGTTGCCTTCCCAGCCGGCCCGCTGCGCTCCGTCGCGCGGCGGGCCTTTCTCTTGTGCCGGGGAATTCACCCAGGATTCATCCGGGCGCCATCGCGATGTCATCCCGCTTGGTTAGCCTGAAAGGGAGGCAGGAAAGGGGGGAACGAGGATGGACGCGAAGTACAACCGCATCATCGACCACGTGGCCGTGCGGCTGGCGCTCTACGTCCTAGGCTTCGGGACGTGGCTCTGCCTGGCCACGCTGCTGCTAGCGGCGGCGGGCCAGTAGGGCCCGTCGCTTCCACGGCGCCCGCCGCCGGGTTCAGGGACGGGGTCTTCGGGTCAGGATGGCGCTGCCGACGCAGATGAAATCGTAGTGCTGCAGCGCCTCCAGGTTGCGCGCGGCCGCCAGTTGCAGCACGCTCTCCCACAGCGTCTCCACCTGCTCCGGGGGCATGTCCTTGGTCGCTCCCCAAAACTTCGAGGGATGGAACCAGATGCGTTCCTGCTTCTCGCTGGTGGTCACCTCATCCTCCCTACACAGTTAGGCGTTAGGCTGGACATCCCGACTGCTCCCGTGCTCGCGCACGGCCTAGGGTTCGTTGCGGGCCAGGTCGAATTCGGTCTGCCGCTGGCGGGCGGGGACGTGGCGCAGACTGCGTCCCTCCACCAGATAGAAAAGTTCCTCGGCCAGGTTCTTGCCGTGATCGCCGGCGCGCTCTAAGGCTTGCGCCATCAGCAGCACGTCGATGCGCCGGGCGGTGTCGTCCTGATCTTTGCTCTGCAGGTGCCGGTGGAAGGCGGAGTGGCGCATGGCGTCGAGCCGGCTGTCGGCCTGCACCGCGCCGCGCGCCGGTTCCAGGTCGCGTTCCAGGAATCCCTGGTAGAGTTGCCCCAACTGCGCCTCCACAACCTGCGCCATCTCCGTCAGGAGCTGGGCATCGGGCTTGGGCAGGCGGGGATGGGAGCGCTGCAGCCGCATGGCCACCCACAGCACCAGGTCCCCGATGCGTTCCAGGTCGATGATGAGCTTCAAAGACGCCAGGATCTCGCGGGCGTCCTGCTCCGAGACCTGGGCGAGGGCGCGCGGGATCTCTTCGTCGATGGCGCGCTCGAGCTGGTCGAGTTCCTTCTCGCAGTCCTTGATGGCCAGGAAGGCCAGGCCGGAGGGCCGGACCAGCGCCTCGCGCAGGTTCCCGACCGCGTCCTTGGCGACCAGGAAGGCGCCCAGCGCCATCTTCATCAGGCGATGCTGCGGTGAGCCCCGCCGGGCGGCGCCTCCCCGGCGGCCGCGCGTGCCGTTGGCAGGCGCGGGGCGCAGAACGGATGCGGAGCGGCGGGCCGATTCCATGCGGCTCCAGTCTATTCTTTCAATGTTACGGGAATATGAAATCGCAACCCCTCTTTCGGAGGGGCTGGGGCGGGACCCTACTGCACGCGGAAGCGCTCGCGGATGAGCCGCTGCAGGCGCGGCTTGTAGAGGATATCGAAGGCCAATTCCTTGCCCGGGAACAGGGTCAGGGCGGCGCGGCGCGTGTCGGCGGCCAGTTGCGAGGCTTCCTCCAGGGTCAGGTTGGGGTCCTGGCCCAGCACCGACATCACCATGCTCATCATGATCTGCAGGCGGCGGAGCCTGCGGTTCTCTTCTTCGCGCTCCGCCTGGCGGCTGGAGGCGGGTGGGTCGGCGCCTGCTTCCGGATTCTCCATGTTCGGCCCCTGGCGGCCTGCCCCGCCGCCCTCGCGTTACCAACCCCGGAGCCGCCCCCGCGCGCCCCCAGGGCTACTTGCTTGGATGATCCGAGCCGGAGGGGAATGATGCGCCGCCGGCCGCCGCCCTCTACATGGGCGGGTTGATGTCGATCTGCTTGTTCCAATCCCACCAGGTGATGGTCGCCTGGTTCATGACCATGCGGTAGGGCATGTGGTCGCTCACGCCGACGCAGACGTTGGTGGTCATGTCCTTGTCACGGCCGGCGGCGGGATCAGCGGCCAGGGTGACGATGTACTCCTGGCAGGTGTTGCCCTCCACCGTCTGCAGACTGCCCACCGTGATGCTGGCTTTCTTCAACTGATCGAAGACGTCGGAGACGCCCTTGCTGGAGGAGTCGCCCGCGCCGCCGCTGCTGCGCATGCCGCCGCCGGGTGCGCCGCCCGACGCGCTCTGGGCCCCCGGACACATGCCGATCCCCATCCCCGCATGGGTGGCGGGCATCTTCATCCAGTTGCCCCCGATCCGCGCCCAGGAATCGTTGCCGATGTGCACGCTCTCGAAGCTCTGCCGGCCCATGCTGCTGGTCATGTGCTCCTTGTCGGGGCAGGAGACCTCCAGCAGGGTCTCGCCCTTGCCGCCCTCCATGGTCATGCGCTGGCGCCAGCTCTTGGCTTCGTGCATGTTGGACCAGGCGCGGGCCAGCTCCACCACGGGCGCCGCCGCGCCCACCTTGGCCTCGATCTTCTCCGTCATCGAGGGCGTGGCCGTACCCTCCTCCTTCTTGGAGCAGCCGCTCGTCGTCAGCAGCAGTCCCGCCGCTACCGCCAATATCCACACGCGTTTCATGGAACTCCTCGTGGAAGAGAATACCGGGTGGATGAACCCCAACCCTTCCCGGCATCATACACCCGAAGGCAAGCCATCCCCCTGCCTCCGGGTGGAGGCCGCGGGACGCGGGAGTGCGGTAGGATAGCGGTGGAGTCGGAGGTGGACCATGAGCGACCCGGCCAAGGAACAGGAGACCCGGCTTTCCCCCGAACCCAACGAACGCCTGGTGGCGGTCTTCGACGCCAAGGATGACGCCGAGGCACTGGTGGTGCGCGGCCTGCTGGAGTCGCAGGGCATCGAGGCTCTGCTCACCGGCTCCGAGGCCGAGAAAGACCTCTGGCCCGGCGGAACGGGCGGCTGCCTGATCCGGGTACGCGAGGAGCGCGCCGAGGAGGCCCGCCGCATCATCGCGGAATACCGCGACGCTCCTCCGCTGGAAGAAAGCGACATCACCGACGACTCGGCTGCGACGGGCTGACCCCGTTGCCGTCGAGGTAGAAGGTGAGCGCCCCCAGCATGTCGGTGCGGTAGACGGCGGCGTGCGCGGCCAGCAGCCGCTCCACCACCTCGGGCTTGGGATGGCCGAAGGAGTTGCGGAAGCCCACCGAGATAGCCGCGTAGCGCGGCTGCACCGCCGTCAGCAGCTCCGCCGTGGTGGAAGTGGCGCTGCCGTTGTGGGCCACCTGCAGCAGCGCGGCCTGCGGCAGCTCCTCCACCAGCACCTGCTCGATGCGCTTCTCCGCGTCTGCCTCCAGCAGCGCCGAGGTCCCCTGATAGCTCAGCAGCAGGACCACGGAGTCGTTGTTGCGGGGACGAGCGGCCGGCTTCCAGTCTCCGGGCGGGGCCAGCACCTCCACCGTCGCGCCCCCGAAGTCGAAGCGCTCTCCCTGGCGGCGCTCCACCACGCGGACCCCCTGCGCCCTGGCCTGCGCCATCAGGGCCTGGTAGGCGGCGGTGGGCGGGTTGGGCCCCACCCACAATTCGCGGGGGCGGAAGTTGGCCAGCACCGCGGGCATCCCGCCGATGTGGTCGGAGTGGCCGTGGGTGAGCAGCACCGCGTCCAGGCGGCGGATGCCGCGCGACCACAGGTAGGGCGAGACCACGTCCTCGCCGAAGTCCAGGGTGGCGGCCTGGCCCAGCGGCCCTCCCGCATCCACCAGCAGGGTCTGTCCCTGGGGCGAGACCACCAGCAGCGATTGCGCCTGGCCCACGTCCAGCATGGTGACTTCGAGGACGCCTGCCCGGAGCTGGGGCGGGCGAGGCACCAGCGAGACCCAGGCGGCGGCCGCCAGCAGCCCGGCCAGGCCCACCACCGCCAGCGCGCGCCGCCGCGGCGCCAGCAGCAGGGCCAGGGCGAAGGCACCGGCGGCGAAGAGGGCGGCGGAGAGCGACGGCGTCGCCACCCGCAGGTCGGCCACCCGCAGGCCGCCCAGCAGCCCCACGGTCCCGGTCATGATGCGGACCAGCACCGCGGTCAGCGCCGCCGGAAGACGCGCCAGCGCGCTGGAGACGACGCCCAGCGCCAGGGTGATCACCGCCGCCGGCATCAGCAGCCCGGCCAGAGGCACGACCACGATGTTGGCGGGCAGGGCCAACAGCAGCGCGCGGTGGAAGTACCAGGCCATAGGCAGGGCCAGCGCCACCTGCATCACGGCGGAGACCGCGAGCACGTCGAAGAGATTGAGCACCGCCTCCGCGCCCGTGCCCACCAGCCAGCGCGCGTGGCGGGCGGCGATGGCGGCGCGGTCCTGGGGATTGCTGGCGCGGCCGGTGGCCAGGGGCGCCAGCACCGCCAGGCGCTCCGCCAGCATCCGCAGGTCCAGCCGGAACTGGGCCAGCCGCGGCTCCAGGGTCACATCGTAGGCGAGGCTCTCGAGCACGCGGAGGGCGCGGCGGTAGGGAGCGGAGGTCCTCTCGAGCAGCGGCAGGGCGATGCCGCCGATGGCCAGCACCGCCAGGAAGGTCAACTGGAAGCTGGGGTCGAAGAGCGCGCGCGGATCCAGCACCAGCAAGCCCAGCCCCGCCGCCCCGATGGCGTTCAGCGGGGCGCGTTCGCGGTAGAGCAGGCGGGCTCCCAGATAGAGGGCCAGCATGAGCGTGGCTCGCCAGATGGGCGCGCCCCCGGTGGTCAGGCAGGCGTAGAGCACGGTCAGCAGCACGGTGAGCAGGGTGGCGGCGGTCTCGCCCACCCGCATCCGTCGCAGGACCCAGAGAAAGAAGAAGGCCAGGATCCCGACATTCAGCCCCGAGACCACCAGCACGTGATAGACGCCGCTGCGCTGGAAGTTGACCCGGGTGCCGCGATCGATGCCGGAGTGCTCGCCCAGCACCATGGCCTCGAGCAGGGGAGCGTCCTGGGGGCCCCACAGGGCCTCGATCTCAGCCAGGATGCGGCGCTGTACCGCGCTGCGGGCCGCCAGCCAGCGGCTGCCGCGGAAGCCCTCCAGCCGCTCCAGCCGGTCGGCCCGCACCGGAGCCAGGGCGGCGATGCCTTGCCCCGCCAGCCAGCTCCGGTAATCGAAGGCGCCGGGGTTGCCGTAGTTGTGCGGCGGACGCAGCTTGGTGGTGAAGCGCAGGCGTTGGCCGTAGCGCAGGGCCGCGAAGGCGGCGCCCACGGACTCGTCCTCTTCGTCCTCGTCGGAGGAGGGTGAGGCGTAGACGCTGAGGCGCAGGCCCGCCGCCGGCGTCGCGCTCCCCTGCGGACCCGAGACCTCCTCGGTCTCGACGTCCACCTGCTGGCGCTGGCCCCCGAAAGCGCCGGGACGGAAGACGCCGTCGCGGGTGACGTGCGCCGTGACCGTGATCTCGCGCCCGTCCAGGAAGGGCGCCAGCTCCGCCGGCCCGCCATCGATGCCGCGGAGCTGCAGGTTGAGCGCGCCCAGCAAGCCCAGCGACGCCAGCGCCAGCGCCTGCGCCGCACGCAGGTGAGGTCTCAGGAAATATGCGGCCGCGACCAGAAAGATGGCGGTTCCCGCCAGCCACCACAGCGGCGGGCGCCAGGCGTAGCTGCCGGCCACGATGCCGGCGGCAAAGGCGAGGGAGGCGAAGAGGAGCGGCTGGCGGCTGGTCCCGGAGGGCGGGGCCAGGCCCGGAGCTGGGTGGGCGGCGTCCATGCTTGCCTTCCGGGCTCCCCACCAGAGCCCGCGTTCAGCGCGCCAGGTGCAGCACGCTCTCGATATGAAAGGTCTGCGGGAACAGGTCCACGAGGTGGACCTGCTCCACCCTGAAACCTAATTCTAGCAGCCCGCGCAGGTCGCGGCTCAGCGTGGCCGGGTCGCAGGAGACATAGGTCAGGCGCGGCGCCGCCAGCCGCCCCAGCAGACGCACCACCTTTTCGCCCAGCCCTGCGCGCGGCGGGTCCACCACTACCAGGCCGGCGGCGCTCCGCGTCTTGCGCTCCAGGTACTCCTGGGTGGTGGCATGGAAGCACTTCACCTGGGCGGGAACGTTGTGCTTCAGGTCGGCGTAGGTGGGCGCGGCCGATTCCACCGCCAGCACCCGCTCGAAGCCGGCGGCCAACACGGTCGAGAACAGGCCCACCCCCGCGTAGAGGTCCAACGCGGTCGTGCCGCTGCGCCCCGCCGTGACCACTTCGACCAGTTCGTCGGCGAGGTGGCGGTTGGTCTGGAAGAACGATCCGGCGCTGACCCGGTAGGAGGCGCGGCGCGTGGCGTAGGTGAGCCCGCCCTCCCCCAGCAGGACCTCGGGGCGGGCCTCGGGGCCGCGGAAGAATGCCAGGCTGGCTGCCTCCGGCAGGACCGCGGCCACGTCCTGCGCCAGGGCCTCCGGAAGCTCCGCCTCCGCCGCCGCGTGGAACTCGAGCGCGAGCTTGCGGTCCTCGGCGTCGGCGAAGATCTCCACCTCCTGCAGGCCGGCCCCGAACCTCTGCGCGCGACCCAGCTCCCACAGGGCGGCGAGCGCGCGGTTGAGCAGCGGCGAGCTGATGGGACACTGCTCCACCGCCAGCAGCCGGTGCGATCCCATGCGGTGGTA
>Ga0187776_10000760_pt1 | contig 15566 bp, 19 predicted proteins | sample 0216_BV02_MP12_2_FD_132426 | JGI IMG/M metagenome (GOLD analysis project Ga0187776, IMG submission 132426) | Tropical peat soil microbial communities from peatlands in Department of Meta, Colombia - 0216_BV02_MP12_20_MG | ecosystem: Environmental > Terrestrial > Soil > Wetlands > Peat | place...
GTCGGGTTCGAGATGCGCGAATAGACGTTGCCGAAGGTCTGCAGGTTGAACAGGCTCGCCGCATGATCGGCCGAGTCGAACACGAACGACGTCGTCTGGTAGATCGGCGCGGCGCGCGCGCCGGTCGCCGGGTCCGGGATCTGCCCGGCGTGCAGGCACAGCGTCTCGATGCCGAACTTGCGGTCAGCCATGGCGCGATTCTACCGGCGCCCGGGGCGGCTACCGTCGTGGCTTGCGCAGGTTCGGACTGAGCCGCTCGATGTCGGCCTGCACCTCGGCCCGGCCGCGCTCATATACGATCTCGCGGCCCATGACCGATCCGGCGTAGGCGCGCTCGTTGCGCGTCGGGGTGAGGTCGCACTTCACGTTGTGCACGCCTTCGCCGAACACGACCGTGATGCGCTCTGGTCGCTTGCTTAGCACTGCCACGTCGACCATCTGCCCAGTTTCGGTGACTCGCACCTTGATCTTCTCCGTATACATGGGATCCTGATTACGTTGCGAAGCCGGCAAGGAGGTCGGCGAGGACTGCGGGGGTAGTGATGTGCGGGCTGTGGCTGGCGTCGATGTGGAGCGCGCGCCAGCCTGGCTCGCTGCGTGCGCGCTCGGCGAACTGGCGGAACACGTCGCCCGGCGAAGGGCGAAGGCAATACACATAGCTGCGCGGCAGGCGCTCGGCGTTGCCCGCGAGGCGCAGCTTCTGCTCGAAGGTCTTCCTCGGCTGCGTCATGCGGCGCGGCGTGATCCACGCGACATCGGCGGGATCGGTGTCGGGGGGAATCGGATTGGGCGGGATGCGCCAGCCGTCGCCATGCTCGTCCGCCGCCTTGCGTATTCCCGCGCGCGCCTCAGGAGAGACGAGGTCGAAGAGAGCCTCGCCGTCGCGCGGCGCGAACGCGTCCAGGTAGACGAGCTGCGCCAGGCGGTCCCGGGCGCGCTCGGCGACGCCGGTCGCCACCATGCCCCCGTAGCTGTGGCCGACGAGGATCACGTCGCTCAGATCCTCGTAGTGCAGCACGGCCAGCATGTCCGCGATATGGGCCTCGAGGTCGATCCCCGGATGCGCGAGATGCGCGCGCTCGCCGAGGCCCGTGTACGTGGGTGTCACCAGGCGGTGGCCGCGTGCACGCATGAGGGAATGCATCTTCTTCCACGCCCAGCCCGCCGACCAGGCGCCGTGCGCGACCAGGAACGTCGCCACGCGGGGCCTAGTCCCAGCTCACGTCGGGCACTTCCTGGAACACCCGCCGCAGCCCGGCGGACCAGAATTGACTGATCTCGCGAAAATAGGGGTCGTTCTCGAGAAAGCGGCGCTTGAGCGTGACGCGCAGCGAATCCTTCTCGTAGCCGAGCAGGTCGATCGGCAGGCCGACCGAGAGGTTGGAGCGCATCGTCGAGTCGAAGGACACCAGCAGGCATTTGGCGGCGTCCTTCATGGGCACGTCGTACTTAACCACTCGGTCGATGATCGGCTTGCCGTACTTGGTTTCGCCGATCTGGAAATAGTTGGTGTCCACACTCGCCTCGATGAAGTTGCCCTCGGGGTACACGTGGAAAAGGCGGGGCGCCTCGCCGGCGATCTGCCCGCCGACGATGAAGTTGCAGCCTGCATCGATGTTGCGTGCCTGCAGCGAGGCACCGTCGCGCTGCATCACTTCGCGCAGCGTGTCGCCGACCAGCACGGCGACGTCATACATGCTCTTCGCTGCAAGCACGCCGTCGGCCTGGCGCAGCCTGAGCAAGCTCACCACGCTCTGCGTGACGCCGAGGTTGCCCGAGCCGAGCATTACTACCACGCGCTCGCCGGGCGCTTCGAACACGGTCATCTTGCTGAACGTCGAGATGTAATCCACGCCTGCATTGGTACGCGTGTCGGACGCGAACACGATGCCTGAGGCGATGGCGGCGGCGACGCAATAGGTCATGGGGCCGCAATCATAGCGCGCCCGGGCCCCTGCTAGGCTTGCTGCTGGCGCACCTGGGCGCTTACGCGCATGGTTTCCCTGCCGCCCCCGATTCGCATGCCGCGTATCGGGCAGGCGTCGAGGTGGTCGGCGCCTAGGGCGACCTTGACGTGGCGCTCGCCGATCGAGCCGCTCAGGGCGAGATCGAAGCTGTGCCAGCGCTCGCCGACCCAGGCCTCGGCCCAGGCGTGGCCGACACTCGGCTGGCCGGCGCGCTCTGGCATCCAGACGTACCCGCAGGCGTAGCGAGCCGGGATCCCCAGGTGCCGGCAGCAGGCGATGAACACATGCGCCAGGTCCTGCGGAAGGCCGGCCCCTGCGGCGAGCGCGTCGCCCGCGCGCGCGTGGAAACCGGTCTCGCCGATTTTGGGCCGGATGCGCGCGCCGACCGCCGCCGCGAGCTCGCGCAGGCCGCCGAGCGTTTGCGCAGCGGGCCGGTAGCGCTCGGCAAGTGCCGCGATCGCCTGGTCCGGGCGCGTGAGGCCGGTCGCGCGCAGAAATAGCAGCGGCGAGAGCGGCGGTCCGGCGAAGTCAGAGGGCTCGTCCACCGCCGGCGAGGTCTCGACCGTGCCGCGCGCGACGATCACGATCTCACGCACAGGCTTATCGAGCGTTAGCACGTCCAGCACGTTGCCGTAGCCGTCCAGCGTGCGCACCGTCGGCGCGGGCGTGTCCAGCTTCCAGTCGAGCACTTTCTGGCGCGCGGTGTCGCGCGGCACCAGGCGCAGGTACTGCGTTGCAGTGCGTACCGGCGCGTCGTAGGTATAGCGAGTCTCGTGCTCGATCGCGATCCTCATACCATTCCCAGATAGGCGCGCTGGATGCGTATGCCGAGCTCGGTGAAGTCGGCGAGGCACGTGGTCAGGAACTCGTGCAGCCCGCCGCGGAAAATTTCCTCGATATCGGCGTGCGTGAGCCGCGAGAGCAGCTCGCCGGCCAGTCGCTTGACGGTGTGGTCGTGCTCGCCCTCGACCCGCTCGAGCGACTGGTTCAGCTCGGCGACGCAGGCGGCGAGCGAACGCGGCATGCGCTGCTCGAGGACCAGCAACTCGGCCACCTTGATCGGAAAGATCTGGTCGCGGTAAAGCGCCCTGTAGGTCTCGAACGCGGACACCGAGCGCAGCAGCGCGGCCCACTGATAGTAGTCGAGGGCGCCGCCGACATCCTCGACCGCGGGCAATAAGATGTGGTACTTGACGTCGAGGATGCGCGCCGTGTTGTCGGCGCGCTCGAGGAAGGTTCCCAGGCGCGAAAAATTGAACGCCTCGCCGCGCACAATGGTGCCGTAGGTGACGCCCCGAAATAGGTGGCTACGCTCCTTGACCCAGTCGAAGAACTGGGTCGCGCCGGCACCGATGACGCGTTCGCGGCGCATGCTGCGCACTTCAAGCCAGGTGGCGTTTAGCGTTTCCCACATCTCAGAAGTGATCTGCCAGCGCACGGCGTGCGCGTTATCGCGCGCGTCGCGCAGGCACGAATAGATCGACGAGGGATTCGTCTCGTCAAGCGCGAGGAATGTAATGAGCGCATTGAGCGTAAGCGCCTCATGCTTGGCGGCGAATGGCGCGGCGGTGCCGGTGATAGTGAGCGGCGCACGCAGGTTCTCGTCTTGGCGCTCGCTTGCGCCGAACAGCACTAGATTGGAGGTCACGCCGAGGATGCGCGCCATGTTCTCGGCGCGCTCCATCTGGCGGCTCATCCAGAAGATCCGGTCGGCGACGCGCGACAGCATCAGTCGACCACCCAGGTGTCCTTGGTGCCGCCACCCTGCGAGGAGTTGACCACCAGCGAGCCTTCGTCGAGCGCGACGCGGCTGAGGCCACCTGGCACCAGCTTTACCTCGCGCCCCGAGAGTACGAAGGGTCGCAAGTCGACGTGGCGCGGGGCGATGCCCCGCTCGACGAAGGTCGGGCAGGTCGAAAGCGACAGCGTTGGCTGGGCGATGTAGTTGGCCGGGTTCGCGTTCAGGCGCTCGCGGAAGGCTTCAATCTGCGCGGCCGTCGAGGCCGGGCCGATCAGCATGCCGTAACCTCCCGAGCCCTGCACCTCCTTCACTACGAGCTCGGCGAGGTGACCATTCACGTAGGCGAGATCCTCGGCGCGCCTGCACTGCCAGGTCGGCACGTTGGCGAGCAGCGGCTCCTCGCCGAGGTAGAAGCGGATCATGTCCGGCACGTACGCATAAGTCGATTTGTCGTCGGCCACGCCGGAGCCGATCGCGTTGGCGAGCGAGACGTTGCCGGCGCGGTAGACCGAAAGCAGCCCGGGCACGCCGAGCAGCGAATCCTCGCGGAACGCGAGCGGGTCGAGGAAGGCGTCGTCGATGCGCCGGTAGATGACGTCGACGCGTTGCCGCCCTCCGGTGGTGCGCATGAAGACGTGGCCGTCCTTGACGAACAGGTCGGCGCCCTCGACCAGTTCGACGCCCATCTGCTGCGCGAGGAAGGCGTGCTCGAAGTAGGCGCTGTTGTACTGCCCGGGCGTCATGACCACCACGGTCGCGTCGCGCATCGCATGCGGCGCAATGTCGCGCAGCGTTTCCAGTAGCAGCGCCGGATAGTGCTCGACCGGATGGACGCGCTGGCGCTCGAACAGCTCCGGAAATAGCCGCATCATCATCTTGCGGTTCTCGAGCATGTACGACACGCCGGAGGGCGTGCGCAGGTTGTCCTCGAGCACGTACCAGATGCCGTCATCGTGGCGGATGAGGTCGATGCCCGCGACATGCGCGTACACCTGGTGCGGCAGGTCGAGGCCGAGCATGGCCACCTGGTAGGCAGAGTTCGTGAGCACTTGCTCGGGCGGGATGACGCCCGCCTTGAGAATTTCCTGGCTATGGTAGACGTCGTGCAGGAAGCAGTTCAGTGCCGCGACGCGCTGCTTCAGGCCGCGTACCAACAACTCCCACTCCGCACGCGGAATGATGCGCGGAATCGTGTCGAACGGGATTAGGCGCTCGGCGCCCTGCTGGTCTCCGTACACCGCGAACGTGATGCCGACGCGGTGGAACAACAGGTCTGCCTCGCGGCGCTTCTCGGCCACGCGCTCCGCAGGCGTCGCGGCGAGCCACTCGGCGAACGCGCGATAGTGCGGGCGCACCGCGCGGTCCGCGGCGTGCATCTCGTCGTAGTGTCGTCGCTGCAAGGTGGTCCCCCGGTCGGGAGGAGCAAAGCAATCCGCATGCCACCGGGCACGCGTCCCCCTCGCTTCAGGGGCTCAGGACGAGCGTTCCGGATCGCCTTCGGCGGGCGGCTGCTGCGGCTGCGCTTCGGGCCGCCGCACTGCACGGCGGTACTCGGAGGGCGGAATTCCGACCTGATGCAGGAAGAAGCGCGTGAAGTTGCTCTGCGCCGAGAAACCCAGTTCGGCCGAGACGTCGGCAATCTTGACCCGGCCGCTCGCGAGCTTCGCGATCGCCGCCTCGACGCACAGCATGTCGAGATAGGCGCGCGGCGAGCGTCCGGTGCACAGCTGGAACAGGTCGTAGAAGCGCGAGCGCGACAAGCCCACCTGATTGGCGAGCTCGTCCATGTTGAGTTCCTTGTTGGGGTGCGCGCGCAAGAGCGCGATGGCGCGCCGGATGCGCGAGTCCTCGAACCGCGAGCCGCGCCACAGCGCGGAGCCCGCGCGGCGCCTTGCGAGGTAGGTGTCGACGATCGAGAGCATCAGTTCCTGAAGCATGAATTCGAGCCGCTCAGCCGACAGGAACTGGTCGTTCAGCGCCTCGACCGCGAGCGTGTCCGCGAGCCGCCGGATGCGCGGCGTGATCGGCTCGCGTCGATGCGGGAACAGGTGCCCGTCGCCGGCCGCGAACACCGCCGGGAAGTTGCGCTGCAACCAGGCGCCCGAGGCATACAGCACCAGCATCCGGCTAGGAGCGACTCCCGGCGCGTGCACGTCGGCATGCGCCTCGTGCGGATTGGCGAACAGCACCTCCTCGCGCGTGAGCGCCAGGCGCTCGTCGCCGATCAGGTACTCGGTGTCACCCCCGTCGTGCTTGAGCAGGATGGCAGGATCGGGCAGGGCCTGCGGTGCCCCGGCGGCCTTGACCTCCAGCAGCATCAGGCGCCCGAAGGGCCCGTCGAATACGCGCAGCGGTGTGCTCATGGTGCGTCAAGCATACTTTCGCGCCGGGGTTCGCGCTAGGGGAATTTTTGGGCATTCAGTAGGCCAGCCAGCGAGGGCGTTTTGCCGATATAACACGGGTATTTACGCCCACCCAGTTGAGTCCGCCGAACAGGCGCGCGTGCTCGATCTTGACGCAGCGGTCCATGACCGTATCGAGCCCCGCGGTGCGCGCCTTCTCGGCGGCTGCCTCGTTCTTCACCCCAATCTGCTGCCACAGGACCTTCGCTCCGATCGCGATCGCCTCGTCCGCGATCGGCGGCACGTCCCGGCTGCGGCGGAACACGTCGACGATCTCGACCTTCTCGGGAACTGCACGCAGGCTCGCGTAGCAGGTCTCGCCCAGCACCTTCTTTCCGGCGTAGCGCGGGTTGACCGGGATGACCCGGTAGCCGTGTTCTTGCAGATACTTGGCGGCGAAGTAGCTTGGCCGGAACCAGTCCGCCGAAAGCCCGACGATCGCCACCACGCGGTTCTCGGCGAGGATGCGGCGCAGCGTCTGGATGTCGTCCATCGCGCGGACTATACCCGAGGCCGGCGCCTATAATCGTCCGCTTTGAGCGGAGGAGGGGAACGTGTACGTCGAAGAGCGCATGTACGTGCTGCAGCCGGGCAAGGCTCCCGAGTACTTCAAGCACTACGCAGCCGAGGGGATGGCCGTGCAGCTCAAGCATCTGCCGAACCTCGTCGGCTACTACGTCACCGAGATCGGGCCGCAGAACATGGTGGTGCACATGTGGGCCTACGACGATCTCAACCAGCGCGAAAGGTGCCGCGCGGCGATGCAGGCCGACCCGGCCTGGCAGGCCTACCTGCCCAAGGTGCGGCCTTTCGTCGTGTCCCAGGACACGCGCGTGCTCAAGTGCGCACCGTTCTTCGTCGAGCGTCTGAAGAAGATGCTCGCTGCCGCGCGCTAGCACGATGGCCGGCGTGCACCCGCAAGTGGCGATGCTGCTCGAGCGCGTGGCGCGCTCGCCGCTGCCGCCCTACGCCACGGTCCCGCCGTTCGTCGCGCGCCGCATTTACCGCGACACGCGCGCCGCGGTGTCCCCTCCCGCACCCGAGGTGGCCGAGGCGAAGCTGCTGCTCGCGCCGGGGCCCGGTGGCCCGATTCCGCTGCGCGCCTACCGCCCCCTGGCATCGCGCGCCGAGGAAGTGCTGCCTGTGCTCGTCTACTTTCACGGCGGCGGCTGGACGATCGGCGACCTCGACACGCACGACGTCGTGTGCCGTCAGCTCGCGAACGGCGCCCGCTGCGCGGTATTCTCGGTCGACTACCGCATGGGGCCCGAGAGTCCGTTTCCCGCCGCGGTGGACGATTGCCTGGCGGCGACGCAGTGGGTGGCTGCGGAAGGGGGCGCGCTGCGCGTCGATGCGGCGCGCATCGCGGTCGGCGGCGACAGCGCGGGCGGCAATCTCGCCACGGTCGTTGCGCTGCTGGTGCGCGACAAGGGGACGCTGCGGCTTTGCTTCCAGCTGCTTGTCTATCCGGCAACCGATCAGCGCATGAATTTTCCCTCGATCGAGCGCAATGGCGAAGGCTACCTGCTCACCACGGCGTCGATGCATTACTTTCGCGGCCAGTATCTTCCGCGCCGTGAGGACTGGAGCGACTGGCGTGCGTCCCCACTTCTTGCACCGAGTCTTGCCGGGCTGCCGCCGGCGCTGCTGATCACCGCGGGGTTCGACCCGTTGGTCGACGAGGGCAAAGCATACGCGGAGCGGCTCGCGCGCGAGGGCGTGCGGGTCGCGCAGCGCGATTTTCCGGACATGGTGCACGGCTTCCTGCTGATGGGCGGCGCGCTCGACACGGCGAACGTCGCGGTCAAGGAATGCTGCAGCGCCCTGCGCGCTGCGTTTGACGGAGCGAAGCGATGAAATCGGACCTCACTGTTCGCCACGGCGGCAGAATTCTGACCGACGCGCTCGTCGGCCATGGCGCGAGGATGGCGTTCGGCGTGCCCGGCGAGAGTTACCTACCGGTGCTCGACGGCCTGTACGACGTGCGCCACCTGCTGAAGTTCGTCGTCTGCCGCCAGGAGGGCGGTGCGTCGTACATGGCTGAAGCCTGCGGCAAGCTCACCGGCGAGCCGGGGATCCTCTTCGTGACGCGCGGACCCGGCGCCACCAACGGCGCCATAGGCGTGCACACTGCATTCCAGGATTCCACGCCGATGCTGGTGTTCATCGGGCAGGTCGGAAGCGACTTCGCGGATCGCGAAGCCTTCCAGGAGATGGATTACCGGCGCATGTACGGTCAGATGGCGAAGTGGGTGGCGCAGATCGAGCGCGTCGAGCGCATTCCCGAGTACCTGAGCCATGCCTTCCACACGGCCACTTCGGGGAGGCCCGGCCCGGTGGTGCTGGCGCTTCCCGAAGACATGCTGTTCGCAGAGGCGGCCGTGGCGGACATGCCGCGCTACAAGACGGTGCGTCCGGCGCCCGCGCCGCGCGACATGGACGAGCTCGCGCGCCTGCTCGCCGGCGCCGAGCGCCCGTTCGTGCTGGTCGGCGGCGGCGGGTGGTCGAAGGCGGCGAGCGACGCGCTGCGTGCCTGGCTCGAGCGCAGCGACTTGCCCGCGGGAACGTCGTTTCGCTGCCAGGACCTCATCGACAACCGCAGCCCGTGCTTTGTGGGCGACGTGGGCATCGGTATCAATCCGAAGCTCGCACAGCGCGTGCGCGAGGCCGATGTGCTGCTGGTCGTCGGGGCGCGCCTGGGCGAGATGACGACGAGCGGCTATACGCTCGTCGAGGTGCCGGTGCCCAAGCAGACGCTGGTGCACGTGCACGCCGACGCCGGAGAGCTCGGGCGCGTGTACCGGGCCGCGCTACCGATCAACTCAGGTCACGCGCAATTCGTCGAGGCCCTCGCGGGCGTGAAGCTGGACGGCGCGCGCTGGCGCGAGTGGACGCAGGGCGCGCGCGCGGACTACGAGGCCTGGAGCCGGCCTCAGCCGATCCCGGGCAGGCTGCAGTACGCGGAAGTGGTGAAGTGGTTGGACGCCGCGCTGCCGGAGGATGCGATAGTCTCGGGCGGTGCGGGCAACTTCTCCGGCTGGGTGCACCGTTACTTCCGCTACAAGGGCTTTCGCACCCAGCTCGGGCCGACCAACGGCTCGATGGGCTACGGGCTACCCGCGGCCGTGGCGGCCAAGCTCGCGGCGCCGGAGCGCACGGTCGTCGCAGTGTGCGGCGACGGCGACTTCCTCATGAACGGCCAGGAGCTGGCGACCGCGGCGCAGTACGGCGCCGCGGTGATCGCGCTGGTCGTCAACAACGGCATGTACGGCACCATCCGGATGCATCAGGAGCGCGAGTATCCCGGCCGGGTGAGCGGCAGCGAGTTGAAGAACCCCGATTTCGCCGCCTATGCGCGCGCCTTCGGCGGGCACGGCGAGACGGTGGAGGAAACGGCGCAATTTGCGCCCGCCTTCGAGCGCGCACGCGCCTCGGGCAAGCCGGCAGTGATCGAGCTGCGCATCGACCCGGACGCCATCACCACCGGCACGACGTTGACGAAGGTCCGCGCCCAGGCGCTCGAGCGGCGCAAGCAGGCGGGCTAGGTCGTGGCGATGTACTGCGGATCGTCCTGCTGCTCGCGCTCGAACTTCAGGAACTCGTAGTAGCCGCAGCGGGTGCTGTCCGGATAGTCGCGGCATACGCCCGGGCGCGACTCATACACGCTGCAGCGCCGCGTCTTGCGGTCGAGGAACATGCATACGGTGTCGAACACGTCGTCCTTGCGATGGCGCAGCACCATCGCCTTCTCCCCTGAATCGTACTTCGTGAAGCGCGCTTCGGCCGCCTCATCTGTGAGGCCGAAGTGGCGCGCGAGCCGCGTCACGTCGCGCTTGGTGATCTCGATCAGCGCATAGCTGCAGCAGTAGGCGGGGCACTTGCTGCACGAATACAGGGGGCGTGCGCCGCCGTTCGTGCGCAGCTCGCTGCGCACGGGGATCGGGAAGTGCTTGCCGTTCTTCATCATTGGCGGGCATCGAAAAGGAAGGCGCGCATTTTACGCGACTTCCGTGAGCGTTATCACGCTTAACCCCTTTTGCGCCGTGGTTCGTTTCAAGCATGCAGGACCGAAACGAAAGGAGACGGGCCATGAATATGTTGAAGATGCTCGGCGCGGCGCTCGCGATCGCAGTGTCGACGTCGGCCTGCGCCGCGGGCGGAATGATCGACGTAGGCGTATACGACCGCGCGCTGGGCGCGCGCCTGGCGGTGCACTGGCACCAGGGACGTGCGTATTTGGCGGGCACGCCGGGCCATGAATATCAGCTGCTGCTGCACAACCGGAGCGCCGAGCCTTTGCTCGCGGTGGTCTCCGTGGACGGGGTGAACGTCGTTACCGGAGAGACCGCCAACCCGAGCCAAGGCGGCTACGTGGTCCCCGCCGGGCGCTCGGTTGAGATCCTCGGCTGGCGCAAGAGCCTGTCGCACACCGCAGCGTTCTACTTCACGGACCTGGGCGACTCGTACGCGGCGCGCACCGGCAGGCCGGACAACGTCGGCGTGATCGGCGTGGCGCTGTTCAGGCAGAAGGTGCGCCCACCCGCGCAGCTCGGCCGTGCTGAGGCGCCGGCTGCCGAGCGACGCGCCGACGCGGCGCCCGGTTCGCTCGGCACCGGGCACGGGCGCCACGAGGAATCGCAGGCGTATTACGTTCCTTTCGAGCGGGCGAGCAGCGTGCCGGCCGAGACCGTGACGCTGTACTACGACAGCCGCGTGAATCTGGTCGCGCGCGGCGTGCTGGAAGAGCCACGCCCGTTCCCGGGGTTCGTCCCCGACCCGCCGGGGGTTACACTACCCTGGCATGGAGGCCACGGATGAACAGCTGATGCTCGCCTACGCGGCGGGCGACGCGGCGGCCTTCGAAACCCTGTACGCGCGGCACAAGGGCGGCCTATATCGCTTCGTGCTGCGCGGGATGAAGGAGCGCGGCATCGCGGAGGAGCTGTTCCAGGAGATATGGATGCGCGTGATCGAGGCGCGCGCGCGCTACGCGCCGCAGGCGCGCTTTACGACCTGGCTGTACACCATCGCGCACCACCGCATGATCGACCATTGGCGCAAGCGCGGCCTGGCGGTGGCGCCGCTCGACCCGGGCGATCCCGATGATCCGGCGCCGCCGGAACCAGCGGCCGACCGGGCGCGCGAGCCGCAGCGCCAGGCGGAGACGAACGAGCAGCTCGCGCGCCTGGCGCGCGCTCTCGCGGCGCTGCCCGTGGCGCAGCGCGAGGTATTCCTGATGCGCGAAGAGGGTGGGCTGTCGATCGCCGAGATCGCGGCGGCCACTGGCGCCAACGAGGAAGCGGTCAAGAGCAGGTTGCGCTACGCGCTGGCGAAACTGCGTGGAGCCCTCGATGGCTGAACACGAAGACCGCGAGCTCAGCGAGCGCTACCGCGAGCTCGGTCGCGAGCAGCCGCCGCGGGAGCTCGACGCGAAGATCCTCGCCGCTGCGCGCGCCCGCCCCGGATTGCGCCGCTGGGCGCTGCCGCTGTCCATTGCCGCGGTGATCGTTCTCTCTGCCACCGTCACGCTGGAGATGCAGCGCGAGCGCGCGCAGCCGGAGAATCGGATCGAGACTCCGCAGCAACAGAAGATCGAAGCGCAGACCGCGCCCGCCCCGGTTCCCACGGCGCCGCCCGCGCCTGCTGCAAAACGCGCGGTCGATGTGTCGACGAGCGCGCCGGCGGCCGGGCGGCCGTCACGCGAGTCCGCCGATCGCGAGCGCTTCGAGCGCGCCGCGCCCGCGGCCGCCGAGGAACGTGCCAAGCAATTGGGCGCCGCGGAGTCGCCCGAGCGGTGGCTCGAGCGCATCGCCGAGCTGCGCCGTGCGGGGCGCGACGACGAGGCCGACCGGCTGCTGGCGGAGTTCCGGCGCCAGTTCCCCGATTACCGCATCCCTGAGGCGATGCGCGGGCGCGTCGAGCGCCGCTAGGCCGGTGGCTTCTCGCCCGCGACCTGCAGGAACACCGCGCAGGCGTCGAGGCCGCCCAGCGCGCCGCGGCGCGCCGCCTGGAACTGGCTGCGCACCAGTGCCGCGAGCGGCGTCGGCCGGTCGAGCTCCTGCGCCATGCCGAGGAAGTAGCGCAGGTCCTTTTCCATCAATTGCAGCTGGAATTGCGGCTTGAAGTCGCGCTGGAACATCATCGGCAGCTTGGCTTTCAGAAGGCGCGAGCCCGCGGCGCCCTCCCCAAGAATCTCGAGCACGGCCTCGCGGCCGACGCCCGCCGCTTCGGCGACCTGCGCGGCTTCGGCCAGCGCGGCGGTCATGGCGCCGGACAGCATGTTGTTGATCAGCTTCACGGTGGCGCCCGCGCCGGAGTCGCCCGCGTGCCGTGCCATGCGCCCCATGGCCGCAAACAGCGGCTGTGCCTTTTCGAAGGCGTCGTGCGACCCGCCCACCATGAATACCAGCTCGCGCCCCTGGGCCTGCTTGATGCTGCCCGAGACCGGCGCGTCCAGGTACACGCAGCCGCGGCCGGAGGCCTCGCGTGCCACCTCGCGCGCGATGCCGGGCGTATTGGTGCTGGAGTCGACGATGATGCATCCCCTGGGCGCCGCGCCGAGCGCGCCATTCGCACCCAGCATCACTTCGCGCGTGGCGTTGTCGTCAGAGACGATCGACACGGCGAATTGCGCGCCCCGGATTGCCGCGGCGGGCGATTCGGCCACTTCCGCGCCCTTTTCCGCCAGCGCGCGGGTCTTGGCGCGGTCGCGGTTGTAGAGGCGCAGCTTGAACCCCGCCTGCTGCAGGTTCGCCGCCATGCGCGATCCCATCGCGCCCAAGCCGATGAACGCCACCGTCGTCATGTCGTTGCCTCCGTCGATATCGATGTCAATGGCCGAGGATCTTGGACAGGAACAGCTGCGCGCGCTCCGAGCGCGGTGTCCCGAAAAATTCGTTCTTGCTCGTATCCTCGACGATCTTGCCCGCGTCCATGAAGATAACGCGGTCGGCGACGCGGCGCGCGAAACCCATCTCGTGCGTGACCACCATCATCGTCATGCCTTCCTGCGCGAGCTGCACCATGACGTCGAGCACCTCGTTGATCATCTCCGGGTCGAGCGCCGAGGTCGGCTCGTCGAACAGCATGGCGATCGGATCCATGCACAGCGCGCGTGCGATCGCGACGCGCTGCTGCTGGCCGCCGGAGAGGTTGCCGGGGAATTTCGCGGCGTGCGCCTTGAGGCCGACGCGATCGAGCAGCGCCATTCCCTTGGCGAGCGCTTCCTCGCGCCTGCGGCCGAGCACCTTAATCTGCGCCAGCGTCAGGTTCTCGGTAACCGTCATGTGCGGGAACAGCTCGAAATTCTGGAACACCATGCCGATGCGCGCACGCAGCTTGGGCAGGTCGGTCTTCGGATCGCCCACCGAGACGCCGTCGACCGTAATGTCGCCCGCCTGGAACGGCTCGAGACCGTTCACGCACTTGATGAGCGTCGACTTGCCGCTGCCCGAGGGGCCGCACACCACGACCACCTCGCCCTTCGCGACCTCGGTCGAGCAGTCGGTGAGCACCTGAAAACTGCCGTACCATTTGCTGACGCCGCTGATCTTGATCATGAAGTGGCTTTCCGGAGGGGTCAACGGACGATGGCGATGCGCGCCTGGAGCCTGCGCACCAGCTGCGACAGAACCAAGCAGGCGATGAAATAGACCACCGCGACGAAGCTGTACATCTCGACCAGGCGCCCGTCGCGCTCGGCGACCTTGCTCGCGGCGCCGACGAAGTCGGTAATCGACAGCACGTAGACGAGCGACACGTCCTGGAACAGGACGATGGTCTGGGTGAGCAGCACCGGGAGCATGTTGCGGAACGCCTGCGGCAGGACCACGTGCCCCATCGATTGCCAGTAGTTGAGGCCCAGCGCATAGCCCGCCCAGACCTGCCCGCGCGGAATGGACTGGATGCCGGCGCGCATGATCTCGCAGTAGTAGCACGCCTCGAACATGACGAATGTGAACAGCGAAGAGTCGAACGCGCCGACCTGGACCGGGGTGTCGGAGCGCACGATCCAGGCGCCGATGTACGGCACCAGGAAGTAGAACCAGAAGATGACCAGCACCAGCGGAATCGAGCGCAGCGTATTGACGTAGCTGCCTGCGATCCAGGCGAGCGGCTTGATGCTGGAGAGCCGCATCATCGCGAGCAGCGTGCCGAACACGATGCCCCCCGCCATCGCGAGCAGCGTCAGGCGCAGCGTAAACGACATGCCCGTGAAGAACAGGTAGCGCCACGAGCGCTCGATGACGTCGAAGTCGAAGCCGCCGAACATGTGCGCTCAGTGGCCCGACGCGGGCGCGCCGCCGGGTCCGATGTAGCCGGGCACCGCGACCCTGCGCTCGAGGTGGCGCATCAGCAGCACGACTACCAGATTGACGAGCAGGTAGATCAAAGTGGCCGCGGTGAAGGCCTCGAAGACCTGGAAGCTGTACTCCTGCATTGCGCGGGCGCGCGCGGTGAGCTCGACCACGTTGATCGTCAGGGCGACCGCGGAATTCTTGATGATGTTGAGGAATTCCGAGCCGAGCGGCGGAACGATGATGCGAAACGCCATTGGCAGGAGCACGTAGCGGTAGGTCTGCGGCAGCGTCAGGCCGAGCGCGGTCCCCGCCATGCGCTGGCCGCGCGGCAGCGAATTGATGCCGGCGCGCACCTGCTCGGCGACCCGCGCCGAGGTGAACGTGCCCAGGCACAGTACCGCAGGCACGAAGGAGCCCCAGGGCGGGGCCATGTGCTTGATCCAGTCGCCGAATCCCTTCGGCACCAGCTCAGGCATCACGAAATACCAAAGGAACATCTGCACCAGAAGCGGGATGTTGCGGAACAGCTCGACGTAGGCGTAGCCGAGTCGCTCGAGCCATTTCGCGGGCGTCGTGCGCAGGACTCCGACCACCACGCCGAGCGCGAGCGCGATCGCCCAGGCGAGCAAGGCGAGCGCGAGCGTCCAACCCAGTCCGACGAACAGCGTGTGCAGGTAGCTGCCGTCGCCGTCCGGCGACTGCTGCCAGAAGATGCTCCAGTTCCAGTGGTAGTGCACGGATGCGCGCGGGGTCGAAAATGCAACGGGGGCTGATGCCCCCGTTGCGCCGTGACGTCGGCCGAGCCGCTACTTGTAGACGTTCGGGTCCGGCGAGTCGGTCGGATGCTCGTATACGCGCTTCAGGGCATCGCCCACCGGGATGTCGAGATTGATGCCCTTGGGCGGGATCGGCTTCATGAACCACTTGTCGTAGATCTTCATGATCTCGCCGCTGGTGTACAGCTTGGTCATCGTGGCGTCGACCAGTTTCTTGAACTCCGGGTCGTCCTTGCGCAGCATCAGGCTGTAGGGCTCCAGTCCCAGGCTCTCGGACGAGATCGTGAACTCGGACGGGTTCTTGGCGTTCGCGACCAGGCCCGAGAGCAGGATGTCGTCCATCAGGAACGCGCTCGCCCGGCCGGTCTCGACCATCAGGA
>Ga0187776_10000762_pt1 | contig 15552 bp, 15 predicted proteins | sample 0216_BV02_MP12_2_FD_132426 | JGI IMG/M metagenome (GOLD analysis project Ga0187776, IMG submission 132426) | Tropical peat soil microbial communities from peatlands in Department of Meta, Colombia - 0216_BV02_MP12_20_MG | ecosystem: Environmental > Terrestrial > Soil > Wetlands > Peat | place...
AGCCCTGACGTGACCGTCGTGCTGGGGGTGAACTTCGAGGAGGCCTACGACCGCGAGCAGCACCACGTCATCTCCAATGCGTCATGCACCACCAACTGCCTCGCGCCGGTGGCCAAGGTCCTGCAGCAGACCGTCGGCATCAAGCACGGGCTGATGACGACGATCCACGCATACACCGCCGACCAGCGCCTGCAGGACATGCCGCACCGCGACCTGCGACGGGCCCGCGCCGCCGCGGTCAACCTGATCCCGGCCTCCACGGGCGCGGCCAAGGCGATCGGGCTGGTGATCCCGGCGCTCAACGGCAAGCTGCACGGCTTCGCAGTGCGCGCGCCCGTCCCGACCGGGAGCGTGGTCGACCTGACGGTCGAGGCCGACCGCGAGACCACCGTCGAGGAGGTCAACGCGGCGTTGAAGGCGGCGGCCGAGAGCGGGCCGATGCGGGGTCTGCTGGCGTACACGGAGGAGCCGATCGTGTCCACCGACATCGTCAAGAATCCCGCCTCGTCGATCCTCGACTCGCAGCTGACCGCGGTGATGGACGGGACGATGGTTAAGCTCGTGTCCTGGTACGACAACGAGTGGGGCTATTCCAATCGGATCGTGGAGCTCGTCCAGAGGCTGCTTTGAAAACCCTCGCTGATCTCGGCGACCTCGCCGGCAAGCGGGTACTCGTCAGGGTCGACTTCAACGTGCCCTTCAAGGACGGCGTGATCACCGACGACACGAGGATCAGGGCGGCGCTCCCGACGCTGAAGGAGCTGCTCCGCCGTGGCGCCAGCCTCGTCGTGGTCTCGCATCTCGGGCGCCCCAAGGACCGCGAGCCCGAGCTCTCGATGCGACCCGCTGCCAACCGCCTCGCGGAGCTGAGCGGCGCCGACGTGACGCTCGCCCCGGGCGTCGTGGGCCCGGACGTCACCGCGTTCGCGCGCAACCTCGCGCCGCGCCAGGTCCTCGTGCTCGAGAACGTTCGCTTCGAGCCGGGCGAGACCCGCAACGATCCCGCGCTGGCCGGCGCGCTGGCCGAGCTCGCAGACGCCTACGTCAACGACGCGTTCGGCGCCGCCCACCGCGCTCACGCCTCGACGGAAGGCGTGGCGCGGCTGATGCCCGAGCGCGCCGCCGGCCTGCTGCTCGAGCGCGAGGTGAACACCCTGCTGAAGGTGCTGGAGGACCCGGAGCGGCCGCTCGTCGCGGTGCTGGGTGGAGCCAAGGTATCGGACAAGATCGCGGTCATCGACCGATTCCGCCAGGTCGCCGACGTGATCCTGATCGGCGGGGCGATGTGCTTTCCGTTCCTCTCGGCGCAGGGCCACACGGTCGGCACGTCGCTGTGCGCGCCCGAGGACGTCGAACTGGCCAGGCGCACGCTGTCGACCGGAGCGGAGTCCCGGGTGCGGCTGGAGCTGCCTGTCGACCTGGTCGTCGCGGATCGTCTCGCGGCGGAGGCGCAGCCGCAGACGCTCGACGGCGTCGACGTCCCAGACGAGCTGATGGGGCTCGACATCGGGCCGAAGACGGCGGAGCGCTACGCCGGCGAGATCGCCCGAGCGGGGACGGTCTTCTGGAACGGGCCCATGGGCGCATTCGAGCTCGAGCCGTTCGCGGCGGGGACGCGCGCGATCGCGGAGGCCGTCGCCCAGGCGCCGGGCACGACCGTCGTGGGCGGCGGCGACTCGGCCGCCGCGCTCGTGCAGTTCGGTCTGGCCGATAGAGTCACGCACCTATCGACCGGCGGCGGCGCCGCGCTCGAGCTGATTGAGGGCAAACAGCTGCCCGGTGTGGAGGTCTTGAGGTGAGCACAGCAGGCACCGGGGCGAGGCGAGTGCCGTTGATCGCCGGCAACTGGAAGATGCACAAAACGGTCGCCGAGGCGGAGCCGTTCGTCGCCGCGCTGCTGCCACTGGTGTCGACGGTCACGGGCGTCGACGTCGCGATCTGCCCTCCGTTTACGGCGCTCGGGCCAATGGTCGACTCGGTCCGAGGCTCCCGGGTCGAAGTGTTCGCCCAGAACATGCACTTCGAGCAGCGGGGTCCGTTCACCGGCGAGGTTTCGCCGCCGATGCTCACCGAGCTTGGCGTGCGCGGGGTGATCGTCGGGCACTCCGAGCGTCGCGAGATGTTCGGCGAGACCGACCGCGCGCTGCAATCGAAGGTGCCCGCGGCGCTCGCTCACGGGCTTGTCCCAATCCTCTGCGTCGGGGAGAGCGAGGACGAACGCGAGAACGGGGACACCGAACGTAAGCTGCGCCACCAGGTGCAAGAGGACCTCTCGCGGGTCGAGACCGAACGGTTGGGAGATGTGGTGATCGCGTATGAGCCGATCTGGGCGATCGGCACCGGCCGCGTTGCAAGCCCCGACCAGGCCCAGGAGGCGATCGCGTTCATCCGCGCGTTGGTCGCCGATCGCTCCCCGGAGCAGGCGCAGCGCACCCGCGTGCTGTACGGCGGCAGCGTCAGCGTCGAGAGCTGCGCGTCGCTACTGGCGCTCCCCGACGTCGACGGCGCGTTGGTGGGCGGCGCGAGCCTCCAGGCGGAGTCGTTCGCCGCGATCGTGGCCGCCGCGGCTTGATGCCACTGCCACCGGGTCCGAGCTCGATTCCCGTCCCGGCGGCGACGCTGATCGTGCTGGACGGCTGGGGCATCGCGGACGCGGGTCCCGGGAATGCGATCTCCCTCGCCCACAAGCCGGTGTTCGATGAGCTGTGGTCGACCTACCCTCACACCCAGCTGCTGGCCGGCGGCCGGGCGGTCGGCCTGCCCGAGGGGCAGATGGGAAACTCCGAGGTAGGGCACATGAACCTGGGGGCGGGGGCGGTGGTGATGCAGGATCTGACGCGGATCGACGAGGCGGCGGCGAGCGGCGGCTTCGCGTCCAACCCCGTGCTCCGCGACGCCTTCGGCGAAGCAGAGCGGGTGCACTTGATCGGGCTCGTGTCCGAAGGCGGGGTGCATTCGGGTTGGCACCACCTGGAGGCGCTGATCCGCCTGGCCGCGGAGCTCGAGCTCCCCGATCTCGTGCTGCACGCGTTCACCGACGGCCGCGACACGCTCCCGACCTCGGGGGCCGGCTACCTGGCGACCGTCGAGGAATGGATGGCTTCGGCGGGCGTGGGGCGGGTGGGGTCGGTTGTGGGCCGCTACTGGGCTATGGACCGCGACCGGCGGTGGGACCGGACGCAGCGGGCATACGACCTGCTCGTCCACGGGCGGGCCGAGCACCACGCCTCATCGGGGCCGGAGGCCGCGCGTGAGGCGTACGAGCGCGAGGAGACGGATGAGTTCATCACCCCGGTCCTGGTGGGCGAGGAGGCTCGGATCCGCCCGGGAGATTCCGTCTTCGCCTTCAACTTCCGCCCCGACCGGATGCGCCAGATCACCCGCGCCCTGGCCGAACCGGGCTTCTCGGAGGTCGACCGGGGTGGCACCCCGGCCGTCGAGCGGTACGCGACGATGACCCAATACGAGGAGGACTGGAGCTATCCCGTCGCGTTTCCTCCGGAGCACCCTTCGGTCACCCTTCCTTCGGTCCTTGCGGCACGTGGCATGCGCCAGCTGCACGTCGCCGAGACGGAGAAGTACGCCCACGTCACCTACTTCTTCAGCTGCGGCGCCGAGGAGCCGTTCGAGGGCGAGCGGCGCGAGCTCGTCCCATCCCCGCGTGACGTCCCGACCTACGACCACAAGCCGGAGATGAGCGCCGCTCAGGCGGCGGCGGCGTTCGTCGAGGCCTGGCGCGAGGACTCGCCGACCTTCGGGATCATCAACTTCGCGAACTCGGACATGGTCGGCCACACCGGCGTGATCCCCGCCGCGGTGCGCGCGATCGAGACCGTGGACCGGTGCCTAGGGAAGGTCGTCGAGACCGTCCACGCCTCGGGTGGCGCGTGCATCATCACCGCCGACCACGGCAACGCGGACAACATGCTCGAGCCCGATGGGAGCCCAAACACGGCGCACTCGCTGAACCCGGTGCCGCTCATCGTCACGGTCCCGGGGCTGGCGCTCCGAGACGGCGGGATCCTCGCGGACGTCGCGCCGACGGCCCTGCGGCTGCTGGGGATTCGGCAGCCGGCGGAGATGACCGGCCGGTCGCTGATCGAGGGGTAGACGAGGCGCGGCGCGCCCGCCGTGACGGGGCCCCGCCACCCACGCGCGCCGGGGTCGTGGCGTGTCCCATGGCGCGCGCCATCCAGGCGGTTCAGGTCGCGCCCAACGCGCGCTAAACTTGACAACGAGCCACTTAGATTTCATAATGTGGCCAGCAATAGTTTTAGGACCTCAAGGAGGTTGCAGACATGGCACTTATCAGGTGGGAGCCGGTTCGCGAGCTGAACACCATCCAGAGCGAGATGAACCGACTGTTCAACACGTTTTTCGACGCCCCGACGCCGGGCAACGGCACGTTGGCGCAGCGCCGCTGGCTCCCGGCGATGGACCTCGTCGAGACGGAGGATGACTTCGTCCTCCGCGCCGATCTTCCCGGCCTAAGCGAGGACGACGTCAACATCGAGGTCGAGGACAACGTCCTCACGGTCTCCGGCGAGCGCAAGGCCGAGCACGAGGAGCGCAAGGAGGGCTACTACCGCGTCGAGCGTGCGTCGGGCAGCTTCACCCGCTCGCTGACGCTTCCCGAGGGGATCGACCCCGCGAAGGTACGCGCGAGCTTCGACCGCGGCGTGCTCGAGGTGCGGATCCCGAAGCCCGAGCAGCGCAAGCCGCGCAAGGTCACGATCTCGGCCGGCGGCGGCGAGTCAGCCAAGACGATCGAGGGCTCTGAGACCCAGGAGCCCGCGGCTTCCTAACTCACCGGGGCGCGGGGGCGCGCCTATCCGGTACTCCGTCCGGGCCGCCGACGAGGCGGCCCGGCTGTCGTCACCACACTTCGCCGTCGCGCCAGTCGCAGGTGAGCGATGCCGAGACGTCGAGGGCGAACTGCACCTCGAGCACCAACACGGAGTCGTCCTCATGGGCCGTGCGGACGACGCCGTGCGGCGTCAGCGCCCACGTCTCACCCCGCCACGGGCGCCAGCCCCGGGCCGCGTAGAAACGCTCGCCTTGCTCGCTCGCGCCGAGCGCGCCGAGCTCGTACGCGCCGCGGATCACCCGCTCGATCGGATCCATCACCGCCCCGCCGTAGCCGCGCCGGCGGCGGTCGCCCCGGACCGCGACGCCCTCGACGTAACCGGTGCGGAGCGCGCGCCCGCCGTACATCAACCTCCGCTGGACGACCGACGCATGTGCGACCAGCTCGCCGCGCTCCCACGCCAGCGCATGCACTCCGCCCAGCGCGTGCTCCCAGTCATGGTCCGACATCTCTGCCCCGAACACCTCATCGAGCAGCGCCCGTGCGGCGCGGAGCGCGTCGGACTCGAGATCGGCCGTGTGCGCGACCTGAAGCTCGAGCATCGAGCGATCGTTACACACCACCGCATGCGACGATCACCGCGTGTTCACGATTCGAACAAGCTCGACCGACTCGCTCGCGCGCACGGGCACGCTCGAGCTGGCGCACGGTGACGTCCGCACGCCGGCATTCGTGCCGTTGGCGACGAAGGGAACGGTCAAGACGCTGGAGCCGCGAGACGTCGCGGCGCTCGGCTACGAGCTGATTCTCGGGAACACCTTCCATCTCTTCCTGTCCCCTGGCCCGGAGCTGATCGCCCGGTTCGGCGGGCTCAACGAGTTCATGCGCTGGGACAAGCCGATCATCACCGACTCCGGCGGCTTCCAGGTGTTCTCGATGGGCCACGGCGGCGTCGCCGACGAGATCAAGGGACGCAACCGCGCGTCCGAGCCAGAGCGCGAGGGCTCGATCCTCGCGATCGAGGAAGACGGGGTGAGGTTCCGGTCCTATCTCGATGGCGGCGAGCGCTTCATGGGGCCGGAGACGTCGATGTCGGTTCAGGCCGCGCTCGGTTCGGATATCGCGCTGGTGTTCGACGAGTGCACCCCGTTCCACGTCACTCGCGCCTACACGGCACGCTCGATGGAGCGCACCCACCGCTGGCTCGAGCGCTGCCTGCGGTGGCACGCCGAGCGCGGCCCGCCCGGGCAGGCGGTGTACGGAATCGTCCAAGGCGGCGTCGAACAGGACCTCCGTATCGAGTCCTCGGGGGTCGTCGCCACCAGCCCCTGTGACGGGATCGCGATCGGGGGATCGCTCGGGCGCGACGCGACCCAGATGCGGGAGGTCGTCTCCTGGATCACCGCCGAACTCGAGCGCAACGCGCCCGACCGCCCACGGCACCTACTCGGGATCGGCGACATCGAGGGTTTGATCGGCGGCGTGGAGCTGGGGATCGACACGTTCGACTGCGCGCTGCCGACGCGTCTGGGGCGCCACGGCGTCGCCCTGATTCCGGATCCCGGCAGGCGCTGGCGGCTCGACCTCGCGAAGGGTCAGTGGCGAGAGAGCGCCGAGCCGATCCTCGACGGCTGCCCATGTCCCGCCTGCTCCGGCGGCTTCAGTCGCGCCTACCTGCACTACCTGCTGCGCGCGCGCGAGCTCAGTGCGCTGCGCCTGGTTACGGTCCACAACCTCTCGTACCTGGCGCGGCTGATGGAGGATCTGCGGAACGGAATCGATCAGGGGCGCCTGACGGAGGTGGCCTCGGCCCTGAGGGCGGGGGAGGCTCCCGGGATGGCGCGGGCGTGAGCCGACGCGCTCGCTACTTCGTGTACTGGCTGATCAGGCTCTGCACCTGATTGATCGCGCTCTGCGCGTCGTGCGCGACGGTCGTCCGCAACTGCACCATCGTCTTCGACGTGTTGGTCGAGATCACCACCGCGATCACTACCGCCGCGACGAACACGAGCAGCAGCGTCAGCGCGATCGCTAACCGGCGTCCCGCTCGGCCGGAGCGCCTCTGCTCCGGCGCGTACTCGGGCGTCGGCCGCGCATAGCCGGCGGTCGCGTAGGGGCGCGGCTCGAGCCGCCGCACCCGTGGGGCCTGCGTGATCGGGTCGTCCGCGCGGACCCTCCGGGTCGCGGCCCGTGTCGCCGCGGTCGGGGCGTCGCTGCCCGAGAGGACGCGGGTCGCGCGCGTACCCATCGCCGCGGTGGGGGTGATCCCGGGCGCCTCGATTCCGTGGGCGCCACTCCGCAGCGCCTCGCCGAACACCATCGTGTCGGCCGGCCGGTCCTCCTGGTCGAGCGCCAAAGCCGCCGCCACGGCTCGGGCCAATTCGCGCGGGACCCGTGGGTTCAGCTCGTCGAGCGGCGTGGGCGCATCGCGCTGCTGCTTGAGCGCCAGCTCCGACAGCGAGTTGGCTTCGTAGGGGAGCCGGCCCGAAAGCAGCTGATAGGTCACGACGCCGAGCGAATACATGTCCGCGCGGGGGCCCGCCTCCTCGCCGCGAGCCTGCTCTGGCGCCAGGTATGCGGCGGTCCCGAGCACGGAACCCACCTGGGTGATGCTCGATTGCCCCACGGCGCGGGCGATCCCGAAGTCGGCCAGCTTGACGACCTCCGCGTCGGATACGAGCAGGTTGCCCGGCTTCACGTCGCGGTGCACGACGCCGTGGCGGTGGGCATAGTCCAGTCCGCGGCAGGCCTGAGTGATGATCTCGACGGCCTCGTCGACGTCCAGGTGGCCGCGATCACGCAGCAGCTCGGCGCAGGAGTGCCCCGGCACGTGCTCCATCACGATGAAGTGCTGGTGCTTGCCCTCGTCGAAGCCGAAATCGAACACCTGCACGATGTTCGGGTGCACAAGGCGGGCCGCGGCGAGCGCCTCGCGCCGGAAGCGGGAGACGAACGTTGGGTCATCGGCGAGGTGCTCCGCGAGCAGCTTCAACGCCACGTAGCGCTCGAGGCGCTGGTCGAACGCCAGGTGCACGGTCGACATGCCGCCGACCCCCAGGCGCCCCTCGATCCGGTAGCGCCCCGCGATTGTCTGACCGTCAGCCGTTCCCATTCCCGTTGCCGTTGCTGTTGCCGCCGCTCGGTGATCCTCCGCCGCCGCCAGATCCGCCGGCTGAGCCGGCGCTCAGCCCTCCACCCCCACTTGGTGTAGTGGTAGTACCCGTATTGCTGGGCGTGGTTGCAGGCGTTGTCGTTGTCGTGGTCGTGGTCGTGGTCGGCGTCGTCGTCGTGCTGGTGCTTGTCGAGCTCGTGGTCGCGGTCGTCGTGGGCGCGACGGTCGTGGTTGGGGTGGTGGTCGTGACGGTGCTGGTGGTGTGGCAGTCGACGGCGGCGAGCCGGCTGATCGTCGCGGCGCCCTGGCTCAGGTTCTGGCGGAGATTCGAGTTGATCGTCGAGGGGAGGTTCGAGACCGCGGCTGCGAAGCTTCGGCTGGCGCTGTCGACCGCCGAGCAGTCGTTGGCGGAGACAGCGGATGAGACCTGGTCGAGCGTGCTGCTGAGGCTGTTCGCCTGGTCGGCTGAGAGCAGGCCGGCGCCACCGCCGCAGGCGGCGATGATCAAGGACATGGCGAAGCCTAGCCCGCCAGCGACAAGCGCGCGGGTCACGTAGCGCATCCGGCGCCTGACTTTACTGGCCATACGCGAGACGCTCCGCCAGGGAGTCCGGGAGCCGGGCGGCGCGGATCGCCGCGGCAGCCCCTTCGATGTCGTATTCGGTGCGCCGATAGGCGGCCGAGGCGCCGTCCAGATCGAGCTCCAGCCAGGCGGCTCGGGGGTCTCCGTCCCGGGGCTGGCCGACGCTGCCGGGGTTGATCAGCCACTCACCGGAATGGAGCTCAAGCTCCTCGTCCTCCTCGCGAGTCTGTCCGCTCGCGGCCTCCCCTGGCTCCCGCGAGAACGAGAGCGCCACGTGCGAGTGCCCGATCAGGCAGACACGGTGGGACTGGGCGTCGAGGCAGAGCTCGGCCTGGAGCGAGGACAGCACGTATTCCCAGACCGGGTCTCGCGGGCTGGCGTGGTAGAGCCCGACCTTCTCGTCCAGGTTGAGCGGCTCGAGGGTGTTCAGGTACTCGCGGGTCTCGTCGGTGATCGTCTCTTGCGTCCACCGCGCCGCCAGCGCCGCCCCGCGGGAGAACTGCTCGAGCGGCAGGTCGCCCCGGACCCCGAGATCGTGGTTGCCGGCGAGGCAGATCGCTGCGTGGCGCCGGGCGAGATCGACGCACGCGTCGGGCTCGGCTCCGTATCCGACGAGGTCGCCGAGACACCACATCTCCTCGCATTCGGAGGCCTCGATCGCGTCGAGAACCGCCTCGAAGGCGTGCCGATTCCCATGGATGTCCGAAACGATCGCCACCCTCATGCGTGGCTACAGTCTCCCGGGTGAGGCGGCTGGCACGCTTCGTACCCACGGTCGGACCAGTGCTGCTGGCGCTCGCCGCAGCCGAGATCGGGGCAAGGCTGCTGCGCCCGCGGGCGCCGCGCATCGAGCCTGCGCCGGTCCGCGCCGAGGACTACTTCTCCGCCGACGAGATCGAGCGGGGTACCCGGTTCGCGCGGCCACAGCTGGCGCTCGGCGTCGCCAGAGCAGCGTTCGAGCTGGCCGCGCTGGCCGCGGTCGTCGTGCGGGTGCGGTCGAAGCGGGACGAGCCCGCGCGGCAATGGGGCGCCGGCCCGATCGCGGGCGGAGCCGCGGCCGGCGTCGCGCTCGCGGTGGGCACTACGCTGGCCCCGCTGCCGCTGGCGGCGGTTGCCCGCCGTCGTGCGATGGCGGTCGGGCTGATCACGCAGTCCTGGAGGGGATGGGCGGTGGACCTGCTCAAGTCGACGGCGATCGAGGCGACGCTGGCGGCCGGTGCGGGCGCGGCGGCCGTCGCGCTGACCCGCCGCTACCCGCGGCGGTGGTGGATCCCGGGTGCGGCGGGGTCGGTCGCGCTCGGGACGCTGCTCGGCACGCTCGCCCCGGTGCTACTCGATCCGGTGTTCAACGACTTCACGCCGCTACCCGAGGGGGAGACGAGGGCCGATGTGCTCGAGCTGGCGCGCGCGGCCGGGGTCGAGGTGGGGGAGGTGTACTCGGTCGACGCAAGCCGCCGGACCACCGGCGCCAACGCCTACGTCACGGGGCTGGGGCCCACGAAGCGGGTGGTCCTGTTCGACACACTGCTGGACCGCTACGGCCGCGACGAGGTCCGCGTCGTCGTGGCGCACGAGCTCGCTCATGTCCGTAATCGCGACGTACTGCGCGGTGTCGCCTTCGCGGCGATCGTTGCGCCGGCTGCGGCGCTCGCCGTCCAGCGGCTCAGCTGGCAGCTATCGCCCGAGCGCGGGACCGCCCGAGCCCTGCCCGCCATGGCGATGGCGGCCGCCCTTGTTGCGCCGCCGATCGGACTGATCGTGAACCGGACCTCCCGCGCGATCGAGCGCCGCGCCGATCAGTATTCGCTCGAGCTGTCGGGTGCGCCCCAGGCGTTCATCTCGTTCGAGCGGGCGATCGCCGTTCAGAACGTGGCCGATTTGCGGCCACCGAGGTGGGTCACCTCGTTGCTCGCCACCCACCCGCCGACGCTCGAGCGGATCGGCGCCGCCGTTGCATATGCGGAGCGTCCGGACTAGGCCTCGCGGTCCGGTGGCTCGTCAGAGCCACCGAACTCGGGGAGGTTCTTGATCCCCTCGCGGGTCTCCCACTTGGAGTAGTTGTCCTGCATCGCGTCGATCAGCTCGCGCATGAACTTCGGCGAGAGGTTGATTCGCGACACGACCACGCCAGGGATCTCCTCGTCCTCGACCTCGTGGTCGACACGCGCGAAGGTGATCGTGAACTCGTAGTCGGAGTGGCTGACGTTCGCGAAGTTCGCGTACGCGCCGGCCATGATCTCCGGCGAGAAGTGGATATTGATCCGGCGCTCGTTTCGTTCCGGCTCATTCATTGGCACGTAGTATCCCCGACCGTGCGGATCATCGTCGTCGCGGTGGGACGGCTGCGGCCGCCGTTCGCCGACGACGTCCAGCACTACAAGAAGCTACTCGCGAGGCACACCCGGCTCGAGCTGACGGAGGTACGCGAGGATGAGCAGGTGGCGCGCCGGATTCCGGAACGGACGTTCGTGTCGCTGCTCGACCGCGAGGGGGAGGAGCTCGACTCGATCGCCTTCAGCCGGTTCCTGGAGGCACGGCGCCAGAGCGGCATGGATCTCTGCTTCGTGATCGGCGGGCCGTACGGACTGGAGCTGCCGCACGTCGAACACCGGCTCTCGCTGGGGGCACTGACGCTGCCCCACCAGCTCGCGCGGGTGGTGCTGCTCGAACAGCTGTACCGCGCCCACAAGATCCTCGCAGGCGAGCCGTACCACTACTGACCGCCACACGCGGACCCATTCGAGGCGGCGTCGTTACCCTCAGAAATGGGAATGAGCCAGCCCGACGGACCCCTCCACGAGCTTGACATGCGCGTACGCGCAGCGGCCGCGGCCGTCCGCGGGTCGGGCGGGCCTTCGCCGCAGGTGCGGCTCGAGCGGTCGCGGCGCGAGGGGCAGGGGGACTACTCGACCAACGCCGCGATGCTGCTGGCGCCGGCGCTCGACACCGCTCCGCGGGTGATCGCCGAGCGGATCGGGGCCGAGCTGGCCGAGTCGCTCGGCGACGACCTGGACCGGGTCGAGGTCGCGGGTCCAGGCTTCCTGAACCTGTTCTTGTCCGACGCCTGGCACCGGCACGCGCTCGAGTCGATCGTCGCCGCCGGCGATCGGTTCGGCGCGGGCGGGGCGCCCAGACGGGAGCGGGTTCTGATCGAGTTCGTGTCGGCGAACCCGACGGGGCCGCTCGTCGCGGCGAGCGGCCGCCACGCGGCCTACGGAGACTCGTTGGCGCGGATCCTCGAGCGATACGGGCACGAGGTCTGGCGCGAGTACTACTTCAACGACGCCGGCAACCAGATTCGGCTGCTCGGCGAGTCGGTCCTCGCGAGGGCGCGCGGCGAGGAGATCCCAGAGGGGGGCTACAAGGGCGAGTACGTCGCCGACCTGGCGGCGGAGCTCCCCGGCGCCGCCGACCGACCGGTCGAGCAGGTGGCGGCGGAGGCGGTCGTACGGCTGCTCGCTCAGATCAAGGCGACGCTCGAGCGCTACGGCGTCCACTACGACGAGTTCTTCAGCGAGCGCACACTGCACGAGGGATCGCCCAGCCCGATCGAGCACGCGCTCGAGATGCTCGAGCGCTCGGACCACGTGTACCGGTCGGAGGGCGCCACCTGGCTGCGGACGACGAGCTTCGGCGATGACAAGGACCGAGTGGTGATCCGATCCAACGGCGAGCCCACGTATCTCGCGGCGGACATCGCATACCTGGAGCGCAAGCGCGAGCGCGGCCTGGACCGTCAGCTGATCCCGGTCGGCTCCGACCACCACGCATATGCGCGCGAGCTGAAGGCAGCGATGGCGACGCTCGGCGGAGATCCCGACACGGTCGAGGTGCCGATCATCCAGTTCGTGCATCTGGTGCACGAGGGCGAGGCGCTGGCGATGTCAAAGCGCCGCGGCGACTTCGTCACGCTCGACGACCTGCTCGATGCGATCGGCGTCGACGCGACGCGCTTCTTCATGCTGCGAAGCTCGCACGATCGTACGATCGACCTGGACCTCGAGCTGGCGCGCAAGCAGTCGGCGGAGAACCCCGTCTACTACGTCCAGTATGCGCACGCGCGGATAGCGTCGATGCTTCGGAAGCTTCCGGAGGGGCGGGTCAACGCCGCGCTTGCGTCAGGCGCGGACTGGGGCGACGGCGCGCTGGCGCCCCCGGAGCGGAACCTGATCAAGAAGCTGGCCTCGTTCCCGGAGGAGGTTGCCGAGGCCGCGGATCGGCGCGCGCCCCATCGGATCGCCCAATACGCGCTCGAGCTGGCTCGCGAGTTCACCGCCTTCTACGAGGCCTGCCGGGTGGTCGGCGCGACCCCGGGGGGTGTCGAATCGTTCCGGATCGCGTTATCGGTGGCTGCCCAGCGAACGATCGCTCTGTCGCTCGGGCAGTTGGGAGTGAGCGCGCCCGACTCGATGTAGCGTCGAATGCTCAGCCGGGGTAGTGGCTGAGCTCCTCCTCCAGCCGGCGCTCGTCTGCGGGGCTCAGGGACCCGGTGGTGGTCGCGGCTTGCGCGGCCGCACCGTCTCTGGAGCGTCGGCGCCAGCGCGGGAGCGTGACGATCAGGATCGCGATCCCCACCAGGAGGATCGCGGGAGGGAGGACATAGACGGTCAAGTTGAAGCCTTGGGCCGGCGGCTTGCCGAGCACCGACGGCCCATATTGGGCGACCAGGGCGCGCTCGATCTGCGCCTTCGTGTACCCCTGCGCGACCAGCGTGCGGATGAAGTTGCGCTCGGCGTATGCCTGTGGCGACTGAGCGACCGACAGCGGCTCGTGGCAGGAGACGCACATCACCTCGTTCCAGATCGCGGTCAGCGAGGTGCGCGGGGTGGCGGCGACTGCGCCAGCCGGTAGCCCGGCGCCGATCGTCGCGGTCGCGATGAGGAGAGCCGCGAGCGACTGTCTCCGCCGGGTCACGACTTGTCCGCGAGGATCGGGGTGACCGCCCGCTGGAGCCAGTTGCCCGCCAGCTCGTACCGCCGCAGCGCGGCGATCCGGCCGTTGCGATCGATGATGAACGTCTCTGGCACGCCGGTGCTGCCGAACGAGCGGACGAAGTTGCCGCTCACGTCGCGGACGACCGGGTATGTGATGTGCTCCTGGCGGATGAACGCCTCCGAGTCGCTGGAGTTGTCCAGGTAGGTGACGCCCAGCACCGTTCCGCCGTGCCTCAGGAGCGTCCGCTGCTCCTGGTCGAGGATCGGTGCCTCGGCCCGGCACGGCCCGCACCATGACGCGAACACGTTCAGCACCACGACCCGGCCGCGAAGGTCGGTCAGCGTCTCCTTGCCGGAGGCTCCGAGGATCGGCAGCGCCGTGCTCGCGTTCGGAGCCGGCGGGCGGGTGCCGTGGGCGACCGCCGAGTCGATCGACGAGTTGGTGCTCTGCGAGCTCACCCCAAATGCCAGCAAGGCCAGCAGCGCGACCGCTGCGGCGACGACGAGACCGGGGATGAGAAAGCGGCGCATGTGGCCACCGAAGGGTAATGCCCCGTGATTGCGGGCCTGTTAGGAGGTGGGCGGCCGCGGCGGATTCACAAGCCGCCTCGCGCACCTAGAATTGGCCCGCCCGCGGACGTAGCTCAGTCGCTAGAGCGTCGGCTTCCCAAGCCGTTCTGGCTGCGACGATGTTACGCGAATCGCCTGTATGTGCGGCGGTTTTCCGCGTTTGGCGGTGTGCAGTGGACGACGCGCGTGGACGTAGGTGCTCGGACGTTTGGGCGCCCGGCCCGATATCGACATCCCGGTCGATGAGGATGGCCTGGTTGCAGGTGGCGACGGCGGCATGTCTATCGCACCAGACTCGCCTGAGAATCTGCCGGCGCATCGGCGACCGGCCGAACACGGAGGGACCGGCAAAGATGTCTCGAGCGCCGCGATACGGGTCCCCGAGACTGCCCCTGGCTCGTGTGTCGCGGTCGTGGCATTCGCGGTACGCCGCTACCGCATCGCCAAGCAGCGGTGCTGGTTGGGTTGCTCAGACTTCGGAGAGGAGGGCGAGTGATCCATGGTTGGAGCGACCGTGCCGATCGCGGTGTCGAGTTTGGAAAGCCAGCGCGGATGATTGGTAGCGATTCAGCCGTTGTTCGTGCAGACGGGCGCGATGCGGCCGGGGTGAGATCTCGCCGGTCGGTGCGCTGAGGGATCGGGGGCAGGCGGAATGGATACCGAAGCAGACAGGAAGATGGATCTCGTTCGGGGGCTCGACGCTGGTGTGGGAGAGGTCGCTGAGGCGGCGCGTGTTCTGGCTGGGCGCGTGCCGGGGCCGCTGCGTGCGCTGGCTGAGCTGGCCTACAACTATCGTTGGTCCTGGACACGCGGCGGTCCGGAGCTGTTTGAGCGGATCGATCCTCGGCGTTGGGCGCGGTGTGAGGCCAATCCGGTGAGGATGCTGGAGGAGGTCCCGCCACGCGGGCTCGAGCGGCTGGCCGGCGATCGGGATTTTCGTGAGCGCTTGGAAGCGGTGAGCGGCGAGGTGCGGCGGGATCTGGCGCGTCCGTGGCGTACGGGGGTGGCCAGTCGTGAGCATCCGGTGGCTTTCTTCTGCGCTGAGTATGCGGTGCATCAGTCGCTGCCGGTGTATTCAGGCGGGCTTGGGGTGCTGGCCGGCGACATGCTGAAGGCGGCGTCGGACTTGGCGGTTCCGATCGTCGGGGTGGGGCTGATGTATCGCCACGGGTATTTCCGCCAGCGGATCGCCCGTGACGGCTATCAGCATGAGTATTGGGTGGAGAGCGACCCGGAGCGACTGCCGGCGGCGCGGCTGCGTGACGAGGACGGCGGGCTGCTGACGATCGGGGTTCGGATCGCTGGCCGCCAGGTCGGCTGTCAAGTGTGGCGGGTGAACGTCGGCCGGGTGGGTTTGCTGCTGCTGGATGCCGACGTGGAGGGCAATGATCCGGTAGATCGGTTCATCACCTCTCGTTTGTATGTGGGTGACCCGCAGGTGCGGCTGGCCCAGTACGCGTTGCTGGGGATTGGTGGCGTTCGGGTGCTGCGCCGGCTTGGGATCGACCCCGCAGTCGTGCACCTCAACGAGGGCCACGCTGCCTTC
>Ga0187776_10000763_pt1 | contig 15545 bp, 19 predicted proteins | sample 0216_BV02_MP12_2_FD_132426 | JGI IMG/M metagenome (GOLD analysis project Ga0187776, IMG submission 132426) | Tropical peat soil microbial communities from peatlands in Department of Meta, Colombia - 0216_BV02_MP12_20_MG | ecosystem: Environmental > Terrestrial > Soil > Wetlands > Peat | place...
AAGGTATTGATATGAAAACTGAGTCAAAACGTTTTGGAGAAATATCGCGCGATACAGTGTGCACCTGTAAAACTTGTAATCATAACCTTGGCAGAGATTGTATTAAACTAAAATGTATTTGTTGTAAGGCTGATGATCACTCTATGATTTTGGACGGGATGGTAGGATATGGATCAGTACATAAAAAATCAGAAAGAAAATAATTCCGTATCTATAAAGATGGGAAACGTAGTTCTGAATGGAAATATTGTAATCCCTGATGGTGCCAGAGGAATTATTCTGTTTGTACATGGAAGTGGTAGTAGTAGATTCAGTCCTAGAAATCGTTTCGTAGCTGAAGAGTTGAATAAAAAAGGACTTGCCACACTTTTGTTTGATCTCCTGACAGAAGAAGAGGAAATAATAGATGAAAGAACTGCACATCTTAGATTTGATATTGAACTATTGGCCAAAAGATTGATTAAGGTTACAGATTGGGTTCAAAAGAATCCTGAAATTAATAATCTGAATATAGGTTATTTTGGCGCAAGTACTGGAGCAGGAGCTGCCTTGGTGGCTGCTGCTGAAAGACCAGGTGTGATAAAAGCAGTTGTTTCTAGAGGGGGACGACCAGACCTTGCAGGTCGACGACTAGCTGAAGTCGAATGTCCTACACTATTGATAGTTGGTGGCTATGATGAGCCGGTCATAGACATGAACAGGGATGCTCTGGCACAACTAAAACCAGAAAAGAATCTAGTAATAGTACCTGATGCCACTCATTTGTTTGAAGAAAGAGGAAAACTTGAAGAGGTTGCAATCCATGCAGGTAATTGGTTTCTAAAACATCTTGGAGGTACAAAACAAAATTGATGTTCAAAGATAGAGTAGACGCGGCAGGAAAATTAGCCAAAAAAATACACACTCTTAAGATTGAAGAACCAATCGTTCTTGCAATTCCTCGTGGAGGAGTCGTAACAGGTGATGTCATAGCAAAAGAACTAGGAATCAAGCTTGACATTATTGTATCAAGAAAGGTTGGTGCCCCTAATAACCCAGAGCTTGCAATAGGTGCAGTAATGCATGATGGGAGTTTCTTTCCAAATGCCGATATAATATCGGCATTGAATATTCCAAAAAAATACATTGAGCAAGAGATTGCTACGGAATTAAAGGAAATTGAGCGCAGATTAAACAAATTCAGAGGGGGAAAGGATTATGATTTAACAGGCAAGACGGTAATTTTAGTTGATGATGGAATTGCAACTGGTGCCACAATGTTTGCTGCAATAAAGTGGATAAGGAACCAGAAACCTAAACGACTAATCGTAGCTATACCTGTGGGTCCTAGCGATACAATTGAGAGGCTTTCTAAAGTTGCTGAAGTTGTAGTCCTTGATGCTCCTGTGTTTTTCAGTGCAGTTGGCGAGTTTTACGAGGTTTTCGAACAAGTCGAAGATTATCGAGTCATGGAGATAATGAGCAGTTACGGTTATCGTCCAAAAACGAAGTGAAGTAACCAATTATGACCTGAAGTTGGAATGTGGCTAACTCAACGCTCTTGAAGTTATTCGCATCAATAAAGATACCTTGTAATCGTGATTTAAAAAGCCAATTGAGCAAAAGAATTACAAATTTGTCTCATATCCAAATCCGAGTCCACAATACATTTTCGTATCAGATCTGTGGCTGAGACAATCCCTATCAATTTATTCTCTTCAATCACAGGTATTTTGTGAATGTTTTTCACTTTAATTAATTCGGCCAGTTTCTTTGCACTCTCATCTGGACCTATCGATATTAACGGTGAAGACATTATTTTACGGACAGGTGTAGATGATGGTTTACCAATAGAGGTAATCCTTGTTACAAAATCCCTTTCTGTTATTATACCAATTGGAATGTTTTCCGCGGTAACAACCAAGCAGCCAACTCCAGAATCTTCCATAATTTTAGCCGCGTCTTTGACAGTGAGCGAAGCGTCTATAGAAAGTATCTGCTTTTTCATCATCTCTCTTACATGAATTTCCATTATCGTTTTTATTCGTATCATACATAAAAACTCGATATTAGATTATCAAAATTGAAACCCTGCTAACTTTCAAAACAATTTTTGCCATCATGATAACAGATAAAAAAACTGACGGGAACGCCCTAATGCAAATACAACGTGTCTGGGAGAGAATGCTTGGGAATCGCCTTGTCAATCCAAGTATGCCCAAAATAATACTTAAGATCGTGAGATAATTATCAAAAATGATAGCAATATGAATTATCTTGCTCGAAGTGCATTTAGGATGACGCTAATATCAAGAGCTTCTTGCAGTAATGCACCAATAGCAGGAGGTAGATGGCCAAGTGTAGCAATTCCCATCAAAACAAAGCTAAATCCCAAACCAACATAGATGCTCTGTTTTGCTACCGATATAGTCCTTTTTCCAATTTCTATTGTATTTGCAACTTTGGATACGTTGTCTACCAAGAGTACTACGTCTGCAGCCTCCGCCGATATTGCAGTGCCGCGTGCTCCCATTGCAATTCCGACTGTAGATGCAGCTAACGCAGGAGCATCGTTTATGCCATCGCCCACCATTATAACAATATCAAAATTCTGTCTGAGTTTTTTTATCTCCACTACTTTCTGTTCGGGTATAAGTTCAGCTACAAATGATGTAATTCCAGCCTGCACCGCTATATTTTTTGCATTGACAAAGCTGTCGCCAGTTAAGAGAATTGTGTTCTTTATCCCATATTTTTTCAAATTTTTCATCATTACTTCAACATCAGGTCGTATTTTATCTCCGAAGATTATGGCACCAGAGAGTTTGTTGTTGACACCAACAAAAGCCACCATGCGCCCTTCAGGTGTTATCTGATCATTTACAGAAACAGAATGCTTGAAAATCTCTTCGTTTAGATTCTCAAATATGCTTGGGGCTCCTATGAGTACATGAACTCCTTCTACATCTCCTTCTACACCTGCCCCCGATATCTCACGAAAATTTGTTGGTATGGGAAGATTGCCAAATTTTTCCTTGCCTTTATGGACTATCATGGTGGCAATTGGATGAGATGATAACTGCTCTACACTCGCAGCCTTGAGTAATATTTCATCACTAGTAATGCCGTTAAAAGAAATGATTCTCTCTACATCAGGAGTTCCAAAAGTAATGGTTCCTGTTTTATCAAATACAACAACTTCGGCCCTTCCTACCTGTTCTATCGCAGATCCTGACTTTACTATAATTCCTAATTTGGCGGCTTTGTTTATACCACTAATGATAGCAACAGGAGTAGCAAAGATAAGTGAACATGGAGTTGCAACAACCAGTACAGAAAGTATTGTTTCAAAGTTGTTTGTAAGTACCCAACCAATTACACTTATTCCTAAAGTAATGGGGGTAAACCAAACTGCATATTTGTCCGCTAGCCTCTGAATTGGGGCTTTCTCTTCTTGTGCTTTTTTAACAAGTTTAACTATCTTGGAGTATTGGCTTTCCTCGCTTTTTTTTGTAGCTTTTATCTCAAATGACTCCCCCACATTTATTGTTCCACTAAAGACTGGTTCGCCAATTTTTTTGGTTTTTGAAAGTGGTTCTCCAGTCAAGGATGATTCATCGATTTGAGCCTCTGAACTTGTTATTTCTCCGTCTACCGGAATTAAATCTCCAGGTCTTATCACCAAAATATCGTTAATCTTAATACACGATACTGGAATTTCTTCTAAAATGTGATTCGTTTTTCGATGTGCAATACGTGGGGCTCTTGAAAGCAAAGCATCAAGAGATGATGAAGCTCGTCTGTATGCATAATCTTCTAGTGCTTTTCCACCTGATTGCATTAACACTATAATAACACCAGGAAATGCATCATTAAGTATAATCGATACCATGATGGCCATCATTGCAACAATGTCTGAGGCAAAATGTTTGTGAAGTATCTCACGAAAAGTCTGATAAACTACAGGGCCACCACCAACTAGCAATGTTATAAACCATGCAAACTGACCAGTTTGGGAATTGTACAGGACGTGGAGTGCTCCTCCTATTATCAGACCACAGAGAGTGATTACGGGAACTGGATATTGTTTTATTAACTTCAATATCTAACCCTCTGATAGAATATCCTTTTTGTTGCTTCGACACCTATAATGTAGACTACTATTACTATGCCCAAAATGACAAGAATTGAGATTGGGAGTGGAACAAATCCAAACTCCTTTCCAAGAAGTGTATATGGTATCACAATCACAACACATGTAACAACAAGTGTAGCAAATAGCAGGTATTTGCTTGGTTTGCTCTTGATTAAGGGCTTCCGGGTACGAACCGCAACTACAACAAAGCAGGCTGAAACAACATTTTCAATAAACCACCCTGTCCGGAATTGCTCCATAGTTACCCCAAGTGCAAGAAGAATTCCAAAGGTAGCAAAATCTGAAGCTGAATTTAAAATTCCAAAGATCATCATGAATTTACGAATGAATTTGTTATCAAAACGGCGCGGTTTGGTTATTGCTTCTTTGTCAACATTGTCAGTGGATATAGTCATTTCGGGAAAGTCTGTCATCAAATTAGTCAAGAGTATCTGTTTTGGTAAACCTGGTAAGAATGAGAGAAATGTTGATGCACCTGCCATGCTAAACATATTGCCAAAATTTGCACTAGTTGCCATAAACACATACTTGAGAGTGTTGGCAAACGTTCTTCTCCCTTCTTCAACGCCTGAAACAAGTACGCCTAGGTCTTTCTCAAGGAGGACGATGTCTGCAGCTTCTTTTGCAACATCTACTGAACCATCTACTGAAATTCCAACATCTGCAGTGTGAAGGGCAGGCGCATCATTGATTCCATCCCCAATATGTCCAACTACATTTCCAGCTTTCTTGAGAGCTATTATAATTCGCTCTTTCTGATCCGGCTCTACATCTGAGAAAATATCTATCTCATTGACTTGCTGATAAAGCGCATCATCACTTGTCTGCCTTAGATCTGAACCTGTTAAGAAACGCGGATTTGAAAATCCTATCTGTTGACTGAGACTTGCTGCGACCAACTTGTTATCTCCTGTAATTATTTTCAATGTTACTCCAAGATTTTTCAAGGACTTTATTGTATCACTAATTCCTTGTTTTGGCGGGTCAAAGAGAATAAGAAATCCAAGAAACACCATATTGGTCTCGTCTTCTCTTTTCAATGTTGGAGTGTCAAGATTCTTGTAAGCTACTCCCAAAGTACGAAATCCTTTTTGACCTAAATCTTCAAATTTTTGTAGAATTTTTTCCTTTACTTGACTTAATTCGACTATTCCGGTACTAGTTTCAGCTAATGTACAAACAGATAATACATTTAACAACGCACCTTTTGTTACCATCAAATGTTTTTCATTTATTGAAATTAAAATGGTCAATCTTTTACGAATGAAATCATATGGGGTTTCATCTAATTTCTTATAGCTTGAAACTTCGAATTGCTTATGAGTGCGAATTGCTTCGTCAATTGGATTTGTATATCCAGTTTCAAAAAAGGCATTAAGATATGCATAAAGAAGGACTTTTTGGTTTTCATTCCCGTCCGCATCCAAACTGGATTTGATGCGAACCGTTCCCTCAGTCAGCGTACCGGTCTTATCAGAGCATAAAATATTCATGCTGCCAAAATTTTCAATCGATGCAAGACGCTTTACAACTACTTTATGGTTTGCCATACGTCTTGCACCATGGGATAAGTTGACGCTAATTATTGCCGGTAGCAGTTGTGGGGTTAGGCCCACTGCAAGTGCTAACGCAAATAAGAATGATTCTAAAATTGGCCTTGCAAAATAGACATTGATTGTAAATATTGAAATTACAAGTATCAATGTAACTTGCATGAGAAAATATCCAAATCTTCGTACCCCGCGTTCGAATTCAGTCTCTGGCATTCTCAACCCTAATCGCTCTGAGATCTTGCCAAATTCAGTTTGTGTTCCTGTTTTAACGACAACAGCTTTTGCATTGCCACTAACAACATTGGTTCCAGTGAATAGGCTGTTAGTTCTTTTTGCAAGTGGCGTTTCTTGTGATATCGTTCCTGTGGTTTTCTCAACTGGAAATGTTTCTCCTGTTAAAACAGATTCATTAACAAATAGATCCTTTGACTCTAGAATGATACAGTCAGCAGGTACATTGGTTCCAGCGGAAAGCAAGACAAGATCACCTGGTACAATGTCCTCCGAAGGAATCTCTTTTTGTGTACCATCACGGATTACAATGGATGTTATCCTAACAATTGTAAGAAGTTTTTTTATGGCGTTTGAGGCTCGGTGTTCTTGCCAGAAACCAAGTACACTACTTACAAAAATTATCACAAATATAATTAACGCATCGGTAAGACCCTCTAAAAATAGAGATAAACCTGCTGCAAAAAGAAGAATTAGAATGATTGGACTTTTGAATTGAGAAAGAAATAGTGATATCCCCTCTGATTTTTTTTGTGGCCTTGGCAAATTCGGTCCATACTGTATCAATCTCTTGTAAGCTTCATTGCTAGATAACCCACATGAAGTGACATCTAGTGTCCGAAGTAATTCCACAAGAGGGGTTTGCCAAAAGTTCTGCAATTGTGTTGGTATAATATCATTATCTAATAAAACCGATATTTTACCATTTAAAATGTCAAAGCATCATTATCAGTGATAATAATACGATAAATTGACAATTAATGCATTGAATGATACATTAAATGTTTGAAGCCTGGTTGTATGCTAGGATTTTCTTGTAATCTTTTGAATTTCTTGTGTGACAAGCGGTAAAAATGCGCCAACATCCGTTACAATACCTAATGCTTGCCATGTTCCCCTGTCCATAAGTTTTGTAACGGTAGGCTGATTTATATCGACTACGATTACTTTGACATCGGCGGGTAACATATTTCCTGTTGCAATTGAATGGAGCATGGTTGAAACCATTATTACCAATTTGGAATCCTTGATAATTTCTTTGTATTTTCTTTGCGCTGCTGTCATGTCTGTGATAACATCAGGTAATGGCCCATCGTCGCGTAGTGATCCTGCAAGTACAAACGGAACGTTGTTTTTTACACATTCGTACATTATTCCTTTTTTAAGCATCTTTTTTTCTACCATTTTTGAGATGGAACCAGCTTTGAAAACTGAATTGATAGCGCGCATATGATTTTGATGCCCGCGAATAGCAAGTGTTCCATCCTTCACATTCATTCCAAGAGATGTGCCAAGTGTAGAGTATTCTATATCATGAACAGCAAGAGCATTTCCTGCAAGTACGGCATCAATAAATCCAAGCTTGATCAAATTTGCAATTGAATCTGACGCACCAGTGTGTACAATCGCAGGACCTCCAACCAGAACTATCTTGCCTCCTGATTTTTTTGTTTTGTAAATGTCCTCAGCCACTCTTCTTGCTATGTGTTGAGTAGGTCTTTCACTTGAGCTACCGCTTCCCATGAATTGAAATAGATTTACACCTTCCCTTGGTCTTTCAGGTGGCGTAATTCGTATTCCTTGTTCACTTACTGCTATCATGTCTCCTTTCCTGACATCACGAATTGGAGTGCAAAAAGCCCGATTTCCTTTGATTACGATACACTTGTCCATCATCATGTTTTCTACTTTTACCCATTTTCCTTTGTGGAAGATTTCGGTGTGATTGTTTGTTGTACTGTAAAAATCATCAGGCATTACCATGTCTTTTGGCGAGGGTTTCAGGTTAATCGATTGTTGGATTTTTGAAGTTGCACCTTCACGATATATTGCTTCTAGAATTTGATCCAAATGTTCTTGAGACTTGCCTTGAATGAGAAGTTTTGCATAACTCTCGTCTTTCTTGCGCTTTCCCACGATGAATTTCTGTACTTGGAATTCACCTTGGAGATCCATTACAATATCGAAAATTTTAGTAAGTATCATAGAATCTATAAGGTGTCCCTTTACCTCAACTACATGCTGAAATTTCTTTGTCATTTGTTGAGATGAGTGATTGTACTAATTTAACGTTTTATGCATTGAGGTTTTGTTTTCTATACAGGTAAAGATATCAGACCCTTGTATTCTGTCACATTGTCAGATTGTAATGCTTTTAGAATAGTATCCTTTCGTTGTGCATCAACGTTTCTGACTATTGCTTTTGATATACCATTTTTATCGCAAAGAACTATCATATATCCTATATCATCTGTTAAAACATAACCTCCTACATTATTCAATATAGCATACATGTTTTCTTCACCTACTGGTTCCCACACGTTAGTTTTGTCATCTCTTAGAGCCAGTGCAGGCATTGCTTGACCATTTGTTAATTTGTTAAGATACTCTCGGGCTTCTTTGACTCGCTTCTCACCAATTTTGAGTGCAGTAAAATATTGCATAACAAAAATCAGTGATATTGTTATTTATAGGATATCGTATCAAGAAGTTTCAGAAGATCATTTGATTTAATTTCTTTTTTTGCGGATTCTATGAATTCTTGTAGTTTCTCCTTTGAGTATCCTTCTGAATAATACTTTGTAGCCTGAATCGCCATTTCTAGACGGTCGATATCATGTAATAACAGTGATTCTTTGGTCTTGCCTTCTTGAAATTCTTTCCATATCTTTTCATACTGTTCTGCAATATTTGCTGGAAGTTTTGAAAGAATGTCTCCCATGGCGTCATTCTCAACAAGTTTTTTGCTTTCTTTTGAAATTTCATTTGGAGTAAAATCTCCTGTTATTGATTCAGCAAGATCATGGAGAAGTGCCATCTTTAGCATTTTTTCTGTATTTGTATTCTCTATATCTGAAAATATCATTGCCATAACGGCAGTGCCATAAGAATGATCAGCCACAGATTCGGGTTTATCTATTCCTACCTTTTCTTTCCATCCTTTACGCGGAATTTTTTTGAGTTCTGATATGATATAGAAGAAATCAAATAGCATGGTAACCAATGTATCAAGAGAGGATGCTGGTTTTAGGCTTTTGTGTGAATTAACTTGATTGTGGTGATGCTGCATATTATACGGACGCAGATTATCGTTATTGATAATCTAGTATGAAGTATTTATCAAGAAACATACAAAATTATGAAATGCGATTTGATACTGCCGTTCCGTTAACTTCAATATTTAAAAAAGCTATAACAATAACACCAAAGACCAGTGTTGTAGATGCAAGAGATTTACTTTTACGGTACAGAATAAAGCGAGTCGTAGTGGTAAATGATGTTAACAAACCTATTGGCATTATAACAGAAAAAGATCTTGCCAAGGCCACATCAGTTTTCAGTGGAAGAAACATCTGGGAAATGAAAGTAGGGGACTTCATGTCTGAGAATCTCATTACAGTGAAGAAGAATAATTCAATTTACGATACTGCCAAATTAATGAAGAAAAATAACATCAGCTCCGTAATAGTACTAAATGAAGATAACTCTCTCGCTGGAATCATAACAAAAACTGATCTTGCATTTACATTTTTGGTTTATGCAACCACGCCAATAAAAGTTTCAGATTACATGACGCGTAAAATAATTACTGTAGATCCACTGAATCTCTCTTTGTTGTAGAAAGTGTACTTGTTAACAACAAAATCTCTAGAGTTATCGTTGAAAAGAACAACAAGTCAGTTGGGATTATAACTTATAGAGACTTTTTACCGCATAAAACTTCACATTGGATTGAAAAATTTACAGACTCTGATGAAATTCATGAGATTAGAAATTATCCACGACCAACCGAATTCAATATAACGCGTCTTGATTATGCACTTACTTTTCGAGCAGAAGATATAATGTCATCAAATCCTATTACTATAAACAAAGGACAATCGATCTTTACAGCTGCCTTGCTTATGACTAGGCATCAAATTAGTGGATTGCCAGTTATCAATAATGGACTTTTAACAGGCATTATCACGAAGTCAGACATTGTTACTGCCATAGCAGAAGGTTAGAACAAAAGCTCATTCGAACAAGATAAAAATAACAAACACATCGAATACTTGTTGACTAAAATTTATACAAAAACTGGTGATGATGGAACCACTGGTCTCATTGGAGGACAACGCGTTAAAAAATCAAACTTTCGCATTATTGCATATGGTGCAATAGATGAACTCAATTCTGCAATTGGTATTGCGCTGTCATCTTATCTTGATGACGATATTAATGATATTCTTACACAAATACAAAATCATCTTTTTATTGTAGGCTCTGATCTTGCAAATCCGGACCTGAATGATAATTCAAGTCGCGTTCAAAGTAATATGGTTACATATTTAGAAGAAAATATAGACCGTCTTGAAAGTGAACTTGATCCTATTACGTATTTTATACTGCCAGGTGGTGATAAGGTTGCTTCAAGAGTACATCTTGCAAGAGCTATTTGTAGGAGAGCAGAGGTGAATATCATTGAACTTTCAGAGTTTGAGCAAATTAATAGAACTTGTCAGATTTACATAAACCGACTCTCGGATCTTCTTTTTGTAATATCCCGCTCGATTAACAAAAGAAAAAAGATCAAAGATATTGCTTGGAAAAAATAAGACAGACACACTTTAATTCCCCTAGACTTGGATATTCGACTGTGCCACCGTAGCTCAGCCCGGGAGAGCACTCGGCTGAAGACCGAGCTGTCGCGCGTTCAAGTCCCGCCGGTGGCACCATTCTTAATCCAAAATCATGAATTAACTGGAGTTTTTACTGATGGACAATTGTTTTTGCCGTCTGTAATCTAGGACATTAGTAATCAGAAGTAGCGCCTGTAGGATATATCCACCAGTAATGAGGATTACGGCATTGTAAATAGGATGAAAAGTAGTCATTATCTCAATATGTTTGTAAAAAGCGCTATTTCCAATTATTACAATTCCAGCTATGATGAAGTTTGGTATGTATGCCTTCCTGTAATTTTTTATCGATAATACTGTAAGGGCAATAAAACAGCCTTCTAGAACTATGGCCTGTATTATAAATTTAGGATCCCCAAGAGGTATGCCGAAGACTCCAACAATTGAAATTGCGGCAAGAATTATTACCGTATATTTCTGGAACTTGTCCATTAGTTCTTGCAATTCTTTTATGATTAATAAAAATACTTCTTGTTTTCAAATTGGAACGAAGAATCATGAAAGTGAAAATTAGGTTTATTCTGCAATCAGATGTACTCTGTATTGCCACTTGATATTTACAACCATGTGCACCCTTCCTTTTAATATGCTATTAAGACAAGTTTAAAAGGATGATACACATTGATGGTTAATCGTCGTTATGGCCAAAGTTAAGAAAGATACAAAAAAACCATCAAAAAAGGAGGCAAAAAAGAAAGATGCCACAAAATCTAAGGGAAAAGAGAAAAGTAAGCTAAAACAAGACATTGTGGAAGAAGACACTGGCATAATTGTTGTTGAAGATGACTCTGAGATGGATAAAGAGGCAGAACTTGAGGCTAGGAAGGCATATCTAGAAGAAGCTCGTTCGCAAGAAGCTAGTGAAGATTAAGTTGCGCTATTCCACCTTATTCCGTCTTTTCTAGATCAATAACACTTATCCGTCTCAATGCGATCAAACTTTCATGCGTGCACTCTGCCTTATTACAGTAAAAGCGGGCAAGGTCGACAACGTGGTAAAAATTCTCCAAGGGATAAGAAAAATTGTAAAAGAAGTAATGGTTGTCACAGGCAGGGCTGATATTGCAGTGGTCTTACAGGGTACCATGGACGAAATAAATAACATGGTAATTGACTTCAAGAAGATAAAAGAGATTGTTTCAACGGAAACATTAATCGAAGTGGAGGTTGATTTAGGTTGGTCAAAGCCGTAGTCTTGGTTAAATCGCCTAAGAAGCTTATCGCAGCAAGGCTACGTATGGTAAAGTCTATTTACGACTCTTTTGCCGTAAGTGGACAATTTGATGCCGTAGCATTAATAGATGTAAAAGAGCTATCTGAGATAAAAGATGTAACAACTGAGATTCAGAACATAAGAGGCGTAGAAAGGACAGAAACCCTTGTCCAAGTCGTATAACATAACGGTTTTAACATTGGAGTTTTTACACTCAATATGCAAATAAAGCATCTTGGAAGCGTAATTATTGCGGTATCAAATCTAGAGAAATCTACAAAATTTTATCATGAGATAATAGGCTTACCAGTAAAAAACAAACGAGAAAACTGGGTTGAATTGGGACGAGATGTTGGGACAGTAATACTTCATCCTGCTACAAAACCCATTATCACTGGAACATCGATTGAAAACGGCATTGTAATTGGACTTGTTGTTGGTGATATAGCATCCGCCACACAAGAGCTCAAATCAAAAGGTGTTATAATATACCGAGATGTAACATCACACAAGGCAGGAAAAAACTGCATAGTTCTTGATCCTGACAAGTACATGATTTCATTGTTCGAACCATCTTCTGAAGGTGCTCAACAAGCACGTGGATTTCATGGATTTGCACCTGTCTAAATTATTTTCTTAATTTTTGTTATAAGTTTTGCAATACTTTCTGCAGTCATACTTTTACTTACGGAAATATAGTATATGCCTTCTTTACTTTGAAACACTATCAAAGTAATTTTACCATGTTTCAAGATGGCGTACTCCATATTTCCAATTGATGAACTTATCTTGTTTCTCATATTGAATAATGCTGAAACCAAAAAGAATTCATTTCTAGCAGCATCAGATTTTAAGATAATGTTTGTGCCAGGCCTTATAACACCAGTTAGTGTCCTTCCATATGGATTTATCAATCCTGCATATCTTATTGATCGTGATATTGTTAGAATCTGTTGGCATTTCTTTCTGTGATGAGAGATTTCTTCATTCCACTTTTGATTTGGTGTTTTTTGCATGAAAAGGATAACGAAATATGCCTTAATAAGTTTGGGTTGTTTTCCCATTAAATTCTGGGAGTGCTGTCAAGTTTTTCTACACCTGCGATACTGATGTTGAAATTCCATGTCACAATTTTCTAGTTTTATAAGACTACTTTTTCTTTTCTTTGGATTGCTCTGTCTTAAAGACAGAATTTTCTTTTCTCAATCTATCATTTTCTTCCTGTAGGTTATCTAATGTCTGCACTTTCATATTCAATGGATGTCCTGGAATGTATCTGGTGTGAGAAAGATTAAACAGACCTGAGGCATATCGTTGAAACATTTCATGATAACCAAATAATTTTCCCATCATTGCATTCTTGTCATTTACAACTGAATCCTTTATTCTACCAGCATCAGATATGCCAAGTGGGGAGTTTGCCATAGGGGGAAGTCGTGGAAATGCAAAAGGTGAGTTTATCATATCAAGTGATTGACTGTACATGTCTAACATTCTTTTGGTATGTAAATAATCCCACATATTGGTAACACTCATTGGCCTCTATTTCATGTTTACGTACGAATCTATTCATTAGATAATCAGTTATGTCAAGTACGAGTCGTTTTTTATCAAATTGCGTTGATCGCAGATCCTTATAGAATGGCCAGATCGAGATCAAATTAGTGAGAAAAACAACATCAATGCATTGCATTAAATGTAAAAAAAATATACTTTCTACTGATTTGTATAAAATTGTAATGTATATTATCGATCAAAAATTCACAGATCATCATTATGAACATATTGAATGTCCAGGCAGATTTACCATTTAGACGTGCATAGCATAGACACCATACAATTTACCGGATTCTTTATCGTGGTAATTCCACTGACTCGCATGCCACTCGACTTTTTTGAATAGATCTTTTAATGATGGATGGAGTTTTTCGTAAACATCTTCCCCAATTAGAATTTGGTTTGGTCGTGCAATGGCAGTTATCTTTGCAGCGATACTTACTGCAGGTCCTAAAATATCTACATGTGATCGAATTTTATCTGATCCATATCGTACAATTGCATTCTCTCCAAAATCCATGCCTATCTTTACACGCAATTCTGGATAATCATATTCATTTAAAATTGGGTTGATCCCTCTCTCGATAATATCGATCATGGTTTTTGCGCAATTTACTGCACTATCAGCAACAACTAGTGGATTATCTTCTGCAATAAAATAACCAATTACTGCATCCCCTACATATTTGAGCACATATCCTCCATGATGTTTTATGACATAACGCATTTCTTGTGAGAATGAACTTATGATTATACCCAATTTCTCCGCAGGAAGGATCAATGACATATCTGTTGAACCAACAAGATCCACAAATAGCACTATCATGTGCATTCTTTGCGAAACATGGTCACGCAGGAACTTATCAGATTCATCTACCGAATAATCATATTCATAACCTTTCTTTAGAGAACTCCAAACCCTCTTTTGAGTTTCCTTTATGAGTGATTCGGTATCCAATGTACCACTTTTGCCGCCACCAAGCATCATATCTACGATATTGTTAGTTGACATTTTCTCTTCAGGATTATCCTTAGGTTTTTCACTCATATCTTATCACTCCAAAGGAAAATTGACGCCACATATTGGACATTGGCCTCTTTCCCCCTTGTATTTTATATCAAAGTATTGTATGATTTCTACGTTACAATTCCAACAAACTATCTTCTTAAAAGTGGGTTTTGCCATCCGTTTCCTACAAGGAAATTAGCTTCTTTTTGATATTTAAACCACCCATCCAAATTTATTAAAGAAAGGCGAGGAAAAACTATGCAAATCCCATCCAGTTCCACAGATCCATTCATAAAATCTTTGACTAAAAAGGGTGAAAAAATACAATCATTATTCCTTGAACGAATCAAAGATCTTACAAACAAAATACCTCTGAAGGTAATGTTAGGAGATGGAACAGTATCCGACCAAGAATCATTTGACCCTGCTTTAGTCAGACAGTTTTACGACAATATGTTAAGAAAATTATCCCATTGGGCAAGTCATGGCGTATCAGTAACAACCGATCAGGATCTGCGAAGGAGTTTTATCAAATTTGAAGTAAAAGAAGGAAATTACCTTTTATCATCTCATATGTCATTGCAATATCATGCTCTTCTCTTCTACAAACCAGATCATAAGGTAATACAAACTCAACAAGAATTAGCAGAACTAACTGATAAGATAAAAGATCTTCAAGAAAAGATTAAGCCAGAAGGCGATAAACTTGTTGAAGAGATACTAAAACAGAAAGGATATGAAAACATGGATCATCAAAAGCTTTTCGAGGTATTATTTGAAAATGATACAATCACAAAAGAACTTTCTGAATTATTACGATCCACTGAATTAAAAATAAACGATCTCATAACGAGAAGGGATTCACTATTTCAAGATCTTGATAACATGTTGATTGAAGTATATCACACGACACCTTTAATGATTGATGAAATGAAAATGATCGCAGCAGAAGAAGGATGTTTCTGTAATTTCAATCTTGAATATGTCAAGAATAATTTAAGGGAAGGAAACTTGGATCCCGTAAGAATGTCCATCAAAGTAAAAGAAGATTTATCAAAACATATGGATGATCTCATTAAAGTTTTAGAATTTTAAAAAAATTCTTATATCTTAGTATTTTTTATTTACTGATACTTTTAGTCAAGGGATCATGGAACTGATGCAA
>Ga0187776_10000764_pt1 | contig 15544 bp, 13 predicted proteins | sample 0216_BV02_MP12_2_FD_132426 | JGI IMG/M metagenome (GOLD analysis project Ga0187776, IMG submission 132426) | Tropical peat soil microbial communities from peatlands in Department of Meta, Colombia - 0216_BV02_MP12_20_MG | ecosystem: Environmental > Terrestrial > Soil > Wetlands > Peat | place...
ACGAGACGCGCAGCGGGGCCAGGAACGGGTTTCGGGCAAGCTCGGTGCCGAGGGTCGTCGGCGGCCCGTGGCCGGAGTAGACGACCGTTTCCGGCGGGAGGCGATCGGTCAGGCCGCGGAGCGTCTCGATCAGCGTGTCCCAGTCGGCGCCGGGGAGGTCGACGCGTCCGACCGAGCCCGCGAAGAGCACGTCGCCCGAGAAGAGCGCCTCGTCCGCGTGGTAGGCGAGGTGCCCCGGCGAGTGGCCGGGGACGCGCAGCGTCTCGAACGTGATTCCGGCGAGCTCGAGCGTCTCGTCGCCCGCGAGGAGGACGTCGGGCGTGTGGCCCCGCGCCGTCACGCCGGCCGGGACGAGGTCGGGGAGGTTTTCGAGCATCGCCCGCTCGTCGTCGGCCATGTGCACCGGAGCGCCGGTGCCCACGGCGAGCTCGGCGACCCCCAGCAGGTGGTCCCAGTGGCCGTGCGTGATCAGGATCGCGCTGCAGCGAGCGCCGAGCCGCGCCAGCTCGAGACGGAGCTCGGCGGAACCGCCGCTCGGGTCGATGACCACGGCCTCCTCCGCGCTTCGGCTCGAGCGCACGACGTAGCAGTTCGTCCCGATCGGGCCGAGCTCGTAGCGGTCGACGACGATGCTCACTGGGCGCTCACCGGAGCGCTGAGTCTAACGGCGCGCGGACAGATGTCCTGGCGGCCGGAGGGTCTCGCCGCGGCCGGTCCGATCCCGCTGCTCGCTCGTGTGTGCACCTCCTCGGGCCCCGCATCCCGGCGGGTCCCCTTGTCAAGGCGCGCCCGGCCTCCTCCCCACTGCGAGCCTAACGCCGAACGGCGCACGGGTGGGTGACGGGATCGTTCCGAGAGTGTGTCATTTCGCGGGCCCCGCCAGGGCTTGGCTCGGTTCGCGCAGGGGTGGGATCCGTCCGCGCGCCGGTGGGACCTATACGAGATCGAGACATCGCGTGGGAGCCGGTCGTCGGTGGTGCTCGAGTCGGACGCCGCCGCGCGAGCAGTCCTCATGGGGCTCGATCCGGGCCAGGAGCTCGGCGAGCACCAGGTCGAGGAGCACGCGTTCGTGCTCGTCGTGGACGGGGGCGTCCGGGTGGAATCCGGCGGAGCGACGTTCGAGGCGCGGCCCGGAAGCCTGTTCACCTTCGAGCCTGGTGAGCGCCATTCGGTCTCGAGCGACGAAGGGGCGCGCCTTCTGCTCTTCCTCGCCCGTGGCCCGGGCCGGGCCACTACCGCGGCGAGGAGCAAACCGCCGGGGCCTCCGCCTAGCGGCGGCGACCCGTGCGCTCGGGCGGCTTCTGGCCCGTTCGCCGCAGGTAGTTGCGGTACATCGTGCGGTCCATCAGATACATGAACGGGATCAGGAACGCCGTGTAGACCACGCCGAGCAGCAGGCTCGTCGCGAGATGCTGCTTGTGGTTCAACAGGATGAAGGCCACGAAGAGCACGGGCGCGAAGATGAGCGACCGCCGCAGGACGCGCCGCCACGATGGCGGGTCGACCTTGCGGATCGAGCGGGCCGGCTGGCGCTTGGTGGCCTTCTTGACATCTCCCTTGCCATTCCGCCGCGAGTCGACCCCGCGAGGCCGCTTGGGGTCGTCGACCTCGACCTCATGCCCCTCGTCGTCGACGTAGACATATTCGTACTCGTGCCGGCGCTCCTTTTGCCGGCGGCGGCGCTGTTTCCGTGAAGGCATGCCGTCTAGCGTATCGCCGGTCAGTGGCGCCGGAGCGGCTCGCCATTGCGGATCACGACCGCGACCAGATCGCCGCCGAGGTGGTACGCGAGGTGGCGCCAGTCGGGTGCTTCGATGAGGACGAGATCGGCCCGATATCCAGGCGCCAGCCGGCCCACTTGCCCGGCGAGGCCCAGGACCTGCGCCGCGTTCACGGTGCAGGCCCCGAGAGCCTCCTCTGGAGACATCCTCAGTTGCGTGCAGGCTAGCGAGCAGACGAGCGGCAGGCTCTCGCAGAACGCGCTGCCCGGATTGAAGTCGGTGGCGAGGGCGACCGCTGCGCCGGCGTCCAGGAGGCTCCTGGCCGGAGGCATGGGGCGGTCGAGAAAGAGCGCGCTCGCCGGCAGGAGGACCGAAACGACGTCGGAGGCGGCAAGCGCCGTGACTCCTTCTGGGCCCGTCGCCTCGAGATGGTCGACGGACCGCGCACCGAGCTCGACGGCGAGCGGGACAGCGCCGAGCTCGCTGAACTGGTCGCCGTGGAGCCGTAACGCGAGACCGGCGTCCCGGCAGGCTTCGAGATAGCGGCGCGCCTGCGGCACGTCGAACGCTCCGCGCTCGACGAACACGTCCGCCGCTTCCGCCAGATTCGCCGCCTCCGGCAGAACTTCGGCGAGGGCAAAGTCGAGATACGCGTCGGCATCCTCGAACTCCGGCGGGACGGCATGTGCTCCGAGCCAGGTGGGAACCCCTTCCGCCGCCGCGATCGCGCGCAGTGATGCCAGCTCGGTTTCGCGGTCGAGCCCGTAGCCGGACTTGGCCTCGAAGGTCGTCGTCCCGGCACGCAACATCCAGCCGCGGTGCATCTCGACCTGGTCGCGCAGCCCTGAAGGCCCCGCAGCGCGAGTTGCCTCGACGGTCGAGAGGATGCCGCCGCCGGCCGCATGCAGCTCCTCGTAGCTCGCACCGGAGGCGCGCGCCGCGAACTCCGCGACGCGATCGCCGGCGAAGCATGCATGCGTGTGGCAATCGACGAGCCCCGGGATCGCGCTGAGCCCTCGTCCGTCGAGCTCGACAACGTCCCCCGAGAGCGATCCGAGGTCCGGCATACGGCCCGTCGCGACGATCGTGCCGACCTCTGCGAGCACGTAGGCGTTCTCGACGACCTCCACGTGGGAAAGAGCGCTCCCGCGCAGCGGCGCTTCGGCGCCTCGATGCGTGACGAGCTGCGCGAGATCGCGGACGAGCAGGCGCCGGCCGGAAGACCCGCCTGGCTCTGCGGCCGTCACCCTGCGCGCGGCGGCATCGGCGGCTCGAGACCGTGTCGAGCCGCCGCCCGAAGGGCTTCCGGGTAACCAGCGTCGACGTGCCGAAGGACGCCGGTGCCGGGGTCGGTCGTGAGCACGCGCTCGAGACGCTCTGCGCCCTCCGAGGTGCCGTCCGCGACGACCACCATCCCGGCGTGGATCGAGTTGCCGATGCCGACGCCGCCACCGTGATGGACGCTCACCCAGGTGGCGCCGGCTGCCACGTTGAGGAGCGCATTCAGGATCGGCCAGTCGGCGATCGCATCGGAACCGTCGCGCATCGCCTCCGTCTCGCGGAACGGAGATGCCACCGAGCCTGCGTCGAGGTGATCGCGCCCGATCACGACCGGTGCCTTGACGCGACCGCTGCGAACGAGCTCGTTGATCGCCAGGCCGGCGGCGGCGCGGGCGCCGTAGCCAAGCCAGCAGATCCGCGCAGGGAGCCCCTGGAATGCGACCCGGCCGGGGGCCAGGGACAGCCACCGCTGGAGAGCCTTGTCCTCCGGGAACAGCGTTCGAAGCGCCGTGTCGATCACTGCGATGTCGTCGGCCTCACCCGACAACGCAGCCCACCGGAACGGTCCGACGCCCTCACAGAAAAGCGGCCGAATATAGGCCGGGACGAAGCCCGGGTATGTAAACGCGTCTTCTACGCCACCTTCTGCGGCCTCACCTCGCAGGTTGTTGCCATAATCGAAAACATAGCTGCCGGCCCGGACGTAGTCGAGCAGGCCCCTGACATGAACGGCAATCGACTCCCGAGCCCGCCGCACGTACTCGTCCGGGTCGGCCCTGCGGAGCGCCGCGGCCTCTTCGACGTCGAGCCCGCTCGGCACGTAGCCGTTCAGCGGGTCGTGCGCGGCGGTCTGGTCGGTGACGAGGTCGAAGTGCTCACCACGGCGCGCAAGCTCCGGCACGACGTCGGCCGCGTTTGCGAGCAGCGCCACCGAGAGCGCTTCACCGTCGCGAGCGGCGGCGCGGATCCGGCCGAGAGCCTCGTCGAGATCCTCGGTCGCCTCGTCCAGATAGCGAGTCTCGAGGCGGCGCCGGATGCGCGTCGGATCGACCTCGATACAGAGAATGGCCGCGCCCGCCAGGGTCCCCGCGAGCGGCTGGGCCCCGCCCATGCCGCCGAGCCCAGCCGTGAGGATCGTCCGGCCGGAGAGGTCGGGCGAGCCGAAATGCTTCTCGCCGGCCGCCGCGAAGGTCTGGTACGTCCCCTGAAGGATCCCCTGCGTGCCGATGTAGATCCAGCTGCCGGCGGTCATCTGCCCGAACATCGTCAGGCCCAGCGCCTCGAGCCGGCGAAACTCGTCCCAGGTCGCCCACCGGGGAACGAGCAGCGAGTTCGCGATCAGGACCCGTGGCGCGCCGGCGTGGGTGCGGAAGACGCCTACCGGCTTCCCGCTCTGGACGAGCAGCGTCTCGTCCTCGCCAAGCGTGAGAAGCGAGCGGACGATCGCCCGCAGTGCCTCGTGGTTGCGCGCGGCTTTGCCCGATCCCCCGTAGACGACCAGCTCCTCCGGCCGCTCGGCGACCTCCGGGTCGAGGTTGTTGAGGAGCATCCTCAGCGGCGCCTCGGTAGACCAGGAGCGGGCGCTGAGCTCCGTGCCGCGCGGTGCGCGGATCGCCGAGAGGTCGCCGCACAGGCTCTCCACGGTCGCCTCGAGCGAGCGCGTCGTGCTCACGATTTCTGCCTCTCGCGCGCGCGGAGCGAATGCCAGGTCCAACCGCCCGCGGCGATGAACGCGCTGGTTGCTACGAGAAGTGCCCACCAGATACGTCCTCCGGTCAGGACGACGATCACGACCAGAACGACGGCGAACCCGCCATACACCAGGACCGTGTCGCGATAGGGACGGGACGTCCGCTTGCGAGAGGGGTTGCCGCCGTTGGTGCTCGTCACCGCAGCTCGCCGACTTCCGCCTCGACCGCATCGACGATCGCCCCGTCCCGGATCGCCGCCGCAACGGCTTCGATGTCCCCCGAGAGCTGTCGGTCGTCGCGGAGCCTCGGCGACAGCGCCCGGATCTGCTCGCGGGCTGCGCGCACGCCTCGCCCGGGCTGCAACGGCGCCAGGAACTCAACCCCCTGAACTCCCGCGAGGAGCTCGATAGCGAGCACGCGCTCGGCGTTGGCCAGCACCTGCCAGGCCTTCAGCCCGGCGGCATTGCCCATCGACACGTGATCCTCCTGGCCGGCGCTCGTCGGGATCGAGTCGACGGACGCCGGGTGCGCGAGCACCTTGTTCTCGCTCACGAGCGACGCGGCCACGTACTGCGGGATCATGAACCCAGAGTTCAGTCCGCCGTCGCCGGTCAGGAACGCGGGCAGCCCGCCCGAGAGGCTTGGATTCACAAGGCGCTCGACTCGCCGCTCCGAGATGTCTGCGAGCTCCGAGACGGCCATGGCGAGAGCGTCGAGCGCAAAGGCGAGCGGCTGCCCGTGGAAGTTGCCGTTCGAGACGAGCAGCCCGTCCTCGACGAGCACGAGCGGGTTGTCGGTCGCAGAGTTCAGTTCGGTCCCGACGGTGTACGCGGCGTAGTCGAGCAGGTCGCGCGAAGCCCCGTGCACCTGTGGCGCGCAGCGAAGCGAGTAGGCGTCCTGAACCTTGTCGCACCAGCGGTGAGCCTCGTTGATCGCCGAGTCGTCCAGGAGCCGGAGGACATTCGCCGCCGACACGCCCTGGCCCTGGAGAGGGCGCGCGTCGTGGATCTGCGGAATGAAGCTCGTGCGGGACCCCTGCAGCGCCTCGAGCGAAACCGCGCAGGCGATGTCAGCCGTCATCGCCAGCCGTTGGGCGCGGACCAGGCCGAGCGCGCCGAAGGCCGCCATGAACTGCGTGCCGTTGACGAGCGAGAGGCCCTCCTTCGCCTGCAGCCGGATCGGCTCGAGCTCGGCCGCTGCGAGGGCGCCGGCGCCCGGAAGCCGCTCGCCTTCGAACCAGGCCTCACCCTCGCCGATGAGCGGCAGCGCGAGATGGGCGAGCGGCGCGAGATCGCCGCTCGCGCCGACCGAGCCGCGGCTTGGAACGTGCGGAAGCAGGCCGCGGTTCAGGAACTCGACGAGCTGCTCGACGATGACCGCCCGCGCCCCGGAGTAGCCCTTGGCCAGCGCGTTTGCGCGGAGCAACAGCGCCGCCCTGACGATCTCGGGCGGGTAGGGCTCGCCGACGCCGCAGGCGTGACTCCGGAGCAGTCGAAGCTGCAGCTCCTCCGTGAGCTCCTCCGGGATCGCTCGGGAGACGAAGCGCCCGAAACCGGTGTTGACGCCGTAGGTGTGCTCCCGGGAGCCGTGCACCGCTTGCTCGACGAGGGCGCGCGCAGCGGCCATTCGCTCCCGGGCCGAGTCGGCGATCCCGACCGGCGCATGATCGACGGCGACGGCCCAGACGTCCGCGAGGCCGAGATCTTCGCCGGTCAGGGCCCTGCTCTCGATCACGCGCCCGAGTCTATCCCTGCGCCGGTCGCCGACCCACAGGGGCCACTTGGTCCTGTAGTTCGGTTCGCCCGGCCTCCTCCCCGAGGCGATCGTAACCAGGAAACACGCACGTGTCTGTCACGGGACCGTGACGAAGGCGTGACGCGTTCTCCACCGGCTGGGGGGCCGTCCGCGCACGCCCGGCGATGTCAATCGTCGAGGAGCCGCAGCTCCAGGATCCGGGACGCGTCGAACCCGTCGATCCGCAACGTCGCCCCGGCCGCCGCGACGGCGGCGTCAGCGGGCATCAGGCCGACCAGCTCGCTACCGGCCACCTCGGCGCCGCGCGCGGCCGCCTCCTGCTCGACTCGCGCCACGATCTCGTGCAGCGCCGCCGCCTCGTAGTCCTCGACGTTCATGCTCACCTGCACGAGCCCGGCGCTCGGCAGCTCGAGCCCGAGCGCGCGCACGCCGGGGAAGCCTCCGTCGCGCTCCCGCACGACTGCCGCAACCTCGCGGGCTGCCTCGAGGGAGCCCCGCAGGTTCACGTTGAACGCAATCAGCGGCCGCCGCGCGCCCACCAGAACCGCCCCGGCCCGCTCGTCGAGCCGCGCCGGCCCGTAGTCGGACGCGAGCTCCGCGTCGGCCACCCTGCGTGCCAGCTCGTCCGTCCCGCCGGCCCGGAAGAACGCCGGCCCTCGGCCGCCCCCGAGCTCGCCGTAGAGGAAGACGGGTAGGCCGAGCTCGCCGCCCACCCGCTCGGCCAGCTCGAGCGCCACCTCACGCGCTCGCGCCAGGTCGTCCGGCACGAGCGGCACGACGGGCACGACGTCGGCGGCGCCGATCCGCGGATGCGCGCCGTCGTGTCGCCGCAGGTCGATCCGCTCCCGGGCGACGGCGATCCCCGCGAGCAGCGACTCGACCAGCTCCTCGCCGGAGCCGACCAGCGTGTAGACCGAGCGGTTGTGGTCGGCGTCGGCGTGCACGTCCAGCAACCGCGCCTTGCCGCCCAGAGCGTCCGCAAGGGCCTCGATCGTCGCGCGATCGCGGCCTTCGGAGAAGTTCGGCACCGACTCGAGCGGCCGTGTCACGTGCGTAGTCTAGGACCGTGAAGGCCTACTACGAGCGGCGGGCCCCCGAGTACGACGACTGGTACCTGGGGCGAGGCCGCTTCGCCGACCGCGACCGCCCCGGCTGGGGCGAGGAAGTGGACGAGCTCCGCCGCGTACTCGAGGCCCTGCCGCCGGCCCGCACCCTCGACGTCGCCTGCGGAACCGGCTTCCTCACGCGGCACCTGCCGGGCGAGATCGTCGGGCTCGACCAGAGCCAGAGCATGCTCGAGGAGGCCTGCCGGCAGGCGCCGAAGGCGACCTTCGTGACCGGCGACGCACTCGAGCTCCCCTTCCCCGACGGCTCGTTCGAGCGGGTGTTCACCGCCCACTTCTACGGCCATCTCGACGAGGACGACCGGCTGAGGTTCCTCGGCGAGGCCCGCCGGGTCGCCGTCGAGCTGGTCGTGGTCGACTCCGCGCTCCGCCCGGACGTGGAGCCCGAGGAGATGCAGGAGCGGATCCTCGACGACGGCTCCCGCTGGGAGGTCTACAAGCGCTACTTCACACCCGCCGGGTTGGCCGCCGAGCTCGGCGGCGGCAGCACGTTGCTCGACGGCCGCTGGTTCGTCGCCGTCCGCTCTTGACGCGCCGGCGCGCGAGCTACCGCTCGATCGCCTCGCTCCAGCGCGACAACCGGGTTTGCCGCGCCTGCGCCGAAGAGGGATATCCGCTCGAGTCGCTTCCGGTTGTCCAGCCGTACGAGGCCCAGCGCGCGTACCTGTTCGGCCAGGCACCAGGGGTCGTCGAAGGCGAGGAACGGCGGCCCTGGCGCGGCCGGGCGGGCCGCACCATTCGCCGCTGGCTCGAGCTCGACGAGGACGAGTTCTACGAGACCTTCTACTGCGCCTCGGTCACCCGCTGCTATCCCGGCAAGGCGCCGAGCGGCCGCGGCGACCGCACGCCGGCCTCGCGCGAGCAGCACCTGTGCTCCTTCTGGCGCGACTGGGAGCTACGGCTGATCCAGCCGAAGCTGATCGTCCCGGTGGGGGGACTGGCGGCACGCACCCTGCTCGGCCTCACGAGCGTGAGCGAATGCGTCGGCCGGCGCTTCGACCTGGACGCTGCCGTCGCGATCCCGCTCCCCCACCCCTCCGGGGCGAGCGCGTGGCTGAACGACCCCGCCAACCGTCACCGGGTCGCGAAGGCCGCGCGGCTGATCCGGTCGGAGCTGGCCGAGCTCAACGCCAACCCCGACGGCGGCTAGGGTTCGAGGGTGACGGAGCGACCGCCGTACCGGCAGACATTCGTGCGCCTGCTCAGGTTCCTGCGCCCGTACAAATGGACGCTCTGGATCTCCGTCGTCCTGGCCTGCATCTACCAGGCGGCGCAGTTTGCGACCGCGTTCCTGACCGGGCGAGCGGTCACGAGCGCCGTCTACGGCCACCACCGTCACACGTTCGAGCTGATCGTCGGCGCGGTGATCCTCGTCGGGGCCATCCGGGCCCTCGCGATGATGGGCCGCCGCCTGATCGCGGGCAAGCAGGCACTCGGCGTGGAGCTCGACGTGCGCAGCGCGCTCTACTCGCACCTGCTGCGGCTCTCGTTCCGCTTCTACGACCAGCATCAGACAGGCCAGCTGATGTCTCGCGCGACCGTCGACCTGCAGACGGTCCGGTTCTTCCTCGGCTACGGGCTCGTCTTCTTCTTCCAGTACGTGATCACGATCGCCGGCGCAGCCGTCGTCATGTTCGTGCTCGACTGGCAGCTCGCGCTCGTCAGCCTCTGGATCGCGCCCCTGCTGATCGCGATCGCCTACCGCTACTCGCACGTCGCCCACCCGCTGCTGCGCGAGGTGCAGCAGAAGATGGCCGACGTCGCGACGGTCGCCGAGGAGAACATCGTCGGCGTGCACGTCGTCAAATCCTTCGCGCAAGAGCACGCCGAGCAGCGGAAGTTCGAGCATCGCTCGGAGGAGGTCTTCCGCCAGAGCGTCGCCGCCAACCGGCAGCGCGCGATCTACGTGCCCGCGCTGTCGTTCCTGCCACTGCTCGCCCAGGCGACCGTGCTGATCGTCGGGGGTCGGATGGCGATCCGCGATCCGCACTTCCTCGGCGAGTTCATCACGTTCAACGTCCTCGTCCTGATGCTCGTCGTCCCGCTCCGCTCACTCGGCATGTGGATCGGGCAGGCCCAGCGCGCGACCGCCTCGGGCGAGCGCATCTTCGAGATCATGGACGAGCCCGAGGAGGTCGCCGACCGCGCGGGCGCCGGGACGCTTCCGCCCGGCCCGGGACACATCGCCTACCGCGCCGTGCAGTTCGCGTACGCGCAGGGCAGGACCGTGCTCGACGGGATCGACCTGGAGATCCAGCCCGGCACGACGGTCGCGCTGATCGGGCACACGGGGTCGGGCAAGACGACGCTCGCCTCGCTCGTGCCCCGCTTCTACGACGTGACCGAGGGCGCTGTGGAGATCGACGGCGTCGACGTGCGCGACGTCGCAGTTCGCTCCCTCCGGGCCGAGATCGGCCTCGTGCCGCAGGATCCGTTCCTCTTCTCGGCGTCCGTGCGCGAGAACATCGGCTTCGGACGGCTCGACGCGACCGACGAGCAGATCGAGCGCGCGTCGCGCCTCGCGCAGGCACACGAGTTCATCGCGGAGCTGCCCGACGGCTACGACACCGTCATCGGCGAGCGCGGCATCACGCTCTCGGGCGGCCAGCGTCAGCGCGTCGCGATCGCCCGCGCGCTCGTCGTCGACCCACGCATCCTGATCTTCGACGACGCCACGGCCTCGGTCGACGCCACGACCGAGGCGAAGATCAAGCTCGGCCTCCGCGAGGCGATGAAGGGCCGGACGACGATCATCATCGCCCACCGCCTCTCGACGATCTCGCTCGCCGACGAGATCATCGTCCTGGACGGCGGAAGGATCGCGGCGCGCGGGACGCACGAGGACCTGCTCGCAACGAGCCCGGTCTACGTCGAGGTCTACGAGCACGGCCTGCTCGAGCGCGAGTTCGCCGACCGCGTGGAGGCGACGGCGTGAGGGTCTGGCAGGCGGGCAGCCATCTCACCCAGCAGCGGGGCGCGCAGGTCGACGACTGGTCGTGGCAGGCGACCGTGCGGCGCGTCACGACGCTCGCGCGGTTCACGGCGCCGTACAAGAAGCGGACTGCGCTGGCGATCGGGACGCTCCTGCTCGCCACTGCGGTCAGCCTCGTGCCGCCCTACCTCTGGAAGCTCGCCATCGACAACGGCGTCCTGGCCAAGGACGAGAAGGAGCTGTGGGGAGTCGGCGCGCTCTTCGTCCTGGCCGGGCTCCTGACGATCCTCGCCACCTCCGCGCAGACGTACTTCACCGGCTGGACGGGTGAGCGCATCCTCGCCGACCTCCGCAACACGCTCTTCCGGCACCTGCAGCGGCTCTCGCTCGGGTTCTACGAGCGGAACCGTGCGGGGGTGATCATCAGCCGGCTGACGAACGACGTCGAGGCGCTCGACCAGCTCGTCACCGACGGCTTTACCAGCCTGATCCAGAACACGCTGACGCTCTTCGGCTCGATCGTGATCGTCTTCTTCCTCGACTGGCGCCTTGCCCTGGCCACGCTGGTCGTGCTCCCGCCGGTGGCCATCGCCACCGCACTCTTCCGCAAGTACTCGTCGCGCGCGTACCGCGACGTTCGGGAACGGCTCGGCCTCCTCACGGCGACCCTCGCCGAGGACATCGCAGGGATGCGGATCGTCCAGGCGTTCACACGAGAGCGCGAGGCCGAGCGGAACTTCCTCCAGGTGAGCGAGCACTACCGGGATGCCAACCAGCGCACGGTCGTCCTCAACGGCCTCTACTTCCCCTCCGTCGACTTCCTCTCCGCGATCGCGACCGCGGTCGTGCTCGGCTACGGCGGCTACCTCGTCTTCGGCGGCTCGATGCAGGCAGGGACGCTGTTCGCGTTCGTCGGCTACCTCGCGAACTTCTTCGACCCGGTACAGCAGCTCTCGCAGCTCTACAACACGTTCCTGTCCGCGACCGCGGCGCTCGACAAGATCATGGACGTCCTCGACGAGGAGCCGGAGATCGTCGACCGGCCGGACGCCACCGAGCTGCCGCGCATCGACGGAAACGTCCGCTTCGAGGGCGTGCGCTTCGGCTACGGCGACGGGCCCGAGGTGCTGCACGGCATCGACCTCGACGTTCCCGCCGGGACGACCGTCGCGCTCGTCGGCCACACCGGAGCCGGGAAGTCGACGATCGCCAAGCTGCTCGCCCGCTTCTACGACCCGCGCGACGGCCGGATCACGATCGACGGCCACGACCTCCGCGAGGTGACGCAGGAGTCGCTCCGCGAGCAGCTCGGCATCGTCCCGCAGGAGGGCTTCCTGTTCGCGGGCACCGTCCAGGAGAACATCGCGTTCGGAGAGCCGGATGCGCGCCCCGAGGACGTGCTCTCGGCGGCGGGCGCAGTCGGCGCGCACGACTTCATCCTCCGGCTCGAGGACGGCTACGAGACCCAGCTGCAGGAGCGCGGGTCGCGGCTCTCGCTCGGCCAGCGGCAGCTCGTCGCCCTGGCGCGCGCGCTGCTCGCCGATCCGCGCATCCTGATCCTCGACGAGCCGACCTCGTCCGTCGACATCGGCACCGAGCGCCGGATCGAGTCGGCACTGAGGACGCTACTCGAGGGCCGAACCGCCTTCGTGATCGCCCACCGGCTCTCGACGATCCGCGATGCCGACCTGATCGTCGTGCTCGAGCACGGCCAGGTCGTCGAGCAGGGCACGCACGACGAGCTGATGCGGGCGCGCGGCCTCTACACCTCGCTCTACGGCGACTGGGCCGCCGACGTCGCATAAGTACTTCGTGACAGAAGCGGCAATTCCCTGAGACGAGGGATCGCCGCGCCTCCGGGCTGTCCCGATCGTGGGGGCGGTGTCCCGCGCTCGTCTCGCCCAGCTTGCGGGGGCCCTCGCCGCGGCCCTCGCCTGCGCCGTCCTGGCGCCCTCCGCCCTCGCCTGCCCGGGCGGCTACTCCTACGCGGGGCTCTACGCGCTCAGGTCGGCCGCCGGGATCGGCGCCTCGCTGAGCATGCTCGACGCCCCGAACGTCGCAGGCGGCCACGTCGCCGCGTGGGTCGGCGTCGGCGGCCCGGGGCTTGGCCCTCACGGAACGGACGAGTGGCTCCAGGTCGGGCTCGCGTCCTTCGACTCGCCCGCCGGCCGCCTCTACTACGAGCTCGCGTTGCCCGGCCAGGAGCCGAAGTACGTCGAGCTCGCATCCGGGATCGAGCCCGGCCGGATCATGCGTGTCGCCGTCATGGAGCTGCCCCTGTCGCACGACGAGTGGATCGTGATCACGCCGACCGGAATCGCGGGCCCGTTCCACCTGCCGCACAGCCACGCGGCGTGGGCGCCGATCGCCACCGCCGAGAGCTGGGCGCGAGGCGGCTCCTACTGCAACGTGTACGCGTACCGGTTCGGGGACGTCGAGCTCGCGCACGCCGGCGGCTCGTGGACCCGGCTGCGGCACTCGGAGAAGCTGCAAGATCCCGGGTGGCGCGTGCACCGGCTTTCGCGCTCGACGTTCAGCGCGACCGCCGCCTGAGGCGATCGCTTGCGCTGAGGACGAAGGCGCTACGGGGTTTGCCGGGGACGCTTGCCTGACACGGGCTACACTCCGAGGGCCGCAACGGCACGTTGCGGGGTCGTCTAACGGTAGGACGCTCGGCTCTGGACCGAGTAGTCTAGGTTCGAATCCTAGCCCCGCAGTCGAACGCTTTCGCGCCCCGGTTCCGGCGCTTTCTCGACCCGGTGGCCACCAACCTCCTCCCCACCGCGAGCCTACTGAGGAAACCCGCACGCGTGTGAAACGCGAGTGTGGAGAAACCGTGACGACCCGTCCACGGAGGCGTGGCCGGCAGCGTTTCGGCGGGGCGAAAGCTCGCTATTCGCCGCTACACTTGCCCCTGCCGGGCGCATTCGTCTAGTGGCCTAGGACACCGCCCTCTCACGGCGGCGGCACGGGTTCGAATCCCGTATGCGCCTCTCGTTCACGCCCTCGCGCAGGCAAGCGGACGACGGGGATCGAACCCGCGACCCTCAGCTTGGGAAGCTGATGCTCTACCAACTGAGCTACGTCCGCGTCGCGCTCGATTCTAGCCGAGTCCGAAACTGCGACTTTCGCTCCCGCCGCGGCGCAGGCACCCTCGGAGGATGCGGCGCCCGGCGATCGTCCTCTTCCTCTTCCTCGCCTGCTGCACGGCCGCCTGCAGCCTCCGGCGGCAGGTCACGCTCCCCTCGCCCTACTGCCGCCGCGGCAACCCGCTCGCCGGCGTCTACCACCCGCAGCGCCTGAACGTGAAGAGCGGCTGCCGCGTCGCGGTCGGCATCGTCGACAAGGTGAAGTTCGAGGCCTTCGACGGCGACGTCCACGTCGACCTGCGGCCCGACCCGCCCTACGAGCACCTGCTCGCACACGACGGCCAGAGCCTCGTCGTCGAGATCATCCCGCAGGACCGCTCCCGCGTCGCCGTCCCCGCCGAGGGCGCGCGAATCGAGGTCGCCGGCCCCTGGGTCGAGGACTCCAAGCACGGCTGGAACGAGATCCACCCCGCCTGGTGGGTGAGTGCCGGCACGATCGAGCCCGCGAGCGCCGAGGAGCTCCGCCGCGTCCAGCTCTTGCTCCAAGGCGTCGAAGGGGCGGCCGAAGAAGACGACGGCTGAGCCATAATCAACCCAGCGACCAAAAGGGGAAGCCATGGGAGCAGAACTCCACGAGACCGCGAGAGCGCTCGTCGCCGAGGGCAAGGGCATCCTCGCCGCCGACGAGAGCACCGGCACGATCAAGAAGCGCTTCGATGCGATCGACCTCGAGTCGACCGAGGACACCCGCCGCGCCTACCGCGAGCTGTTGTTCACGACTCCGGGCGTCGAGGAGTACATCAGCGGCGTGATCCTCTACGACGAGACGATCCGGCAGAGCGCCTCGGACGGCACACCGTTCCCGAAGCTGCTGGCCGGCCGCGGGATCATCCCCGGGATCAAGGTCGACGTGGGCGCCAAGCCGCTCGCGCTCGCCGAGGGCGAGACGATCACCGAAGGGCTCGACGGGCTCCGCGAGCGGTTCGCGGAGTACTACGAGCTCGGCGCGCGCTTCAGCAAGTGGCGCGCCACCTACTCGATCGACGCCGAGCGGCCCAGCGAGTACTGCGTCTGGACGAACGCCCACGCGCTCGCCCGCTACGCCACGCTCTCGCAGGAGGCAGGGATCGTCCCGATCGTCGAGCCCGAGGTGCTGATGGACGGCGACCACTCCATCGAGCAGGCCGCGAAGGCGACCGGCCGCGCCCAGCAGGCGCTGTTCACCGAGCTGCACGACCAGCGGATCGACCTCTACGGGACGCTGCTGAAGCCGAACATGGTCCTGAGCGGGTACGAGGCGAGCGGCCGTGCCGGCATCGACGAGGTCGCCGAGGCGACCCTCGACGTCCTCAGCCGCCACGTGCCGGCGGCGGTGCCGGGGATCGTCTTCCTCTCCGGCGGCCAGACCGACGAGGACGCGACCGCCCACCTGAACGCGATGAACGCCCGCGGGCCGCACCCGTGGGAGCTGTCGTTCTCGTACGGCCGCGCGCTGCAGGCGCCGGCGATCAAGGCCTGGGGCGGCGACCCCGCCAACGTCGAGGAGGCGCAGAAGGCCTTCTACCGCCGGGCCAAGTTCAACAGCGCCGCGCGCACCGGCTCGTACGCGCCGGAGATGGAGACCGCCGCGGTCTAGCGGAGAAGCTTGCCGCTGGGGCGCACGAGCAGCCAGCGGCCGCCGAACTCGACGGCGTTCTGGCAGCGGATGACTCCGGGGCCCGTGTCGCCGACGTAGTAGTAGAGCGGCCGGCCCGCGTAGGTGACCTGCCGGCGTCCGTTCCTTCGCTTCACCGTCCCGAGCAGCGACGCCTTCAGGCCCTTGCCGACTCGCAGCGTCCCCTTCCGGGCGAAGTACGGCGGCCAGCGCGTGGAGCACTCGCCGTAGCAGGCGCTGCGCTTGTGGTCACGCGTGAACGCGTAGAGGACGTAGCCGCGCCCGTCGAAGACCGCC
>Ga0187776_10000765_pt1 | contig 15528 bp, 11 predicted proteins | sample 0216_BV02_MP12_2_FD_132426 | JGI IMG/M metagenome (GOLD analysis project Ga0187776, IMG submission 132426) | Tropical peat soil microbial communities from peatlands in Department of Meta, Colombia - 0216_BV02_MP12_20_MG | ecosystem: Environmental > Terrestrial > Soil > Wetlands > Peat | place...
CGTGAAGTGAACTTCTTTCATGTTCAGCGGGTCGCCTCCGGGACTTTGCTCCTCGGCGGTAAACGACAGCTTGTGGTCTTCGTGATGCCGCGCATAAAACCCGGTGACGCTGATAGCCATCGGGCTGTCCACGTACACCGGCAGGCGCGGGATGCGCTGCTGCGCTTCGAGTTCGTGCAGGTGGTAGAGGATGGTCTGGGTGCGGTCTACGGCAAACGCCGGAATCACCACCGCACCGCCACGCTTCGCCGTGCGGCCGATGATGTCCGCCAGCTCATCTTCCACCGATCCAGCGGGATGATCGCGATCGCCATAGGTGGATTCACAAAGCAAATAATCCGCGCGCGCCGGCGGCTCCGGGTCCTTCAGAATCGGCTGGTCGTAGCGGCCCAGGTCTCCGGAGAAGACTATGAGCGTCTGCTTTCCATTTTCCGTGATCGTGAGCTCGAGCCACGTCGAGCCGAGAATGTGCCCGGCATCGCGCGGGCGCACGGAGAACTGCGGGCTGATCGTGAACGGGGCTGCGCGAGGGATTTGCTGAAATTGTTTGAGCGCCGCCTGGGAGTCCTCCACGGTGTACAGAGGGAGCGGCGGTTTGTGCTTGCTGTAGCCTTTTTTCGCGATGTACTGCGCGTCTTCTTCCTGGAGGTGCGCGGAATCGGGAAGCAGCAGTTGGCACAGCTCGGTCGTGGCCGCATTCGCGTAAATCGGACCGCGGAAACCGTTGCGCACGATTCGCGGGATGTACCCGGTGTGGTCAATATGCGCGTGCGTCAGCAGAATCCAGTCGATAGTGCCCGGATCGGCGGCGAATTTTTCCCAGTTGCGCTGCTCGAGTTCATTCGAGCCTTCAAACAGCCCGCAATCCACCAGCAAGCGCTTGCCGCCTGCTTCCACCAGGTACTTTGAGCCGGTCACCGTCCCCGCTGCTCCCAGAAATGTAATTTTTGGCATAGGCCGCGTATTGTAATCGACGCCCGTGAATTTCTTCGCCTTACTTTCGCGTTTGGGCACGAAATTCGCACTCTGCGACCCGTGGAATCTGTACCTATTAGAAAGTACTACCGTCGTTTGTTTTGAATGAGTTAGAGCGAATCCGGTTTGCGTTGGTGTACCGATTAGAATTTGCAGGCGGGAGGCCGGCCGCCAGCCCAGTTCCCAAGAAGGGACGACCCGGGATGCGCTGCCGGGGCAGGCTGCCCATGTGGCGATTCCCGTTTTGAACCGACTATGTGTGGCGCGGGTCTCCATATTCCCTCAGCGAGGGCGGCGAAAAACGGCCCGACTGACGCTAACACATGTTATCTAATTTGTCAATTCAACATGCTGTGCCGCCAAGCCCGTCAAAATCCGCACCCTCTGTCCGCTGCGGCGGACAAAGAGTGCGCCGCTCGATGGATATGGCAATCGACACCCGTAAATTTCCCTCGCGGTTGCGCGCACAAGCATCGGACGCCCCTTTGGGTTTTACTGGCGCTTGACGCTCGCCGCGTCCTGTCTTACGCTCTCGCCTTCAATTCGCATCCCTATATCGCCGACAGGTGAACGAATGAAGCTCACGCTCCTCGCCGCCGCACTCCTCTTCGTAGCCTCCGCCGCCGCTGCCCAGGATTTGCCATCCGCTTCGCTTACGAAGGGCACCTGGGACCTCGGCGCCTTCGCGGGCGGCGGCACGGGCCTGGGCAAATCCGACGACACGCAATTTTTCTTCGCGGGCGGACGCGTGGGCCGCATCTTCACCGGAGAACACCTCTCCGGATGGGCGCGCGGGAATTTCGAATGGGCTGTGGACTTGATGCCCGTCTATGTGGTCTTTCCGCCTCTCAGCGGCGTTTACGGAGGCAGCTTCAAGCCCGTCATCTGGCAGTGGAATTTCACCGGCGGCAAGAAATTCTCTCCCTATGCGGCGATCCATGGCGGAGTGGTCTTCAGCCGGAGCAACATTCCGCCGGGCGACACCTCCGATGTGAACTTCACCACCCAGGGCGTCTTTGGCATGCACATCTTCACGCGCCAGAGCCGCGCCGTTCAGCTTGAAGCCGCCTTCGGCCACCTCTCGAGCGCCAGCCTCGGCAATCACAATCCGGGCTACAACGCCTTTTTCACGTTCTCCATTGGCTACAACTGGTACAAAACGAAGTAGTCTGAGAGCCGAGCCATCATCGCGGCTCGCGATTCCAATCGCCAACTCCGCAAAACAGAAATCGCCACAAGCTCCCTCGAATCAGCAAGATGAAATTTTTCAATCGCCAACTTTTTCCTGTTTCTTGCGCCTTGGGATTTCTTCGCACTTTCTTCGCTTCGGAAGGGAGTTTTCGATATATTCCTCCCGCGAGCGCGCAGACCAGCGCGCCGCAGGGAAGGGGATTGAATATGAGGACTCCGCTCGTCGCCGCCGCGATTCTCAGTCTCGGCCTCGCCGCTTATTTTCTGCACGCCGCCCCGCCCGCCGCGAACTGGACTTTGACCAAAGATTCCGAATCGCTTGTTGACGCAAAATTGCGCGATCAGATTTTCCGCGCGCTTGATGCCGCTGAGCACGCCGGCACAAACCCCACGATTTCTCATTTCCAGGTCCGCGCTGCCACGGTCATCGAGAAGGACGGCCAGGAGCATGTCGTGCTCGGCGGGAATACGGAATATGAAGTTCCCGAAGCGATTCACGGCGAATCTTCGCTTCTGAATCATGTCACCGCGCTATACGGCGCAGAGACCACTCGCCATGCCGTTCGCTTCGTTGCCTTCTACGGCACCACGTGCGGCTCAAGCGGAAGTTGCGGCGATTGCCGCGACTACCAGATTGCTTCGACGGATTACGAGCATCTCCTCATCGCCTGCGGACAGGCTTCCGATCACACCGTGCGAGTCCACCGCTTCATGGATCAACTGGTCTGCGAGAAGAATTTTCCTACGGTGGAAGCGGCCAAGATTCCGCTGGCTTCCGAACAGCTTTGGCAGTTGGTGAAATCAGCGCAGCAAGCCCGGCTCGGCGGGGTCACGCTCTTCACTGCGGAGCGCCACACGGGGGCCGCAGGCGTGGCATTTTCAGGCAGGACGTATCGCGCGGCGGGCGCCGACGATGCTGCGTTTCATTACCGGTATCCTATCGGGGGATTGCTGCAACAGGCTGCCACCGAGCGCGATTATTTTATGCGTGCGATTGTCGTTGTGGGTGAGCCGGGCAAATGGCCCGTCATCAACTATCGAGATCGCCAGTACGGCTTCGAAGCGAGCAGCTTCAATCACTTGAGCGGTAAACCGCCCATCGTTCTGATTCTCTCCGATGGTCAGGGGAAGTACCGCATGACAACGTTCGAGGACGCATTGCCTCATCCATTCAGCATTGCGGCCTTCATGCCCCAGGCCATTACCGATTTCTTGAAATCTCACCCGGCGGAAAAGTGAGAGCCACATGGATCGAGCTGGGAGTCGAATTTTTAAGGAGGGAAATGGTGGAGCCGGCGGGGTTTGAACCCGCGACCTCCTCGATGCCATCGAGGCGCGCTCCCAACTGCGCTACGGCCCCATTGATCCGCGGAACGTCTTTAGTCTTATAACATCCAGAAACACAGGCCGTCAAACAGACTGGATGCCGATGGCCGCAACGGCAGCTAACCCATTGGGAAGAAGATACTTATATCTGCGACCAGCCTCCGGACCCGGTAGTACCTCCGGCTCATTCAGCTTCCTCCAATATCTGCTATGCTTGCAACATACCTCGGCGTTCCGGTGTCTAAGTAGCAGGGCAAGCCGAGGAGGAGCCGCGGCGCGAGGCATGTCCGACCTGGCACAATCATTGCCGTGGGGCCGCGATGAAGCTGAGCTTGTCACCGAGCTTCAAGCGGGCTCCGACGGAGCATTTGACTGGCTGATCACGCACTATCACGCGGGTGTGTTTAACCTCGTATACGGAATTCTCGGGGACCGCGCCGAAGCCGCCGACGTGACTCAGGAAGTTTTCCTGCGCGCATTTCGCGGCATCCGCGGATTCCGCCGCGGCAGTTCACTGAAGACCTGGCTCTACCGCATCTCGGTTCGCCAGGCGCTGAATCATCGCCGATGGTTCTGGCGGCATCACCGCAATCAGATTTCGACGGATGCCATCGGGGATGGCGCGAACCCGGCGCTCGATTTGCGGGATGACGAGGCGACACCGCATGAGCAGTACGAAGCGCAGGAAACACAAGCAACCGTGCGCCGGGCTCTCGCACGGGTTCCGGCGCTGTTTCGGAGCGCGGTGATTTTGCGGGATCTGGAGGGCCTGTCCTATGAGGAAGTGGCCGAAGTGTTGGATGTATCCGTGGGGACAGTGAAATCGCGCATCCTGCGCGGCCGGCGCATGCTGAAGGAAATTCTCCACCCCCTGCTTCACGCGCCGCAGACGGGAAGGGAAGCCGCGCCAGCCGGCAGCATGCTCACTGCCCGTGTATTGAGTTTCAATTCTGCTCGCACAGAAGGAGGTGGGCGATGAATTGCCGGGATGCACAACGCCTCCTGCCTGGCTATCTCGACGGGGCGATCAGTACGCGCCAACACGCTCGCCTGCGGCAACATCTTGCCGCTTGCCGCTCGTGTTCAGTCGAGCTTGATGGTTACGGCCATTTGACATCTCAGCTGGCGCAGGTGGAAGCCGCCGCTCCTCCAGCGGACCTGGCGCTGCAAATTTCGCTGAAGGTCTCGCAGGTGCAAACTCCATGGGCGCGCTTGCGCCGGAGCTGGAGACGCGCCACGCTTGCTTTTGAAAATGTCCTGGAGCCGCTGGCGGTTCCCGCGACGGGCGGCATTCTCACCGCGCTGGTCGTCTTCGCGCTGGTGGTCTCGAATATTCTGGTCGGTGTGCCGTTGGGCGGCGTGGTGCGCAATGATTTGCCGCTCAATATCATTCAGCCTGCTCGACTCGAGAGTCTGGCGCCGTTCCCGGTCACCGCCATTGCACAAGCCGAAGGTCAGCAGGACGGCGGGATCTTGCTCATCGAGGCGACGCTCAATGCTCGCGGTCAGGTTGTTTCTTACAAGATCCTTTCGGGCGCCAGCAATCCGGCGATCGAGCGGCAGCTTGACCAGGTGCTCCTGTTTTCGCGCTTCCGGCCTCAATTCAGTTTTGGCCGGCCGATGGATGGGGGCCGTGTGATGCTGAGCTTCAGCGAAGTGCGCGTTCGCGGGTAGTTGCTGCAAACTGTCTTTTTCGGCACCACCGCGCACTGGCACAACGCCTTGACTCTGCTCGACCTGCCCGATAAAGTCTGAGGACGCGCGCCTGGGGATGAAGTGGGAGCGCGCGAGCGTTCCTTCCGCGCCCGTCGAGCGGATCTCCGAAGGGCCCCAGGAACCCGGCGAGTCAGAAAACATTGAGGAATCCGCTTATCCGAAAAATTGCTCCGCCGTCATCTGCCCTCGCGTTTCTTGCAATTCTGGCTGCCTTCCACTGGCAGCCGAAGATTCAGGCTCAGGAGCAGCAACTTCCGCCGACCAATTATTCCGGGATCAGTATCGAACCCAGCCAGCAATTGTTCGCCACGCTCTGCGCAATGGATGCTGCGGGGTTCGCTGCCGATGAGAGCACTCTCGCGGAGATGCCTTCGCGCTTGGCCCTGCGCGAGGATCTCCTCAAGATGCAAGGACCGGCCACGGGCGCACTCCGCCAGTTCTATGGTAATCATCTGCTCGCCGATCCAGGCGAGACGCTTTCTCGCTATGTGGCATTCGCGCTCATTGCTGGCCCCCCGCCGGACTTCAAGCCCCAACTCAAGCGTGAACTGCTTCCTCCTGACATGCTCGCCATCGAGGGCTTCCAGGAAATTTTGGCCAATTTTTATCGCGAGGCGCACCTCTCGAGCCGCTGGCAACAGATCGAGCCGGAATACGGCCGCACTGTGGCGCGCTATCAAGCGCCCGTACGCCGCATCGTTACCACTGTGAACGCCTATCTGCGCGAACTGTTGAAGCCGAGCTATGACCGCAGCTTTACGGTGTACGTGGAGCCGCTCGTCGGCAATCGCACCAACTTCCGCAATATCGGGGACCACTACGCCATCGTTGTCGGCGCGAGTTCGCAAATCCCGATTGACGCCATTCAGCACGCATACCTCCACTTCATGCTTGACCCGCTTCCGCTGCGCTACCGCGACGACTTGAAATCGAAGAGCGCGCTTCTGAATGTCGCTGCCCGTGCACCCCGCCTGCCGGTCGAATACCAAAATGATTTCCTAGCTTTCGCCGACGAATGTTTCATCAAGGCCGTGGAAATCCGCTTGCGCCGGCTCCAGCCGGCAGCCCTCGAATCGGCCCTTGTGGAGGCCGACCAGTCCGGATTCGTTTTGGTCCGCCCGCTCGTGGCCCAGTTACAGAAATTCGAAAAGGCTGAGCCCGCAATGTCGTATTATTTCCCGGGATTGATTGCCGGGATCGACGTTCCTGCTGAGCAAAAGCGTCTGAAAAGTGTCAATTTTGTGCCGGCGCCTGTCGCACCGGAACGCGATCAAAATAGCGGGGCCGGCGACGAGCAGCCATCAGAGCTCGAACGCCTGATCGCCCAGGGGAATCGCGAAATCGCTGAGCGAAACGCCGCCTCGGCCACTGAGACGTTTGAGAAAATCCTGGCGAAGAGTCCCGACGAGCCACGAGCCGTCTACGGGTTGGCTATTGCTTCGGTTCTTAGCGGTCGAGCCGGCCGCGCCCGCGAGCTGTTTGAGAAAATAATCTCCGCGGCGAATGCTGCTTCAAGCCCGACGGATTCGGCGGGGCTTGATCCTTCGATTCTGGCCTGGTCGCATGTCTATCTCGGAAGGATCGATGACCTCGAAGGGGAGCGCGATGCGGCCCTGGGAGAGTATCATTCAGCACTGGGCGTGAAGGGCGCGCCTGAAGCCGCGCGAGTCGCTGCGAAGCGAGGAGTACAGGAGCCGTACAATCCGCACGCCGGCGAGAACGAAGCTACAGAGAATGGCAATTCCAAAGGACCGCAACAACCCTGAGGGTGTTCCGCGACGCGCGCCCCGGGAGATCCGATCAAGAAAGGTGACGCAGATGAATGTCTCGTTCCTTCGTAGTGGGATTCGATTGCAGGGAATCATCTTTTTAGCCGTCCTCGCGATGGCGCCCGCTCTACCAGCGCAATCCGGCAGCGGGCAGCAACAGCAGGCCCCTCCGTCGCCGAAGCAGGATCAATCCAAGCCCGCGCCAACTCCTCAGGCGCAAACCGAAGCGCCGAAGATTGACCCGGAAGAGGATGCCGCATACAAGGCATTCTACGATCTCAAATCCGATAATCCGGACGAGCGAATTAGGCTCGGCGAGCAATTCCTGCAAAAGTACCCAAGCAGCCCATATGCCTCCCAGGTCTATGCCGGACTCACGCAGGCATACTACGGCAAAGAGCAGTACGCCAAAATGTACGCCGCTGCGGACAAAACTCTCGCCCTTAACCCGGACAACGTGGACGTCCTTGTTCTCGTTGGCTGGGTGATTCCCCACAATTACGATCCCAACGACCTGGAAGCCGAGCGCCGCCTCGACAAGGCCGAAGGTTATCTGACTCATGCCATCGCGCTGCTCCCTTCGCTGCCCAAGCCGGATTCCATGACCGATGAACAATTCACCAAGGCCAAGAATGAAAACACGGCCATGGCACACAGCGGGCTGGGTCTTGTCTATTTCCGCCGTCAACAAGCGGAAAAATCTGCTTCTGAGCTGGACCAGGCTGTAAAACTCTCTGGCAAGCCCGACCCGGTGGACTATTTCGTGTTAGGCCGAGATCTTCAGGCATTGAAGCGCTACGCGGAATCTGCCGATGCCTACCAGAAATGCGCGCAAATTCCCAGTGGCGTGCAGGCCGCCTGCAAGCAGCGAGCCGACGACGTGAAAAAACTCGCCGCCTCACAGCCCGCACCTGCCAAGCCCTAGACGAGGCCACCCGACAATGACGGAGCAGGAGCGCTGCGAACTGGAGGGTATCCTCGGCCACCGATTCGAAAACGCCGAGCGACTCGAGCGTGCGCTCACTCATCGCTCGCATCGCCAGACCCAGGGCGGCGTGGACAACGAGCGCCTGGAATTTCTCGGCGACCGCGTGCTCGGATTGGCGGCCAGCGAACGCCTTCTGCGAACTTTTCCGGAATGGGATTCCGGCAAGCTCTCGAAAGGCCTCGCGCGGCTCGTGAGCGCCGCTTCCATTCACGCGGCGGCGAAACGATTGAAACTCGGAGGCCATCTCCGGCTTGGCGCCGGCGAAGAGAAGACGGGCGGTCGCGAGAAGAAGCGGCTGCTGGCCGACGCATACGAGGCCATCGTCGGCGCCATTTATCTCGATGCCGGCCTGACCGCGGCCACGACGTTCCTCGAACGAACGCTGCTTGGCCCAGCGCTCTCTAGTCACACGGAAGGCCTCGAGCGGCCGGACCACAAATCTGCGCTCCAGGAATGGCTCCAGCAACGCGGGCTTGGTGCCGTCGAGTATCGTCTCCACAAGGAAACGGGCCCTGATCATCAGAAGACCTTTGAAGTTGAGGTCTGGTTGGCGCGCGGCAAGCTGGCAAGCTCGATGGGTCGCAGCAAAAAGGAAGCGGAGCAGGCAGCCGCGCGCCTCGCGCTCGAGCGCCTCGAGGCCAATGCTGCCGCTTCCCATCAGCCAGCCGAGTGAGGGAAGGTCCTTCGTCGAGAGCATGGTCCGATTAGGAAATCTGCTTTTTGATTTTCTTCGCGGGCGACCTGAAGGAAATTGATGGAAACTGAAATCCCGGCCACAGCAGTCGCGTCCTCCGCGGCACGCGGACACCGCGCCCCTCACAAGACCTCGCTCGTCGAATTTATCGAGTCGTTGCTTGTCACCGTCCTGCTGGCTCTCTTCGGCACCACTTTCATCGTCCAGGCATTCAAAATCCCCTCGCAGTCCATGGAACCGACGCTGCTGGTCGGCGACCACGTCCTTGTCAATAAATTCATCTTCGAAGGGCGCGGCGCGTGGTACGAAAAGCTTCTCCCTTACCGTTCGGTGCGCCGTGGAGACATCATCGTCTTCAAGTTTCCTTTCGACGATCATCTCCACTACGTCAAGCGCGTCATCGGGCTGCCCGGGGACCGCTTGCGCATCGTGAACGAGCGCGTGTACGTCAACGGAGCGCCGCTCGCAGAACCGTACGTCGTTCACGATCCCGCCGGCCGCGATCCCTTCGGCGACAATTTCCCGCCCACGGAGCGTTATTTCATGCAGGTCGGTGTGCGGCCGGAATGGGCGGAAATCATCCTCGACTACGTTCAGCACGGCGATCTCGTCGTCCCCGAAAACCACTATTTCGTGATGGGCGACAATCGCGACCGCAGCCTCGACAGCCGCTACTGGGGCTTCGTGGACCGCGACGCCATTATGGGCCGCCCGATGCTCATCTACTGGTCCGTGGAGGCCACCACCGACGAGTACGCCAACCGCGGCATCCTCGGCGGCCTTCGAGGAATCGTCCAGACATTGCTTCACCTTCCTTCCCGCACGCGCTGGCATCGCATGCTCCGAGAAGTCCACTAAGCCCGACCTCGAACAATTCCGACACGGCGCATTTTTTCTTTCCGCGCCGGCATGACAACTTTGCCGAAAATTTAGCGGCCCTTCTCCTGCGCGGGCACCACGATGATGTAGGCATCGGGCTGGCCGGCACGAATCAAGTGGGGCATGTTCGCGGCGGGAGGCGACGATCCGATATCTTCCTCCTTCGCATACGGAGCGTAGAACATCAGGTGCGCCGGAATGTGCACGATCAGGTTTTTCTCCGCGATGTACAGGTATCCCGCGTCCGACATCATGTACACAATCCCCGGCTTCTGAGGCGCGCGAAACCTTCCCGTGCGGTAGCCCTCTCCGACGGCCGCGTTGATTTCTTCCTCACTGTTCCCTTTGGCGCGCTGCTCCTCCACAAAAATCCGCGTCGGCAGCGTCGTCCGGCTGCCCTCCGCGTCGAAGCAGGTGGGCTCTTGATTGAGAGGGGTCTGCCGGTCCACAAAACACGAGAACCCGTTGGTGCCCTCGCGCACCTTCACGTAACCGGTCCGCTCCAGCACGTACACCGTCGCCTTGCCGGAAATTTCCTGTGGCGCGGCACTTTCCGCCAGCTTGATTCGCTCCTCGCGCGGCAGCGAAAAATCGTACTTTGCCTTTGGTGGTCCAGTCTGCGCGAATGCGGTCGAACTGACACCGAGCAAAATTACACCGAGGGAACTTGTTCGCATCTCTGTTCTCCCATAACGGATCGCTCGCTCGCCTCGGCACACCCGTTTGAAAGATAGACGCGCGCCTGCCGTGTCAGTGAGCACTTCAAAATGTCGCGGGCGCGCAAGGCGGGTCTTTGTCCGCAAATAAGACGCTTGCGAAATCCGCAAGCGATGCTTAGGCTCGGTGAGTTGGACACTCCCCGCAACGGCCCGCGGGCGCAAGGAACGAAAACTTAGATTGGCAAATACCATTTCAGAATCTGTCATGTCTGTGCCGCCGTTGACCGCCCCCGTCCCGCGCCGCTCGGCGTGGCGACGGTGGCCCAAATGGTTCGTGCTGCTGGCTGTCCTCATCTGGCTGGCGGACTTTGGAGTTACTCTGCTCATCCGGCACAGCCGCCTGCAGCGCCGCATCACTGCTCGCCTCGAATCTGCTTTCGGACGGCCCGTTGAGGTTGGCAGCTACGACTTCAGCCTCTGGGGTTGGCCCACGCTTCAAGCGCAATCTGTCACCGTTGCCGAAGACCCTCGGTTCGGCTACGAATATTTCTTGCGTGCTGATTCGCTGACCATGCGCCTGCGCTGGCGCGGCTTGCTCCGCGGCCGTCTGGAGTTCGGCACTTTTTCGCTCGAGCGTCCCAGCCTGAACCTGGTGCGTGATTCTTCCGGAGATTGGAATCTGGCCGAGTGGCTCCCGCGTCCATTCACCGCGACGTCGCCTGCCGGTGCTGTGCCCGTCGGTCCGCCGGCACCGGCGCCATCCCCGCTGCGGTTCACACGCATTGAAGTGGATGGCGGCCGCATCAACTTCAAGCGGGGCAGCGAAAAGATTCCTTTCGCCTTCATCGGTGTCACCGGTTACGTCGAACCTGACGGCGCCGGCCGCTGGCGGCTCGACCTCGAAGCAATTCCCATGCGCGCCGCCGTCAACTTGCAGCAAGCCGGCACGCTTCATCTCAGCGGACTGGTTGGCGGCACGTCCTCGCGCCTCCGCCCGGCGGCGCTCGATCTTTCCTGGTCCGACGCTTCCATCTCCGATGTGCTCCGCCTCGCCCGCAGCTACGACTACGGCGTTCGAGGAAAGATCGATCTGTCTCTTCATGCCGAGACGGCCGATTACGGCTGGCATGCCGACGTGCGGACCGAGTTGCGGCAGCTTCACCGCTGGGACCTCCCGCTGCGGGCTGATGATCCGGCCGTGAACCTTTTCGGCAAGCTGAATTGGTTGACCGGCACCTCCGGTTTGGAACTCGAAGAGGCGACTCTCGAGTCTCCCCATTCGCACGCAAAAATCCGCGCAGACTTGTCTTGGAACGACGGCCACGGTCCCCGCGGAGAGAAGGCTTTCCCCTTCGTCATCAGTGTTGACTCCTCGGCAATTGATGCGGGCGACTTGCTTTCCTGGCTGCGTGCCTTTCATTCCGGCGTGGCCGACGACGTCACTGCCCGCGGGACCGCAAAATTGGACGGCGTGATGCGCGGCCGGCCCTGGGGAATCGAAAAAGCAACGCTCGTGATCAGCGACACGGAACTGACCAGCCCACGGTTGCGGTTTCCGGTTCACCTGCACCCCGCGCGCATCCATTACGACGCGCGAGGGTTTTCCCTTTCGAACATGGTAATTCGGCTCGGCGAAGTGGGCGGCCCAGCGGGCGCCGCCGTCTACGCAGATAGCGGACCTTCCGGCCAAACCGGGAAAGGGGCGTCCAACCTGCGCCTGGCCGGCCGCATCGCACAGGTCCGCGACGTCATTGCTACCGCCGGGGTGCTCGGTTGGAATATTTCGCGCGGCTGGGATCTGGGCGGCTCGGCTGCTTTCGAATTTATGTGGCTGGGCGCCCGGTATCCCTGGCAAGCCGAGCCGCGCGGCACCATTCAATGGGGCGGGGACCCTCCCGGAGCCTCGCTCGCCGCGCCCTTTCTCAATTTGCCCGTCGAGCACATTCGGGCCGGCTACTTTGTTCGTGGCAGAGCGCAGGACATCGACATTCGCTCTGCCGACGCGTTCGGCGCGCACTGGAAGGGCAGCGTGGGCCAGGGGAGCGCCGGAGGTAATTGGCAATTCGCTCTGACTGCGGACCATCTGGCCGTCGCCGACCTCGACCGCTGGCTGAATCCTCGCTGGCGGCAGACCTTCCTCGATCGCTTCCTGCCGTTTTTGAATTCGTCCCCGCCGCCGAGGGTTGTGCCCGAATATCTTCATGCCAGCGGAAAAATTTCCGTGGATCAATTCGCGCTCGCGCCCTTTGCGGCGCGCCGCTTGCAAGGCGACGTGCAACTGGAAGGGCGCCACATCCACTTTGCGAATGCGCGCGCGCAGTTCTACGGCGGAGAGCTTTCTGGCTCGTTCGAAGCCTCGCTGAATCCGGTCCCGGCCTACGATTTGGCGCTCGACTACGCGCACGTGGATCTCGCCGCGCTCACCTCTGCCACTTCTTCGCTCGAAAATCTTTTTTCCGGTTCGGCTTCCGGACAAATCTCTATCCGCGCGCACGGTGCGAATCGCACGGACTTGCTGGCTTCCCTGGAATGTCAGGGCGCTGCGCGTATCACGGGCTTGGAGCTGCACAACCTCACGCCGAAAGATTCCGAAAGCGAATCGCCCTGGCCGCCGGCATGGAACTCTTTCCGCGAAGCCTCCACCGCATTTACCTGCGCCGACCAGAAAATCCAGTTTCAAGAGTTGACCCTCCTTGCCCCCGGCACCGAGATTGGCGGCTCCGGTTCGGCAGAGTTCAACCGGAACGTTGATTTCCGCCTGGGCGTTTTTTCTTCGCCCGGCGCCAGCCGCGGCCCGCACCCGCCGCGTGTTCCGGTGGAAGCCTTCCGGCTCACCGGCCCGCTGGCGGCGCCGGAAATTGTTCGCGCTACTGCGCACCCGGCACGGCCTTGAACGCGCGCCGGCTTCGCATCGCCCTCGTCGTGGCCTTGCCGCTCGTCGCGCTCCTTACCACTGCAGCAGACCAACGCTCCCGTTTCACACCGAAATTCGCACGCGGCCAAGTGATCCGCTACCAGATCGACACGCGCATGACTACTTCCGGCACCATGACCTCGCCCATCGAAAATCCCCAGGGCGCGACCACTCTGAAGCTTTCGGCCAGCATGATCGTCCGCGTTGACATTCTCGACGCCCAGCCTGCTGCCACTTCCGCGGGGAGTTCGGGCTCCCTGCGCATCCGCATTCGCGCTACCTATGAAAAATCCACGGCCACCTCCGAAACCGACGCCTACGATCCTCAGGCCGCCGCCATTTCCGATCAGTTCAATCACCTTCAGGGACGCTCGGTCGAATTCACCGTCGAGCCCGACGGCAAGCTTTCGAACATCTCCGGCCTCGAAGACATCCTTGCCAATCCCTCCACGGCGCAATCCGTGCGTGCCTGGATGAGCGGCCTTTCCTCCGGCTCTGCATTTCCTCCAGGCGGCGTCTTGGTCGGGCAGAAATGGTCGAGCGAGCAGCCGCTTACCAGCACTCCGCTGGCAGGACTCGTGTGGCGCACCGAGTCCAACTATCTGCGGGACGAGCCGTGCGCTTCTTCCGCTACGGCGCCCGATGGCACGGTTGCGGAGCTCGCCGGCGACACCTGCGCGGTGATCGTCACGCGCTTCGAAATCACGCGCCGCGGATCCAAAGTGGAATCCACGCCGGAAGACTATCGCCGCAACGGACTGCGCACTTCCGGCACGTGGACAGGAACGGGCGAAAGCCTCGACTCCATTTCTCAGGCGTCCGGCATGGTCACCGACTCCACGCAAACCAGCACGCAGAACATCGACATCGCTATCACCAGCGCCAGTTCCGGCTCCCGCCTCACCTACAAAGGCAAAGTGGAAAGCCAGACCGAGGTGAAGCTTCTGCCGGCCTCCGCCGCTCCAGCCCCAAATTCGCCCCCGTCCAAGCCGTAGAATTCGGCAATGTGTGACGATTGGAAATTTGCATGTCACTGATACTGGCAGTGTTAGGAGCGATTCTACTTCCGGGATGTGACGATTAGACCTCCACAGACCTGGCGGGCAGGAAGTCTGGAGGCTGAAGACCGGTGGCTGGACGCTGAAAGCCATATGTGTTGCGATTAGATTTTGGCAGGGCGTTTGTATTGATGGACTTGGAGAGAATTCTATATTCGGGATGTTGCGATTAGAAAAAGCAACTAGTAGCGAGTGACAGGTGACCAGTGAATTCTGAATGGCGAGGCTCGACTCGTTTATCCCCAGCGAAGCCGACGGGCCGGGCTGCTGACTGTCCCGGCCTTCGCAGCGCCGCTCTTGTGTCCCGAGCGGAGCCGAGGGGCGCCGGCGTCTCGCCGGCTCTTTGCCACGTGAATTGTCATTGGCGGCGGCCTGAAACTGGCTAAAAGATGTGATCGCCAGCCACCCGTGAGACTGTCGATTAGAAAAAATCAAGTGATTGATTCCAGGGGAGTTATGACGATTTCTAATCGCCCAACTGTCGATTAGAATTTCGCCCACTGACGATGAGGGGCGGTAGTTACCAGCTCTGTTTGCAATGGCTTTCCCGTCTTGAAACTGGCCGCTTTTTGGTTTGCTCTCCCTCGTCATCCGGGAATTCCCCCGACGCTACCTTCGCGCGGACAGACAAGGGAGTGCAATAGTACCGTGCGGTGGAGTTTGCAGAATTTCGCGCCGGATAAATGTTGGAGTCAGAATCAGAATCGCCGCTGCGTTCGGTATGTTCGATTACCCGGCCACTCGACCAGCGTTTGAATGCGGCGCGTGCTTGGAACGGCTCCCGCTCTTGCCCGGTGCGCTATAATTAAAATTTTGAGTTAACCTCTTTTTTCGCGCTCTATTGCCGTGACGACGAAATTCAAACTCGCCAGTGATTACGACCCTCGCGGCGACCAGCCCGAGGCTATCGCCCAGCTCAGCCGGGGTGTGGCCGACGGCGAGCGCCACCAGGTGCTGCTCGGCGTCACCGGCTCGGGCAAAACCTTTACCATGGCGAAAGTCATCGAAGCGGCCAATCGTCCGGCGCTTGTCCTGGCGCACAACAAAACGCTGGCCGCGCAGCTCTACCACGAATTCAAGTCCTTCTTCCCGCAGAACGCCGTCGAGTACTTCGTCAGCTACTACGATTACTACCAGCCGGAAGCCTACGTTCCCGCGAGCGACACCTACATCGAGAAGGAAGCGACCATCAACGACGAGCTCGACAAGCTGCGCATGAGCGCCACCCGCTCGCTTTTCGAGCGGCGCGACGTGGTCATCGTCGCCTCCGTCTCCTGCATCTACGGACTGGGTTCGCCGGAAGCCTATTACGGCATGGTGCTGATGCTGGAGAAGGGCCAGTCCATCGCGCGCGAGGCA
>Ga0187776_10000766_pt1 | contig 15520 bp, 16 predicted proteins | sample 0216_BV02_MP12_2_FD_132426 | JGI IMG/M metagenome (GOLD analysis project Ga0187776, IMG submission 132426) | Tropical peat soil microbial communities from peatlands in Department of Meta, Colombia - 0216_BV02_MP12_20_MG | ecosystem: Environmental > Terrestrial > Soil > Wetlands > Peat | place...
CACCCGCCGCGCTGCGCGACCTCGACCCACGACACGATCGGGTGTGGTTGACGATTGGCATTGGCACGTCCACAGCTCGGTGCTGGTGACCGCGACGTCCGCGACCTCGCTGACCGAATCCCTGCCCGTCGCTTGCCGGGCGCAGGGTTTCTGGATCGGCGGAGCGCCGAGTACTGACGGGGGTGTGGGTAACTACGCAGACGTCCGGGCAGATTGTCTGCTGGGAAGATCGGCGGTTGGCGCTGATCGGGTTGGGGGGCTTTGTCGGATGTCCGCGAGCGAGCGTGGACCTAGGCTGCCGTTTGACTGATGAAGCCGACGAAGCGCAACCGGCGACATCGGAAACGCTCAGGAACGCTCAGGAAGGAAGGGTCACAATGCTCAGCACAGACGAGGTCACGCGTTTCACGCCGCGAGCCGGACACACCCCGATCAGCGCGACCCCGCGGGCGAGCGCGATGGTGAGGCGCCTCGTGCGCGAGCACGGACCGGTCGCGATCTACCAGTCGGGCGGGTGCTGCGATGGCTCGCTGCCGCTGTGCCTGCTCGCCGACGAGCTCGGCCAAGGCCCCAACGACGTGCTGCTCGGCGATGTCGAGGGCGCCCCGTTCTATATCGATGCCGAGCAGTATGAGCGCTGGCGCGAGCCCGAGTTTTTGCTCGACGTGGTCGGCGGCGCGCCGGAGGGGTTCTCGCTCGGGCTGCGCGACGCGCACTTCGTCACCGTTTCGCTGTCCGGCGAGGCCTGCCAGCTCCGGGCGGCCTAGGCAGCCAACGCGCCCTGGGCGTGTGAGGGCATGCCCACGCCGGCGCCCGAGGATCGCGGCATCCGGTCAGAGAACGAGGAGAGTGCGAGATGGTCAGTGAGAGTTTGATTCCGTTTCACCTGCAGGCCGAGGATGAGGGGAGCTACGTCCTCGAGGCGCGCGCCCGCGAGGCCGACCTCGCCAGGCCCCAGGAGCCCGCGGGGCGACCCGCGGAGAACAGCGACTACAGCGACTGAGCCGGTTAGCCAGCCGGTCCCGGAAGACATGGTCACGGCGCGCACACGCTCCGCTCGCCCACACCACGCCTCAACACAGCTTCCTTCCTGAGCAAGCGGCGGCCTGGGACACTCTCGTGTCCCACGCCGCCGCGGAAGGATCACAGCGCACACCAACCAGCAGACGCGCGGTTTGCAAGCCGGCTCAGCACACTGCCAGCCGCACGCCCCCCGGCCCGTCTGGTTACTGGCGCGCGCAGCGCTCTCGCCGCAGCCGAGATCCCGCCCAGTGCTTCGCAAATCGAGCGCCATGCGGCTGTTGCATCGTCCGCCGCGTCGCGGTACGATCCGCGGCCGATAGGGGAGTTGGTGTCAGCTGCCCGCGGTGCTCTCGCGTCCCGTCTTGAGAGGAGGAACAGTCCTATGAGTGACGAGCGCTGGGAGGAACTTGGTGTTCCGCGACGGGCTTTTCTAAGACGCGCGACTGCGGCTGCGTTCGCTGCTCCGGTCGTCGTTTCGTTCGCTCTCGACGGGGTCGCTGAAGCCCATGACCGCCACCACGATCACCACTACCCCAACCAGAGTCAGTCCTACCCCAACCAGAGTCAGTCCTACCCCAACCAGAGTCAGTCCTACCCCAACCAGAGCGAGTCGAACCAGACTCAGCCGAACCAGACGTTCCCGAACCAGCACCACCGCCATCATCGTCACCACCACCACCACCACCACCACCACCATCGCCATCACCGCGGTCACGGCGATCGGTAGGGTGGTCGAAGAACGCATCGGCGGCTGATCACGCACAACGCTTAGGGGGACCGATCGCCGGTGCTGCTAAGCGCTTCGCTGATCGTTCGCGATGAGTCCCTTGTGCTCGGAGACTGCTTAGCGTCGATTCGTGACGTCGTCGACGAGATCGTTGTTGTCGATACCGGGTCGGTTGACAACTCGGTCGAGATCGCTCGGGGCTATGGCGCTCGAGTGATCCGCCACGAGTGGCGCGACGATTTTGCGGAGGCACGCAATGTGGGCCTCAACGCTGCACTCGGGGAGTGGATTCTCTACATCGACGCCGACGAGCGACTGAGCGGCGCTGACCGCGCCATCGTGGAACGGCTGCTGAGCGGCGCCCCTGAGGTCGCGTTCCGGGTGCTGCTGGCGCCTGATCTCGTATCCACCCCGTATCTCGAGTACCGGTTGTGGCGGCACGATCCACGGATCCGCTTCCGTGGTCAGATTCACGAGAAGGTGACGCCCGCGATTGCGGCGGTCGCGGCGCTCGACCGCCGTCCGATCGGCAACTGCGAACTCCTGTTGACGCACCTCGGTTACGAGGGCGACCAGGCTCACAAGCACCTAAGGAATATGCCGCTGCTCCGCGCCGAGCTTTCGCGCGAGCCCGAGAACCTGTTCAATCGCCATCATCTGGCTCGTGTCTTGCGCGGCCTCGGTCAGGATGAGGAGGCAGCCCGGGTATTGGATGATGCGGTCGAGGTCGCACGGCAACGGCCATACGATCCGCTGGGCGTCCTGGTCTTCACTGATCTCGTTCGCCTGCGCCGACAGTGCGGCGAGCGCGTCGTAGAGTTGCTCGCCGAAGCCCGCGGTCGGTATCCCCAAAACAAGCTCCTGTGGTGGATTGAGGCGACCGTGCTGATGTCGGATGGCCGGCACGCCGAGGCGCTCAGAATGTTGGACCGCCTGATCGCGGTGGACATGGCAGGCCTGCCTGGCGAGGGCCCCGCCTACGATGCGCGCATCTTCGGTGTCTTCGCTCACGAGGCGAGAGGAGCGTGTCTGTTCCGGCTGGGTCGCTACGCCGCGGCGACAGACGCATACGCGCAGGCCCTGCGTGGCGATCCGGGCAACCTTGTGTATCGCTCGAAATGGACGGTCGCGCGCGCGCGTGCGCAGGCGTCGCCGGCACGGCGCAACTCCCGTCTGAACGTCGAGCCGCGGCAACCTGAGCTGATGTGAGAGCGGAGGCCGCAGCGGCAGAGATCGCGCGGCGGCTGGTCGTGCTCACACCGATCGAGCCTTTCTCGACGGGGAACGGACTATCGATGCGCGCCGAGCTCTTTCGCCGCTCGGCGCCAACAAACATGGACGTCCAGACGCTCGTCGTGCCGGTCGCCGGGCACCTTCCGCGTCCCTCGGCCGCCGACGCCGCAGTGGTACCGCGCGATCCTGCCGCCGCTCGCAGGGGAACGCTCGCTCTTGCCGCCGATCCGGTGTGGCGTGATCGGTTGTCGCGCGTAGGATCGCTTCCGCCGTTGGCGCGTGCCGCCTCTCCGGGACTGGTTCACGCTGTCCTAGCAAACATCCGTGACCGCGGACCGTTCGCGCTTCATGTCATGCGCGCTTACTTGGCGCCGCTTGGCGTCGCGGTGGGTGAGCGCTTGAGGGCAATCTGGACAACGCTCGATCTCGACGAGGACGATGCAGCCTTTGCCCGGTCCATCGACGATTTCGAAGGCGCCGCTGCCTACGAACGGCTGCTTGATGTGTTCGGACCCCTCTTCGACGGTCTGTCGGCCGCCTCGCTCGACGAGGCAGTCGCGATCAGCGAGCGCCACGGGGTGTCCGTCGAGTACCTCCGCAACGCGGTGCGGCCGCCTCTGCGCCCGGTGGCTGCTCGCCGGCGTCGCAGACGAGCGGTTCCGTCGCTGCTGTTCGTCGGTAACCTCATGTATCCGCCCAACCTGGAGGCAATCGATCTGCTAGTCAAGGAAATCTTGCCGGCGGTACGACATCGGCTCGGCGGAAGGGTGCGTTTGACGCTGGTCGGGCCCCACGACGGTCGGCTTGACCGGCTGTGCAGCACGGACGTTGAGGTGACGGGATTCATCTCGGACCTCGCCCCCGTCTACGCATCCGCGGATGCCGTCGTCGTCCCGCTGCGCAGGGGCGCCGGGACGCGGATCAAGCTGCTCGAAGCGTTCGCATACGGCGTTCCCGTGATTGCGTCTTCAGTTGGCGCTGCCGGGCTCGAGGCCGACGACGGGCGTCATCTGCTGCTGGCCGACGATTGCGACCGATCCGTCGCGGCCGTGGAGGCGGTGCTCACCGACAGCGATCTCGCGGCACGCCTCGTCGACGAGGCCGTGCAGCTCGTGGGTGAGCGCTATTCCATCGACACGGTTGGGCGAGCGATCAGAGATTTCTTCGAACGCGCTGCCACCGGTGCGCCTGGCCACGTCAGTCCTCGCCCTGCTGAACGTCCCACGTGATCAGCCGCTGATCGGCCAGCTCACGCAACCCGGCGAGCGTTTCGTCGAGGGGGGACGGTTGGATGTCGAAGACCTCGCCCACGGCGCATGCGATTGACTCAGGATCGCGCGAGCCGTCGCAGAGGTCGAAGATGAGCGCGGCCGACGGGTTGAGATGGTGAACCATGTCGCTCGCCGGGTCATAGATCACCAGACCATCCTCGGCCTCGTTGACCTCAAGCGATTCGCGCCTGCGCGGGTTGTGCTCGGTCATTTTCCTGGCCATCGCCCGAGGGATGGGAACCCTAGCATCTAGGCGGATGATCCCCCGAGTTGCGCACTTCGTCTTCGGACTCGAGGAGCAAGCGGAGCCGTTTCATTTCCTTCACTACGTCTCGCTGGAGTCCTGCCGCCGTGTGCTCGAGCCGGAAGTCATCTACTTCCACCATAAGCACGTACCCTGGGGGCCGTGGTGGGATCGTATCCGGCCCCATCTCCGGCTCGTCGAGGTGGATCTCGTTCCGGAGGTGCTCGTCGCAGACTACTCGGACGGCCACGTGCCAGGCGACTATCGCTACGCACATCACAGCGACTTCATCCGGCTCGATGCGCTGCTCGCGATCGGTGGCGTCTACGCCGACATCGACACCATTTTCGTGCGTCCGTTTCCCCGAGAGCTATTTGCGGCGGCGTTCGTCATCGGCCGTGAGCCCGCCGTACGAGATGCGCGGTCCGGCGAGATGCGTCCCTCGTTGTGCAACGCGCTCTTGATGTCCGAACCGGGCGCGCCATTCGCACGCGTGTGGCGCGACGAGATGGCGGCCGCCCTCAACGGGACCTGGAGCAACCACAGCGGATTTTTGTCGGAAACGCTCAGCCGGCGGCTGCCCACATCGGTGCGGGTCGAGCCCGAGGTGACGTTCTTTTCGTTCCCTGCCACCCCGGCCGGTTTGTCAGCGCTGCTCGACGAGCGCCGTGATCTTCAGACGGGAGCACTCACCGTGCACCTGTGGGCGCATCTTTGGTGGAATCGCCTGCGGCGGGACTTCGCCGAGGCCCACGGGGGGCGTTATGTGCCCTCATTCGTCCGGCGCGCGCGGACCACGCTGGCAGAGTTGGCGCGGCCGTACCTACCCGGTCCGCCACTCGCCGTGAGCGCTGGAGGACATGCTGCACCGGCGCGAGCGCAAGGTGAATGGAGCTACCTCTCGCTCGACGAGGACTCCGGCTACGGCGTTGCCGCACAGCGCTGCATCGCGGCGCTCGAGGCGAGCGGTCTAGCCGTGTCGTGGACGCCGTTCGTAACCGGACCCGGTTGGGGTATGGGGTACGAGCCGGCGGCCGGCTCGGGCGAGGAGCACGCCGGCGTGGTCGTTGCGCATCTCGTGGCCGAGTACCTTCCATTCATCCGGGCCCGGTGGCCCGACGCGTTTCTCGTGGCGCACACGGCGTGGGACACGACCCGGATCCCCCAGCACTGGATCGAGTGTTTGAACGAGGCGGATCTCGTCATCGTCCCGTCCCGGTTCAGCGCCGCGGCGATCGACCGATGCGAGGTCAGTCCTCCGGTCGCGATCGTGCCGCATGTCGCGCCGCCCGCGACCGCCGCACTATCGAGCATTGCATGGCCAGACATTCCCGACGACGTAGTCGTCTTCTACACGATCGCCGAATGGAACGAACGCAAGGCGCCCTTCCTGACGATCGAGGCGTATCTCCGCGCGTTCACGAGCCGCGATCGCGTGCTGCTCATCGTCAAGACCTCTCAGTTCGACCGCCGCGCTCCGGGTACCGCCGCCCCAAGCGCGGCCGGCAAAGGCACGAGCGCTTGGGCACTGGCGCAGCTGCTTGCCAACCACACCGACCCGCCGGCAGTCATGCTCATCACGCGTGCGCTCGCCGAGTATGAAATCTCCGCGCTGCATCGCCGCGGTGACTGCTATGTCTCGCTGGCTCGGGGCGAGGGTTGGGGTCTCGGCGCCTTTGATGCTGCGGCTGGCGGAAACCCAGTCGTGACCACCGGCTTCGGGGGGCACCTCGACTACCTTCGCGACTCGCGGCTCCTCGTACGCTTCGAACTAGTTCCGGTTCACGATCCAGCAGGGTTCCCGAGTTATGCCCCCGCTCAGCGGTGGGCGGAGCCTGACGTGAACCATGCTGTGTCGCTGCTGCACGAGGTCGCGCGTGATCACCGGCGCGCGGCGGCGCTCGCGGGGCAGGTCGCGGCCGGAATCCATCGGCGGTGCAGCACCTCGGCGGTCGCCGCCGCGTTCCGCCGAGCGGTCGGATGGCACAGCGTCGACGAGCGGCCCCGTCCACCGGCCCCGGCACGCAACCTCCGATGACATTCGGCGTCCGTTGGCTTTCGGTCGGCCCGGGCAGCGGCTACGGCGATGCCGGCGTGGCATACCGCGCCGGACTACGCGCCGTCGGAATTCCAGTTAGCTGGACGCCCCTCGGATGGCCGTCGCTGGCTTGGAACGCCGCCCACGGGCCGGTCGAGGCCGCAACCGTGCGCGGCGTCGGCCAACTGGAGACGGCCGATGAGGCGATCGAGCACGACACGGTCGTCGTCCACTCGCCGCCGCTCTGGCATTCACGGCTGCTCGAGGAGGCCGATGGCCGAGCACTCGTGGCCTGCACGACATGGGAGACGGACCGCGTCCCACAGGATTGGGTCGAGATCCTCAATTGCTATGACCGCGTCCTGGTTCCGTCCCGCTTCAACGCGACTGTCTTCGAGCGCTCCGGGGTTCAGCCGCCGGTGCATGTCGTGCCTCACGTCGTCAAGCGCTCTTCCGCGTCAAGGCTGCGTCGCAGGAGCGGCAGGTTCGTCTTCTACCTGATCGCGACGTGGACCAGCCGGAAGGCAATCCTCGACGCCGTCTTCGCCTTTATGCGCGCATTCACCGCACAGGACGCGGTGGAATTGGTGATTCACACAACACCGGAAGATCACATCGCGCGTGCTCGCTTGCAGCGCACCGGAACGCCGCACGTAGCTGCCGAGTCCGGGACCTGGTTCAGCCTCGCCCGGGCTCTCGCAGGGCGCCGATCGGTGCCCGACATCACGCTCACCACCCGCGTGCTCGACCCCCGCGAGCTCGACGACCTCCACACGGCGTGTGACTGCTTCCTGCTCTTGAGCCACGGCGAGGGCTGGGGGCTGGGCGCGTTCGATGCCGCAGCATCCGGCAACCCCGTGATCGTCACCGGGTGGGGCGGGACCCTCGAGTTTCTCCCCGACAGTTACCCGTATTGCGTCGAATACGATCTGGTGCCGACCACCACCGCCGAGCCGGACGCTTGGTGGGCGCCTCTGCCGGCCGAACGATGGGCGAACGCACGGATCGGCCACGCCGCAGAGCTGCTCCGACGCGCCTTCGAGCACCGCGACGAAGCACGCCGGTGGGGGATAGCACTCCAGTCACACGTCCACGAGTCCTTCAGCGAGACGCGCATCACCCGGGCGCTGATCGACGCGCTGGACGGGAGATGAACCCACGCGGAGCGTGGAGTCACCGCGGAGCCTGGACACGCCGTATCACAGTCATCTCGTCGCTGTCCTCACCGGTAACCAACAGGCTCCACCTTAGGCCCGCCGCTCTTCGCAGCGCCCACGCATCACTTCGCGGCCGCGACTCGTTTTGCTACAACGAGAACGCACGGCCCCGGGCAGGCATCATCGCGTACCGGCGCAGCGCCCCCGGCGAAACCGCGCTCGTGTTCCTGAACTTCGCCGACTCCCCGCTGACGATGACGATTCCCTTCCCGACCGCCGGCACTTATCGCGAGCTCGTCGACGACGCCGAGCGCGTCGCGAGCCTCGCCCTCACGGGCGCGACCGGCGACCCGATGACCGTCACCGTGCCGTCGAAGTACGGCTATGTCTTCATCGGCCCGGGCTGATCAGCGTGGCGTCGCGGCGGTGACGGAAATGGCAGTTCGCGCGGAGTGTTGACCGCGGGCGGGTTGCTCCCCGAGGGATCTGGCTGCGCCGATCGCGGTGCACGTACGTGCGGAGTCAGCCACGCGCGCCGGCGTTCCGGTCTCGAGGGCAATCCGCTGTGCGACCGCGCGCAGGAGCGAGTCGCGGCCGGTGACCGTGATCCCATGGTCGATGACGTCGCCGGCGAGCTGCGGCGGCGTGCGAGCGAGAGTCTCCTTGGTGGCCTCGATGACGCGCGCGATCGGCCTTTCGAGCAGGTCGCGGATGTCCCGGCTCGTCAGCCGGACGCTCGCGAGCGTCCCGGAGGCGAGGTCGCGGCCGAGGATCTCGATCTGCGCGTCTTCCGCATCCGGGCGTTGCGAGCCGATCTCAGCCTTGATGTGCTCGACAGCGTCCTCGCCGATCAGCAGCTGGTGCGTGCGCTTGAGGTGAGTCACGATCCGCTGGTCGAACTCCCGGCCGCCGACACGGACCGATCTCGAGGCGACGATCGCGCGCATCGAGATCATCGCGACCTCGCTGATGTTGGCGCCGATATCGACCATCATCGATCCGATCGGCTCGTCCACGGGCAACCCACAGCCGATCGCTGCTGCGATCGGCCGAGCGATCAGACGCGCCTCGCGCGCGCCGGCCACCACACACGCCTCGGTCACCGCACGCCTCTGCAATGCACTCATCCCGCAGAATGCCGACGCAACCACCCGGGGGCGCGATCGCCGGTAGCGCCCGGCCTTCGCGATGAGGTAGCGCAGCATGTCCGCCGCTCGCTCGAGGTCGACGATCGCCCCGTCCTTGATCGGCCGGATCGCGGAGATGTCATGGCGGCCGACGAGCTCCAGCGCCTCGATGCCCGCTGCCAGGGGGCCGCCGGTGTGGGTCTCGACTGCTACGACGCTCGGCTCCGCGAGGACCAGCTCGCCGCCGCGAGCACTCAGCACGGTGGTGTCGGTTCCCAGATCGACTCCGATGTCCCCGCTACGGAAGGCGGTCAAGGATGGGGGCAATCTCATCAGCATCCGATGCGGTGATTCGCCAGCTCACAGCCAGACCACCAGAGCGCGGCCCAGCGTCAGCGGCACGCGAGCTGCTGTGCTTGACCGCGACGGACCTTCCTTCGACCCTCTGTCGCGGAATCCTCTGTCAAGCAGCACAGACCGGACCGGTCCGCTCGGATGTCTGCGCCGCCTCCAAACCAGCCTTCAGCCATGCCACACATCGGCGCGTTACGCGAGGCCCGTCTACGCGCCGGCAACTCGTCTAGCTCGCTACTGCAGGCGGAACAGTGCGGCTGTGCGACAGCAGCGGGGTCACGACCCCGCGCGCTCGTGTCGATCCGACGCCACGATCGCGGTGCTCAGCGGCGCCGCATTCTCGCGCGCCTGAGCCTCGCTGATCGGGCCTCGACGGTCCCTGCGGCGGCGCGTGCTCCACGCGCGATGCGCCGACACGGCGGTGACAATGAGGACGACCCCGACCAGCAGCAGCGTCACGATCACAGTCTCATCATATGCTGCCGGGACTTATCAATGCTACGCATTCCTCACCAACGCAGCGCTGCCGTTTGTCCGGCCGCTACGCAGCCGCCACGGAACACGCACCCGCGCCACCGTCGTCGCAACATACCCGCGAAATACGTTGATCTTGATCGGGCTCCGGCGGGGACGCGAGCTGGCGCTGCTGCGCCTCGTTGGCGCCACCACGCGCCAGGCACGGTCGATGGCACGTGGGGAGGCCAGCCTGCTCATCGTCATCGCCTCGGCATCGGTTTGGCGATCTCGGCCACCGCGCTGCTGCCGCTCACGCACGCGCTCACTGGAGGCCTGCGTCCGTACGCGCCCGCCGGCTGCTTCGCGGCGATCCTCGGTGTCTCGGCGCTCTGACCCTGGTCGCCCTGGCGCTGACAACGCGGCGAGCGCCAGGCACGCGGCCGGTCGAGGCGATTGGGGTGCGAGCCTAGACCAAGGCAGGAGCTCGCGCACGCGTCTCGAACACCTGGGTTGCTGTTGGAAGCCTTGGCCGCACGAGCGGTCCCCGCCCAGCGCACACCCCACGTACCCCTTCGACTTACGCGGCCGAACATCGGTGAAACTGCTCGCCTGGGAGATACGCCATCTGCCGCCGGATGAGGCAGCGGCCTTGCTCTGCGTACGTCCCGACACGCTGCGGGCGTGGGAACAACGATTTGGCTATCCACAATCAGTATTTGGCGGCGCCGGAGAGCGTCGCTACGCCCATGAAGACGTGATCGCCCTGCGTGAGAGCTTGAAGCATGAGCTGTCGATTGCCTCGGCGATCAACAGAGCTCGTGCGCTCGCCGCGGACAGCCAAACGCCCAGCCTGCCCTGAGCCCGACACCCTCAACCCGGCCCGGGACGTCACCCTCGCCGACGGGGGCAAACAGTTCACCACCAGATCCGACTTGACTCGGGCAAAGCGTCCGAAGGTGGCCACGCGTGAGCTCGGTGGCGACTGCGGCTAGTAGGGAGTGGGTGATTGCGTGGAACGTCCGCTCGGTCGGATCAATGGTCCATCGGATCGACGGACTCGAGCAGGTTCAGGTATCGCGCTGCTGGGATGAGCGGCCGCGCGCGTCCGAGCAATGCCTGGCGGATCTGTAGCGTCTGCTCGCGCATCCACGTGAACTCCTCGACGAGTTCCGGGACAGGCCGCTCGTCGAACGACGGGTCCGGCACCGTGAACTGTCCCGGGCGAAGGGACCCCGGGCGCGCGAACGGGTCCGCGTACAGGTAGGCCTTGCTCGCCAAGTGTGCGCCGTACTCGAGCAGCAACCGGCGCAGGTAGGGAGGAGCCATCACGAATATGGCGGTCGTCTTGTCGCAGATCCGGCGATCGAGCTTGGTCGGGTGATGCCCATCGGCGTCGATGCCCCAATACGCGAGCATCGCCAGCGCCCGGTCGCTGGTCCGTTCGCCGGGCTCCAGGCCGGCCGATGAGGCGGGTGCGCCAGAGCACAGGTGCCGGTAGAGGTAGCTCGCCAGCACCGAGCGGCAGCAATTGGCGTGGCAGAGGAACAGCGGCATCGGCTGCGAGCTCTTGCCGACTTGCGGCCTCGCCGTATGGCGATCCGGTGCGAGCCGCGACCTTCCCGTGTCGTCACCCGTACCTGGCCCAGTCGGGCCGCCGCGGTTGCTGCCGAGGGAGAGGCCACCCGGGCGTTGTCGCTGACGTCGGTGCGCTGTCACGGTCTGGTCCGTATGTTCGTCGAAGTTTGGAGGGGGACCCGAATTAGCCACGGGCTGCGCGCGAGACGGTAGTCCTCGACAGACGCAAACGACCAGATGAAAAACGAAAACGGACGGCCGAAGCTCACCGCAGACGGCGCGACGCGTCGACGCTGATCGCTGGGTGGGCGTTGTGTTACTCGGCCGTGGAACGGCGAGGTATGATGTGAGCGATCACAACACGAAGGGACGATCGAAATCATGCTCGACGACGTACGGCGTGAGCTTCAGCGGCGACTCGATGAGTTGCTCAGGGAAGTGGACAAGCTTCGACATGCTCTGCGCGAGCTTGGTAGCGATGAGCGCACAACGCGGTCTGCCAGTGGGGGCGCGTCGGCGCGACGCACCCGTCGCTCCTCCTCGGCGACGTCCACACGCACGCGTCGCTCCTCACGCTCCGCGACCAAGAATGGCTCCGGATCAACATCGGCGCCCGCGAACCCCCGGGCGTCGAGCGCTGGCGGTGCCGGCGCTATGGCCGGGCGCAGGGCGCGTGGTGGGACGAAAGCCGCGGTTCTGGACGCGCTCGCCGGCGGCAAGGCGATGACGGCAGGCGAGGTCGCCAAATTCACGGGGCTTGGCCGCGCGAGCGTCAGCACGACGCTCTCCAAGCTCGCGAAGACCGGCGAAGTGAGCAAAGCGGACCGGGGCTATCAGCTCGACGGCCGCGCATCGCGACGCGACCGCTGACGAACAGCAGATCGTGTAGGCCACGACGAGTCACGCCGGCGCAAGCCGCCGTCGCCGCCCACGTGAGGATCGCGTCGCACGGGCTGCGTTTTCCGTTCTCGGTCTTTCGTGGTCGTGGCCTGCGCGCCACTCTCTGTGTGATAGGAGCTGGGGATGAGCGTCGATCATCCGGTCGCTGAGCACGGCACGCAGACTGGCGCTTCGTTGAAGATCCCTTCCGTCGGCGAGGATGATCGAGCCCGGTTGCCTACCGCCGCATCTACGGTGGCCCGACGCGGCACCGTGAACGCGGAACGCTACCCGCCGATCGCGGAGCACGGGTTGATCGGCGATCTGCACACGGTTGCGCTCGTACGTACCGACGGCGTCATCGACTGGTATTGCTGCCCGAGTTTTGACTCGCCGAGTGTGTTCGCCGCGATCCTCGACGCCGAGCGAGGCGGGCACTTCTCACTGCGGCCTTCGGCACCGAGCTGGGAGACCAAGCAGCTCTATTTCCCTGACACCAACGTACTGATCACCCGGTTCCTCACGCCGGAGGGAGTCGGTGAGGTGGAGGACTTCATGCCGGTCGGGGAGTCCTGGGGCGGAGTGCACCGCCAGCGGCTGATCCGGCGGGTGGTGGCTGTGCGTGGCCGCATGCGCTTTGAGCTGGAGTGCTCACCGCGCTTCGACTACGGTCGTGCCCCGCACCAAACCCGCCGCCACCGGCACGGGGCGCTGTTCGAGAGTGCTGGCTGCTCTATAGCGCTCGAGACCGACACGCCGATCGAGCTGCGCGACGGCGATGTCACGGCGTCGTTCGAGCTGACAGCGGCCGAGTGCGCGACCTTCATCCTTGAACACGTCCCAAATGGGTACGAGCCCCACAGCCATGGTGCCGAGGAGACGCGGGAGCTGTTCCAGGGCACGGTCGCGTACTGGCGCCGGTGGCTGTCGCAGTCCCGCTATCGGGGCCGCTGGCGGGAGACGGTCCATCGCTCCGCGTTGACGCTGAAGCTGCTCACATACGCTCCGACCGGAGCAATTGTCGCGGCCCCAACGACCAGCCTCCCCGAGGCGCTGGGAGGGGAGCGCAACTGGGACTACCGGTATACGTGGATCCGTGATGCCGCCTTCTCGCTCTACGGCCTGCTGCGGTTGGGATTTACCGAGGAGGCCGCTGCGTTCATGGACTGGCTCACCGACCGCGTCGCCGACGAACGCCTGCAACCGTGCGGGCCGCTGCAGATCATGTACGGGATTGATGGACGGCGGGACCTCGCTGAACACCTCCTCGACCACCTCGAGGGCTATCGCGGCTCCGCGCCGGTGCGCATCGGGAACGGAGCCGCTACCCAGATGCAGCTCGACATCTATGGCGAACTGATGGACTCGATCTACCTCTATAACAAGCATGGCACGCCGATCTCACACGACGCCTGGCAGAACCTCGCCCGGATCGTCGAGTGGGTCTGCGCCAACTGGGACCAGGCCGACGAGGGAATCTGGGAGACTCGCGGCGGCCAGCGGCACTTCACTTACTCGCGGCTGCAGTGCTGGGTCGCGGTCGAGCGAGCGATTCGCATCGCTAACCACCGTGGGCTTCCGCTCGACAGACTGCGCTGGGAACAGGCGCGCGACGACATCTACCGCCAAATCGTGGCGTCTGGCTGGAGCCCCAGCAGACGTGCGTTCGTGCAGCACTACGACACCGACGTGCTCGACGCGTCGCTGCTGCTGATGCCTCTGGTGAAGTTCTTTGCCCCGACCGATCCCCGCTGGCTTTCGACCCTCGACGCGATCGGCGAGGAGCTCGTCTCCGACTCGCTCGTTCATCGCTACAACCCCGAAGCCTCCCCGGACGGGCTGCGAGGCTCCGAGGGCACGTTCTCGATGTGCACATTCTGGTATGTGGAGGCGCTCACCCGCGCCAGGCGCCTCGAGCAAGCACGTCTAGTGTTCGAGAAGATGCTCACCTATGCAAACCACCTCGGGCTATACGCCGAGGAGATCGGCCCAACCGGCGAGCAGCTGGGAAACTTCCCCCAAGCCTTCACCCACCTCGCGCTGATCAGCGCCGCCGTGAACCTCGACCGCCAGCTCGGATAACCGCCACCCGGCCGCCGAGTGGCGAGCGGCCCCCAGGTAGTGGTTGGTCTGGGAGTTAGCGACGGTCGCTGCGATGGCCAGGCCAAGCGCTCCGCCGATTTGCTGCGTCGTGTTGATCAGGCCGCTGGCGAGCCCGCTTTCGGCCTTGGCGACACCGCTGACGGAGGCGATTGTCATCGGCACGTAGGTCAGGCCCAGTCCCACTGCGATCAGTGGCGAGGGCCCGAGTAGGTCCGCTGTGAACGCGCCTCGAGCTGGGATTTGTGCGAACCAGATCAGGCCGCCGGTGAGGAGGGCAAGGCCGAGCGAGATCACGGGTCGGGGGCCGGTCCGCGCGACCACCGGCGGCGCGAGAGCGGCAACGAGGATGATGGTGGCAGCGAGCGGGAGCTGGGAGATGCCGGCTTGATCGCGCTGTAGCCGAGCACGTCCTGCATGTAGAGGGTAAGAAAGAAGAACATGCTGATCAGCGCGGCGCCGACCAGGATCGCGACCGGGTTCGCGCCGGCGACCGCTCGCACTCGGAGGATCCCGAACGGGAGCAGTGGAGCGGTCGCTCGCCGCTCGATCGCGATGAACGCGATCAGAAGGGCTGTGGCGAGCCCGAGCAGCGCGATCGTCGGCGCGGCGCTCCAGCCGAGCTTCTGCGCTTCGATCAAGGCGCAGACGAGAATCGCCAGCCCGAAGCTGACCGAGACCGCGCCGGCCAGATCGAAGCTCCGCTGGCTCGCCTGAGCGCGGCTCTCCGACAGCAGCCGAGCAGCCATCAGCACGGCGATCAAGCCGACAGGCACGTTGACGAACAGCACCCAGCGCCAGTTCAGGCCGCTAGTCAGCACTCCGCCGAGAAGGACTCCGGCGGCGGCGCCAGACCCGGCGACCGCGCCCGAGATGCCGAGCGCCTTGTTGCGCTCGGCACCCTCGCGGAAGATCGCCGTGACGAGCGCGAGCGCTGCCGGCGCAAGGATCGCCGCGCCGACTCCCTGGACCGCTCGCGAGGCGACCAGCTGTCCCTGGCTCTGGGACAGGCCGCCCACCAAAGAGGCACTACCAAACACGACCAATCCGACCATGAACATATGCCGACGCCCGCGCACTGTGTGACCAACTGACGTCATCAAGAACCCAATCAGAGTTGCGAGTACTTACTCCTTTTGGTCTCAAAAAAAAGAGACAGCGCCATGCGTGACGCAACAGATCGCCTACCAGCGTCTGCGCCAACCAGCCTCCCGCCGCTAAGCTCGATCGCGGCACCTGGGGGCGCGGGGGAATCGGCCGTCCGGGCCGATCAGCGGGTGATTCGCACACCTCCGATCGGAGGACCCGTCGCTTGCAAACCGCGCCGGCGGGGTGC
>Ga0187776_10000767_pt1 | contig 15518 bp, 14 predicted proteins | sample 0216_BV02_MP12_2_FD_132426 | JGI IMG/M metagenome (GOLD analysis project Ga0187776, IMG submission 132426) | Tropical peat soil microbial communities from peatlands in Department of Meta, Colombia - 0216_BV02_MP12_20_MG | ecosystem: Environmental > Terrestrial > Soil > Wetlands > Peat | place...
CACGTACCGGACCTTGGGTCGGTACTGCTCCTCATCGTAAAGCTCCCGGACGTCCACCCGTTTCTGTCCGGTGGTGATGATGCTGACCGGCACATCGGTGTAGATCCCCTGGCGGAGGGCGATCATCCGTCCGTAGACCTTCTTGATGATGAGGTCGATGGCCATGTTGGCGTAGTTTACCGCGACCATGAGGTCGAGGGAGTCCGGGGCGCCGCTCCGCATGAGGTAGGAGAGCTGCTGAAAGACGATGTCCTGACCGGTGAGCTTTTTCAGGATGTCCCCGGTCTCGAGCCCGATGCCGCCCAGCTTCCGGTGGCCGTAGGCATCGGCGTCGCCGTACTCGATCATCTTGCCGGCCGTCAGGCGGGCGCCCTCACTGATGGTGAGCATGGCGTAGTTGCTGGGATTGGCCCTCTTGTCCTCCATGATGAGCTCGGCAAGCCGCTCCGGGTCGAAGGGCACCTCGGAGATGATCGCCCGGTCAACGCTCGCCAGATACGCCGAAATAAGCGAGGTCTCGCCGCAGTACCTGCCGAAGAGCTCGATCACCGCGATCCGTTCGTGGGAGCCGGTAGAGGTCCTCAGGGCATGGATGAAGTTCACGCTCCTCGTGACCGCGGTAGAGAAGCCGATACAGTAGTCGGTCCCGAACACGTCGTTATCCATGGTCTTGGGGATGGCTACCACCGGGAAGCCTTCCTGGTGGAGGCGCTCGCCGTAGCTCAGGGTGTCGTCGCCGCCGATGGGGACGAGGACGTCGATGCCGAGCCGCTCCAGGTTCTTGAGGACGTGGGGGGTGAAATCGGTGCTCTCGCCCTCTTTTGCCTGGGACTTGAGAAAGCCGGGGACATCCTTGGACTTCACCTTGCCCGGGTTGGTCCTCGAGGTGTGGAGGTAGGTGCCGCCGGAGCGGTCAATGGTCCGTACCTTGCCCGTGTCCAGGTCCTCGATGTTTTGGTCGAGGCTCTGTACGTCGTCCAGGTTGAACTCGAGAAGCCCGGCCCAGCCCCTTCGGATGCCGAGAACTCTCAGTCCCTCCTCGATGCCCCGGTAGACGACCGCTTTGATGCACGGATTGAGGCCGGGCACATCGCCGCCTCCAGTAAGAACGCCGACAGTCAAAGGTCTGTTCGTTGTCATAGTCCTTCTCCGATCTTGAGTCGTCTGATCGTGGGAAACAAAATGGCCGGCGAAGCCCTTGGGGAGCCAAGGTCGCCGGAAAGCTCGCAACCTCGCCCGTGAGGTGGGCTTATCTATAATCCATCTCAGTGTGGAGAGTCAATCGCTTTAGGCCGAAGACCCCCGGAGCGAGATCACGACGGCAGGGCGGGCTGCGCCGGGAGAGCGCTGGCGTTTTGCCATGGACTTGGCTAGACTAGGCTGCGGTCCTTGAGAGATCGAGGGGTAGATGCCTGATTTCTCGCCGCACACACCGAAGGGAAAATTCCTGGCCGCTGCCGGCATGGGCGCGCTGGCCTGGCTTGTGATTGGCGCCGCCTGCCTGACAGGCATCATCGAGCCGTTCGAGCTCAAGCTGTATGACCGGCTCTGCCGACTGAGCGCTGCCCCCGCGCCGGCATCCCAGGAAATTGTCCTCGTCACCGTGGATGACGGCAGCCTGGAGGCTGCACTCAAGGCAGGCATCACCTGGCCCTGGCCGCGGCAGTTGTATGCTCCCATCGTCCAGTTCTGTACCCTGGCGGGCGCCCGCGCGGTGGTCTTCGATATCATCCTCAGGGAGCCGTCGCCATACGGGGTGGAGGATGACCGCCTCCTCGCGGAGGCGCTGGCCGAAAACGGTCGGGCCATCCTCCCCGTGTTCCTGAGCGCCGAGGATCGTCCTGAGGAGGCGTGGGAAGCCGAACTCATTCAGCGTTTCGGCATCCCTGTCGAGAACCGGTCCCGTCAACTCGGCTCCCAGTATCGTTCCGCTCAGCTCCCCATCCTCTTCCTGGCGGCAAAGGCACGGGACCTCGCCAACGTGGCCATTCCCCCTGACCAGGATGGCATCTACCGCCGTCTTCCCCTCGTGTTCCTTTACGGCAATCACTGGATTCCGGCCCTTGGCCTGGCCGCCGCCAAGGACGTTCTGGGAGCCGGAAGGTTCCTCCTCAACGACCGGGGTTTGCGCCTGGACGACCTCCGGATTCCCCTCGATGGCCGGGGGAACTTCCTCCTGACCTTCTATGGCGGCGAGCAGGATTTCCGCAGGTACTCAGCCTTCAACGTTATTCAATCTTTTGTTGCCCAGAAAGGTGGAGGACAACCGATCTATGAACCACAGAGCTTCAAGGATAAGATCGTCGTCGTCGGCCTCACGGCTGCGGGGCTGTTCGACCTGAAGCCCACGCCGATCCGTTCCGTCTATCCTGGAACGGCCATCCATGCCACCCTTATCGCTAACCTGCTCCACCGGGACTTCCGCGTGCGCATCAAACCTCTCGCCGCGCTGGCCCTGGCCGCGGGAGTCGCTCTGGCTGCCGCGGCCAGCGTCATGTTTCTCGCCAGTGTCTGGCACCTCGGGATTGCTACCGTCGCGGAGATTACGGCGCTCGCCCTCGCCGTCACCGCGTCTTTCCGCTACAACATTTGGGTGGACGGGGTGATGCTCGCCCTGAGCCTCGGCCTCGCCTTCGCCTTCTCCTCTGTCTTCAGCTACGCCACGGAGGGGAGGCAGAAGCGGCAGATCAAGAGGATGTTTTCCCACTACATGTCCGATGTCCTCATACACGACCTCCTCAAGCATCCGGACAAGCTCCGCCTCGGCGGCGAGAAGCGGAACCTGACCGTCCTTTTCTCCGACCTGGCAGGATTTACCAGCCTCTCCGAGCGGCTCGCCCCGGAAGAGGTAGTAATGCTTCTTAACCGCTACCTCACTGCCATGACCGATATCATCCTGGCGGGAGGGGGCCTCATCGATAAGTACGAGGGCGATGCCATCATGGCCCTCTGGGGCGCGCCGCTGCCCCAGGAGGACCATGCGGCCCGGGCCTGTCTGGCCGCATTGGCGAACCAGAGGCGCCTCACCGATCTCCGCCGGGAGTTCGAGGCCTCCGGTCTTCCTCCCGTTTACTCGCGGATCGGGATCAACACCGGCGAGATGATCATCGGCAACATGGGATCCAGCCAGCGCTTCGACTTCACCGTCATCGGGGATAGCGTCAACCTCGCCTCCCGCCTCGAAGGCGCCAACAAGAGCTATGGGACCCGGATCATCATCAGCGAGGAAACGTACCACCAGGCTGCGGCCCGGATTGAGGCGCGGGAGCTGGATCTCCTCCGGGTGAAGGGGAAGGAGGTGCCGGTCCGGATCTACGAGCTGCTGGCGCCAAGGGGGGAGTTGGATGGGCGGATCGGCGAGGTGCGCGACCTCTTTGCCGAGGGCCTCGTGCGCTACCGACGACAGGAGTGGGCGGAGGCGCTCCGCTCCTTCAAGCAGGCCCTCGAGATTGTCCCGGAGGACGGGCCTACCAAGGTATTCATCGAGCGGTGCCGAGAGTTCATGGAGACACCACCGCCAGCATCGTGGGACGGCGTGTATCGCTTGGCGAGCAAGTGAGAGGCCGCCGATCCGCGACGATATGGCCCGGAATGACGGCCTCTTCTATCAATTGACGATCTATTCAGTAACAATGATTGTTCCTGTCATCCCTCCGTGGCCGGTTCCACAAAAAACGTCACAGTGGAAGGGAAAAGTTCCCGCCTTCTGCGGCACGAATTGCAATCTTGTGACTTTTTCTGGGGGAATGTCTGAACGGATTCCCAGGCCTGGGCAAGAAAATCCATGCATTCTGTCCAGTGAGGTAAATTCCAGTACAACCGGAACACCCTTCTTGAGGGTTATCTCTTTCGGTGAATACTCAAATTTCTTTGCAGTTACCTTAATTATTTGCTCACCATCACTTGCGCTCACATAGGACCACGTGAGTCCCGCGATAAACGTCACCACAATAACAACAACGATCAGGGAAAAGTATCTTGCGTGCTTCATGGCTCACTCTCCCATTACAGGTAATTCTGTCAATGCGTATTGGACGGGTTTGACCTTGGCCTCTACCTCGCGAAATCCCATGCCTTTATAGGGCGCGGCAGGGTCCCATGGAATCGGTGCGTTCTTGGGAGCCGAACCTGGAGCGGGCAGGGGTAACATCAGGCCTTTAGCGGCATGATGCGCGATTTGCTTGGTCGTATGATGATTTTCCTGATGGATATGCCCGTAGAAAACGGTAACGTTCTGATATGGCATCAGGAGCTCTAACGCCTTGGCACCGTCTCGCGTGTACCAATCCCACTCCGGATACAAGTCGAATAGCGGGCGATGGGTAAAGACCACGATGCGCGCATCCTTAGGGAGTTGCTTCAATTGAGCGCTCAGCCACTCGAGTTGCGTTGCTCCGATGCTCGACGTGGGGTCTGAAACATTATCCAACACGATGAACTTAACTCCCTTGTGATCGAATGTGTAATGAGTTACTCCAAAAAACTCCTTGAAGGCTGCTGCCTCATCGAGCCCCGCATCATGTTCTCCAGGCATGAACTTGACGTTTTTCACCTTCAATTCGCTGATAATGTCGCGAACTGCGGCCATACGTTTTCTGCGTTCATTGTCATCGTCCGTAACGTGGGTTAAATCGCCGGTGAACATTACGAAATCCGGCTGGTGTTTGAGCCTATTGACTGCAACCACCGCTTTCTTGAGCGTACCTGCCGCGTCCGGGTTTATCGCCGGCCCGGTGAATCCCCAGTGCGTGTCTGACAGTTGGACAAAAAAGAAGTCCTCTTCCCCAGGTGGCTTCGCACGCGCCGCGCTCCCCCACCCGCCCAGGCCGGAAGCGAAGACTACACCCCCAATACCGGCCAGCTTCAAAAAGTCCCTCCGGTCGATTTTCATACCCCCTCCTTTTCTGGTTGTTCGTCTGTCCCCCTGGAGGCCTGGCACCTGTATCCAGTCAAGCCACCCTCACCCCGCGAGCCGTGCAGCTCACCGGCCCCTGAACCCGGCACAACGCATCACGAACACTTCGCCGCACCATCCTCATAGCTGCCGGTACGCTGGAGGGCGAAGCTCCCTGACCGGCCGCCGACACGGCGCAGTCTGACATAGTCGCCGGAAGTGCGGCCGCGATACATCATCCCATACTCAACCGCCCCCTGACCCTCAATGTCTCCGTGGAAGGCCTGAGTCGCGCTCGCGCGGCTGAGCTTCGGTGCTCCCTCGGTCTCGTCGAAGGGGTTTGCATCTCAAATCTTAACTTCAAACGTGCCCGGCGTGTGTCTTCATGGTTCCCGTGCCGGAGGCCATCTCTCCCGGTGATTTGCCGTGCGCCCGCACGACTGCCGCCTCACTCCGGGGCCGAATGGCGTCGGGCCAAGCCAGCCCTCCGCTTGGTCTTGTCTCATCATGCTCGTCTCTGCCCCATTTCCCCCAGGTTGTCGTTGGCTAGGCTGGCAATACTTACATCCTAACCATGGCGCTGACTGGGGTGAAGCGAAACGAGGTGCCGGTCCGGATCTACGAGCTGCGGGCGCCAAGGGGGGAGTTGGATGGGCGGATTGGCGAGGTGCGCAACCTCTTTGCCGGGGCCTCGTTCGCTACCGACGACAGGAGTGGGAGAAGGCGCTCCGCTCCTTCAAGCAGGCCCTCGAGATTGTCCCGGAGGACGGGCCTGCCAGGATATTAGTCGAGCGGTGCCGACAGTTCATGGAGACACCACCGCCAGCATCGTGGGACGGAGTGTATCGCTTCACCGGCAAGTGAGAGGCCGCCCGATTTCAAGGACTGTCCGGGATGGCTCCTCATCCGCACCCGGCCCGATAAGCAAGTGCCGGAATCGCAGAACTGGTTGGGCAACCTGGCCGCGCCCATCAATCAAAGTACCGGTAATGCCCGATCACCGTCCACGCGAACATTATATCCTCGAGCCGCGCCCCGGCCCCGATGTTGTGCACCACCCAATATTGCCCCGTCGCCCCATCCGTCTCGTCGCTGACGACGCCGATGTGCGCCACCCCACCCCCCAGATCCCACGCCACCACGTCCCCGGGCAGGTAGTCCCTCGCCTCTGTCGTCACCGCCACGCCCTTGCCCGCACGCTGGAAGTACACCATCAAGTTCGGCACCCGCCGGTGGTCGATATTGGGGTCCGGCTTCACCAGCCCCCACCGGCTCGGGTACGCCGGGAAGTTTCTCGCCATATCCTCGTGGACCTCGCGCTGGAGGTCAATCCCGGCCGTACGGAACGCCCGAATCACGACGTCGGTGCACGCCCCGGTTTGCGGCGGCACGTCCCCGCCAGGGTACGCAACCCGAACGTAGGATGGGTCATAGGACGTGGTGACCTGCGTCTGCTCCCTCGCCGAGTCAACGACGGCACGCACGGCGGGCGAGAGGGCGAGGTCGGCTTTCCGCGTCGCGGGCGCGGGTCGAGCGCATCCGACCACGACCAACATCGGAACCAACGCGGTGAGAAGGAAACGTCGTAGCATAGCCAGTCTGATGAGAACGCTCACAGTCAAGCTGCCCAATCGGAACAGGGGGAGCCTCGCGGCTCTTCCCCTCCCCCACCACCCGGTATGCGGATCACGTCCCGGGGCGGTACAATTGATATGCTCTCGGCATACCTCTCTTCGCCTGGAGAGATGGTTTCAAACTGTGTCGTCATTCCGCCACCTTCGCTTGGTCCGTCCCCGACCGCGCTCACCACTGCCGCGATCTTCCTCCGGCCCTTGAATCTGCGCCTGTCTGAAAACACTGCTTTCCTGCAAAAGTCAGGGCGCGACTGGCATGGCCTGGATTAGTGACGCGACCCGGTACTTAGTCCTGAATGGGAGCGTCAGTACGAGTCCGTCCAACTTCAACATTTCGGACTCGATAGAGTAGCGCCGCGGCTGTAGCGCCACGATACGTCGGATACAAGGTCGTTTCCCATTTCTTGCCTAAGGCCTTGTCCATTACTATTACCGTGAGAGGCTCCATATGGGTAACCTTTTTTACTACAAGGATATCACTAGCCAGTATTGCAGTTTCATACTTTGACATTGACTTGCTCGACGCTTCAACCTTCACTGATTTGAGAGAGACGAGATGGCTCTCATCAGTCATAAGCACAATGCAAACGTAAGGTCCTCCATCATCCGATGACTTCTTGCAGTCCGGGTAGACGACGCCATTTTCGTCGACCAACGCCGACATGTATTTTTTCCTCCGGAGATGAACCGAATGCATAATTGAGCCATCGTCACCCACCTGAATCCCTATGGCAGGCAACCAGCCATCGCGACCAATGGGAAGATTTGATATATCGAGAATGGAATTTAGCAGCTCATTCTGGATTCCACCGGTCGCATTGCCGGAGGCATCGTACGTCGGTAAGAAAAAAAGCTTTCCGTTAGCCTGAACTCCATTCTCAGCTAGTGTCATTTCTATCCTTGACGGTTGCGCACCAGTACTCGTAGAGGTCTTAGGATCTTCAGCTTCGGCCTGAAACAGCCACAACAAACATATGACGGCAGCGATGTATAGGATGTTCTTGAGGTGCTTCGGTCTCATGATATGTTGATCCTTTCGTGTCACGCCTCATCGACCTTCATCTTGCCTACAATTTCAAAGAGCTTCTCGACTGTCACCTCCTCGGGAGGAACAGGCATGCCGAATTCGAGCGAGATGCGCGACCATTTTCTTCTGAAAAGCCTTCGCTCTTTGCCGGTGTACTTCCGGCTAAAGTAGCTACCCCAGAGGCCGTTCAAGCAGGCGGGCACCACCAGAGCCGGAGTCCGCCGTACTATTTTTTCTATGCCCGGCCTAAACGCATGCATCTTGCCGTCACGCGTGATCTCACCCTCGGGGAAAATGCACACGACCTCGTCATCCCGCAGCTCCGCCGCAATCTTATCGAATGCGGCGTTCAGCACCGCCGGATCTTCTCTGGCGCCGGCGATAGGAATCACTTTGCTATCTCGGAACAGGCGGCTGATAAAGGGCATGTCGAAGTACTTATAGTACATCACGAAGCGCGCAGGCCTGGGGCAACCACTCGCGACGATGAAGCTGTCGATGAAAGTAACGTGGTTACAGGCGATGACGAAGGGCCCTGCGAGCGGGAGATTCTCGCGCCCGGTGACTCTGAGACGGTATATGATATTAATGAGCCCCCAAGCCACAAGGCGCAGCAGAAACTCTGGTACCAGTGTGTAGATATACCCCGCCACCAGGATGTTCATTACCGACAAGATAAGAAATATCTGAGGATAGCTAAGTTTATAATGATAGAGTGCCGTCAGAAAAAGCGATGAAATCACCATGAAAAGCGCGCCCAAGATGTTGTTCCCGGCTATTACGCGTGACCTTATCTCTTTGTTCGATCTTTGCTGGATGAATGTATAGAGCGGTACGGTGAAGAAACCGCCGGACACCGCAAGGAGAAAGATATCGACAGATATCCTTCTTCCGTGATGCGTGTTCAAAAACTCCGCAGGAGACCAAAGCCCGCTGGAGGAAAGCACCGAGGGCCGCCCCGCCAAAAAGAGGTCAAAGGCGAATAACGATATCCCTAACGAGCCGATCGGAACGAGACCCAGTTCTGTTCTCTTGAAGCTCAGCCGCTCGCAGAGTATGGAGCCGACGCCGATGCCGATCGAAAAAAGCACAAGAAACAGGGTGACGACCGATTCGCTTGCTTTCAAAAAATCCTTACAATATACCGGCATAATCGAAAGCAAGGCGATGCCTATGAACCAGAACCAGGAGATTCCCAGTATGGAGTTAAAGACGCTCTTCACCTTTCTCGTGATGCCCAAAATCTCGATGGTTGTGGTGATGGGATTCATATTTAATTTGAGCTCGGGCATCACCGGCCTAAGGGGTTTGATCGCCAGGCTAGTCAGAAACCCGAGCGTGGCGATAGCAACCTCCGTGATCCCAACTATCCATGAGCCACCCGGCAAAGAAATGAGCTGTACCCCCAAGGTCGAGCCCAGGAGGATAGCTATGAAGGTTCCGGTCTCCACGTAGGCGTTACCCGTGACAAGTTCATCACTTTGGAGAAGGTGTGGCAGGATGCTGTATTTCACCGGTCCGAAAAGGGTGGAATGGAGCCCCATCAAGAAAAGCGCTACCAGAAGAAGAATGATATTTCCCTGAAGGAAGCCCAGCATGCCCAGGCTCATAATCGCTATTTCTATCGCCTTCACAACGCGGATGAGCTTAGGCTTGGAGAATTTGTCAGCCAGTTGCCCTGAAATGGCCGAGAACAGAAAAAACGGCAGTATGAATATACCGCCGCAAAGCGACACCATCTGCTCAACGGCTATGCCACCAATCGAATACGCCTTGTATGTGATCAAAATCGCCATGGCGTTCTTGAGCACATTGTCGTTGAACGCACCCAAAAATTGGGTATAGAAGAAAGGCCAGAATCCCCGGTCTCTGAAGATGCGTGTCCTCATTTAATCGTCCACCCCAGTCGCTTCTCTCGCTCCCGGCATTCTGGCCGAAGCCGGAAGCCGGAGCCCACAGTCTCCAGTAATCGCACCGCTGGCCACTAATTCCTGAGCAAGCAGTATCTTACATCGAGCAGCAGTGAAATCATAGCCGTTACTAAAGTGACGCGAACGGTTGCTGTATCGACGTCCTTTGGATTCCAGCTTACACTAAAAGTCTTTGCCAACCAGTAATACATGGTTACACTGCGGACTCCCCCGCGGTCATCTCCGGGAAAAACGGATTGGTCTTCACTATCTCGTTCTCGCCCCAACGCCTTCGTTGCCCTTCGCATCCGCGCCATGCATCGGATCATGTTGTTCCAGGGAAGACCCTCCCGGTCTTACTTTGCTGCAAGGCATGCACCGGCGGCCGAACTTCGAGTCGTCGTGATTTATCTGAACTTTCACAAGGCCGGGAGGAAAGTGGATAGGAGACCGAGGCGCCCCTCAAACCGATGGATGGGGAAGGCTACCATGAGATGCCGGACCCAGTCAAAGGGATGGAAAGCTGATCAGTCCCGCCTCATTGTGATCGCTGGCGGGGCGGTCGTACCGGAGAGCCACCGCCCCGTGGCCTTGCCGACCCCGGCCCCTCCCCTACTGGGCGATCCCTGTTCGATCCAGATCCGGATTCTACAAACCTGACGCTCGGAAACTCCCGACGAATCGGGATTTTCGCTCCCCTTCAACAAGTCGGAACGCCGCGCCTTGTTGTTGCACCATCATCGGGGTTGGCCGGCGGAAAATCAGACTTTTTCCCTTATTCGGACGCCTCTACGCCGTGACCAGGGGAGACCTCACCAGTCTTAGGCAGCGCTCCATCCCTTACCTGAGGAAATAGATATTGGGAACGTCGAGTACCCCGGATTCCTCCTTTGCCCCGGGCACTTGAGGTGAATAGACAAAGCTCTTCGCCCGCTCCACATCCTCAACTGCAAACAGCATCACGACGTCATTCGGGTCTTCCACGTTCCGGAGCACGTGCATGACCCGAAGCCCCGCCTGCTGCTGCGCGGCTGCGTGGGAGTCGAACACGCGCTTCCACTTGGCGAAATCGGCGACCTTGTGGTGGACGAGCAGGTACGGCACGAGGTAAGTATCCTCTCTTGAGGGGACGGCGCGTCGTGGGAGTGTTGGTCGCCACGCCGCGCGCCGCCTAACCGGAGCTGAGCCACAGCCGCCCGCAGGACTCTTACCGGCTGCGATGGCCAAACAATGCACCCTCTCCTGCAAGCCCCAACCAATGTCCGGCCAACGCCTACTTCGATTTCGCGTAATCGACCATCCCCTGAAAATCGACGACCACCGCCGGCTCGTTGCCGACCACCCAAGCGTCATGGCCCGAGGGGAGCAGCGAGACGTCGCCGGGTCGACACTCGAGCTCGGTGCCGTCGTCCATTCGAATCTTCAGCACGCCGGACACGTGATACTGAAAGTGGGGGGCTTCGCAGCTCTTCGTCTTGGCAAGGGGTTGGACCGACGTCGCCCATCTCCAGCCGGGTTCAAAGATCGCGCGACCAATGGTCGCACCGCCGATCTGGATGAGTTCCACCCGTCCTTTTGGGAATTCTCGAACCTCATTGGGCTTGCCAAAGCTCTTCATTTCGGCTTTCGCCATAACGCACCTCCTCTGGTGTGAAGGCGCCCGCTCGTCTTGTTCGGATTCGAATGGGCCAAGCTAACTCTCCGATTGATCCTATCTCCTCATTTTCCTCCCCGCAGCATCTCCCTCATCTTGGCGATGCTTACGCTGGTGACGTTTACATTCTAACTACGGCAGGTGGCCCTCGTGAAGGAGGGGCCGGAGGGTTCCTCTCTGGCCGTTTAGTAATCGCGTTCAGCCTGTGGTTGGGCCTTCCTGTGACACACGAATGCTGAACAGCCACCATCTGGCACCCTTGTGTCCACGGCGAGGCTGCCTATCGAAATAGATCTTCATCGTACCGTTGGCGGTCGTCGCTACCTCGAACCAGTGCTTGCGAACATACAGCTCGGGACTGCCATGGCGGCACTTCCCGGTTTCGCGCCAGGTGCGGAGCACGGCCGCAACCTCAATGGTTCGGCCTCGCCACATGAACTCACGCGGGAGTCCAGGCTCCCCGACTGCCAGGCGCGAAGTGTCACACGTGGCAACCACCGGTATGATGGCTTCACTGACGAATCGCTCACGCATGATCACCCTTCGCTTTTCTCTTGGAGAGATGGTTTCAAGCCCCAGACTGCGGCTCTAAGCTCAAAAAGTGGCCCCCAATTCCGGTGACGCCTTCCTGAATACCGAAGATTACTTTGGTCCGACCCGGCGTTGCGCTTCACTATAGCGACAACGAGGTTCAGTGTTTGTTGATCTGATTCACGACCCCGGCGACAAAATTGTGTATGGTCAGCTCTTCCAACTCAGCCTTGAACTTCTCGGACCCGGCTTCAATGACGCTTGCCGTTGAATGCGCTTTTTCCGCCACGGTGTCTCTGAAGAGAAGGCGGCCGTCCCGGTAGGCGGCGACGTCGGCGGAAATTTCATATTGATCGTCAAAATAGCGAGGGGCACCCAAGATAGGTGCCACGCAAATGCACAAAGACGCGCAGACGGCGCTTGTCGCGGCCTTGTCCTTCTCCCCGCCCTGGGTAAACTCGTAGTTCGTCAGGTTGATATCGATCTCGTGCTGAGTGTTTCCCCGCGCTTGTATCACGGCAACGCGGGTAAAGCCCGCCTGCTCGAAATTTTCCGTTAGCTTCGCTTTGAGGAAGGAGACCTTCTCCTTTTCCATGTCTTTCGTGGGTGTAAGCACGATGTCGAGAGGGCCCGCTGCTTTGGCAGGAGGGATCCGTTGCTCTTCTGTTCTTACCATCTGCATACTGGAACAGCCAAGCGTCAGCATGAGTATGATTCCCAATCCTACAAGAACCAATGCTTTCATAAGAACCTCCGCGTAGACGGGAGAATCAACCGCTCTCCGCCGCATACACCTTCCTACCCGTGTCCATAGCTTCAGCCCCAAATTGTGACTCTAAGCTCGAAGAGTGGCCCGTTTTCCGGCCATTCCTTGCTCACTACCGAAGGTTAGCTCGGTCCGACCCCGCCTTCGTCGCGTTCGATCCTCTTGAGGTGTTCTGGGCGCCGCTTCCCTCTGGAGCGTTGTCCTGATCGCGAGTCGCGAGGCGGGTGCTGAGTCACTTACTTCCCGCCCACGCCGAGGAGACTGCGTACCGCCCTGTAGTCGACCGGCCGCTCGCGCTCCGGTATGTAGCCGCGCGGGAACCAGACTAGCCGCAGTTGCACAATCCGGCTGTCCCTGTCCAGGTTGTCCAGCACCGCCGCGAAGCGGTGATCGGGATCCAGCTCGTTGTTGTCGGTCAGCGGGAAATCGAAGGGCGTGATGGTAAAGTCGACAGTGCGCAGAATATTCCGTTGCCCCCCGCGCGAGACGCTGATCGACAGATTCGCGGTCCTGCTCTTGAAGTCGGCGGCGAGAACGGAAACCGTAAGGTCGTAAGTGCCATCGGGCGAGGCGACGCAGACGGGCTGGGACATGAGACCACCGACGAACGGCGCGGCTCGCTGCTGCTGCTTGCCCATGGCCGGGTCTGTGGAGCAAGGGGTCTCTGTTTTGATCAACTCCGAGGTCTGCTGGAAGAACAGGCTTATCGGCTCAAACACCGGCCCGGATGCAGACTTTCCCTGCTCCATCGCGGCGATGGCGCCGAGCATGTTGATCTGCCGATCTGACACGCGCCGCGCGACCGATTCCAGCGACTCCCTGCCGGCTTGGCGCCCCTTCGCGGCAAGCCTTCCATCCACCTCGAGCAGCAGTGGTTTGAACTCGAAGTGATTGTGGAAATTAAGCGTCAGCAGCTCCACCAGCAGGCGCTCGCGGTCGGGATCGATGTCCTCGCCCTGCGCCGGCCGGCCGATGATGGGCTCAACGAGATCGTGCAGCATGCCCGCACGCAGGTTACTCTCCGCTTGCTCGCGTTGACTTTGCAGAGTCGTGAGCGACATCTTGGAGTCGTAATCGTGCACGATCCAGGTGATCGCCGCCACAGCCACAGCGCCGATCAGCTTGGCGGCGACATCCAGCCAGTCGCGCCATTCCTTCGAGGTCTTGCCCGACTTCTCCGCAGTAGACACCTGCTCCTTGTTCTCTTGTTCGCCCATGACGCTCATCTCCTCCTAAAGACGATGTCCTGCTGCAGCGGACCGGGGTAACTCTCGATCTGCGCTTCCCACTGCTGCCCTTCGGGACCGTTATACCGCGCGGTGTAGCGGCCGGGAGCGAGAAACACGCGATAGTCGCCCGCGTCGTCCGTGGTCACCTGCCCCCGGCCCGACTGGCCCTCCACGGTAATCGTCCCTCTGGCCAAGGATGCTTGCCCTTCCAGACTGACGTGCCCATAGACCATCCCGGCCTGGGCTGGGACGCAGAGTAGGAGCGAGAGAGAAAGCGCGACCAATGTCGCCACGGCACCTGCGGCGCGTGAGCGCCGTCGGTGTTCCTCATGGATGGCTCCGTTTACCACCGTTTCCTCCTTTTGATGTCATCCTACGTGAAACTGGTGAAACTGTGAAAGTGGGCTCAGCCCTTGAATTCGGACAGAATTGCATTTACTTGGTCAACCTTCTTTCTCAACGTTTTGTCTTCCGACAGTCTCGTGCTGATCGCGCCTATGCCTTCGCTACCGCTGAATAGCTCATAGCTGCGAGAAAGATTACCAATGTCCCTATTCGTCATTCCCGTCTCGATCTTCACCAGTTGGACTGCCATGTTTCTGTAATCCTTCCTGTCCTGGAACACTTCATCCCGCGATATCCTCAAACAGATAGCCGCATTTCTCCTTTGCCTCCTTGAGGTAGCGCTTAAACTTCTCGTAATCGGCCTTCCCAAGTAAGATTTTCCTCCGTTCATTACCACGAGGCGCTACGTGGTAGAACGCTCCCTCATATTCGATACGCAGTGGTCGCGCTACAACCACCCCACTTTCACTGCGGCATCAAAGTTCATTCTTAGAACAGGGTTTTCAAGGCCAAAAACATCATTCTAAGGTCGAAAATTCCCCAACTTAGAACTGTTTCCTCCTGAATTCAATCACTTCCCTTGGTCCGACCCCGGCCTAAAGAGTGTAAGCCATCCCTCTTCTCTGAGAACATCAATGGGATCTGTGGCTGTAGAGTCATCGCTGTCCTCTTGGTGTAGGCCCAACGCGAAGCTAAGGGGCGCGGCGGTTTTATGCCGCGTCCCTCTTGAGCGACTGGTTGGGCGAGCATTTTTCATTTCTTAAAATAATCAAAATGGCAACGGCCCTAGTTTCGGTTTTAAGCTATTTTTTCAAAGTCGAGAGCGTACTCCCCTGGCCTCATGTTAGCGCGAAAAACATTTGCCTTTGGAAAATTATGCTGCGTTTCATAAACGAAAGCCTTCCTTAGCTGCTCCTGTTCAGCAGCACGACAACCTAAATAAACTGCTGTGACAGCGCTACTTGGAATATCATGTCTAAGGAATTTTAATTTTGTTTCATCATTTCCCAATGCTAAGCGCCATTCATCCTCGTTTTTCCAAACCTCACCCTTAAAACGAAGCCTTTGAAGTATTTTGGAATACAGCTTTGGCCCGTAGGCTTCCAAATTATCGGCATTTGGCTGCGCATTCATTACGAATTCAATAATATCTTCACAGGTGATTCGTGGTACTTCCTTTGCGTATTCCATTTCCCACCAGGAAGACTCACTATTAGGGTCATTCTGTTTTATGACTGATTCGGCTAAAGCAGTGGTATTGAATTCGATAGCAACCCCTCGATGCCCATTTCCATAATGGCCCCACATATATAAATTATCACGTGGATGGCTTCCTTCTCTCACTGCACATGTAGAAAATACAAACATTTTTGCACGTATCGCGTTCGCCGAGTTTGACCAACCTGCTACAGTCTCCTTCCATTTTTGTTCTGGAAGTCTTTCCTTAATACATTTAAGTTGTGAGGAGTGATGTTTACGAACATGGGACAGAAGATCCGAGTAATTATCATTAAAGTCTGTAACGTAA
>Ga0187776_10000770_pt1 | contig 15492 bp, 17 predicted proteins | sample 0216_BV02_MP12_2_FD_132426 | JGI IMG/M metagenome (GOLD analysis project Ga0187776, IMG submission 132426) | Tropical peat soil microbial communities from peatlands in Department of Meta, Colombia - 0216_BV02_MP12_20_MG | ecosystem: Environmental > Terrestrial > Soil > Wetlands > Peat | place...
AATCGAGCATCCCGACACGGTGGTGGTGCTCGAGCCGTCGCTGGTCGACGAGGCGTCCGTGACCGAGGGCCTGACCGAAGGGGGCCGCATCATCGTGAACGCGGAGGAGGCGCCACCCGCCCTCTCCGGCGCCGACGTGGTCTGGTCCCCGCCTCGCGGCTGGCCGGGAAGCGCGGTTCCGGCTTCGTGAACATGACCATGCTCGGTGCCGTGGGCGCTGCGCTCGGCGAGCCGCCGCTCGAGGCGATCAAGGACGCGGCCGCCAGCGTGCTCGGCAAGAAGGTCGACGAGACCGCCGTGCGCGACGCGGTCGAGGAGGGCTACCGGTGTCTTCGCTGACCCCGTGGCAAGCGCTTCCGCACGCGGGAGCCGTCGACGCTTCCTCGGCAGTGCGCCCCGAGACCGGCAGCTGGCGCACCGGCCTGAAACCGCAGGTCGAGCTCGCAAGCTGCGTCAACTGCCTGCTCTGCTGGATCTACTGCCCCGACTCGGCCGTGAAGCTCGACGGCGTGACCTTCGACGGCTTCGACCTCGACCACTGCAAGGGGTGCGAGATCTGTGCCGAGATCTGCCCGGTCGACGCGATCGCGATGGTGCCCGAGGAGCGGGCGTCGTGAACGTGCGCGACCTCCGGCTGCTGACCGGCGGCGAGGCCGTCGCCGAGGCGATGCGGCAGATCGACCCCGACGTCGTCCCGGTGTATCCGATCACCCCGCAGACCCCGATCATCCAGACGTTTGCAAAGTTCGTCGCGGACGGGGCGGCGCACGGCGAGCTCGTGGACGTCGAGTCCGAGCACTCGGCGATGAGCGCGGCGATCGGGTCGGCGCTCGCAGGCGCGCGAACGATGACCGCCACCTCCTCGCAGGGCCTCGCCCTGATGGCCGAGGTCGTCTACATCGCGGCCGCGATGCGCGCTCCGATCGTGATGGCGCTCGGCAATCGCGCGCTCTCGGGGCCGATCAACATCCATTGCGACCACTCGGACTCGATGCTGATCCGCGACTCGGGGGTGGTGCAGCTCTTCGCCGAGAACGCCCAGGAGGCGTACGACCTGACCGTGCTGGGGACACGTCTCGCGGAGCGGCGGGAGGTCATGCTGCCGGTTCTCGTCTGCCAGGACGGATTCACGATCACGCACTCGGCGGAGCCGGTGGCACTGCTCGCCGACACGGCGGTTCGGCAATTCGTCGGCGACTACGAGATCCCGCACCCGTTGCTCGAGCGCGGTCACCCGACCACGCACGGGCCGTTTGCGATGCCGGACTACTACTTCGAGCTTCGCCGGCAGCAGATCGCGGCGCTCGAGGCCGTGCTCGACGCGCTGCCCGAGCTCGCGCTCGGGTACGAGCAGCTCTCAGGGCGAGGCTACGGCCTGCTCGAGCCCTACAGGCTCGACGATGCAGAGCGCGTGCTCGTGGCGCTGGGCTCCGCGACGGGAACCATCAAGGACGCGGTCGACGAGCTGCGCGACGCGGGCGAGCCGGTCGGACTGGTGAAGATCGTCTCGTTCCGGCCGTTCCCGGCGGCGGCGCTCGCCGAGCTCCTGCGAGACGTCCCCTCGGTGATCGTTCTCGACCGGGCAGCCTCGCCGGGCGGCGCGGCCCCCCTCAGAGCGGAGGTCGCGTCTGCCCTCAGCGGCGAGGGGACCCGCGTCGAGGGCCACGTGTACGGGCTCGGCGGGCGCGACCTCCACCCGGAGGACGTGCGCGACGTCTTCGCCGGACGCGTGGGCGACTACGTCGGCCTGAGAGGTGAGCCATGTCCCGTCTGAAGACGCTTGCTCGCCGCGAGGCCGGGCTCCCGCCGCTCGCGGGCGGACACTCGCTGTGCCAGGGCTGCGGTATCCCTGCCGTCGTTCGCACCGTCCTGGGCTCGTTCGACCGCCCAGTGGTGGTCGTCAACGCCACCGGCTGCCTCGAGGTCGCGACGACGCGCTTCCCGACGACAGCCTGGAACGTGCCGTGGGTGCATGTCGCGTTCGAGAACGCCGCCGCGGTCGCGAGCGGGGTCGACGCCGCCAAGCGAGCGCTGCGCCGCCGGAACGCCCTTCCCGAGGATCAGGAGCCCGCCGTCGTGGTCTTCGCCGGCGACGGCGGCACCTACGACATCGGCCTCCAGGCGCTGTCGGGCGCGCTCGAGCGCGGTCACCGCTTCCTGTTCGTCTGCTACGACAACGAGGCCTACATGAACACCGGCATCCAGCGGTCGGGCGCGACGCCGTTCGGTGCGTCGACTACGACCAGCCCATCTGGTCTCGAGAGCCTGGGCAAGGCGCAGCAGCGCAAGGACATGACCGCGATCGCGATCGCGCACCACGTGCCCTACGTCGCGCAGGCAGCCGGCTCGCACTGGCAGGACCTGAGCGAGAAGGTCGAGCGCGCAGCCGCCGCGGACGGGCCGGCGTTCCTGAACGTGCTGACGAACTGCCCGCTCGGCTGGGGCCACGAGCCACGAATCGGCATTCAGATGCTCGACGCGGCCGTCGAGACCTGCTTCTGGCCCCTCTACGAGGTCGTCGACGGGCGCTTCAGGTTGACGTACGAGCCCGAGGAGATGCTCCCGATCGAGGAGTGGCTGCGGCCGCAGGCCCGCTTCGCACATCTGCTCGGGCCGGAGCACGCCGATGTCGTGGCGGGGATCCAGCGGCAGGTGGAAGACGACTGGGAGGCGCTGCGCAGCCGCTGCCGGGAATCGGAACGACCCATGAGTAGATCGGAGTTCTGAGCAACGGAGGAAGCGTGGTTTTCGTGGCCGCTTCGATGAGTCACGAGTTTCCGCAGGTGCGCCTCCGATGAACGCGCGCACCAACGGCCGCCCGGCCGAGGCACACGCCGGCGAGGCCCGGTTCCAGGTGCCTTCGCCGCTCCAGACCGAGGAACACCTCTTCGGAGAGCTTCGGTCGCGCCCGGAGGGCCTGGACAGCCGCGAGGTCGAGCGGCGACTGATCCAGTACGGCCCGAACGAGATCGTGCGCCGCGGCCGCCGCCACTGGGGCCGGGAGGTCATGACGCAGCTGACGCACCCCCTGGCGCTCCTGCTCTGGGCCGCGTCGGTGCTCGCCTGGCTGGCGGGGACCCCGGTGCTGAGCGGCGCGATCGTCGCGGTGATTCTGCTCAACGCCGCCTTTGCCCTGATCCAGGAGCGACAGGCCGAGCGCGCGGTCGAGGCGCTGGCGGCGTTCCTGCCGGACCAGATCGCCGTGAGCCGGGAGGGCAGGAGGCAACCCGTCGACGTTCGCACCCTGGTGCCCGGAGACGTGATCTGGCTCACGGAGGGAGACCGCGTGCCGGCCGATGCACGGCTCTTCTCCGGACGGCTGCAGATCGACACCTCGGCCCTGACAGGCGAGTCGGTTCCGGTGACGCGCGAGGCGGGCGAGCCGGAGAGCGACGTTCTGCTCGAAGCGCGAGACCTTGTCTTCAGCGGAACGAGCTGCACGGGTGGCGAGGCACGCGCGCTCGTCTACGCGACCGGCATGCAGACCGAGCTCGGCCGAATCTCGGCCCTCTCCGAGCGCGTCGGGCGCGAACAGAGCCCGCTGGAGGAGCAGGTGCGGCGGGTTGCGAAGCTGATCGCGGTCGTAGCGGTCGGGGTGGGCCTCGCGTTTCTGCCGCTCGGCCTGCTCGCGGGATTGGGGTTCGCGGACGCACTGGTATTCGCCGTCGGGCTGCTCGTCGCCAACGTCCCGGAGGGGCTGCTGCCGACGATTACGCTCGCGCTGGCCGTGGGGGTGCGGGCGCTGGCGAGAGACGGCGCGCTGGTCAAGCGCCTCAGTGCTGTGGAGACGCTCGGCTCGACCACCGTGGTCTGCACGGACAAGACCGGCACGCTCACGCAGAACCGAATGCGGGTGGTCGAGAGCTCCGGCGACCCGGAAGAGCTCGCTGCAGTCGCAGCCTCGTGCACGAGCGCCGAGGTCGACGCGAACGGTGATCGCGTGGCCGGCGACCCCACGGAGGTCGCCCTGCTCGCGTTCGCCCAGGAGCAGGGGCGAGACGTCCGCCTCTCGACCCGCGAGCGCCGCCGCCGGAAGCTGTTCGCCTTCGACTCGTCGCTGAAGCTGATGACGACGGTCGACGACGAGGACGGGCTGCTGGTCTCATACACGAAGGGCGCTCCCGAGAACGTGCTCGCACGCTGCGATTCGAGCCCCGCGCAACAGGCCGCGGCGCTCGCGACTGCCGAGGGCCTGGCGTCGACGGGCCTGCGGATACTCGCGCTCGCGCGCCGCAGGCTCGACTCGCTTGGGGAGCGAGACGAGGTTGAGCGCGATCTCGACTACGTGGGGCTCGTCGCGCTGCTCGATCCGCCGCGACCCGAGGTCGCGGCAGCCGTGGCGGCCTGCCACCGCGCCGGCATCCGCGTGATCGTCGTCACCGGCGACCACCCGTCGACGGCGCTGGAAGTGGCCCGCCGGGTGGGCCTCGAGGTCGACGGCGACGACGTGGTCGCAGCCGAGCGGCTCGATCAGATGAGCGAGCCGGCGCTCGACCGCCTCCTGCGCGAGCGGCGGGAGCTGGTCTTCTCGCGCTCGTCTCCCGAGACCAAGCTCCGGATCGCCGACGCGCTCCGCCACCAGGGCGAGGTCGTCGCGATGACCGGTGACGGCGTCAACGACGCGCCGGCCCTACGCCGGGCGGACATCGGGGTCGCGATGGGCGTCGCCGGGACCGAGGTGGCGCGCGAAGCCGCAACAATGGTGCTGACCGACGACAACTTCGCGACGATCGTGAAGGCGGTCGAGGGTGGTAGGCGCGTCTACGCGAACATCCGCAAGTTCGTCTTCTACATCTTCGCCCACGCAACCCCGGAGGTCGTCCCGTTCCTGGCGTTCGCGCTCTCGGGCGGGCTGATCCCGCTGCCGTTGACGGTGATCCAGATCCTCGCGGTCGACCTCGGGACGGAGACCCTCCCGGCGCTGGCACTCGGGCGTGAGCCGGTCGAGCAGGGCGTCATGGATCAACGGCCTCGGCCGCGAACGGAAGGGGTGATCCGTCGACAGATGCTGATCAGGGCGTGGGTGTTCGTCGGGGGAGTGTCCGCCCTGCTCGTGATGGCCGGCTTCTTCTACGTCCTTCTGCGAGCCGGCTGGTCGCCGGGCGACCCCACCGGCAAGGGCGAGCCGCTCCACCAGTCGTACCTCGAGGCGACCACGATGACCTTCCTCGGGATCGTCGCCTGCCAGGTCGGGACGGCCTTTGCCGCTCGCACCGAACGCCGCTCGCTGCGCGAGGTCGGCTTCTGGACGAATCGCCTCCTGCTGTGGGGGATCGTCTTCGAGCTCCTGTTCGCCGCGGTGATCGTCGCCACTCCGGTCGCTGCCCCGCTCGGGATGGCGCTGCCGCCGTGGGACGCGCTCCTCCTGCTCGTGCCCTTCCCGCTGATCGTCTGGGGAGCCGACGAGCTCTGGCGGGCGAAGCGGCGCCGCGACGGTCGCACCCGACCGCGGCCGGAAAGCTGTGCTATACATCCACACAACTAATCCGTTGTGAACAGTAGGAGCTGAGATGTCGCTTCCCCATCCGATTCCCGAAGACCTGGCCGCCCTGGTCGCCCGCCGGTTCCGCGTTCTCGCCGAGCCGATGCGAATCCGCTTGCTCGACCGCCTTCGCGAGGGCGAGGCGACCGTCGGCGAGCTCTCGGAGTCCCTCGAAACCTCGCAGCAGAACGTCTCCAAGCACTTGGCCGTCCTGGCCGAGGCCGGCATGCTCGGCCGTCGCAAGGAAGGCAACCACGTCTACTACCGGATCGTCGACGAGAGCGTGTTCGCTCTCTGCGAGCAGGTCTGCGGCGCTGCCCAGCAGCAGCTGCGCGCACTCCAAGAGCTGATCGAGGGGGTGCACGCCTGATGGCACGGCGCTGGCCACTCGAGCGGGTGCTATTCGCGCTCGCCGGCTCGATGACCCTCTTGAGCGTGCTCCTGGCTGTCCTCGTCTCGCCCTGGTTTTTGCTGCTGACCGTGTTCGTCGGCCTCAACCAGTGGCTGTTCGTCGGCTCAGGCTGGTGCCCGGCCTCGCTGCTGCTCGAACGCGGAGTCGGGATCGAGAAGGGGTGTCGCCGATGAGCGCGCTGACAACAGCTCTTCGTCCGAAGGCCTCCGCGGCGGCGCGGCCTCTCGACGTCGGGCCGCTGGGACGCCTGGGCGGCTGGACGGCCGATCACATCCGGGCTGTTTCGATCGCCTGGCTGGTCGTGGCGGTCGTGCTCGCCGCGTTCGCGCCCAAGGTCGAGACTGCACTGTCCGGCGCCGGCTGGCAGGCGAACGGCTCTCAATCGGTCCAGGCGCGCGCGCTGATCCAGCGCAACTTCGCCGGCCTCTCGAGCTCGGCGCTGATGGTCGTCGTCCACTCACCAGTCCAAACAGCGGCCGACCCCGGCTTCAACAGCACGATCCAGCGCGTCGAGCACATCCTCGCCGGCGACTCACGTGTCGCCTCGGTGCAGGCGCCGCAGCCAGGAGCGAGCATCTCGGCCGACGGCCACACCGCCGTCGTGATGGCCGGCGCCAAGGGCGACCCGACCGCGATGGTCGCAGCGGCCGACAAGCTCAAGTCCAAGCTGCGGGCCGCCGGCCCGCACGGCGTGACCGTGTCGCTGACGGGTGCGTCCGGGATGTGGAGCGACTTCAACACCGCCAACCGCACGGCGATGATGAAGTCGGAGCTCTTCTCCTGGCCGGTGACGATGGCGATCCTCGTGCTCGCGTTCGGCTCGCTGGTCGCCGCCGGGCTGCCGCTGCTGCTGACGATCGTCGGCCTGATCGCCTCGGCGGGGCTGCTGACGATCTTGACGCACGGCTTCGAGATTTCGATCTGGGCGATGAACTTCGCGCTGATGTTCGCGCTGGCGCTCGGAATCGACTACGCGCTCTTTGTCGTGCACCGCTTCCGTGGCGCTCTGTTCGGCTCGAGGCTCGACGTGCGGGACGCCGTCGCGGTGACCATGGACACCGCCGGCAAGGCGGTGCTCTTCTCCGGCTTGACGGTATTTGTCTCGCTCACGGCCGTGATGCTCGTGCCGAGCCCCGCCTTCCGCTCGATGGCGCTGGGGATCATGCTCAGCGTCGCGTTCGTGCTCGCTGCGACGCTGACGCTCCTGCCGGCGGTGCTCGCCAAGCTCGGGCCGAAGGTCGACGCGGCACCGCTTCGCTGGGTGCACTCCGGCGAGCACCGCTCGGCGCGCTTCGCCCGCTGGGGCGAACGTCTGTGGCGTCATCCGCACATCTACGGGCCAGCCGCGACACTCGTCCTCGTCCTTCTGGCGCTCCCGGTGATCGGCCTGAAGACCGGCATGCCGTCGATCAAGGTCGTTCCCAACCACGACGGCTCACGCGTGGGCTACACGCAGGTGCAGCAGGCGTTCGGTACTGGCGCGCCGGGCGCGCTTCAGATCGTCGCGCCGCAGCACGAGGCCGGCGCAGTCGCTGCCGTCGCTCGCCGCGATCCCGGCATCGCCCGCGTCTCGCCGGCTCAGGTCGGCGGAAATGGCCTGGCCCTCGTACAAGCGACCCCGACCAGCGACCCCTCGAGCAAAGCGACGGGAAGCACGATCGACCGGCTTCGTGGGGCGCTCCCGGCGGACGCGCTCGTCGGCGGAGCGGCCGCCGAGAACCACGACCTCGAGTCCGCGCTCGCCTCGAAGACGCCACTCGTGATCGGCGTCGTGCTCGTGCTCGGCTTCGTGCTCCTGCTCGTCGCGCTGCAGGCGCCGCTGATCGCCGCGCTCGGCGTGCTCACGAACCTGCTCGCTGTCGGTGCGGCCTTCGGGATCGGCCGGCTGATCTTCCAGAACGGCCATGCCGCGGGTCTGCTCGGCTTCGAGTCGCAGGGTTTCATGGACGCCTGGGCGCCCGTGTTTTTCTTCGCGATGATCTTCGCGATCTCGATGGACTACACGGTGTTCCTGCTCTCCTCGGCCAAGGAGCACTGGGATCGCTCACACGACGCGCGCGAGGCGATGGTGGGTGGGCTCGCGCACTCCGGTCGCGTGATCTTTGCCGCCGCGGCCGTGATGGTCGCGGTCTTCTTCACCTTCGCTCTCTCGGGCCCGCTACCGCCGAAGGAGATGGGCGTGATCCTCGGGATCGCCGTGCTGCTGGACGCCATGCTCGTCCGCCTCGTCCTGATCCCGACGCTGCTGCGGGTGTTCGGCCCGCGGGCATGGGCCCTTCCGCGGTGGCTCGACCGGGTGCTTCCGGATGTGCGCTTCGGCCATGGGTAGTTGCCGCGTCGAGGCGCTCAGCAGGCACTACGCGGAGGCAAGTCCACGGGGATGGTGTCGAGATCGACAAAGTGCTGAGCGAACTGCTCGAAGCGGGCGATGTCGTTCCGGTCGGTAGGTGGGCCAAGCGAGGCGCGTACGGCGCCACCTGAGGGCAGGCCGATCGCGTCGATGTAGTCGTCGAGCGTCATGCCTTCGCCGAACTCGCCGCCGACGAGCGTCTCACGCGAAATCGTGAAGGCGACCTCGCCGGCGCCCGGGTTGCAGAAGCAACCGGTGCGCAACGAGATCATGTGCTCGCGTGCAACGAGATCGACGTAGCGCTCGTCGACAACGCGGCCGTCCGGATGGAGGAAGTTGAAGGCGACGGTCGCGCCGCGGCCAGCGGCGGTCCGTGGCCCGTAGACGCATGCCGCAGGAACGCCGTTCGAGTGTCGAAGGGAATCGAGCGTTTCGAGCAGCGAACCGGCCAAGCCCTGGACGTGCCGGTGAATATTGTCCATCCCGATCCGATCGAGGAAGCGCAGGCCGATCTCGACCGCGGGCAGGCTGAGGAAGTTGACCGTTCCGTCCTCGAAGTGCGCCGCTCCCGGAGCCGACTGGTACCACTGGCGCTGAACGAAGGCGGCAACGATCGTGCCGCCGGAGAACCACGGCCGCTCGAGCCTGGCCAGCGCCTCGGGCCGCGCAATGAGTGCGCCGACGCCCGTCGGCCAGCCGAACATCTTGTAGAAGGACAGGGCGACGAAGTCCGGCTTCACGCGGGATAGGTCGAGTCGGTTGGTCGGCACGAAGGCGGCCGCATCTACGAGAACGTCCCAGCCGTGCTCGTGCGCCCGCTCGATCCACGCGAGCGGATGCTGGACGCCGGAGAAGTTCGACTGGGCCGGGTAGGCGAACAGGTTGTGGTGCTCGCCGCCGACGTCCCTCAGGTAGCGGGGCAGGAGCGCCTCGTCGACCCGCAGCTCGGGAGCGACGCTCGGCACGTAGGTCGTCTCCGCGCCGCGCGCTCGAGCGAACTCCCGGATGCCATTGACCGAGTTGTGGTTGTCGAAGGTGAGCAGGAAGCGATCGCCGCGGCGAAACGGATATGCCTCGCCGACGAGGCGAAGCGCGCCGGTCGCGTTGGGAGTGAAGATGGCGACGTATTCGTCTGGCGGCGCCTGAAAGAAGCGAAGCACCGCAGCGCGGGCCGACTCCACCAGCTCGGTCATCGCTGCCGAGGTCGGGTTGAGCGAGTGCGGGTTGCCGAACACGCTCCCACGCAGCAACTCCATGTGCTCGGCAAGCTGCGACTCGGCATAGAGGCCGGCGCCGGTGTAATCGAGGTAGACGTGCCCGCCCTCATCGAGACGGCCGAACTCGGTGCGACGCAGCTCGGCGAGTCGAGCATCGGCAGCGTTCGAGGCGCGGCGCTGCGACGGGCGCGTGGCGCTACTCGTGGCGCACCTCGACGGCCGTTTCGATCGCGACGTCGAGCGAAGCAGAGACGAGGCACTTCTCCTCGGCCTGCGCGGCCAACTGCCTCGCTCGGTCCTCGTCGCCTGCCTTGGTCACGAGCTCGATCTCGAGCAGCAGACGCGTGAAGCCGAAGTGGCCGTCGCTCCGCAGGCTGCAGACCCCATCGCCGTCGACGGTCAGGCTGCGGTACTCGAGGCCGGCCCGCTCGGCGAGCCCGGTGAAAGTCACGGCGAGACACGATGCAGCCGCAGCGACGAAGAAGTCCTCGGGGCTCCAGATCGCCGCGTCCTCGCCACCGCAGAAGACCGGCGGCGGCGCGATCTCGACGGACTCCTTGCCGTCTACACCGGCCGCAACGCGGCGCCCGCCCCGCCAGTCGACGGTGACGGGAAAGTGGAACTCCTTCGGCCGGACGAGGGGGGTGGCGGAAGTGCTCATCAGTACAGGCTGGCGGCCAGCTGCCGCCGGTAGCGCATGGTCAGCGGGTGCTCGTCGCCGAGATCGCGAAAGAGGCCGACCGTAAGCGTGATCAAGTGCTCGCGTTCGTCGCCGTTGCTTGCTGCGATCGCCTCCACGAGCAGTTGGAGCGCGCGTTCGTTCGCTCCCTGCTCGAGCGCGTCCACCACTTCGGGCAGATCGCCGCTCGCGGTCAATTCGTCGACGAGCCGATCGGCCGCACTCGGGCCGGTCAGCTCGTCGAGGAAACTCGCCACCGCAGCCGGTGGTAGCGCGCCGACGAACTCGCGCACAACCTCCCCGTCGCGGAACGCCTTGACGGCAGGGATGCCTTGTATTCGGTATCGGGCGGCAAGCTCGGGATTCGCGTCGACGTCGACCTTGGCAAGCACGAACTTGCCTTCGCGTTCCTGAGCCTCTCGCTCGAGCACCGGCCCGAGCATCTGACACGGCCCGCACCACGCCGCCCAGTAGTCGACCACGACCGGCACGTCGCGCGACCGCTCGAGCACCTCCGTCTCGAAGGTTTCGGTCGTTACATCCATCGCTGCCTCCACTCAGTGCGGCAGCGGCCGGTGGCCGCGGCTGTCGAAATGCAGCAGCACATACAGCGGACAGAAGCCAACCGCGCCGGTCGCGATCATGATCGCGGCGACGACGAGGAGAAGCACGCCCGCCACCGATCCGATGCCGATGACGAAGGCGATGAGGATCGCGAGGGGCGCAACGAGAAAGGCGCGCAGCCTACGATCGAATGTGCTCATGTTCTTGCGCATTTGGAGCCTCCTTTGTGTGTGTCTCCGCCTGCCCGTCATCGCCGTTCGCCGCTCGTGATACGACGGGCAGCGCGGAGCCGACGATCTCCCCGAGCGCCTCAACCTGCGCCTGAAGGCTTCCGCAGACGTGCTCGCACAACGCGAGCACGCCCTCGTCGGCGATCGAGTAGTACGAAAAGTTGCCGTGCTTGCGCCTGGTGACGATCCCTTCCCGCGTGAGAACGCCGAGGTGTTTCGAGATGTTCTGCTCGCTCGTCCCGATCAGCGCCGTGAGCTCGAGGACGCTCGCCTCGCCGTCGCGAAGCCGATCGAGCAGCTTGATCCGGGTCGGCTCGCTCAGGGCGCGAAAACGCCTCGCGATCAACTCGACCATCGAAGAGGGGAGTGGGTGCACGAGTTCCATCGCTGCCATCGTCCCGGCGAGGGACGCGCCTGCCATCCGCAGCCGCGCTGATCGGGCTGCGGACAACTACTCAGCTGGGTAGTTGTCCGCACCAGATTCCGGGGAGACACCGATGGCCCCTCGACCTCCTCGCGCGAACCTGAGAGCAGCGAACCAGGAGGTGACCAGCGTGACGAAGAGGCAGATCGTGATTCTGGGCGGTGGCACCGGCGGGACGATGACCGCCAACCGCTTGCGCCGGCGATTCGACGAGGACGAGGCCGACATCCACGTCGTCGACCGCGACAACCGACACGTCTACCAACCCGGCCTGCTCTTCGTACCGTTCGGCCTGACGCAGCTCGACGAGTTAGTGCGGCCACGCCGGCGCCAGCTGCGCAAGGGCATCCTCTTCCACGAGAGCGAGGTCGATTCCGTCGCGCTCGACCAGAACGCTGTCGTGCTCAGCGACGGAACCGAGCTCCCATACGACGTGCTCGTCGTCGCAAGCGGCGCCCGCCTGCAACCCGAGGAGACCGAGGGTATGACCGACGCAGGCTGGAACAAGCACGTCTTCACGTTCTACAGCCCTGAAGGGGCTGAAGCGCTACGGGGCGCGCTGGAGCGGTTCCAGGGCGGCCGGCTGGTCGTGAACCTCGTCGACATGCCGATCAAGTGCCCGGTCGCGCCGCTCGAGTTCGCCTTCCTCGCCGACTGGCACCTGCGTGAGCGCGGAGTCCGCGCCGGCACGGAGCTCGTCTACGTGACGCCGCTCGACAGCGCCTTCACCAAGGCGACCTGCGCGGAGCATCTGTCGTTCCTCCTCGAGGACAAGGAGATCGAGCTGGTGACCGACTTCAGCGCCGGTGAGGTGGACGGTGCGAGCGGCAAGCTCGTCTCATACGACGAGCGCGAGCTCGACTTCGACCTCCTCGTCACGGTTCCGCTGCACGGGGGCGCCGCCTACGTCGAGCGTTCGCAGGGGCTTGGTGATGCACTCGGCTTCGTCCCGACGGACAAGGCGACCCTTCAGGCGGCCGCAAAGCCGAACGTCTTCGCCCTCGGCGACGCAACGGACCTGCCGACGTCGAAGGCCGGATCGGTCACGCACTTCGAGGCCGAGGTGCTGGCCGAGAACATCGGCCGCTTCTTCGCCGGCGAGGAGCTGGAGGCCGGCTACGACGGGCATACAAACTGCTTCATCGAGACGGGGTTCCACAAGGCGCTGCTGATCGACTTCAACTACGACGTCGAGCCCCTGCCCGGCCACTTTCCCGCCGCCCTCGGGCTACCGCTCTTGCGAGAGTCGCGCGTCAACCACCTTGGCAAGCTCGCCTTCCAATGGCTCTACTGGCATGCGTTGCTCCCAGGGCGCGATCTGCCTGCCATCGGTCCGACGATGCCAACCCGAGGCAAAGAGATTCCTGTCAACGCCTGAAAGGAGAACGAAGATGACCATGGCACTCATCGCCGACTCGCCGGTCGACGTCGATGCCGAAGGCTTTATGACCTCGCCCGAGCAGTGGAACGAGCAGATCGCGGAGGCGATCGCCGCCGAGAACGGAATCGCAGAGCTGACCGAACGTCACTGGCTGGTCGTGCGCTTCATGCGCGAGCGCTACCTCGAGACGGGCAACGCCCCCTCGATCCGCTCGCTCGGCAAGGAATCAGGCGTCCCGGTGAAGGAGCTCTACCAGCTGTTCCCCAAGGGGCCGGCCAAGCTCGCCGCCAAGATCGGCGGCATTCCCAAGCCCAAGGGCTGCATCTAGGAGGAACGAACGAGATGAGCGAACTGCTTGAACAACCGAAGATCGACACGTCGGAGCCGAAGACGATCGAGAAGGTCGCGATCGTCGTCTCCAAAGGCTCGCTCGAAGGCATCTACCCAGCATTGATCATGGCCAACGGTGCGCGCATGGAAGGGATCGAGGCCGACCTCTTCTTCACGTTCTTCGGACTGGACGCGATCCGCAAGGACCGTTACGAGAAGATCAAGGTCGCGACGGTCGGCAACCCCGGCATGCACATGGCCACCTGGATCGGCGCGATCCCCGGCTTCTCCGCACTCGCGACGCGGATGATGCAGCGGCAGATGGAGAAGATCGACATTCCCCCGATCCCCGAGTTCATCGAGCTCGTCCACGACTCCGGCGTCCGCCTCTATGCGTGCAAGGCGACCGTCGACATGTTCGGGCTGACGATGGACGCCTTCGTCCCGCAGGTCGAGGACATCATCAGCGTCGGTGAGTTCTACGAGAAGGCGACCGGCGGCGAGATCATCTTCACCTGACCGGACTGAAGGTACGGCTGGAGGTGGGCGACCGCGCGGCATCCAACGAATGCCTTCCGAACAGATGCCAGGCAAAGCGCGCGGTCGCGTAGCTGCAACTCCGGCATCGAACCACCCGACCGCCCGCCCGCTACTTGACGAGCGACAGCAGCTTGAACATCGGGAGGTACATCGAGATGATGATCACGCCGACCATGGCGCCGACGCCGATCATCATCAGCGGCTCGATGATCGCGGTCAGCGAGGCGATCGCGGTGTCGACCTCGTCCTCGTAGAAGTCCGCGATCTTCGAGAGCATCTTCTCGAGCTCTCCGGTCTCCTCGCCGATCTTCACCATCTGGCTGACCATCGGCGGAAAGACGGGATTGTCGATCAGCGGCTGCGCGATCGGCACGCCCTGGTGCACCTTCAGGCGGACGTCCCCCAGGGCCTCCTCGATCACCCAGTTGCCGGCGGTCTGGCCGGTGATCTCGAGCGCCTTGATGATGTCGACACCGGCGGCGACGAGCGTCGAGAGCGTCCGCGAGAAGCGGGCCATCGTCACCTTGAGGACGACGTCGCCGATCTTCATCGGGATCTTCAGCTTCGTCCGGTCCCAGAGCTGCCGGCCGGGCTCGGTGCGCTTGGCGCGGCGGATGCCCCAGACCGCGGCGGCGAGCGCCGGGAAGATGATGAACCAGTGGTGGCGGAGCTGGTTCGACGCGCCGACCACGTAAAGAGTCAAGGTCGGAAGCTTGCCGTTGAGCTGGGCGAAGATCTTGACGAAGACCGGCACCAGGAACATCAGCAGGCCGATCAGGACGAGGGTGGCGAAGATCAGCACCATCGTCGGGTACATCATGGCGCTCTTGACCCGGCGCTTGATCTGCGTCTCCTTCTCGATCTGGTAGGCGACTCGGTCGAGCACCTGGTCGAGGATTCCGGCGGCCTCGCCTGCCTCGACCATCGACACGTAGAGCCGGCTGAAGATCTTCGGGTGCCGCGAGAGTGCCTGCGAGAGGAGGAGGCCTCCTTCGACGTCGGCCCGGATCTCGTGGATCACGTGGGCGAAGTACGCGTCGTCGGTCTGCTCCTCGAGGATGACGAGCGAGCTGACGACGTTCAGGCCGGCCTCGATCATCGTCGCAAACTGGCGCGAGAAGATCTGAAGCGTCTTCGGCTTGATCTTCTTGAAGGTGGTGCGGACGCCCTCCTCGCCGGCCGCCGACATCTCTTCCAGGCGGCTGGGAAGGAGCCCCCGGACACGCAGCTGCTCACGCGCGGCCGAGAGGTCGGGCGCATGCACCTCGCCCGCAAGCTCGAGGCCCTCCGCATTGATCGCGCTGTAGGCGTACGCCGCCATACGGAGGTCGTATCGGCAGGGGGATAAGCCCGCTTGAGGGATGGAAGCCGCTTGCCGATAGGGAAAACGTGGGCGTGCGGCTACGGTGCGAACGCGGCTTCGGCCTGATCGAGCTGCTGATCGCGATGGTGATGTTGAACATCGGCATCCTCGCGGTCGTGGCTGCGTTCAACAGCGGGATCGTGGCGCTGAACCGCGCCTCTCGCGCCTCGACCGGAGCGGCACTGGCCGACCAGCAGATGGAGCTGTACCGGGCCCTGCCGTACGCGTCGATCTCGCTCGATTCCTCGACGATCCCGGGCTCGTCGCCCTACACGACAGACACGGCCTACAGCGCCACGCAGGTCACGGCGTCCTGCAGCGGCTCGCCGGTGCCGAACCAGTGCAACGCGAGCCGCACCGTCACCGGCGCCGACCGCAAGAAGTACCGCGTCGACACCTACATCGTCCTCTCGACGGGAAGCACGACGCCCCCGACCCCGACGAACGGGCGGCCGCTGAAGATCGTCACCGTGGTCGTCCGCGACGGGAACTACCTGACCGCGCGGCCGTTCGCGCGCGT
>Ga0187776_10000771_pt1 | contig 15488 bp, 15 predicted proteins | sample 0216_BV02_MP12_2_FD_132426 | JGI IMG/M metagenome (GOLD analysis project Ga0187776, IMG submission 132426) | Tropical peat soil microbial communities from peatlands in Department of Meta, Colombia - 0216_BV02_MP12_20_MG | ecosystem: Environmental > Terrestrial > Soil > Wetlands > Peat | place...
AGCGGCGCGACGCCGCTCCAGGCGGCCACCCTGGCGAACATCGCGGGCGGCATCGTCGTCATGAAGCGCGGCACCGCGACGGTTCTGCCGTCGGAGCTCCGGCAGGCGATCTCGCTGCATGACGCTTGACGAGGCGGTCGCGCTGGCCGATCGGCTCCGGGCCGAGCGAAAACGCATCGTGCTGGCGAACGGCTGCTTCGATCTCCTCCACGTCGGGCACGTCCGCTATCTGCGCGCCGCTCGGGGACTGGGCGACGTGCTCTTCGTCGGAATCAACTCGGACGCCGCGGTGGCGCGGCTCAAGGGCAAGGGCCGGCCGCTGATGCCGGCGGCCGAGCGCGCCGAGATCCTGATGTCGCTGCGCGAGGTCGATTACGTGGTCGTGTTCGAGGAGGACACGGCCGATCGTCTGATTGCCTCCCTGCGGCCCGACGTCCACGCCAAGGGCACCGACTATCGTCCCGGCACGGTCCCCGAAGAGGCCACGGTGCGGGCGATCGGCGGGCAGGTCGCGGTCGTCGGCGACCCCAAGGACCACTCGACCCGCGATCTGATCGGCCGGATCCTCGAGCGGTTTCGATGAACATCGCGCTGATCAAGCTCTCCGCCATCGGCGACGTCGTGCACGCGCTGCCGGTCGCCGCGGCGCTGCACGCCGCGCTGCCCCAGGCGCGGCTGACCTGGATCGCCGAGCGACGCGAGGCGGCCGTGCTGCGCGATCATCCAGCCCTGAACGAGATCGTGCCCGTCGACACGCGCAGCTGGCGGCGCGCGCGCCGGCCGCTCGCGGTCGCCGAGACCAGCGGGGCGCTGGTCGCGCTCCGGCGCCATCTGCGCGCCGCGCGCTTCGACGTGGCGATCGACCTGCAGGGGCTGATCAAGAGCGGCGTGATCACGGCCGCGACCGGCGCGCCGCTCCGCATCGGCTTCGCCGCGGCGCACTGCCGCGAGGGCCTGAACGCGCTGTTCACGAACCAGCGCGTGGCGCCGCCGCCGTCCGCGCGCCACATCGTCGACCGGTACCTGGCCCTGGTGGAGCCGCTCGGCGCGCGCGCCCGCGCCGTCGAGTTCGTGCTGCCCACGGACGCGGCCGCCGAGGCTCGCGTCGACGGCTTCCTGATGGGAGCCGGGCTCAAGCCCCGCGGGCGCCTGGTCGTGCTCAACCCCGGCGCCGGCCGGGCCGACAAGCGGTGGCCCACCGAGCGTTTTCACGCCCTCGCCCGGCGGCTCGCCGATGAGGCCGGCGCATCGGTGCTCGTCACCTGGGGCCCGAACGAGCTCGCCGACGCGCGCGAGATCGTCGGGACCGACGCGGCCGGCAGGGCGACCCTCGCGCCACCCACGAACCTCGATGAGCTCCTGGCGGTGCTGCGCCGTGCGAGCGTCGTCGTCGCCGGCGACACGGGCCCGCTGCACATGGCCGCCGCGCTGGGTACCCGCTGCGTGGGGCTCTACGGCCCGACCGCGGCCGAGCGGAACGGGCCGTACGGAGGGGGGCACCGGGCGCTGCAGAGCCCCGATGGCACGATGAGCGGGCTCGGCGTCGAGCCGGTGCTCCGCGCGGCGGCCGACCTGCTCGACGGCGCCGCGGTCGAGCCGATCGCGGAGGCTGCCCGGTGACGCGCCGGCGGCTCTCGGTCGTCGTCGTCACCCTGAACGAGGAAGAGCGTCTGCGCGCCTGTCTCGAAAGCGTGGCCTGGGCCGACGAGGTGATCGTCGTCGACGCGCTGTCGCACGACAAGACCGCGCAGATCGCGCGCGAGTTCACCGATCGGGTGATCGTGCGCCCCTGGCCCGGCTTCGCCTCGCAGAAGAACTTCGGTCTCGAGGAGGCCGGCGGAGACTGGATCCTGTCACTGGACGCCGACGAGCAGGTCTCGTCGGAGCTGCGCGACGAGATTCTTCGCGTGCTGGCCGACGACGGGCCGTGCGACGGCTATAGTGTCCCTCGGCGGAATCTATTCGGTGGCCAGTGGATCCGCCACGGCGGTCTCTGGCCCGACTGGCAGCTCCGGCTGTTCCGCCGCGGTCGAGGACGGTTCGTCGAGCGCGCCGTGCACGAGTCGGTCGAGGTCTCGGGCCCGGTCGGCCGCTGTCGCGGCGCCCTCGGGCATCGCAGCTACCGTGACGTCGCCGACTTTCTCGCGCGCGCCGACCGCTACTCGACCCTGGCGGCCGAGGAGTGGGTGAAGAGCGGTCGGCGCGTCCGCGCGACCGATTTCGTCGTCCGGCCCGCGGGGCGTTTCCTGTCGATGTATATCCTCAAGCTCGGGTGCCTGGACGGCGTGCGGGGCCTTCTGCTCGCGTGCCTCTACGCGTACTATGTGTTCATTCGCTCCGTGAAAGCGTGGGAGCGGCAGGGGGAATCGAGACGGTGATGGTGAAAGAGCGGGTGTTGTCGGGAATGCGGCCGAGCGGCAAGGTGCACCTGGGGAACTACCTGGGCGCGCTGGCCAACTGGGTAAAGCTGCAGGAGACGCTGGACTGCTTCTACTTCGTCGCCGACTGGCATGCCCTGACCGACGATCTCGACACCTCGGACGTCGCGACCAACGCCGTCGAGATGCTCGCCGACTGGCTCGGCGCCGGGCTCGATCCCGAGCGCTCGACGCTCTTCGTCCAGTCGCTGGTGCCCGAGCACGCGGAGCTCCACCTGCTGTTCTCGATGACCACGCCAGTCGCGTGGCTCGAGCGCGTCCCGACCTATCGCGAGCGGATCGAGCAGCAGCATCTCGAGTCGCCGTCGTACGGGCTCCTCGGCTATCCGCTCCTGCAGTCGGCCGACATCTTGATGTACAAGCCCAAGTGGGTGCCGGTCGGGATCGATCAGGCGCCGCACGTCGAGCTCACGCGCGAGGTCGCGCGGCGGTTCAACAACACGTTCGGCCCGATCTTCCCGGAGCCCGACGTGAAGCTCACGGAGATCCCGAAGGTGCCCGGGACCGACGGACGCAAGATGTCGAAGTCGTACGGCAACACGATCGAGCTTGCCGACACCCCGGAGGAGATCGTCAAGAAGGTCCGCCCGATGGTGACGGATCCGGCGCGCAAGCGCCGCTCGGACCCCGGCAATCCCGAGATCTGCCCGGTGTTCGACCTGCACAAGATCTTCACGCCGCCGGCCGACCGCGAGTGGGCGGCGACCGGCTGCCGCACCGCGGGCATCGGCTGTCTCGACTGCAAGGAGATGCTGCTCAAGCACATGCTGCCGCCCCTGAGCGCGATCCGTGAGCGGCGGCAGAAGTTCGCGGAGAAGCCGTCGGCCATCGTCGAGATCCTGCACGAGGGCTCGCGCCGCGCGCGCAAGGTCGCGCAGGCCACGATGCAGGAGGTCCGGGCGGCGATCCGCCTGACTCCATGACCGAAGAAGCCAACGTCGCCGACGCGGCGCGCGGTCTCACCCTGCGAGTCGGCACCTTCGAGGGGCCGTTCGACCTGCTCCTGCATCTGTGCCGCACGAGCGAGATCGATCTGACCGCGCTGCCGGTGCGCGCGATCACCGACCAGTATCTGGCCCACCTGGAGGCGATGGAGTTCCGGGATCTCGAGGCGGCGGGCGCCTATCTCGTCATGGCCGCGACCTTGATCTACCTGAAGTCGAAGCTCCTGGTGCCGCCGGACGAGACGCAGGAGGAGCAGCTCGACGAGGACGGCCTGGCCCTCAGGCTCGAGCTCGAGGCGCGCCTGCGCGAGTACGCGCGGGTGAAGACGCTCGGCGAGTGGCTCTCGGCCCGCGAGGCCGCTCAGAGCCTGATCTGGGGCCGCCCGAGCAGCACCCTGCCGCCGCCCGAGGAGGTGCCGCTCGAGGACCTGAGCGTCCACCTGCTCGAGCGAACCCTGCGGCGGCTGATCGAGGAGCAGGCTCGCCAGCGGCCGCGAGAGGTCGAGCCGAATGCGCCGTCGGTCGTCGAGCGGATGACGATGATCCTCTCGGTGCTCCGCGACACCTGGTCGCTCCTGTTCTCGTCCCTGACCGCGGGAGACCGTCGCCGCTCCGAGATCGTGGTGTCCTTGCTGGCCGTGCTCGAGCTGGTCCGCCTGGGCCGCATCAAGACTCAGCAAACCGAGCTCTTCGGAGAGATCGTCATCGAACGCCAGACCACGGTACCGAATGGGGAGCCAGCGGTATCGAACGGGGAGCCAACTCGTGCCGACTCCAACTGACGTCGTCGAAGCGCTGCTGTTCGCGTCCGATACGCCGCTGGAAGCCGAGCGCATCAGCGAGGTGCTCGACCTGGGCGACGTCGGCGAGGCGCGCCGGCTGATCGATGAACTGCGCGCGCGCTACGACGCCTCGAGCCAGGGGCTGCAGATCGTCGAGGTGGGCGGCGGCTATCGCATGGTCACCCGGCCCGAGGTCGCGCCCTGGCTGGTCCGGCTCGCGCGCGCGCGGACACGGACGCGGCTTTCGCGCGCGGCGCTCGAGGCGCTGGCGATCGTCGCGTACAAGCAGCCCGTGTCGCGCCCCGAGATCGATGCGGTCCGCGGCGTCAATTCGGAGGGCGTGCTCGACAATCTGCTCGAGCGGCGGCTCGTGCGCATCGCCGGCCGCAAGGAAGCGCCGGGACGGCCGTACCTGTTCGAGACCACGCGCGAGTTCCTGGTGGCCTTCGGCCTGCGCGACGTGGGCGACCTGCCGAAGGTCGAGGGCGAGCTGGTGGTGCCGGAGCTGGCGGCCGTCGCCGAGCATGCCGAAGCTGAGACTCAACAAGATCCTGGCGCAGGCGGGGCTGACCTCTCGCCGGGGCGGTGACCGCCTGATCGTCGACGGCCACGTCGCCGTCAACGGGGCCGTCACCCGCAGTCCCGCCACTGTCGCCGATCCCGAGCTCGACGTCATCACGGTCGACGGCCGCCGCCTGCCGCCGGCCCAGACGAAGCGCTACATGCTGCTCAACAAGCCCCGCGGCTACGTCACCACGCTCCGCGATCCCCAGGGCCGCCCGGTCGTCGCCGATCTGGTGCCGCGCGACGTGCGCCTCTATCCCGTGGGGCGCCTGGACTGGGACGTGGAAGGCGCGCTCCTGCTCACCAACGACGGCCTGCTGACGCACCGGCTTCTCCATCCGCGATATGCGCTGCCCCGGGTCTACCAGGCGGTGGTCGAGGGACGCGTCGCCCCGAGCGATCTCGACCGCTGGCGACACGGTGTCGTCCTGGACGACGGCCCGGCTCGGCCGCTCGAGGTCGGGCTCGAGCGCACCGGAGCTCGGGAGAGCCGGCTGCGTCTGACATTTTCGGAAGGCCGCAAGCACGAGGTCAAGCGCTACTGCGAGGCGCTGGGCCATCGCGTGACATCGCTCCGCCGGGTGTCGTTCGGCCCGGTGGCTCTCGGCGCGCTGCGGACCGGCGAATCGCGGCCCCTCACGGTGCGCGAGGTGAGCGCGCTGCGCGCCGCCGTCGCGGCCCAGCCGGGCGCGCCGCGAACGTGACTTGCTCTTGCCGGAGGTGCAGCCTATAATCCGCGATATCCCGAAGGCAGGCATCGCTGGGAGTTTCTATGAACCTGGACGATTGGCGTTCCAGGATTAACGACCTCGACAACCGAATCCTCCAACTCCTCAACCAACGCGCCGAGGCTGTCCTCCAGATCGGAGACCTCAAACGAAGGCAGGATGCGCCGGTCTATGCCCCGGATCGTGAGGCCGAGATTCTCCGGCGGCTGTCCGCGTCCAGCGGGGGCCCGCTGGGCCCCGAGGCGATCGGCGCCATCTGGCGGGAGATCCTGTCGGCGAGCCGCGCCCTCGAATCGACGCTGATCGTCTCCTACCTGGGGCCCCAGGCCACCTTCACGCATCAAGCCGCGCTCCGGCAGTTCGGCTCCTCCGTGAAGCTCCAGCCGGCGAAGACGATCGTCGACATCTTCGACGACGTCGAGCGGCAGCGCGCCCACTATGGCGTCGTCCCGGTGGAGAACAGCACCGAGGGCGCGGTCAACGTCACGCTCGACCGCCTGATCGACTCGGACGCCCTGATCTGCGGGGAGCTGCGGCTCGAGATCACGCAGAATCTCCTCTCGCGAGCCACCGGGCTCGACGGGATCAAGAAGGTGCTCTCGCACCCTCAGGGGCTCGCCCAGTGCCGGGGCTGGCTGGCGCAACATCTGCCGGACGTCGCGACCGAACAGACGACGTCGACCTCCGCCGCCGCCGAGATGGCCGCCGCCGACACGACCATCGCCGCGATCGCCTCCGATCTGGCGGGCGAACTCTACGGCGTGCCGATCCTCCGGGCCGGCATCGAGGACAATCCGCACAACTCGACGCGCTTCCTGGTCGTCGGCCGGCACCCGTGCGCGCCGACCGGCCATGACAAGACCTCGATCCTTTTCGCGATGCGCAACGAGCCCGGGACGCTCTACCGGATCCTCGAGCCGCTGGCGCGACTGGGGATCAATCTCACGAAGATCGAGTCGCGGCCGGCCAAGCAGCGGCCGTGGGAGTACGTGATCTTCGTGGACGTCGAGGGCCATCGCGATGCGCCTCCGGTCTCGTCGGTGCTCCGGGAGATCGGGGAGCGGACCTTGTTCCTGAAGGTTCTCGGATCGTACCCGGCCCTGTAAAGGAGAGCGCATGCCAACGCAGTGGGAGTCGATCGCGAACGAGCACATCCTGGGCATCGCCCCTTACGAGCCCGGCAAACCGATCGAGGAGCTCGAGCGCGAGCTGAACATCCACAACGCGATCAAGCTCGCGTCGAACGAGAATCCGCTGCCGCCCTCCGAGCGAGTCCAGAAGGCCATCATCGCCGCGCTCACGTCGCTCGATCGCTACCCGGACGGCAGCGGCTTCTACCTGCGGCAGGCGCTCGCCAAGAAGCACGGGGTGATGCCCGACCAGATCGTGCTCGGCAACGGCTCCAACGAGCTCATCGAGCTCCTGGTGCGCACCTTCCTGCGCCCAGGTGACGAGGCGGTGGTGCCGCACCCATCGTTCGTCGTGTACCCGATGATCGTCCAGGCCGCCGGCGGCGTCCGCGTGATGGTGATGCTGAAGGATTTCCGCCTGGACCTCGAGGCCATGGCCCGGGCCATCACGCCGATGACGAAGATCGTCTTCGTGGCGAACCCGAACAACCCGACCGCCACGATCGTGACGAAGGACGAGGTCGAGCACTTCATGTCGCGCGTGCCGGAGCGCACGATCGTCGTGTTCGACGAGGCGTACATCGAGTTCGCGATGGGCCCGGACTTCCCGGACATGATCGCCTCGGTCAAGCAGGGCCGGAAGGTGGTCGTGCTCCGCACGTTCTCGAAGGCCACGAGTCTGGCCGGCCTGCGGGTCGGCTACGGGATCGCCGACGCCGACGCGATCGCGCTGATGAACCGGATCCGCCAGCCCTTCAACGTGAACTCGCTGGCCCAGGCCGCGGCCCTCGCCGCGCTCGACGACGACGCCCACGTGCTCGAGTGCGTGCGGATGATCGAGGCGGGGCGCCACTTCCTCTATGACGAGTTCAAGAGCATCGGGCTGTCGTACGTGCCCTCGCGCGCCAACTTCATCCTGGTCGACGTCGGCCGCAGCGCCGCCGACATCTACCAGAAGCTCCTGCACAAGGGCGTGATCGTGCGCCCGATGACGCCGTTCGGGCTCGAGACCGCGCTGCGGATCACGGTCGGAACGCCGGAGGAGAATCGCAAGCTCGTCAAGGCGCTCCGCGCGGTGCTGGGGAAGTCGCCCGCGTGATCCGAGAGCTGGCGATCGTCGGGGTCGGCCTGCTGGGCGGCTCCGTGGCGAAGGCCGCGCGCGCGGGCGGGCTCGCGCGCCGCATCATCGGTGTGGGCCGCGACCCCGCGCGGCTGCGCCCCGCGGTCGACGACGGCACGCTCGATGCCGCGGTCACCGACCTGGCCGCCGGCGTGCGCGACGCCGACGTGATCGTATTATCGGCGCCGGTGATGGCGATCGAGGGCCTCCTCGAGCGCGTGTGGCGCGCGGCTCCGGGCGGCGCGCTCGTCACCGACGTCGGCTCGACCAAGGGGCACATCGTGCGCGCGGCCGAGCGGCTGGCCGCGACACGCCCGCTCGCCTTCGTCGGCAGCCATCCGCTGGCAGGCTCGGAGCAGGCCGGCTATCGCGTCGCGCGCGCCGACCTCTTTCGGGGCGCCACAGTGGTCGTGACCCCGACCGAGAAAACGGAGCTCGCGGCGCTCAAGAAGACCACCGAGCTGTGGGAGGCCCTGGGCGCGCGCGTGACCTCGCTCGATCCCGAGACGCACGACCGGACGGTCGCCGCGATCAGCCATCTGCCGCACCTGATCGCGTGCGCGCTGGTCGACGGCGCCGCCCGGGTCGAGCCCGGCGCGCTCGAGCTCGCCGCGCGCGGATTCCGAGACACGACCCGCATCGCCGCCGGCGACCCGGACATGTGGACCGACATCTTCCTGGCCAACCGCGACGCGCTGACCGAAGGGATCGAGGCGTTTCGCGAGGCGCTCGCGGACCTGCAGCGGGTCATCGACGCCGGACGTGCCGAGCCGCTCAAGGCAGACCTGGCGCGGATCAAGGCGATCCGCGAGCGGCTGCGGTGATGCCGCGAAAGAATCCGGTGATCACGATCGACGGACCGGCCGGCGCGGGCAAGAGCACGGCGGCGCGCATGCTTGCCGAGCGGCTCGGCTACACGCTGATTCCCACCGGCGCCATGTATCGCGCCCTGGCGCTCAGCGTGATGAGAGCCGGCGTGCCGGCCCGGGAAGGCGCCGAGCTCCGCGCGCATCTGGCGACGCTCTCGATCGCGGTCGCGGGCGGCCACGTCTATCTCGACGGCGAGGACGTGACCGACGCGATCCGGACCCGCGAGGTCGCCCAGGTCACGTCCGACGTGACCACGCTGGCTTCGGTGCGCGCCAGGGTCACGCCGTTGCAGCGCCAGCTCGCGGCGGAGGGCGGCGTCGTCCTCGAGGGCCGCGACACCGGCACCGTCGTGTGCCCGGATGCCGAGGTGAAGTTCTACCTCACGGCCTCGCTCGAGGCCCGCGCGCACCGGCGCCAGGCCGAGCTCGTCGCCGCCGGAACCTCGGTCTCCCTGGCGGCGATCACGAGCGAGCTCGCGGCGCGCGACAGGCAGGACGAGACGCGCGAGCTCGCGCCGCTGCGCCGGCCCGAGGGCGCTATCGAGCTCGACACGTCCGACCTCGCGGCGGATCAGGTCGTCGAGCGACTGATCGCCTCGATCGAGCATCATAAGGGGGGCGCGAACACCACGGCCCGGTGGAATCGATTCTACGCTGCCTGCAAGGTCCCGACGGTCGCGTTCATGCGTCTCATGTTTCGGCTCGAGGCGGTCGGGGTCGAGAACATCCCCGCGAGCGGGCCGGTCCTCATGGTGTCGAACCACTCGAGTGTGCTTGACCCGCCGCTCATCGGTGGGGCCTCGGACCGGCAGCTGACGTATCTGGCCAAGGCGGAGCTCTTCAAGATCCCGCTCTTCGGGGCGCTGATCCGCGGACTCAACGCGCGCCCGATTCGTCGCGAAGGCGCCGATCCCGGCGCGCTCCGGACGGCCCGACACGTGCTCGAGGAAGGCGGCGCGCTGCTCGTGTTCCCCGAAGGCACTCGCGGGGACGAGGGCGACATCCGTCCCGCGAAGGCGGGCGCCGGCCTCCTGGCGGTCTCGAGCGGGGCGGCGGTAGTGCCCGTGTACGTGAAGGGCTCGGGGCAGGCGTGGCCGAAAGGCCGAAATCTGCCGCGTCCCACCAAGGTCACGGTGACTTTCGGAAAGCCGCTCCGATTCGAGCCCGCCCGGGGCGCGGATCGGAAGGCCCAGTACGGGCTTGCGAGCCGCCAGATGATGGACGCCATTTCGCGGCTCCGGGACGGTATTATTGCCGGCACCGGTCAGGGCCGACCGGAGCCGGTTCGAGTGGTAGGGGGTTCGCGCAAATAAAATGACTGGAGGAACGGGCGGTATGAAGAAGGACGAAACACGGCGGTACCTCGGCGAGCCGCGAGGGGAGGGCGGAGACGCGGCCGAGGAACGGATGGAGGACTGGTACGGCACCGGTGTGACCGAGTTCGAGGAAGGCGAGGTGGTCCGCGGACGCGTGGTCCATATCGGCTCGAGCGAGGTCCTCGTCGACGTCGGCTACAAGAGCGAAGGGGCGATCCCCATCGAGGAGTTCCACCGCCACGGCACCCTGCCGAAGGTGGGCGAGGAGATCGAGGTCTACCTCGAGGCCAAGGAAGACTCCGAAGGGCTGATCGTCCTCTCGAAGGACAAGGCCGACAAGATCAAGGTCTGGGACGCGATCACCCAGGCGTACGAGAAGGGTGCGCCGGTCGAGGGCCGCGTCGTCGAGGTCGTCAAGGGCGGTCTGGCCGTCGACGTCGGCGTGAAAGCCTTCCTGCCGGGTTCCCAGGTGGATCTCCGGCCGGTGAAGAACCTCGCCTCGATGGTTGGCCAGACGATCCGCTCCAAGGTGATCAAGCTCAACCGGCGCCGCGGCAACGTCGTGCTCTCGCGCCGGTCGGTCCTCGAGGAGGAGCGCGAGGAGAAAAAGAAGCACACGCTTCAGGTCCTGTCAGAAGGCATGGTGCTCACCGGCACCGTCAAGAACATCACCGACTACGGCGCCTTCATCGACCTGGGCGGTATCGATGGTCTTCTTCACGTCACCGACATGAGCTGGGGGCGCGTGGGCCATCCCTCCGAGATCTTCCAGGTGGGTGACCAGGTCGAGGTCGTGGTGCTGCACTTCGACCGTGAGACTGGCCGCGTCTCGCTCGGCTACAAGCAGAAGTCGTCGGATCCGTGGGAGCGCGTCGAGAAGACGTACGCCGCCGGCACCAAGACCAAGGGCAAGGTCGTCAGCCTGACGAACTACGGTGCCTTCATCGAGCTCGAGCCTGGCGTCGAGGGCCTCGTGCACGTCTCGGAGATGTCGTGGACGCGGCGCGTGCGGCATCCCTCGAAGCTCGTCAACGTCGGTGACGAGGTCGACGTGATCGTGCTCGACGTCAACCGCGCGGCCAAGCGGATCTCGCTCGGCATGAAGCAGGTCGAGCCCGACCCGTGGGCGACGATCGAGCAGCGCTACAAGCCGGGGGCCCGGATGATGGGCCGGGTGCGGAACCTCACCGATTTCGGTGCCTTCATCGAGCTCGAGCCGGGGGTCGATGGGCTCCTGCACATCTCGGACATGTCCTGGACCCGCAACGTGGGTCATCCGTCGGAGATCCTCAAGAAGGGCCAGGAGATCGAGACGCAGATCCTGAACCTCGACCGCGAGAACAAGCGGATCTCGCTCGGGCTCAAGCAGATCCAGCCGGATCCGTGGACCACGGTCCAGCAGCGCTATCCGATGGGCTCGCGGGTGACGGGCAAGGTCGTTCGTCTGACCGACTTCGGCGCGTTCGTCGAGCTGGAGCCCGGGGTGGACGGGCTGCTCCATATCTCGCAAATGTCGAATCGTCCGATCGGGCGTCCCGACGAGCTGGTGAGCGTCGGCGACGAGCTGACGCTGCTGGTCATCCGCGTGGACGCCAACGAGCGGCGTATCGGCCTCTCCCTGAAGGAGCTGGCCCACGCCATCGAGCCGGCACGTGAGATGGAAGGGGAGCGTGGCGGTGGGCGTCGCGGGCAGCAAGGCCGGCGCGGCAAGCACCGCGACGACTACGACGACGACGAGGAATAGCCCGGTCCGCCGGCGCACGATTCTAATAACCGCGCTGGCGATCTATCTCGGCGTCGCGGTCCTGTTCGTCGCGGCGCTGTCGGCGGGCCTGAACCCGGCCGGCGGCGGCGCGGTCTTCGGCGCGCGCGTCGCCATCGTCGAGCTCGAGGGTACGATCGTCGACGTCGACGACGTGCTCCGCGAGCTGAAGTCGTATCGCGACAATCCTCACGTAAAGGCCGTAGTCCTGAGGATCAACAGCCCGGGCGGCGTCGTCGGGCCCACCCAGGAGCTGCACGCCGCGGTCATGCGCCTGCGTGAAGCGGGCAAGCCCGTCGTCGCCTCGCTCGGCGCGGTCGCGGCCTCCGGCGGGTACTACGTGGCCGTCGCCGCCGACAAGATCTACGCCAACCCCGGCACCCTGACCGGCTCGATCGGCGTGATCTTCCAGCTCCCCAACGTGAACGGCCTCATGAAGAAGGTGGGGGTCGAGTACGTAGTGGTGAAGGCCGGCCGCTACAAGGACATCGGCAACTTCGCGCGCCCGATGACCGCCGAGGAGCAGCGGCTCCTGCAGTCGCTCCTCGACGACGTCCACGCGCAGTTCATCGCGGCGGTCGCGACCGGGCGAAAGCTCGACCGCGCGCAGGTGCTCGGCTTTGCCGACGGGCGTATCGTGTCCGGCGCCCAGGCGAAGGATCTGCACATGGTCGACGCGCTCGGTGGCCTGGAGGAGGCGCTCGACGGTGCGGCGAAGCTGGCCGGCCTGCCGACGCCGCCCCGGGTGATCGGGCCGCAGCGGAAGCTCTCGTTCATGGATCTGCTGCGCAACCAGCTCGACCTCCGGGGATGGATGGCCCCGTCGCCTCTGTCGCTCATGAAGACCCCGCTGTACCTGATGGATTGAAGGGACGGATTTCGCGCGAAATATCAAGCTCGATCGGAGCTCTCAAGGTGCAACCTCTTTTCAATTAAGTCGAAATAGTCTCACTCAGAGCGAAGCCCGATCGGGGGCCTGGCGCCGAACACGGCGTGGCTGTGAACTTTCTCGTTCCGGCCGGCGCTGGTCTTACGGTAACCTTGAAGTGGCGTCTAAATGCTTACGATGGTGGACATTATTGTGTGCCGCATGCTAACTTGCTATCGAGTTCGAGCCCGGGTCACCCCCGAATTGGGACGGGAGTAGACGATGACGAAAGCCGACCTGATCGACGAGGTTTCGAAGGTCTCGAGCCTGACCAAGAAAGAGACGGAAACGATCGTCAACACGATCTTCGACAACATCACCGACGCGTTGTCGAAGGGCGACAAGGTCGAGCTTCGAGGCTTCGGAAGCTTCCGGATCCGTCACCGGAATTCTCGAAAGGGCCGCAATCCCAAGACCGGATCGAGCGTCGACGTCCCGCAGAAGCGGGTGCCGTTCTTCAAGGTAGGAAAGCGACTGCGCGAGCTCGTCAACGGCTGAGGCTCCTCCAGGCGGTTTGAATCGCCTCTGGGCGCCTTGGCGCATGCCGTACATCACCGCCCCCAAGTCCACCGGCGGATGCGTGTTCTGTGAAGCCCTCGCTGGAACCGACGACCGCAAGAGCCTGCTGCTGCTCCGTCGTGCCCGGGCGTTCCTGATCCTGAATCGCTATCCCTACGCGGCCGGTCATCTCATGGCCGTCGTCAATCGCCACGTCGGGACATTACCGGAGGCGGCGACCGACGAGCTGGCCGCCGCCATGGAGCTGGCGTCGCTGGCGGTCTCGATCCTCTCGGCCGAGTATCGTCCCGAGGGGTTCAACGTCGGCCTCAACCAGGGCCGGGTCGCCGGCGCCGGGATCGTCGACCACCTGCATGTCCACGTCGTGCCGCGCTGGAACGGCGACAACAACTTCATCGCGGTCGTGGGGGACACGCGCGTGCTGCCGGAGACGCTCGAGACGACGTACGATCGCCTCAAGGGCCGACTCGGTGACTGATCGCGACGACCTCACGCCGATGATGCGGCAATACCGCGACCTCAAGCGGCGCTATCCGGATCACGTCCTGCTGTTTCGCCTGGGCGATTTCTACGAGACCTTCTTCGAGGACGCCGAGCTCGCGGCCCGGCTGCTCCAGATCACCCTGACCGCGCGGCAGGGCGCGCCGATGGCCGGCATTCCCCATCACGCGTCCGACGGCTACATTGCCCGCCTCGTGCACGCCGGCCAGAAGATCGCGGTCTGCGAGCAGCTCGAAGCGCCCGGGCGCGAGCGCAAGCTCCTGCGACGCGACGTGGTGCGGATCATCACGCCGGGGACCCTGACGGACACGGCGTACCTCGAGGGCGCTGCGAACAACTTCCTGATGGCGGTGACCGCCGGGCGAGACGGCACCGGCGTGGCGCTCGTCGACGTGTCGACCGGCGAGTTCTGGGCGGGCGAGGACGCGGGCAAGGGGAGCGACGTCCTGGCCGCGGCACTGCTGCGCCGTCCGGCCGAGATCGTGGTCCCCGACTCGGTCCGCGCCGATCCGGCCCTCCTCGCGCGCCTGCAGGCCACCGGCGCCGCGCTCACCTTCTGCGATCCCCAGACCTTCGCGCCGCGGCGGGGCGCGGCCGACCTGTGCGCGCACTTCCGGGTGGAGTCGCTGGCGGCCTTCGGCGTCGGCGACCTCTCGGCGGGGCTCGGCGCCGCCGCGGCGGCGCTCGCGTACCTGCGCGCGACCCAGGGCGACTCGCTCGGCCACCTGACACGCCTGCAGCGGCTGACCGCCGCCGACGCGATGGCGCTCGACGAGACGGCCGTGGTGACGCTCGAGCTCCTGACCTCGAGCGCGGGCAGCACGCGCGAATCGCTCTTCGGCGTGCTCGACGCGACCGTCACGCCCATGGGGGCGCGCCTGCTCCGCCAGTGGCTCCTGCGGCCGCTTCTCGATCCCGCGGCGATCGGGGCGCGCCAGGATGCGGTGGGCGCCCTCGTCGAGGCGCCGGCCGAGCGGGCCAGGCTCGCCGCCCTCCTGCGCCGCGTCGGCGACGTCGAGCGGCTGACGAGCCGCGCGACCCTCGGCCAGGCGCACGCCCGCGATCTCGTGGGGCTGCGCGGCTGTCTGGCGCCGCTCCAGGACATCAGGCGGCTGGCGGCGTCGTTCCCCGCGCCTGCGATCGTGGCGGCCGCCGGCGATCTGGCGCAGCTCGACGACCTCCACGACTTCCTGGTGTCGGCGCTCGAGGACGAGCCGCCCCTGGCGCTCCACGAGGGCGGAATCATCCGCGAGAGCTGGCACGCCGAGCTCGGGGCGATCGTGCGCGACGCCCGCGAGGCGCGCGCCTGGATCGCGGGCCTCGAGGAGCGGGAGCGCGCGCGGACGGGCATCTCGAGCCTGCGCGTGCGCTTCAACCGCGTGTTCGGCTACGGCATCGAGGTCACCCATTCCCAGACCGGACGCGTGCCCGCGGAGTACGTGCGCCGGCAGACCTTGACCGGCGCCGAGCGGTACGTGACGCCCGAGCTCAAGGAGTACGAGGCCAAGGCGCTGGGGGCCGACGAGCGCCGCCGGCGGCTCGAGTACGAGCTGTTCGAGGAGGTCCGCCGCCGGGTGGCGGCACGGGCCGAGGATCTGCTGACGACGGCGCGCGCGCTGGCGCGGCTCGACGTGTTCGCCTCGCTCGCCGAGGTGGCGCACAGCCGCGGTCACGTCCGGCCCACCGTGGACGGCGGCGACGCGCTCACGATCGTGGAGGGCCGTCATCCCGTGCTCGAGGCGCGCGCGGGAAGCCCGGTGACTCCCAACGATCTGGCGCTCGACCACGACGCGCGCATCGTCATCCTCACCGGCCCCAACATGTCCGGCAAGTCGGTCTATCTGCGACAGACCGGCCACATCGTCGTCATGGCGCAGCTCGGCGCCT
>Ga0187776_10000772_pt1 | contig 15482 bp, 15 predicted proteins | sample 0216_BV02_MP12_2_FD_132426 | JGI IMG/M metagenome (GOLD analysis project Ga0187776, IMG submission 132426) | Tropical peat soil microbial communities from peatlands in Department of Meta, Colombia - 0216_BV02_MP12_20_MG | ecosystem: Environmental > Terrestrial > Soil > Wetlands > Peat | place...
AGAATACACTGTGCGTCGAGTGGACGGGGCGCCAGTTGCCGGTGACCGGCGACGCGGGAAACAGGAAAAAGTTGGCGATTGAATTGGGCCGCCGCTCTTTGTTTTCTGTGAGTTACAACGATTCTTACTAATTCGGCTTGGCGATTGAACTTTGCTTGGATTTGTTCAGAGGACCTGGCGGATTCGCCTAGCGAGCCACCCCGCGGCATGGAGGCAGGGCAGGACAGATTGGATTCGCCGCTTGCATGACGTTTATGCCAGCATACTGTTACCTAGAAAGGTAACAAGAATTGAAGGGAGAGAATGCATCCCAGCGATTGCCTGAAAGCAGCGCAAAATTGCGGGGAGGCCGCTCGATTGCTCAATCGCTCAGGCGGTTACGGATGTGATCTCGTACACGTAAGAGTCTTCTCCGACCGCGAGGGCATCGACTGGTTGTGCATTTTCGAGGGTGGCAGTCCGGAATCAAAGTCCCGCGGAGGTCCGAATCTCCCCTTCGTCTATTCATTCAGAGGACAAGCGCGGCATTTTTCCGGGCGGAGGATCTGTTCTTCATTCAAGTCAAGCTGGCGAACTACGAGTTTGCCATTCTGTAGCATGTCCGGCTCACCTGCATCGGCGAAGTAATCTCCGACGAGCTCCAAGGCGCGGTATTTTGTCGGCGCCAGCAAGTAGATGCTCTCCACACCGTGCAGTGTCACCTCGTAGAGGTTCAGATTCATAGGCTCCCCCCTCGTTGGCCCGGCGATTCACGGAGCGCAATTCCGTAACATCATAGGGTCACACCCGAGGGCGAACTGTGAGCCGCGTCACCTTCGGAAGTGACCAACGATACATACAGCTATCCGTTCGAAGTGAATGGGCCAGCATGGCGAGGAAGGCGAGCACAAACGGCTCGCCCCCGTTACCGCATCAATAGGAGCGCAGGACCCAGGAGGCGATGACGAGGCGCTGGATTTCGCTGGTGCCTTCGTAGATTTCGGTGATGCGGGCGTCGCGGTAGGCGCGCTCGACGGGATATTCGCTGCTGTAGCCGTAGCCGCCGTGGATCTGGATGGCTTTGTGGGCCACGCGCGTGGACATCTCGCTGGCGAACAGTTTTGCGATGGAGGCTTCCATGGAGAAGCGCGCGCCGGAATCCTGTTTCCACGCGGCGCGGCGAGTGAGCAAGCGAGCCGCGTCAATTTCCGTGGCCATATCGGCGTGCATGAACTGGATGGCTTGAAAATCGGCAATGGGATGGCCGAAGGCCTGGCGCTGCTGGGCGTAGGAAAGCGCCGCTTCGAATGCGCCCTGGGCGATGCCCACGGCTTGCGCGGCGATGCCGATGCGGCCGCCGTCGAGAGTGGTCAGCGCGACTTTGTAGCCTTCGCCTTCGTTGCCGATGCGATTCCCCGCGGGGACTTCGCAGTCGGTGAAGACCAGCTCGGTGCAAGCGGTGCCGTGGATGCCCAGCTTTTTTTCTTCCTTGCCGACAGAGAATCCGCGCGTGCCCCGCTCGACGACGAGCGCCGTGATTCCCTTCTCGCCTTTTTCCGGCTCCGTGTTGACGTACACGACGGCCGCATCGGCCGCGCCGCCGTTAGTGATCCATGCTTTCGTGCCGTTGATGACGTAGCAGTCGCCTCGGCGTACGGCTTTGGTAGCGAGCGCGGCGGCGTTTGAGCCGGCCTGCGGCTCGGTGAGCGCATAGCAGCCGATCTTTTCGCCGCGCGCAAACGGGACGAGAAATTTCTTTTTCTGTTCTTCGGTGCCGAAGCGGTAGACGGGATCGCAATAGAGCGAATTCTGCACCGAGAGAATCACGCCCGTCGAAGCGCAAACGCGGGAAATCTCCTCGATGACGATGGCGTAGCTGACGTGGTCCATGCCGGAGCCGCCGTACTGCTCCGGGATGGCCACTCCGGCAAGTCCAAGTTCCGCCGCTTTCTGAAACGTGTCGCGCGGGAAGCGCCCGGTCTCGTCAATTTCTTTTGCCAGCGGCTTCACTTCCGCTTCGGCGAATTCGCGGACGCTTTTTTGCAGCAGCTTCTGATCGTCAGTGAGGTCGAGATTCACTCGTCCGGTTCCTTGCAGGAGTTCTCCGGCGCAATTCGAGACCCAAAATTTTAGGATGAGCCGGAGGAATAAGAAAGGAAAAATGAAGCCGCGCGCCCGTACGGGCGAATCCTGCCCACAGGTTGTCGGCGCGGGCCGTTTATGGAATGCTCTCGGCGCGAAATTGGCGCTCCAATCCCCTGCGATGAGGTGAACCATGGCGTGCGACCCCCAAGAGCTGAGACACGTTCCGCTGTTTGCCACGCTCGATGACGAAGAGGCGGCGGTGCTGGCGGGACAAGTGCAACTGAGGAAATTTGCGCCCCGGCAACGAATCTACAAGATGGGCGACCCCGGCGACCGCGCCTACGTGATGATCTCCGGAAGAGTGCAGGTGACGACCGTGGACGAAGATCACCAGGAGCTCGTGGTGGACGAGCCCGGCCACGGCGAATTTTTCGGATTCGCCTCGATGCTGGAGCAGACGCCGCACCAGACCACCGCCACCGCCCTGGAAGAAACAAACTGCCTGGAAGTGGACCGGCACGACATTTCCGTGCTCCTCGAGCGCAAGCCGCTGGCCGGGATGGACATGCTCGCGGTGCTCGGGCGCCAGTTTCACGCCTCGCAGCAACTGGCGCGCCTCCGGGCCAGCCGCAACCCGAACGTGATGATCGAGCAGAGCGCCACGACCGGGGAGAGGATTGCGGACATCGTGGCAGGGTTCGGCGGGTCGTGGACCTTCATCATCAGCTTCCTGGTTTGCCTGGTCATCTATTCCGTGATCAACATCCGCCTCGGCGGGAGGGCCTGGGATCCCTATCCGTTCATCCTGCTCAACCTGATTCTCTCGATGCTGGCGGCGATACAAGCGCCGGTGATCATGATGAGCCAGAACCGGCAGGACGCGAAGGACAGGGTGCGCGGCGAACTCGATTTCGACGTGAACCGGCGGTCGGAACTGGAGATTCAGGGCCTGTCACACAAATTGAATCTGCTGGGAGAAAAAATCGCCGACGTGGAGGATTTGCTGCGGGAGGAGCTGCAGCGGCGCGGGTAGGATGAAAAATGACGCGCGAGGTTCTCGACTACGACGGGATGGAAAGAGCTCTCCGGACTTCGCGGATCTGTGCGGCGTGGCGGGCGGCATGGAGGACGAGGACGATGAGGAATTCCTGCCCGGAAATCGGGCCGAGGACGGGATGGGGGACGGAGTAGCTCCGCAAGTCCTTATCGCAGCGCTCGACGTACTCGACGGTGCGAGCGCGGTTATCCTGAAATTTTTCGACGGCGGCGGCGAGCGAAGGAAAGCGTCCCGTGGGCCGGGCGCGCTCCGGGGCGGAAAATTTCGTGGCGCGATCCGCGGCGCGGCGGAGGAACATCTCCTCGCGGCTTCGATCGGCGAGCGACGGCGCAGCCGTGAGCCCCGTCGTAAGCGAGTTGTAGAGGAAATTCTCGACAATGGCGACGTGTTCGACACAATCGAGGATGGACCAGGAATCGGGCGCGGGGCGAATTCGGGATTGTTCCTCGGAGACGCCGGCAGCGGCGGAAACCAGCTCGGCGCGCGAATCGGCGAGCAGCTTCAAAATTAGTTGGCGATCGGCAGCGTCCATGAGGGTCAGCCGGCCAGCGCCTTGCGCAATTTCTCGTCGGTCGTCGCCAAGTCTTCCGGCTCGACCCGCGTTTCCCCGACGACGGTCATGAAGTTGGCGTCGCCCGACCAGCGCGGCAACACGTGAAGATGCAGGTGGCCGGTGACGCCGGCTCCGGCTGCGCGGCCGAGATTCATGCCGAGATTGTACCCCTGCGGATGATAGGCCTGCTCCAGCGCCGACTGCACGCGCTGGGCGGTGCGCATCATTTCCGCGAGCGTGCCGGGATCGGCCTCGGAGAGATCGGCGACGTGCGTGTAGGGAACGATCATGACGTGGCCGGAGGTATAGGGATAGCGGTTGAGGATGACGAAGTTTCTTTCACCGCGGAAGATGATGTGGGTTTTCGAGTCGTCGTTGGCAGCCAGCGCGTCGCAGAAAATACAACGCTTCTCTTTCGCCGCGTCGGCGATATAGCTATACCGCCACGGCGTCCAGAGATAATCCATCCCGCTCAGCCCTGCTTGCCGCGGTCGGGCATTCCGGCGGCGGCGCCGGACGAGCGCGGATTATTGACGTAGTCCTTCAGTTCCTTGCTGGGCTTGAAGAAGGGAATCTTTTTCGGCGGGACTTCCACTTTCTCCCCGGTTTTGGGATTGCGGCCGGTGCGGCCGCGGCGCTGGCGCGTACGGAAGCTGCCGAAGCCGCGGATTTCGATTTTGTCGTCGGCCTGGAGGGCGGCAATGATGCTGTCAAAAATGGTCTCGACGACCGTTTCCGATTCTTTGCGGGGCAATTCGGTGACCCGAGTGACTTCCTCGACCAGCTCCGCTTTGGTCATGGTGTGTTCTTTGTTTTGATCCCCCGCAACTTCAGCCATGGGACGCGAGCCTCCTCTCACAATCTTGCCGCTACACCGGACCCAGCGCGCACCGGGGCGGGGCGCTATGCGGCCCACTGCATACCACCAAACTCCTTCAAGGTAAACGATTTTCCTGCGGGGAGGGCTTCCAGGGGGCTCCGCCCGCACGGCCCAGGGGCAATTAGTTACGACGACTGCCGCTTCGCCAGGATGGCATCGCCGATTGTGGCATTCGGCGACGACTTCGCCGGTTTCGCCTGCCGGAACGACTCTATCTCCTGCTTCTCGGCCTGCTTTTGTGCGGCGCGGAAGCTGAGGCTGATCTTGTGCTGGTCCGGCTCGAGGCGCAGGATTTTGAAGTCATATTCCTGGCCGCCGGCGAGCACGGAGGTGACGCGCGCTCCGCGCGTGGACCTATCCTTGTCCCGGTCGCCCTTGGACTTGCGCTCCTCGATTTCGGAGACGTGGCAGAGGCCCTCGATGCCCTCGGCCAGCTCGACGAACGCGCCGAAGTCGGTGGTGCGCGCCACCTTTCCGCGGACCACGTCGCCAATCTTGTGCTCGGCGAACCAGTTGGCCCAAATGTCGTTCACCTGCTTGATGCCCAGCGAGAGGCGCCGGTTCTGCGAATCCACTTTCAGCACTTTGGCCTGGACGGATTCGCCCTTCTTGAAGCGCTCGCTGGGATGCTTGATGCGCTCGGTCCAGCTCACGTCGCTGATGTGGATCAGGCCTTCCATGCCTTCTTCAATTTCCACGAACGCGCCGAAATCCGCGAGGTTGCGAATCTTGCCGGTGATGACGGTGCCGATCGGATATTTTTCTGCCGCGGCTTCCCAGGGATCCGGCAGCGTCTGCTTCAAGCCGAGTGAAATCCGCCGCTGGTCCGTCTTCACATCGAGGACCACGACATCGACTTCTTCGCCGACCTTGACGATCTTCGACGGGTGCTTGGTGCGCTTCGACCAGCTCATCTCGCTGACGTGCACTAATCCTTCCACGCCCGGTTCGACTTGCACGAACGCGCCGTAATCGGTGACGCCGACGATTTTGCCCTTCACGCGCGTACCCGCGGGGAAGCGCTCCGGAACCGTGGCCCACGGATCAGGCAGCAGTTGCTTGCGGCCGAGCGAGATGCGCTGCTTGTCTTTGTCGAATTTCAGGATCTGCACCTGAATTTCCTCGCCCACCTGCACGACGGTCGAAGGATGCGGCACACGTCCCCAGACGAGATCGCTCACGTGCAGCAATCCGTCCATGCCGCCGAGGTCCACGAAAACGCCATAGTCGGTGATGTTCTTCACCTTGCCGGTGATGGTGGCGCCTTCGGCGAGTGTGGCCATCAGGGCATCGCGCTTCGATTTCTGCTCGTCTTCCAAAATCACGCGCCGGCTGACCACCACGTTGCCGCGCTTGCGGTTGAGCTTCAGCACGCGAACTTCGATTTCCTGGTCCTTGTAGCCGTCGAGATCGTGCACCGGGCGCAGCTCGATCTGCGAGGCCGGCAAAAACGAGCGCACGCCGATATCTACCACCAGGCCGCCCTTGATCCGCTCGCTGACTTTGCCGTTCAGGTTCGTATGTTCGCGGTAGGACTTCTCGATGCGTTCCCAGACGCGGCGGCGATGCGCGCGCACGTGGGAAAGCAGCACATAACCGTCCTTTTGCTCATGCAGCCGCTCGACTTCGATGGTTTGTCCCGGACCGAACGGAATCGCTCCGCCCGATTCAAGAAATTCCTGCGCGGGGACCAGGCCTTCAAACTTGCTGCCGACGTCCACGACGACGCCGGCTTCGGTGACGGCGAGCACGCGGCCGTCGAAAATTTCACCTTCGGCGATGGCCGGAGCAGGCGTGGAAAACTGGTCGAGGAGCTGGTCCATCGACTCGCCGGTTTCGACAGTCTCAGCGGTCTCGGCAGTTGCGGCGGCTTCAGCGGATTCGTCTCTCGGGGGGATGCCGGCCGTTCCGGCGGCCGCTGCTTCGGCGGCGCTCGCCTTGCCATTCGGCGCGGGCGCTTCTTCGGCGGGGATTTCGGGTGTGGGAGCTTCCGGAGCCCGAGCGACCGCGGTGGCGGCGCCGGCGCTCGATTGCGGCTCGACGGTCATGGCTGCGGCGGCAACAGGCGGGTTCTCAGCCGGCGTATCGGGAGCCGTAAAATCTGCTGCGGAAGGTTGAAGATTTTCGTCGTGTTCGCGTGACATGTCGGAGCGGCCTCCATGCGAAATGCTACCCAACTGCCGAAAGTGCGGCTTCGGCTACTCCACCCTGCGGGGATAGAGCAAGAAGGGGACAGAGCGTCCGCGCTCGACGCCCGTATCGCAAGGATGATACGCGCCCGATTTGCGGGTTGTCAACCAAACGCTTCTGCGAAACACGTGAATAGACGATGAATGAATATCAGTTGTGGGCCGAGCGGCTGATATTGCGAATTTCCTTGCGGTAATCGGGAGCCCAGATTTCGATTGTCTTGCACATTTCATACAGTCGCGAACGGATGCGCTTGCCGACGCGGTCGGTGAGGGAATCTTCGACCGCCGGCGCGCGCATTCCCGCCACACGCGATGAGCCGGCCGCCGGCGTATTCTGGGCCGCCTCGGCATCGAGGAAATTCGTGGTGAGGACGGTCACGCGCTTCTCGTTGTAGCGCGTGTTCAACAGATGCCCGACGGTCTCGAGGGCCCAGAGCGAAGGCTTGCTCGAGCCCACGTCGTCGAGCACCAGCAGCTCTGCCTTCAGCACCGGCTCGAGCACGCTCATTTCCGTGGCCTGGCTTTCGGGATTGTAGCTGTCCTGGATTTCTTTCAGCAGCTCGCGGTAGTCGTAAAAAAGGCCGGAGTGGCCGCGGAGGACAATCTTCTTGAGCGCGGCGACGGCGAGATGCGTCTTCCCCACGCCGCACGGGCCCATCAGGAGCAGGCCGTGCTCGCTCGCGACCGGAAATTCTTCGGCAAAACGCTCGACCACGAGCTTGGCCTGCGTCAGGCTGCGATTCCAGGCGAGGAGTTGCTCGCGCGGCACGTTGTCCAGCTCGTTGTCCGTCTCGAAATTTTCGAAATCGCAGTGGCGGTAGCGCTCGGGAACCCGCGCGCGTGCCAGGACGCGCTCGGTGCGGTCACCGGCGGTGCAGTCGCACGGCACAGCCCAGACCATTTTCGGCTCGCCTGCTGTGGCGCCAGTTTGTTTATCAACAGAGAGAGGTTGCGCGCCTTCCGCCGTGCGCTCGACCACTTTCCAGCCGCTGCCCTGGCAGATGGGACAATCCGCTCGCGCCATGACAAAAGCTTATCCGCAGAAAACAGGAATAGCAATCCGATGGGAGGCTGTGAAAAGCGAGGGAACCTGTGGAAACCGCAGACTGCCGCGCGGACGTGCGCAGCGAATGGGGAAAATGTCCGCCCGCTTATTTCTCCACGCGGATGGCGTGGCGCGGGCCGGTGCGGACAATGGCCGTGCGGAACTTGCGCTCGTCGGGGCTCATGAAGCCGCGCGCCATTTCGTTGCGCACGAATTTCATGAACGCTTCCATCTCCGAGTGCATCTGCGACATCTTGTCGCGCATGTTCAGAATAATTTCGATGCCGGCCAGATTCACGCCCAGCTCGCGCGTCAGGTTCAGGATGATTTCCAGCCGCTCCAGGTCCGCGTCGGTGTAGAGCCGCGTGTTGCCCTGCGAACGCGAAGGCTTCAGCAGGCCCACCCGCTCGTAGAGCCGCAGCGTCTGCGGATGCAGATGGTAGAGCTCGGCCACGGCGCTGATCATGTAGCCGGCTTTGGCTCGTCTTTTGGGACGCGGTGTCATCTGGCTGCTCTCCGGCTTTTCCTATACGGTCGCGCGAGAGAAAATGTCGCGCCGCGGGTCTTCCTGTTCGAGCTTCGCAAGGTCGCGCAACAGATTCCGCACGCGCTCGTCTTCCGGCTTCGGCACCACCACTTGGACTTCCACAATCTGGTCGCCGCGCTTGCCCGGATGCCGAGCCGAAGGCGCGCCTTTCTCGCGCAGCCGCAGTTTCTTGCCGGAGTTGGTGCCCGGCGGAATGCGCACTTGGGCGCGGCCGTCAATCGTGGGCACTTCCACTTTGGCGCCGAGAGAGGCTTCCGCCACGGTCACTGGCACGGCCGTGTAAAGATCGTCCCCTCGGCGCTCGAAGAACGGGTGAGGCTGCACGTTGGTGATGATATAGAGGTCCCCGGGAGGCCCGCCGTGAAATCCTGCGTTTCCGTGTCCCGCCACTCGCACACGCGAGCCGGTCTGCGCGCCGGGAGGAATACGCACATCAAGAGTCTCTGCGCGCTGGATACGCCCTTCGCCGTGGCAGGTGCGGCAGACGGTGTGCAGGCGTCCCGCGCCGCCACAGCGCGAGCAGGTGATCTGAAAGCGCATCTTGCCGCTGGCTTGCGTCACCTGGCCTGAGCCGCCGCAGGTCGGACAAGTTTTTTCATCGCCGGGCATCACCCCCGAGCCGTGGCACACGTTGCACACGTCGAGCCGCGTGAACGTCAACTTCTTCACCGTCCCGCGCATGGCTTCGGCAAAGGTGATGTCGATCTGATATTCCAGATCGCTGCCGGCTTCTTGTTCCCGCGCTTGCGCGGCGCCGGCTCCGCGGAAGAACTGGCTGAAGAGATCGCGGAAGTTGGTGGCGCCGCCCGCCTGCCCGCCGCCGAAATCAAAGCCGCCGAAATCGAAGTGAACTCCTTCGGGAGTTTCCGCATATCCCGCGCCCTCCGGCGGCATGCCTCCCGGGCCGGGAACGTTGAAGCCGAACTGGTCGTACATCTGGCGCTTCTTCGTGTCCGAAAGGACTTCGTAAGCTTCCTGGATCTGCTTGAATTTTTCTTCCGCGGATTTATCGCCCGGATTCAGATCCGGATGATATTTGCGCGCGAGTTTGCGGTACGCGGCGCGAATATCCTTCGCGGAAGCTTTTCGGGGTACGCCCAGCAGCTCGTAATAGTCCGATTTGGTCGTTGTGGCCATTGGGGTTGTGGGAAGCCCGAATCGCTAGAGGCTCGCCCAGCGCGCGTTCCATTCGGCGATTTCTTTAGCTTCCCGCTCGAGTTCTTCTTTCTTCTGCCGCTGCACTTCGGTGCGCCCGCCCATGGCCGCTTCCTTCTGGCTGGCGCGCTCCATCCAGCGGTCCAGCAGCGCGATTTTCTGCTCCACGCTGGCCGGATCGCTCTTGAAGCGCAGAAACATGCCGGTGATTTCCACCGACCGCGGCGCGAAATCCGGCGGCACCTCCTGCTGCGCGTCGTAGAACAGCCGGCGCCAGTCCGCGCTCGGCGATTCGGTGATGGGAACCTGCACGAGGAAAAAATTGTCGCGGACTTTCTGAACTGCTTGCGGCGCGCCGGACCGCCGGACGGTACTCATCGTGAAATCATTCTCCTCAGAAAATCTCTTCTCGTTCCGGGCTGCGCTGAATACACCGGCAGGAGCCGGCCCCCGGCCGGCTCCTGCTGCCGTGCATTCCGATTAATTCGGCTTCTTCGACTCGTCTACGTCCACGAACTCGGCGTCCACCACCTCGCCTTGTCCACCCGGGGTCGAGCCAGCCGAAGGACCCGCACCCGGCCCAGCAGCGCCCGCCCCGGCTGCCGACCCGGCCGATTGCTGTGCCTTGTACATGGTTTCCGCGATGTGGTGCGAAGCCTTGGTCAGCGCTTCCGCTGCCGCGTTCAGCCGCTCGGCGCCGCCTTCGCTCAGAGCCCGCCGCGCGTCTTCCAGCGCGCTCTCGGCCGCCTTGATGTCGGCATCGGAAAGCTTCTCGCGGTTTTCCTTGATCAGCTTTTCGATCTGGTACACCAGCGTGTCGAGCCGATTGCGCGCTTCCACTTCGGAGAGCCGCGCCTTGTCTTCGGCGGCGTGCGAGTCGGCTTCCTTCCTCATCCGCTCGGCTTCTTCCTTGCTCAAGCCGCTGGAAGCGGTGATGGTGATTTTCTGCTCCTTGTTGGTGGCCTTGTCCTTGGCCGAGACGTTCAGGATGCCGTTCGCGTCGATATCAAACGTGACCTCGACCTGCGGCATGCCGCGCGGCGCCGGCGGAATTCCCATCAGATGGAATTTTCCGAGCGAGCGGTTGCCGCTGGCTACCGGGCGTTCGCCCTGCAGCACGTGGATTTCGACGGAAGTCTGGTTGTCCGCCGCGGTGGAGAACACTTCGGATTTCCGCGTAGGAATGGTGGTGTTGCGCGGAATCAGCGTGGTCATCACGCCGCCGAGCGTTTCGACGCCCAGCGACAGCGGCGTCACGTCGAGCAGCAGGATGTCCTTCACTTCGCCGCCCAGCACGCCGCCCTGAATCGCGGCGCCGACCGCCACCACTTCGTCGGGATTGACGCCCTTGTGGCCTTCCCGCCCGAAGATATCCTTCACAAGCTGCTGGATGTATGGCATGCGGGTTTGCCCGCCGACCAAAACCACTTCGTTGATCTTGCTGGGGTCCACACCCGCGTCCTTCATGCACAACTTGCAGGGTTCGATCGAGCGCTTGATGATGTCCTCGACCATGGTTTCAAGCTTCGCTCGCGTCAGTTTCTTCACCAAGTGCTTCGGGCCGGAGGCGTCGGCGGTGACGAAGGGGAGATTGATCTCCGTCTCCATCGTGGTCGAAAGCTCGATCTTGGCCCGTTCGGCCGCATCCCGCAGACGCTGCAAGGCCATTTCGTTGCCCTTGGCGCGCAGGTCCAGCCCTTCGTCTTTCTTGAATTCCTCAATCAGCCAGTCCACGATGCGCTGGTCAATGTTGTCGCCGCCCAAGTGCGTGTCGCCGTTGGTAGCCTTGACCTCGATGACCCCCTCGCCGACTTCCAGAATGGAAATGTCGAAGGTGCCGCCGCCGAAGTCATAGACGGCGATGGTTTCGTCCTTTTTCTTGTCCAGACCGTAGGCCAGCGCCGCGGCTGTCGGCTCGTTGATGATGCGCTTCACGTCGAGGCCGGCTATCTTCCCGGCGTCCTTCGTCGCCGTACGCTGCGCGTCGTTGAAGTACGCCGGAACGGTGATGACCGCGTCCGTCACCTTCTCGCCGAGGAAGTCTTCGGCGGCCAGCTTGAGTTTCTGCAGGATCATTGCCGAGATTTCAGGCGGGGCATAGGGTTTGCCTTGCACCATCACGGCGACGTGGTCGCCCTGTGCCACGACCTTGTAGGGCACCATCTTCATTTCTTCCGTCACTTCATCAAAGCGCCTGCCCATAAAGCGCTTGATGGAATAAATCGTGTTTTCCGGGTTCGTGATCGCCTGCCGCTTGGCTACCTGGCCAACCAGCCGCTCATTTGTCTTGGTGATGGCCACCACTGACGGCGTGGTGCGCGTCCCTTCCTGGTTCGGAACCACGACTGGCTCGCCGCCTTGCATCACGGCGACGACCGAGTTTGTCGTCCCCAGGTCAATTCCAATAATCTTGCTCATATCATCTGCTCCTGATAATGTCCCTCTAGCCTGAGCCTTACGAGGCCTTTTGAAACGAAGCCATAATACACATTGAGTCCCTTATTGTCAAGTTTCTTATTCTTGTGTATCGTTAGTTGTTTCAAATAGTTACAGACATTTTGAAAGAGAATCCTGGATCCGGGCCTGCAACTCCACTCCTCGCCCCCCGGCTGCCGCCCAGCGAGCTCCCCTGCCCTCCGGGCGCAGCTCAGTGGTGGCGCTTCACGTTGCAAGTAATTCGAGAGGCATCCATCCACCCGGCGCGTCCAAATCAGGTTACAATGTGGGTTCTCATTCGGCGAAATACCTGGGGGAGGCAGCTTTGATTTCTAAACCTTGTCCGGCTTCACTCGGCCAAAGGCCCCGCTTGGGCCGCTGGGCAATCCTCGCGCTGGCCCTGCTTCTGGGCGGTTGGAGCAGCGCCTTTGCTCAAAGCGAGGCAGCGGCGAAAGGGACATCAAATTCGAGCGGCTCGTCGTCCCGCAAGGCCTCCATCAAGCCCACGGCAAAATCCTCGGAAACTGAAGCCGTCGGCCCGCCGAACAAGGCCGTGGGCTTCCCCAGCGCCCCCATCGTCATGGAAGTATTCAGCGACTACATGTGCCCGCAGTGCCGCAATTTCTACATGAACAGCTTGCGCGCCATGATGAACGACTATGTGCCAGCCGGAAAGGTGTACTTGATTCACCGCGATTTTCCCCTGCCGATTGCCGAGCACAAGTACAACTGGGATGCCGCGCGCTGGGGCACCGCCGCCGCCCGGATCGGACGGTTCGAGGAAGTGGATCGCGCGCTTTATGAAAACGAGCTGGCCTGGGGCGCCGACGGCAACATCCAGAAATTCGTCGCCGCCGCGCTCAGCCCCGCGGACCTCAAGCGGGTCCAGAAATTGGTGGCGCCCTGCCTGAGCCAGACTCCACCCGAATTCCGCCCCGCGGCTCCCGCCGGAGCGAGCTGCTCGCTCGACGCGTTCATCAACCAGGACATCGCGCTCGGCAAACAGGTGCCGGTACAGGCGACGCCTACCTACGTCATCACCAACCGCGGCAACCGGCTTCCACCGGGATCGGGATTCGTGAGCTGGCCGCTGATGAAGCAGTTTCTCGACTCGCTCTCGCAGTGATGGAGACGGCTGCCATGTCCGGCGAATCGCGCGGAAAATTTCCGAGAATCCTATTGCTCCTGGGTCGAGTCGCGCTGGCGGCCATTTTTCTTCTCGCCGCCTACGCCAAGCTGAAGCCGCAGGGCTCGATGCCCTGGTCCATCGCCTCCATCAAAACTTCGCTGGCCATGTTTGCCATGCAAGTGGACTCCTACCAACTTCTGCCCGAGGAGCACGTGAATTTCGTGGCGCACACGCTGCCGCCGTTTGAGCTGCTGCTTGGTCTGTGGCTGCTGAGCGGCATCGGTCTGCGGTTTTCTTCGCTGATCACGACGTTGCTGCTCGGCGGATTTTTCACTGTGATGGTGCGCACCTATGCGCTGGGCCTGGAGGTGAGCTGCGGCTGCTTCGGCCCGGGCGAACAGCTCGGCACGAAGACGCTCTTGCGCGACGGCTCGCTGCTCGCGCTTTCGCTGGCCGTGACCATCGGTGCATTTTTCTTGCGCCGCAAGCCGCGCGAAACGGACGCTCCGGCCGGGGTTCCTTCGCCTCAACGCGCCGAATAAGCCGCACACAAAAATGAAAACTCTCGATGAATATCTCGAGCAGGCCGCACAGGCTCACGGGCACATCTGCGCGGGACAGGTCCTCGGCGTGCGGCTGGCGATGCTCGGGCTGCGCGAAATCGGAATTGAAGATCCGGTGCGCGACCGCAAGCGGCTGGTCACCTACGTCGAGATTGACCGCTGCGTCACCGACGCCGTCGGGCTGGTCGCCGGCTGCCGGCTGGGCAAGCGCGCGCTGAAATTTTTCGACTGGGGCAAAGTGGCGGCCACGTTCGTGGACTTGCAGACCGGCCGCGCGGTGCGCATCGTCGCGCGGGAAGATTCAAAGAAGCGCGCCAGCGAAATGTTTCCCGCGCTCGACAAGGAACAGGGCCAGCAGCAGGCCTACCGCGTTCTCTCCGATGACGAGCTGTTCGACAAACAGCCTGTGCGGGTAGAAATCCGCCCCGAAGATTTGCCGGGGTTCAAAGGCCCTCGCGTCGTCTGCGAAGCCTGCGGCGAAGGCATCAACTTCAAGCGCGAAATGGTTTCAAATGGGCGCACCCTCTGCCGCGCCTGCGCCGGCCAGCGTTACTACCAACCATTCACCTCCGATTAACCTCCTCGTCACCGAACCGGTCCATGTTCCCAAACGAACCACGGGCGTCTGGTGGCGAGAAAGCTTTCCTGGCTAGAAAGCGCAACAAGTCGCTTCTGCAATCACGCCTCTGGGTGTAAGATGCCGCCCACTGGTTCGAGACAATTGAGCCCCTTCCGAAGGAGACACGATCATGAGGAGATTCGTGGCACTCGGGTTCTGGGCTTTTCTGGTCATCGCTTCGCTGGCCGCCGTTGTTTCCCGCTCGCTCATTGCCCAGCAGAAAGAATCCACCCAGAGCAAGTCTGAAGCGGCGCAGAAAAGCCAGATCACGCCGGACGACACCGTCACCCCGAGGACTCTGGAAGGCTACGTCGAGCAGGAAAAGCCTTTCTACGACTATCTCCTGAAAAATCATCCCATGTTCAAGTACGAGAAAGACGGCCGCATGGTCGGCAAATATCACATCAGCGACCGCGACGAGGAGTTCACCGAGGAAGGCGGCGGCAAGGCCTATGCCCAGGCAAACAATCGCCAGGTTTCGATGACCTACCGTCTGGGGATGGAATCCATCCTTGACCTGCCCAACAAATTTGTCGGCGCCAAGAAATGCGGCGAATGTCATCCCGCGCAATACGAGAAGTGGGTCCGCTCGCGCCACGCCAAAGTCGTCCGCTTCCCCGAGGAGATGGAAGAGATCCCCAACCAGGATCTCCACGCGGGCCTGTGGGGCGGCAAAGCCAGCGTTCTGCCCGAGGGCATCACCGCCGACGCGATCTACGCCGTCATCGGCACGCCGCGAACCAAGTATGGCTACATTGATTCCTGGCTCGTCCGCGGCACCTATCACATCGAAGGCGGCCTGCTCAGAGACGGCACCGGCACTCTCGTCGCTGGAGGCAATCAAAGTTCCCGCACCTGGGCGGAATCGCTCACTCCCGAAGCCGTGAAGACAATCGCCTCGTTCGTCCCCGGCTTTCCCACCAAGCTCGAAGACTTTGGCGACAACGGCTCGAATGTCTGGGGAATGACTTCCTACGGCGCGAAGAACCGCAAGGCCATGCTCTTCCAGCCGGCCACCGCCTACTGCGAGGTTTGCCACACTTTCAAATTCGATTTCAAAAACGACGCCGAACTGATCGCTGCGCTCGGCAATCCCGCTGAACTGCGCAAGCACACCATCAACAAAGGCATCACCTGCGAGGAATGCCATGGCGCCGGCGCGCACCTCTACGGAGCGCGCGGCGCCGGCATGCCCTCCAATTGCGAACGCTGCCACCAGCGCTTCGCCTGGAACGCCGAGCA
>Ga0187776_10000774_pt1 | contig 15461 bp, 8 predicted proteins | sample 0216_BV02_MP12_2_FD_132426 | JGI IMG/M metagenome (GOLD analysis project Ga0187776, IMG submission 132426) | Tropical peat soil microbial communities from peatlands in Department of Meta, Colombia - 0216_BV02_MP12_20_MG | ecosystem: Environmental > Terrestrial > Soil > Wetlands > Peat | place...
AAACCTGAAGAAAATTTGGACATGATTTACGACTCGATTAGCTACCTCAAGAGGAAGCCTCACATAAAGCAGGTTATTTTCGACGCCGAACACTTCTTCAAAGGGTTCAGACGCGATGCAAACTATGCAATGGAATGCCTCAAGATGGCAGAATCTGCTGGGGCATACCCTTTGGTGCTTTGCGACACAGACGGCGGAACGATGATGACTCCACTTAGGGAAACTGTCTCATATGTCGTGAAGAAATTCAAGAAATCGGGAGTGCCTGTGGGAATACATGCACATAACGACTGCGGGCTTGCAGTTGCAAACACCCTTGCCGCTGTCGAGGCAGGGGTGACCCACATTCAAGGAACGGTTAACGGAGTAGGTGAGAGGACGGGCAACGCTGACCTGATGGAGGTCATACCGAACCTGGAGATGAAGATGGGCTACACTACTGTTAAGTCAAGGGACCTGACAAAGCTGAAAAGTATTTCTGATGCCGCCAATGAACTGCTCCATCTGCCTGCTCGCAAAGACCGACCCTATGTCGGAGATGACGCAACTGCAACCAAAGCGGGCACTCATTCCAAGCACCCAGAGATGTACCTCCACTTCAGACCCGAGGACACGGGTAATGTTATGAAGCTTTACGGATCCGAGATGTCTGGAAGGCACAACTTCATAGCGAAGGCAAAACAATTTCGAATCGATCTGAACATGGAGGAAGCAGGATTAGTCATGGGGAATGTCAAAAGGAAATCCAGGATGGGCTACCAGTTCGAGAAGGCGGACGCTAACCTCTACATCATTATGCTCGAATCCAAAAACGAGTGGGTGGACCCTTTCAACGTTACTTCATGCGAGATAGCTTCAGCTTGGGAAGGTAAGGAACGTCCTGTTTCATACGGACTTGTGGCGATGGACCTTGGTGCACAGAAGGAAGCCTTTGTGGAATTTGGAATAGGTCCAGTCAATTCCTTCGACAAAGCATTAAGGAGATGCTTAAGAAAGACTTATCCCGAGATAAGTGACATGGAGCTCACTGACTTCTATGTGGACGTGGTCGACATAAGCAAGGGCACCAAATCCAGGGTCAGGGCGAACGCCAGGATATCGGTTAATGGCAACCCATGGTCTTCGCAGGGACTGTCGTACAATATTCTCAAGGCAAGCGGCGAGGCGCTCGTGACGGGCTACAAAGCCTGCCTGGAATATCTGAGGCGCTCCTAAGGATATAGCGAGTGCTCAGCTTTACTTTTCAATTATGCATGCGCCTTTGCCTGGTTTTGTGGCAAAAGCTGTTGCCTCGCAACCGGCAGACCCAAATCCTTCTTTCATGGCTGCTGCAACTTTTGCTGCAATATTTTGTTTCTTGTTAACTACTGCTATCAAGGCAGGTCCTGCACCACTTATGGTTACCCCGCATGCACCAACTTTTAACGCATTTTTCTTGACCTTCAAATATCCTGGGATTAAGGAAGCTCTTGCTGGCTCAACTATGGAGTCATGCATTGACTTTCCAATGAGCTCTATGTCGCCTGTAGCGAAACCGCTCACCATGGCAGCAGCCTGTCCGACGTTATAAATGAGCTTTTTCAAAGGAACCGTCCTGGGCAAAACTAAACGCGCTTTCCGCGTCTTGCTGGCGGGCGTGTTAGTATGCGGAAAAGCAACGCAACATTCCATGTCTATGGGCGCTTCTAAGCAAACGATTTCTAATGGATTGTAGGATTTTACAATTACGAAGTCTCCACACAAAGCGGCTGAAACGTTGTCCGCATGCTCATGTCCAGCGGAGACAACTTCACCTTTTGCGGCAAACTGAATTAACTGTTCATTGCGCAAGTTGAGGCTAAACATATGATTCAAGCCATACGCTACGGCTGCAGCTGAAGCCGCGCTGCTGCCCAAGCCTTTACCCGGCCAAATGCCCTTCTCAATTCGTATACTAAGACCTGTTTTCAGCGAAAACTCCTTTAACATCAGTTTTGCGACAACGCCGGCTGTATTCTTTTCAGGCACTTCAGAGATGTTTGTTGCTGAGAAGCCGTTAACTTGGATTTTCACACCCGCTTCTGTTCGGACTATTGTGACTTTATCGCTTGGCTGTTCCAAGGCTAACCCGAAGACGTCGAAGCCTGAGCCAAGGTTAGCGCTTGTAGCAGGTGCTCTTACGATGATCTTGTTCAGTGCCATTATTTCATCCCAGCTTGAAAGTCATTAGTTGATTTAGCACGCACTTAGAAATGAACATGTTTTCACCGAGAGAATTCAACTTGAATATATGGCTGTTCAGATTTAAGATTTAAACTGTTGAACCCTCAAATCTCTATGTGATTTGTAATTTTTTTTGGGGCGCTGGTTTATCTCTAAATTGAAATGTTTATTTTTAGCGCGCCGCTCGAAAACTATTCGTCATTTTTGCCTACGCAAATTATATTTGTCTCGTTTGCTCTTGGAACAACTGGTAGTTGACGACGCTAGGGATGTTCGGGGAGTCTTAAGTTCTTTGAATGGAAAATCAGATGTTTTAATCGTAGGGGCTGGTGCGATCGGTTTAAGCGTAGCAGGATGGATATCTCCTCACAACGAGAACCTGCATCTTCTAGCCCGAGGCGAAAGCCTTTCAGCAATTAGAAAAAACGGGTTACACCTTTATCAACTCGGTCAAGAAGCTACCACCCCTCCGATCCCATTGAAGGTTGTTGAGTCGCTGGCTGACGTTCCGCCGCCAGATATCATAATAATTGCTGTGAAAAACTATGATCTCGAGCTTGTAACGCAGATATTGAGGCAACAGCTTGGAAATCATGAACCAATCGTTGCTTCCTTTCAGAACGGCGTGGAAAACCAGCGGATACTGCCTAAGTATTTTTCTAAACCGATTTACGGTGTTGTTTGCTACAACGCTTGGCGAGATGGGCCTGGAAGAGTAGGTTACGTGAAACGAGGATACCTGATTATTGGTACTCCAAGAAATGATTTGCAGCCCGAGATTCAAACCGTTTCGGAAGTCTTAAACCGCGGATTACAATGCTCTGTCACCGATCGTTTGCAGGATGCGGTTCACTGCAAATTGGCGATTAATCTGATAAACGGGTTGATGGCGCTGGTGGGTTTTCGGAAACGCTCCATAGAGTCTGAAAAGATTCTTGTGCACATGACCACCAGACTGCTGTATGAGGGGCTTCAAGTTTTGCAGGCAGCAGGTTTCAAGGAACATGAGATTGGCAGCATGCCCTCTTGGGACGAAATAAGAACAGCAGTTGACATGCCAGAGTCACTTGCAAACCCCCTCTACGACTTCATAATTAACAGGGTGGGACCTACCAGCATGACGCAGGATTTGTACAGTGGAAAAACAAACACGGAACTTGACTCACTAAACGGCCACATGCTTGAACTAGCCCATAAGGTAAACGTTCCGATGCCCATCAACCAAGCCATCTACGAAATCGCCAAGGAACAGTTCCGCCCCAACTTCAAACCTATCGAGGAAATTGACCTTTGGGAAATGATAAACAACAGAATCCTCGACCAGTCGCAGGCGCTTAAACGAAACTGAACCCCCTCGCGCGCTAATAGTGTGTTGCAAGAGAATGGCAGCATTCCTTCAGATGCTCAAAGAAACAGGTACGAAATACGGTGAAGCGCGGGGAGATACTGCTTCGTTAGCTAATTCGTTTTCTGGTTGCAAGCATGACAGCCCCGATAAATAACAGCACCATGAAGGTTACGGCAGCTGTTGGAAACTCTGGAACGGTAGGTGTTGGTGTAGGCGATGCTTGCGTTATGGTAAACAGTGTTTGCGTCGAACTGTGGGTGTAAGCGTCCGCCACTGTAAACTGATAAAGCCCTGGGTTCATAGTGGGAACTGTTAGTGTTGTATTTAGGTTTCCATAAGGGTCAGAGGTAAAGGTGATGGATCCTGTTCCGTTCCATGTTATGACGTTTATTTGCATGTTTGGTGTGAATCCCGAACCGGAAACATGCACGACTGTGTAAGGTGGTCCGCTTGTGGGGCTTAACGTTATGGTGGGAGCCGCATTCACAAGCACTAACAGTGATGCACCTAGGACAAATAAAACAAGGGCTGTTACGAATAGTCCTCTATTTAAAATATAGACATTAGAAAAAACCAAGTTTCAGCACCATTAAATTGTATTCTTTAGTCATGATTTTAGTCTTCTGGCAAGTTTGCGCTTTCGTTTTCCTGCAAAAAAATGTAATAAATGATTTGTCTGCTTCTCCAATTTTTAGGCGTATAGTGGACCGGGATTTGAACCCCCCACCATAGTGGAGATGTCACTCGCGATTCCCCTCTTTTTCTAATGATGTGAAAAAGCTTTTTGAGGAGTTACTTACATATTTTATCTGTCGCCATGAAAAACCTAGCTTCTTAATGAAGCTGTGGATTGGTCAGCGTGTCCAAGTCTGGAGTTTTAGCTGAACCTGTGCTCGCGGGGAGAGAAAAGGAACTCGAAGAGCTGCACTGTTTGTTAAAGTCGGCAATCGAAGGCAAGGGTAAAACGGTTCTTGTTTCAGGTGAAGCGGGCAGCGGGAAAACAAGGCTCGTTGAAGAGTTTTTACAGAAAACCGAGAAAAAAAATGTCGCTGTGCTTTCAGGTTGGTGCCTAGGCGACATAGCAGTTCCTTACTTCCCTTTCATGGAAGCATTCAACGCTTATTTTTCCGAAAAGGGTAAAGAAAAAAGTCAGCCCTCCATTAGCCAGTCGTCAGGAGTTAATGCAAAACTCTGCACTGATGAGGGATCAGAAATCAAAGCTTGGTTGAAAGGACCCAAAGAAGCAGACAAAACCGGTAAACTTCAAAACCTAACCCCGCAAGCTTGGCAAGACTTGGCGGTTGCAGCCGTTACTAAAGCTTTGCTTTCTATTTCCGACCAAAAAACCGTGATTCTGTTTATTGATGACTTGCAGTGGGCAGATTCCGCTTCAATGTCGCTGCTGCATTACATCTCACGTTCAATTAGGTCGGCGAGGGTTCTTGTTTTGGGCACCTTCAGAAGCGAGGAGTTGAGCCCATCCGCTGAAGGTCGTCCGCATCCGCTTATTGAGACTCTGCGCCTGATGAACCGTGAAGAACTTTTTGAAGAAATCAAGTTGCCTGATCTCGACCGCGCGACTATCACCACTCTCGCAGAACAGATGGTTGGCGGCAGCCTCTACTCTGAACTTGCAGCGAGGCTTGTGGAAGAAAGTCAAGGCAATCCCCTTTTCGTTATCGAATCGCTAAGAATGCTTTCTGAGCATGGAAGTCTGGTTCAGGACAGTGGTCGCTGGCGACTTTCAATCGATGAAGTTGGAATCCCAGTTAAAATCAAAGACATTATCCTGCGGAGAGTAGGCATGCTGAAGCCGAACCAGAGGAGAATCATTGACTTAGCTTCAGTTATAGGCGAAAAGTTCGATGTGGAACTGCTCGCTATCGTGCTTGCAAAGGACAGTCTGGAAGTACTGGAAGCCCTGAATGAAGTGGCACAATCTTCATCGCTAGTACATTGCCAAGGAAACTACTACGAGTTTGACCACGGCAAATCCCGTGAAGCTGTTTATGAGGAAATCTCTGCACCCCTTAAAAAGGGATACCACGCCCGCATCGCAGAGAAAATGGAAGTCCGAAACAAGGGCAAGGATTTGCCTGTGAACGATTTGGCTTATCACTATGCTCAGGCTGGAAACAACGGAAAAGCCATTGAATATTCGTTGCTTGCTGGAGGAGACTCGCTTGCGAGATTCAGCAATGCAGAAGCCATGAAACAGTATGGCTACGTGCTGGCGGCTGTTTCGGAATCACCAGAATATGCCAGCGAAAAGGGAAAGGCGCTGGAAGGTCTCGGTGAGGCTCTCAGCGCCAGCGGTCTTTTCGACGAGGCGACGAAAACGTTTGAGCAGCTCAGCAATAACGCTGAATCAGGGGCGGTGAAGCTCCGAGCCTTGCGGAAAGCCGTGGTTTGTTCTTTCTGGCGAGGAGACCAGGTGCATTCAATGGAGCTCGCCAGCAAAGCAGAAGAATACGCGCAACTTGACCGTCTCGAGTATGCACGACTTCGCTTGTACAGAGGAATGGCTGGTCGCATGGTAAGAGCCAAGGAAGCTTTTGCAGATGTTGAAGGCGCCTTAAGAGTTTTCGAGGAGGAGTGTTCTCTCCAAGACGTGGCAAATGCCTTGGCTGAAATTTTCTTCTTCTACGGAGTAGAAGATTCGCAGGAAGAGGCACTTGTCGCAACACTACGATCTGTTACCATGTATGAGGAACTTGAAGATTTTCGTGGACAATTGATTGCACGCAGTCGCTTAGGATTAGTTTTCCGCTCTGCCTCTCCTCAAGAGGCAGATTACAATGATGAAAAAGCCCTCAAAATCGGCGAGAAGATGGGCGATTACAACATTATGGCTCTCATTTTCATGTCGCGGGGCATACGTATCGCGAGGCGGGGAGACCTTAACGGAGCAGTTGCTCTAGGCCTGAAAGCCGTTGAATACGCTGAAAAAACAGAAGCATATGGCACCGCGATCAGTTGTTACGCGCATCTCGTTAGACATTACGCGATGCTTGGAGACATAGAACACGCCGAAGAGTTCGCAAAGAAAATCCAAAAGCTTTTCGATGAACAACCTAATCTAAGAAACCTAGGAAACCGTCCTGATATAGAGATTCATAAGGCTTATCTTCTTTCGGCCAAAGGTCAGTTCAAAGAAGCAAACGAAATCTTTGAAAACAATATGACACTTCCATCCAAGGGCATATGGGGTTCAGACGTTGGAACTCTGTGGAGAATGGGTTACGCTTGGTCACTGGCGAAACAAGGGCGAACTGAAGAAGCCCAACCACTATTCGAAGACGAAAGAAAATTCTTCTTAATGATAGAATCACGGTCAAAGAGATTTGAACACGCTAATATCAAAGCATTCCTCATGGCAAGAAGAGAGATTGGCGTCTGCGAAGAATTAATCGTCCGACTTGACTTGGTAAATGCCGCCAAGAACCACCCAACATTAGTTAGAATAGAGGGGCTTATTCCTGCACAGTTCAAAGTGTCAACCATGCCTCCTTACTGCAGCATACAAGACGATTTTATATCTATGCAGGAAAGAGAACTTGGCTCTTTCGCAGTTGAGTCGATTAAACTCAGTTTGCAAGCTAAGAAAGCTGGCGTTTTCACCTTAAGCCCGCAGGTAGTCTATATCGACGACTTAGGAGAATCCAAAACGTCCAAACCTCAGCCAATCACCGTGACCGTCCGTCCCCTTCTTCACGCCAAAATCGGAGAAGAATCCGTCTCGGTGCCCATCCTGCCTGACCGCGCAACTAGCGGAATCGCTGAACTCGATGCCCTGCTTTATGGAGGTATCCCCGTAAACTATGCGGTTATGCTGTCTTCACCTCCCATTGACGAACGAGAATTGCTAGTCAAAAAGTTTCTCGAAGCTGGAGCCAAGGTGGGCGAAATTGTGTTCTACATTACAGTTGATGCTGGAGCCGCGAAGGCTTTGGCTGAAGAGCATTCTACGAACTTTTACCTTTTGGTCTGCAATATCCAAGCCGACGCCATGGTTCCAAATCTGCCAAACGTCATCAAACTAAAGGGCATAGAAGCTCTCACTGAAATTGACATCGCATTGACGAAGGCTTTCCGTACGCTGAAACCAACAGCCAGTGGTCCAAAGAGAATCTGCATTGATATTGTCTCGGATGTTCTGTTGCAGCACCATGCCGTAATTACGAGAAAGTGGTTTAGTGCTCTGCTGCCGTACTTGAAGGCGCAGGGCTTCACCGTTTTAGCCGTGATGAATCCGCAGATGCATTCGCAGGAAGAAGTTCAGGCAGTTCTGGGCTTGTTCGATGGAGAAATACGCATCTCCGAAAAGGAAACTTCTAAAGGTTTGCAGCAAATTCTCAGAGTCAGAAAATTGAGCAATCAAAAGTATCTAGAGAATGAGTTGATTCTGAACAAAGAAAGACTTGAGGAATGACACGATAAATCTCTTATGGGCTTAAGCTTTCTAAAGTGACTTCTGCCGGCATCTCTGCACCTGCCGGGTTTTCTTTTGAAAAGGCGAAAATGAAAGCTGCTATGGCGCCTCCGACTGCGCCAATGATGCCCAGAGCTTGATAGGATGAGAATATGACAAGCATTAATCCAGCAAAGGCAGGCGCCACGGACCAGCCTATTTTGCTAAAAACGTTTGTCAGAGACATCATTGTGGAACGGGACTTTGGAACCTGGTCAAGAGCTAAGGCGAGCAAAGCTGAAGCAGTCAAGCCACCACTGAACGTGCTTAACATGTTAAGAGTCAAGGCAACTCTTATGTCTGGCATGAAAAAAAGAAGCATCAAGAAGAATCCGCTCATGAACACTCCTATTATTGTTAGCCGTTTTCGTCCGACCCTGTTTACAATTTGCCCCGTAACAATGCTGCCAATAAAGAACGCGGAAAGCGCTCCAATGAAAATGTAAACCGTCGAACTAGTCGGCACAGAAAAATGAACACGATAATACGCTAAAACAAAGGGTCCGTATGTGGGTCCTGCCACAAAAATCTGAGCGAGTAAGACCAAAGCGGCAGACCTGTTCAAAAAGACTTGCTTCAAAGCTTTCACGTATACCTCTCCTTTAACCGCGACTTGTTGTTTGAATGACGAGGAGGGTATAGCGAAAAAGCCGAGGACTAAAGACAGAACCGATAATGGGAGCGCATAAATCAGAAAAGCGTAACGCCAGCCGCCGAAGCCAGTTGCGAAGTAAATGATTGGGGCGCTAACGACGCCTCCCAAGAACGTGGCTGACACTATGTAGCTTACAGCTTTCGCTTTCTTTTCTGAAGGCAACAAATCACCAATCATCGTCAGCCCCATTATCGAAATGAAAACGGACCCAATTCCTTCCAAGGCAAAGAAAAACTGCATCCACACTAACGTTGGTGCAAGAAAGTTTCCCACAGCCGAAACCACAACAAGCCCAGTTCCAACAAGATATAATAATTTGTGTCTAAACCGAAGCGCCAAGACAACCATTGCTATCGCGAAGACTACCTCGGCAACGGAATTAATGGTGGAAAGTTGACCCGTAATGCCCACTGCAGCTGGACCGGAAGAGCCACGGAAAGTTGAGGCTATATCTGTAAGAAGCAAACCTAGCACATTGTTTGCTGTGAATGACGCAAATGATGTAAGAGCTACTAAGGGAACAAAAAGCCTTCCCGGCGTAACTTTCTTAATTGATACTTGGTCCAAACTATTTAACCCCAGCATGTTTTCAATCGATTCATCAATCTCCACTATTAGATTAATCGATTCCATTAGAAGCAGAATAAATATTTATTGTAAATCCCTCCCTCTGTTCTGCGCATTAAAATTTCATTCAAGATTTCTTAATGCATGTGGTCTGGGGGTGCTTAATTTTCCAAACGCGTTTCGCACCACTTCCCAAGTTAGACGTAAATGAAAGTAAAACGTTGGAAGTAAAAAGCCTTGAAAAAACCCTAATTCAAGAATATTGTGGACCGGGGGGGTTGATCCCTGGTCAGAGTGGAGATTTCAACCGCAGGTTCTCTTTTTTATTAGCATTTGTTCAAGCTTTTCGTTTAACTTGTTCCAGATCAAACAATTAAGGTGTCAGAAGAAACTTATTGCTGTCTCAGCGAAGGACTAGAAGCGCGCGTGGAAATTGCGTATGTAAATTAGACGGCGAACTGCCTTTATTTTAGGTACTCCTCAGGTTTTCTATTACAGTTTTTTTGTCAAAGTCTTGGAAGAAAATGTAATCAAGAACCGTGCCTTTCGCATCTTTAATCTTCATATCTTCTACTAATTCGCTGTATTTACCGCCAGCAATTCCGTTTGCGATTAGACTTGCGCCGTGTGCCACATCCTTCGCGTCCTTAGCAAAAACATGGAGCGGCCGCCGCACAGAAACCCCCAACTTATCGCTTAAGATTTTCTCCAAGTCTCTACGAAGTTCTTCAACGCGAGATAATCTTCCTGTAACTATGATTTCTCTGGGTTGTTTCTTGAAAGATGTGCGCAGTAACGCTGTGGCTTTGATGATTCCTTCCGTCATGCTTTTCCAAGCTAGTTGATAACTTTCTTTGCCTAAATTTGCAGCAAAGTCTTCTACTTCAAGTATTTTTTGTGATGCGATGAACGAAGCTCCTGCTTCGAAGAGTTTTAGCTTGCTGAATTTGCCTAGAAGATATGCTAGTTCTCCATCCATTTGGCTCAGAGTGAGATAGCCTGGACCAGGAAAAATAGTCCCTCCCACAGCGTCGATAATTTGTCCATTCTCCACAGCCATCGCTGCGTTATAGCCGAATCCCATTTCAACGCAGATTAAACTTGTTTCATCATAGCTAATCCCGTATTCCTTGGCTTGGTCCCAGATAGCGAAGGCTGCAACGCATGTTTTGTCGGCTGTTCCCATGTCTATCTTGTTTATTTTTCGATGTAAGGGTATGGTTGGCAAAAGAATAACTCCAGGCACGGAATAAGCCCTTAAACCAGCCTTTTTCATCATCCATAACAGCTTTCTTAAACCCGAAAGAACTGGAATATCGACGTCGCCAACCTTGTCAAGAGTTGTCAACGCCACATCCTCTTTTGTGAACTGGGATATACTCTTATATTCAAGTCCATACCCCGATGGACCAACAATAACATCAGCTTCAGCATTCTTAATCATTTCAAAAACTTGCGAGGGCTCACTGGCAACAATCTCACTTGGAATGGACTCGTCGAGAACCACGTCATCTACATCGTCCTCTATGCAGAGAATGTCGTAGTTCTTGGTGCCCGGGTCTATACCTAAAGCTCTCAAGGTCAGCCACCTCTGCACATAAAAACCAAAGGAATGCAATTAAAACTTTCTGGCGCATATATTGAAAAAACATTTTGAATGGAGACCGGGGGATTTGAACCCTCACCGCAGTGGAGATTTCACCCGCAAAACTCACTTTTTTCACCACCGCGCACTCGTTGCAGACAGGTTGGAGTCCGTTTGGGTGTGGGACAAACTTTTTGAAGATAGTCTCAAGACTGGAATGGATAATGCGGTTTGACGTAACTTCCCGACTACTTCTTTGCTGTGTTAGTAGTAGTAAGTTTGCTTGTATTCTACTTCTTCTATAGGAATGTTTTTTTAGCTTCAGTTGCTATTCCCTGGATATCAATGCTTCGTTTTTCAGGTAGTTCTGGTTACTGAGCCGAAGAACTCTCAGAGTCTTCTTGGAACCGGTTTCATCTTGTTTTTCTGTTAGTTGGACTTCTCCGTCAAAGAGGCTGAGGATTGCCTGCACTTCTTCATGTGAATGCATCTGAGGATTGATTGCTGACATAATAGTGAATCCTTTTGATTTTAGCTCCTGGATTAAGCCACTGAGCCATTTTCTTGTAGTTAGGGTGCGATGCTGCAGAAGTACATCAGACACGATTTCGATGACTGCTCTTTTGGGCACTCTGCTGGAGGAATCAAGCTGTCTTAACGCTTTAGTGACTGCTATGTCTATGTCTGTCAGATTGTCTACACCTGCGAGCCTGACGATGTTGGGTAAGTTGCTAGCAATGAGGTCTGATCGAGGATTGCAGACAAAAAGGAAAGCAGCAGAAAGGTTTTGCTTGGCTACCAGCAGAGCCTTTTCTTGCTCGGTGCAAAAATAAAAGGTTACTTCGCCGTTTCGCAACCCTGCCTCAACATAACTTTCAAGAATCAAGTTTCTTTCGTCAGATAAGGGCGCAAGCAACGCGATTGCGTATCCTGCAGGAATTCCTCCCAAAAGCAGTTGGTCCAGTTCATTTAGGCCGGTCGAGATTTTGCCAATTTGTGAAGCCTCTCCGAAGGTTGACCGTACTGCAATCGTAAATTGACGTGTGCTGACCCTCTTGATGCTTCCCATGTTGTCAGTGTATGAGACTGTTGGCTGCAATTGGAAAGCTACAGGTCTTGTAGCTTTAACTGTTAATTTTATGGTTTTAACTTGGAATGGTTCAAAGTTTTTTTCTTTTAATTCTATGTAGCCGTCTCGGACTATGCACTCAAGCGACGATTCAATGAGTTCAAGTTCTGGAACAAGAAGGCCCTCGATTTTGAGTACAGCACCTTGTTTCTTTGAAACATTGATTATGTCTAGTTTCAGGTCAAACTTCTGATTGATTTCAGGCCTTGTAAACGTCATGAGGCTCGTCTTGAGGTTTGTTTGGCTGAATCGGCTTTGGCAGGCTTCAACTATTTTCTGTGCTTTCTCCAACTGTAACTTGGCATCCTCCAATTTTCCCTGCCTACTTAAGGCCCAAGCATAAAGCTGGCGAGTGAAAAGTTCATACGGATTTGGCATATGGGCAAGGAACGCATCGAAGACCTGATTTGATTGTTCGAACTCATTCTGCAATGCGTGGTATACTCCAATAGTTGCAGCCAGAAAGCTCTGCGTGACAACATTGTCCTTTATGTGCTTAGGCAAATTCATCAGCTTTGAAAAGCACTCTTGGGCATGAACAACGTCACCTGCCAAGGCATATTCGACGACAAGAGTTGAATATACTCCGCCCAAGTACAGGTTCGAATCTGTCTTTTCACAGTACTCAAGGGCTTTTTGGTCTTTCGAGATGGCTTCTTTTAGATTAGTTCCCATGAGACCCGTAGACCACCAAACGAGTGCGGGAATCATTCGGACGTAATCTTCTATTTTGTACTCTTCGTTTATCTCGAATGCTTTGGCAGTCATCTGGTTTGCTTCCTCCAGCAGCGTGCAGCACTGAAACACTCCGCCTGCATAGGCGTACGCTTCTATCTGGGAACGAAAGTCACCTAGTTCACTTAACAAATTAATTGATCGCAGGACATGTGCGACGCCTTGTTCGAGTTGGCCCTGCGTAGCATCGGTGTATCCCATCCAGAACAGGCTTTCGGCAGCATCTGCAAGAGCGTATTCGCTTTCAAAAAACTCTACTGCTTCTTTCAGCATGTTGCTGCCAGCTAAATAGTCAATGTGCATTAACAAGAGTGCCTGTTTGAATAGAATCCTACCAGCCTCTAGAGGGTCTGTATGAGCGATTTTCATCGCCTCTCCCATAAGAGTTTGCGGTTTTGCCAGGTCACCTTGGTACAGAGAGGAAACAATTGCTTTTCTAAGTGCTCGTAATCTCAAAGCTCCAACCTGAAGTTCAGCAAGCTGTTCAAAGATGTTGGTTGCTTGAATAAAATTGTTGCTTGCGTAGTAGGCATCGCCTAGACCTTCTAGAGCGGTAATTCTTTGGTCGAAGTGTTCTTTTTCTTCTCTAATCGAGTTTATTACGTAGCGAAAGTGTTTGGCTGCCTCGGTGTTTGCCCATCTGTCCAATGCTTCTTGGCCTGCCTTCAGGGAGTATTTGATTGCTTTTTCCTTGTTGTCCGCTTCCGCCCAATGGTATGCTAATTCGGCGAAGGGTAACTTCCCTTCTTTGTTTTTTGATTCTAAAACTTCGGCAACTCGGGTATGGTATCCGTGTTTGAGTGGTGGCGGCAAGGCTTCATACAGTATTTCGCGTGACCTAGCGTGATCGAATTTGTAACAGTCTTCCTGAACCTGCATGATTGAGGTTGACTGCGCAATCAAATTCAGGGTTTCAAGGACCTCGAGAATGTCTTGTCCCAAAACAGAAGCTAGCAGTTCCGCATCGAATTTCTCTCCGATTACCGAGGCAGCATCCAGAAACTTTCGCTGCTTATAATTCAGCACTGACAGCCGACGGAGAATAATATCCTTCACCTTTGAAGGAATCCCCAGCGTATCAATTGAGAGCCGCCATTCATTGTTTTCCTGAATAATCGCTTTGCGCTCTGATAGCATTCGTAATGACTCCACTATGAAAAGGGCATTGCCATTACTTTCCGCCGAGAGTAGCTCTTTGAATTTTTGTTGAATTGCTCCGCCCAGCATATTCTGGGCAATGGCTGAAACGGATGCTTGGTCGAGATTTGATAGCTTAAATTCGGTTAGCAAATCCTCCCGCTTCATGAGCCGAATTTCTTCGGCTAAGTGATGTGGTCGACCCTCCGAATCTGAGGTGAGCTCTTCACTTCTAATGGTAGATAGCAAGAAGATTCTTTCTGTGCCAGCCAATCGTGCAAGATAATGCAAAAGAGCCAGCGAGGCTGAGTCCGCCCAGTGTATATCCTCTATCAGTAATATGACTGGTGCTCGCGAAGAGATTTCATGTAAAGAATTGCTAACTGCTCTGAATGCTTGGTCTTTCCACACCTGGGGCGAAAGAGACCACGCTTTATCTTTACTTGGTTTATCGCTTGAGCGACTCCCAGTTAACCAGCCTGTCACTCCAAGTTCATCTATGACCATGCTCGTGACACTAGCTGGTGTGGGATTAATTGAAATGTCGTTTGATTGGAGTGTGACTACTTCAGAGTAGTCAGCAAAGTAGCTGTCAAAAGCCTCTATAAATGGAAAGTAAGGTACGCCAGAATTGCTTAGGCACCAGCCAGCAAGCACCTGAATGCCCTTCTTCTTCGCCCTCGCTACGAATTCTTTAACAAGTCTAGACTTGCCGGAACCAGCTTCTCCAAATAGAAAGACCGTTTTTCCGTTTCCTTGAATAATTGAACTCAAATATGATTCTAACTGTTTAAGTTCCTTTTCTCTGCCAACAAATTCAGGTTCAGCCAGTACTATAGGTTTGTTTCCCAAATTGAGCCATCCTCTGACTTTTTGTTTATCCCAGATTTCTTTATCTGCCAAGATACTCTAAAACTTTTGCACGATCCGTGTCACCTCAACGATAGACCGACAAGAGTTTGCCCCCCATGGAATCTTCCCTTCAGTATTTAGAATACATGCTGGGATTCCCTGGGATTTGGGTAAGAACTCCAGTTTATCATGTGGATGTCCCAATCCGTGATAGATCGGACTCTCCGTAAAGCATTTGTGCGCCTATTGTCTGAGCTTAAAATTACGCGGTCTGACGAGCTTCTGACCAAAATCTTTCCGGGAAATTTTTGGCCTAAAGACACAATCACAGTCTTTAGAACAGACACTGAGCTAATCAGACGAAACTATTGCCGCCAACGCATGAAAATTGCAGCCAAGCTCAAAAAGCGGAGATTGAGGCAGATAGCCTTTCATACCTTCAGACACTGGAAAGCTACAATGGAATTTTTCAAGACAAGAGACATTCTTCGTGTAAAACAAATTCTGGGACACAAATCCCTCGATAACACTATGAAATATACGCAACTCATAGGTTTCAGGGACAACGAATCTTCAGCGAGAGTAGCCCACAGCGAAATAGAAGCCTGTCAACTAATTGAAAAGGGCTTTAAATTCGTATGCGATCTCGGTGTTAACAAGCTATTCAAGAAACGAAAAAAATGGCAGCCCTCAAGGACCGGGAATCACGGCAAAGCATGTTGAAGTGGACCGGGAGGGGATTTGAACCCTTATCCAGGTGGAGATATCACCCGCGATTCC
>Ga0187776_10000776_pt1 | contig 15438 bp, 11 predicted proteins | sample 0216_BV02_MP12_2_FD_132426 | JGI IMG/M metagenome (GOLD analysis project Ga0187776, IMG submission 132426) | Tropical peat soil microbial communities from peatlands in Department of Meta, Colombia - 0216_BV02_MP12_20_MG | ecosystem: Environmental > Terrestrial > Soil > Wetlands > Peat | place...
CCGCGACGCTGCGGCGAGGCTCGCTGCAGCTCGTGGGCAAAGTGCGGGGCAAAGTGGGCTGGCGATCATCAAGCCGATGTCGCGGAAGGATGTGAAAACCTGGTGGGCAGGGACGGGATTGAACCGCCGACACCAGGATTTTCAGTCCTGTGCTCTACCAACTGAGCTACCTGCCCACCAGACGCGTGAGGATAACAGACGGCGGCGGAGGCGTCTACTTACTCGACGGTTACTCGACGGCCGAAACGACGCCCAGGGCGCCCGACTTCTCGAAGTGGAGCGTGACGATCACGACCTCACCCGCCTTGAGCTCGCGTGTCAGCTCCGAGAGCGCGACGCGCGAGCCGTCGGGATAGAGACGCGTGATGCCGGTCGGGGGCACGGCGAGCCGGGTCAGCGGCTCGCCGGTCTGCGCCACGAGCTCGGCGCGCTTGGCGATCGGCGTCTCGGCACGCAGGAGCGCATCCTCGAACATGCCCATGCTATTGATGTCCACGAAGAAGAGCGCGCCGGCGCCGTTGCGGACCACGCGGCCGTGCTCGGGCACGAGCCGGACGCCGCCGACATCCTCGACCGTCGGGTAGTAGACGCACCCGCCGAGGCCGAGACCGCCGACGAGCACGAGCAGCGCTAGCCCGACGACCCGGCGTCGTGGTCTCGGCGTCATGCGCCCTTGAACGCGCCCTCGGCGACCATGGCTGCCAACGCGCCCTCGTACGCGTGAACGGTACGCTCGAGATCCTCGTCGGAGTGGATGGCCGAGATCCAGCCGTGGTTCATCGACGAGTCCACGCCGTTGTTCATGAGCGCGCAGCGCAGCAGATGGTAGAGGCCGCCCCGGCGCGGCCGGTCCGGGCCGGCGAGGCCGGGCTTGCCCTCGAACGACACGTGGAAGATCGACGCCTCGCCGTAGCACGTGCCGGGAACACCGGTGCGCTTCATCACGTCCGACAGGTTGTGCCGGAGCTCCTCCCCTGCCTTGTTGGCCCGCGCCTGGAGCGATGCGTCCGCGCAGAGCTCGAGGGTTGCGATCGCGGCCGAGGCGCTGAGCGGATTCGCGTTGAACGTGCCGGCGTGCGCGACGCGCTGGCTCCGGTCCCAGTCGGGATCGCCGCGGAACGCCAGCAACGACATCAGCGGACGGCGCCCGCAGAGCGCCCCGCCGGGGAGCCCGCCCGAGACGATCTTGGCGAGCGTCGTCAGATCGGGTGTGACGCCGAAGTAGGCCTGTGCGCCGCCTGGCGAGTAGCGGAAGCCCGTGATCACCTCGTCGAAGATCAAGACCACGCCGTGACGCGTCGTCAGCGCGCGCAGCTCTTGCAGATAGCCCGGGATCGTCGGCGTCGTTCCCGACTGGCCGCCGGCCGGCTCCAGGATGACCGCGGCGACGTCGCCGCGCTCGAGGGCCACCTGCACCGCCTTGATGTCGTTCGGCGGGCAGATGACCACCTGGTCGAGCGTCGCGCCGGGCACGCCCGCCGACATCGGCACGTCGTACGGAGGGTTGACGCCGACGACCGCGCCGTCGTGCCAGCCGTGGAAGTGGCCGGTGAATTTCACGATCCGCGACCGGCCCGTGAACGCGCGCGCCACGCGCATGGCCAGGTGCGTCGCCTCGGTGCCGGACATCGTGAAGCGAACCAGCTCTGCGCACGGCACGAGCCGGGTGACGAGCTCGGCCCAGCGCACCTCGAGCTCGTGACAGGCGCCCAGGTGCGTACCGCGCGCCACCTGCTCCTGCACCGCGCGGACCACGGCCGGATGGCAGTGGCCGAGAAAGAGGGCGCCGTGCCCCATCCAGTAGTCGATGTACTCGTTGCCGTCGACGTCCCACTTACGCGTACCGGCCGCGCGCTCCACGTAGGTCGGAAAGGGCGTCAGGTGCCGGATGTCGTGCGTGATGCCACCGGGAATCGAGTGGCGGGCGCGCTCCCAGAGCGCGGTCGATTTCGCGTGCTTGGCGCGGTACTCGTCGTGAATCGTCATCGCGGTGCTCCTCTCCTGGGGCATGCCGCTCCCATGATACCGGAACGAGGCATGAATCGACGCAGGTCGCGGTCAACCGGGTCTGCGTGGCGCGCGGAGCGCGCGAACGCCTATCGATTGAGAATCGGACGTGGGCGCGTGACACGGGAACGCGCCGCCAGCCGGAACAGATCGACGATTCCGGCGTGGGTCTCGAGGCCGAGGCCGTCGACGGTCGGCTCGCGCCGGCGCGTCACGCCGTCGCAGGCGCCGACGGCCACCAGGGCCTCGATCAGGCGACGCTCCGTCTCGGGGCTGTGGAGCAGGTCGCGCCCGGTGAGCCGGCCGAGCGCGGCGACGACACCGTAGCCGCCCCAGTTGGACACGCCGGCCACGACCAGGTGGTCGACTCGCACGACCGCGGCGATGCGCGCCCGGAGCGCGTCGAGTCGGGCGATCCTTCGAAGGGCCGAGCCCATGCCGATCTCGTTGCCGCCGTCGCCGATGCCGATCGTGACCGGCCGTGGCTTGTCTCGCCGGAGGAACAGCTCGTCGATCGGCGGATTCCACGCCGCGACCGAGATGCCGCGCATGTTCAGGTAGTCGCCGTTGCGATTGCGCGCGGGCCGCTCGATCGCCACGAGGTGTGTCGGCTGCTCCGCCTCGAGCAGCCGGCGGGCGCCGTCGGTCCCGCCCGGGAAGACGATCACGTCCGAGGGCTCGTCGAGCGTCTTGAGCGCTGCCTCGACCAGGGGCACGTTGGCGGTGTCGGTCACGTAGCGCACGCGGGCGCCGAACCGGCGTAACGCGCGACCGAGCACCGCGGCGCCCGGCGGCCCGTCGGTCTCGGGCACATCGGGCTCGACGCTGAAGCCGGTGACGATCAGGACGCGCTTCGCGGCGCGCAGCGCGCGCGCGGCCTTGTCGGCGGCGCCGGGGGTCGAGAACGCGGCGATGTCGCGGTGGCCGGGATCGAGTGCGAGGATCTGGTCGACGAGGTCGGAGGCCCGCGTCACGAGGCGGACGCTATCACCGCCTCGCCTCGAACAGCAAGCACTGGTAGGGCGCCAGCGGCACCGCGGTGCCGCTGCCGCCGAAGGTCTCGGCGTCGCTGTCGATCAGGACGCGCCAGCCCGGCGCGTCCAGACTCAGCGCCTGGGTCTTGGGCGAGAGATTCGCGACGAGCTTGAGCTCGTCCCCCGCCGGCGTCGCCCGCGTCACGACGAGCACGGCGCCCTCGGCTTCCCGCGACACCTGCGTCAGCTCCTTGTGGCCCGGGCCGAGTCCGGGATGCGTGCGCCGCAGCGCCAGCCAGCGACGGTAGTATTCGCGAAGCCCCCGATGGCGGGGCGCGCCGGCCAGCGAGTGATTCAACCGCGAGCTGACGAACGTGTTGGGGGCGTTCGGATCGGAGATCGGCCCGCGCGAGTCCCAGCGGCTCATCTCCTCCGTCCGCCCCTTCCGCACCGCCTCGGCCAGGTTCTTGTCGAGGAACGAGCAGAAGAACTGGAAGCGCGCCGTCTCGCCGTACTCCTCGCCCATGAACAGGAGCGGGATCGCCGGGGTCACGAACATCAGTCCGGCGGCGAGCTTCACGGCCTCGAAGGGCACGAGCGTGCCCAGCCGATCGCCCTGGGGGCGATTGCCGACCTGATCGTGGTTCTGCACGCAGATGACGAAGTGCTCGCCGGCCAGATCGGCGCTCGGCGTGCCGCGCGGTCGACGGAAATACTCGGATGGCTCGCCCTGGAATGCGAAGCCCTGGCTGATCGCGCGATCGAGGTGCTGCTCGCTGCCGAAGTCGACGTAGTAGCTCGCCGTCTCGCCGGTGAGCTGGCGGTGGAGCGCGTGGTGGAAGTCGTCCGACCACACGGCGTCGAGGCCGAGGCCACCCGCGCTCGACGGCAGCACGATGCGCCGATCGTTGTCGTGCGACTCGGCGATCACGTGCACGCGTCGGCCCAGGCGCGCGCCCTCGCCGCGCGCCGCGTCGGCGAACTCGGTGAGGACGTGCACGGGACTCGTGTCGAAGATCGCGTGGATGGCGTCGAGCCGGAAGCCGTCGATGTGGAATTCGCTGACCCACATGCGTCCGTTCTCGACCACGTGGCGGCGCACGCCCTCGGAGCCGGCGCCGTCGTAGTTCACCGCGGGGCCCCAGGCGGTCTGCGTCCGGTCGGCGAAGTACGGCCCGAACTCGGAGAGATAGTTGCCCTCGGGACCGAGGTGGTTGTAGACGACGTCGAGGAAGACCGAGAGGCCGCGGGCGTGGCAGGCGTCCACGAAGCGTCGCAGACCACGCGGCCCGCCGTAGGTCGACTGCGGCGCCCACAGGTGCACGCCGTCGTAGCCCCAGTCACGCGAGCCGGGAAACTCGGCGATCGGCATCAGCTCGATCGCGGTGACGCCGAGCTCGACGAGACGCGCCAGGTGCGGAATGACCGCCTCGAACGTGCCCGTCGGCGTGAACGCGCCGATGTGGAGCTCGTAGAACACGAGCTCGGCGAGCGTGTGCCCGGAGAATTCCTGATCCGTCCACACGAAGCGCGTCGGATCGACGACGACGGACGGGCCGTGGACACCTTCCGGCTGAAACCGCGACGCGGGATCCGGCCGGTAGCGGGTTGCGTCGAGCCGGTACTTGTAGCGCGCGCCCTCGGCCAGCCCCTCGAGCGTCACGTCGAACAGTCCACCGTCGCGCGCCTGCAGCGGCTCGATGGCCCGGCCGTCGACGACCACGTCGACCGATCGGCAGCGCGGCGCCCAGACCCTGAATGTGACGCCGTTCGCGAGAAGGCTTGCACCGAGCGCGCTCATACGGTCCAATGAAGACCCCATGGCCTCACCATTCGCCCTCGTGCTTCATACCCATCTTCCGATGGTGGTCAATCACGGCCGCTGGCCCCATGGCAGCGACTGGCTCTGCGAGGCGGCCTTCGAGTGCTACCTGCCGCTGCTCGAGACGGCCCACCGACTGGTCGCCGATGGGATCTCGCCCAAGTGGACGATCAACCTGTCGCCGGTGCTGACCGAGCAGCTCGCCTCGCCCGAATTTCAGAAGGAATTATCTTTTTACCACGATAACGTCCGGCGCGCCTGCACGGACTCGCGGGAGCACTTCACGAAGGCGGGGGAGAAGGACATCGTCCGGCTGACCCACTTCTGGGAGGAGTTCTTCGAGCGGATGTGGGAAATGCACCGGAGAATCGGGGGGGATATTCCCGGCACCTTCGCCGATCTTCAGCGGGCGGGCCACGTCGAGGTCATCACCTGCGCCGCCACCCACGGCTACCTGCCGCTGCTCGCACGGGACGAGTCGATCCACCTGCAGCTGCGCACGGCCGTCGAGACGCATCGGCGGCATTTCGGCCGGGCCCCCCGCGGGATCTGGCTCCCTGAGTGCGCCTATCGCCCGCGCTACGAGTGGACGCCGCCGACCGGCCCGGACAGTGGACGCGATCGGCGGATCCGCCCGGGCATCGAGGAGATGCTGGCCGAGCACGGCCTCGGGTACTTCGTGGCCGATGCCCATCTCGTCTCGGCGAGCCAGCCCCTGTTCATGTACCGGGACTTCCTTCCCCAGCGAAAGGGGCTCAAGGAGGAGTCGACCCCGGCGATACCCCAGACCAAGGCGCGCTCGCCCTACCAGCCCTATCGGGTGGCCTCCCGGGGCGGCCGCGGCGAGGCGGTCGCGTTCTTTCGCGACCCGCGGACCACCCTGCAGGTGTGGAGCCGCGAGCACGGCTACCCGGGCGATTTCGCGTACCTCGAGTTCCACAAGAAGCACTTCCCGGGGGGTCTGCGGTTCTGGCGCATCACCGACAACCTGAACGACCTCGGCACCAAGGCGGTCTACGACCCGGACACCGCGCTCCAGAAGGTCGGGCTCCAGGCGGGGCACTTCGTCGACCTCGTGGTCGACACGCTCGCGCGGGCCGGCAAGGGACCCAATCTGGTGTGCTCGCCATACGACGCCGAGCTCTTCGGGCACTGGTGGTTCGAAGGGCCGACGTGGCTGGAGCAGGTCGCCCGCGAGATGGAGCGCCGCGAGGTGCCGCGCATGACGCTCGGCGAGGCGCTCCAGGCGGTGCCGGCGCGGACCACCCTGTCACTCCCCGAAGGGTCGTGGGGCGAAGGCGGCGACCACCGCGTGTGGCTCAACCGCGAGACGGAATGGACATGGGATCGCGTGTACAGCGCCGAGGCCGAGTGGGTCGGGCATCTGGGTCGGCTCGACGGTCGGCCCGAGCTCCACCGCGTGCTGACCCAGGCGACGCGCGAGCTGCTGCTCCTGCAGTCCTCTGACTGGCAGTTCCTGATCACGACCGGCACCGCGTCCGACTACGCCGAGCGCCGCGTCGCGGAGCACTACGCCGAGTTCAAGCGGCTGTGCGAGATGGCGCGCGCGCTCGAGGCCGGCGACACGCTCTCGCCCGACGCGACGCACGCGCTCGGGCGGCTCGAGCGCGACGACTTCTGCTTCCCGGACCTCGACCCCAGCTGGGGTCTCGGGGCGGCCGCCGCGAGCTGAGTCCGATGCCGCGGCGGGCGCGCGTCCTGGCGATGATCATGGCGGGCGGGAGGGGCGATCGCCTGCAGCCGCTCACGCGGGAGCGCTCGAAGTCGGCGGTCCCTTTCGGGGGTCGTCACCGGCTGATCGATTTCGTCCTCTCGAATTTCATGAACTCGGACATGCCCTCGCTCTACGTCCTCGTGCAGTACAAGGCGCAGTCGCTGATCGAGCACCTGCGCTTGGCCTGGCGCACGAGCGGTATGCTCCCGGACTTCTTCGTCACGGTCGTCCCGCCGCAGATGCGCGTGGGGGCTGCCTGGTATCGCGGCACCGCCGACGCGGTCCTCCAGAACCTGAACCTGATCGACGACTTCAACGCCGACGTGGTGGCGGTGTTCGGCTCCGACCACGTCTATCGCATGGACGTGAACCAGATGCTCGCGTTTCACCAGGAATCGGGCGCCGACGCGACGATCGCGGCCCGCCCGGTGTCGCTCACCGACGCGCGCCAGTTCGGCGTCCTGGCCGTGGATCGGGTAGGCCGGGTCGTCCAGTTCGACGAGAAGCCCGAGAACCCGTCGGCGCTGCCCGACGATCCCGGGCGAGCCCTCGTGTCCATGGGCAACTACATCTTCTCGCGCCAACCGCTGATCGACGCGCTGGTGGCCGACGCGCGGCGCTCGACCGATCACGACTTCGGCCGCTCGATCATTCCCGAGCTGGTGCCCACCGGCCGCGTGTACGCGTACGACTTCCAGAAGAACGACGTCCCGGGCGTCAAGCCCTACGAGGAGCACGCCTACTGGCGCGATGTCGGCACGATCTCCTCGTACTGGGAAGCCCACATGGACCTGCTGGGAGAGTCGCCGCGCTTCGACCTCGACAACCGGCTCTGGTCGATTCGCAGCGAGCACCACGCCGGGCCGGCGGCGCGCTTCATCGGGGGCGACGTCGACAACGCGCAGGTCGGCGAGTCGTCGCTGATCAAGCGCGCGACCATCCGCAACTCGATCCTGGGCCGCTCGGTGTGGGTCAACGAGGGCGCCGTCATCGAGGACTCGATCGTCATGGACCACACCACCGTCGGCAAGGGCGCGCGCCTGCGGCGGGCGATCATCGATCGCTACAACATCATTCCGGCCAACGCCGAGATCGGTCACGATCCGGCCGCCGACCGGCGCCAGTACCACGTCGACAGCTCGGGCCTGGTGGTCGTGCCCCGCGGTGGCCGCCGCGAGTTCCTCCGCGGCCTCGAGGAATTTTGAACCGCGCGATCGTCGTCCACGGCCACTTCTACCAGCCGCCGCGCGAGAATCCGTGGCTCGAGTCGGTGGAGGTACAGGATTCCGCGGCGCCGTTCCATGACTGGAACGAGCGGGTGAGCGCGGAGAGCTACGCGCCGAACACGGCGGCGCGACGGGTCGACGACCAGAACCGCGTCCTCGACATCGTCAACAACTTCGAGAAGATCTCGTTCAACATCGGACCGACGCTCTTCGCCTGGCTCGAGCGCTACCGGCCCGAGGTCTACGCCAAGATCCTCGACGCCGACCGCGCCAGCCTCGAGGCGCGCGGCCACGGCAACGCCTGCGGCCAGGTCTACAACCACATGATCATGCCGCTCGCCACCCGCCGCGACAAGGTCACCGAGGTGCGCTGGGGGATCGAGGACTTTCGCTGGCGCTACGGTCGTGAGCCGGCGGGGCTCTGGCTGCCCGAGACCGCGGTCGACAACGAGTCGCTCGAGGTGCTGGCCGAAGCCGGCGTGAAGTTCACGATTCTGGCGCCCCATCAGGCGCTCCGCGTGCGCCCCCTCGAGGGCGAAGTGTGGGAGGGCGTCGGCGGCGCGATCGATCCGAGCCGGGCCTATCTCTGGCGAGGCCCGCGCGGTCTCAGCCTGGCGCTCTTCTTCTACGACGGGCACATCTCGCGCGCCATCGCCTTCGACCGCGTGCTCGAGCGCTCCGAGAACCTGGTCGGCTGGCTCAACGCGGCGTTCTCCGACGCGCGCACGTGGTCGCAGCTCGTTCACGTCGCGACCGACGGCGAGACGTATGGCCACCACAGCCGGTTCGGCGAGATGGCGCTGGCCGCCGCGGTACGGCAGATCGAGGCCGAGGGGACGGCGACGCTCACGAACTACGCCGCCTTCCTGGCGGCGCACCCGCCGACGCACGAGGTCGAGATCCGCGAGCAGACCTCGTGGAGCTGCGCGCACGGCATCGAGCGCTGGCGCTCCGACTGCGGCTGCCGCACCCGCGGCGACTGGCACCAGCGCTGGCGCGCCCCCCTGCGCGAGGCCCTCGACTGGCTGCGCGATCAGATCGACCCCTTCTTCGAGGCGCGTGCCTCCGCGTACCTCAAGGATCCGTGGGCGGCGCGCGACGACTACCCGCAGGTGCTCCTCGACCGGAGCGCCGAGCGCCTCGACGAGTTCCTTGCGGCGCACGCGCGCGGGCCGCTCGACCCCGCCGCGCGGGTCGAGGCCCGGCGGCTGCTCGAGCTCGAGCGCAACCGGCTGCTCATGTACACCTCGTGCGGCTGGTTCTTCGACGAGATCTCCGCGATCGAGCCGGTGCAGATTCTGCGCTACGCGGCGATGGCGCTGCAGTACCTGAGCGACCTCGGGGGCGGCCGGCTGGAAGAGGAGTTCGTCCGACGGCTCTCGGCGGCGCCGAGCAACATCCCGGCGATGCGCGACGGCGGCGAGGTCTATCGCCGGCTGATCCGGCCGACGGCCGTCAACCTGAGTCGCGTGCTGTCCCACTACGCGATCACGGGGCTCCTCGACGAGTATCCCGACGACGCGCGCATCTACGCCTATCGCGTCGAGCGGCTCGACGCGGCTCGCGAGACTGGCAACGGCACGGCGCTCGCGGTGGCGCGCGCGCGCGTCAGCTCGGACATGACGGGCGAGACGCGCGAGATGATCTACGCGCTGGCCTATTTCGGCGGGCACGATTTCTCGTGCGGTGTCCGCACCTGGGACGACCAGGCGACGTACGATGCGCTGAAGGCCGATCTCCTGGCCCGCTGCGCCCGACAGAGCGTCGCCGATCTCGTCCGCGGCCTGGACGAGTACTTCCCGGGCGGGCTCTCGTCCCTGAGCCACCTGTTCCTGGACGAGCGTCGCCGCGTCCTGGCCAACGTCATCCGCGCGACGCTCGAACGCCACGAGGAGACGTACCGGAAGATCTGGGAGGATAACCGCAAGCTCGTGCACTACCTGCGCGAGGTCGACGCGCCGATCCCCGAATCCCTCGCGATCATCGCGCGCCACGTGCTGGAGCAGCAGGTGACCATGGAGCTGCTGTCGTCCCCGGATCTGGCCGCGATTCCCGATCGCGTCGTTGCCATCGTGGACGAGGCGAACGCACTGGGCCTGACGCTCGATCTCATGGCGCAGCGGCCGCTCATGGGGCGCGCCGTGGCCCACGCGCTGGCCCTGGTCGCCGAGTCGCCGGCGCGCGAGCGCGTGGCCCAGGCGACCGCGCTCGTTGAGGGCGCGCGCCGCCTCGGCATCCGCTACGGGCACTGGGCGACCCAGAACCGCTTCTTTCAGATCTGGAGCGAGCGGCCGGACGCGCGGGCTGACCTGCTGCCCCTCGCGAACGCGCTCGGCTTCAGCCTCGCGGCGTGACCGGCCGGTGAGCGCTCACCCGATCGAGACGCCGCGCCGCACGGTCGTCATCGAGAACGTCGAGCCCGCCGTCGACGGCGGCCGCTATCCGATCAAGCGCGAGGTCGGCGCGGTCCTCGAGGTCACCGCCGACATCTTCAAGGACGGCCACGACGTGCTGGTGGCGTACCTGCGCTATCGCCGCGATGGCGATCGGGCGTGGCTCGAGACGCCGATGCGCCTCCTCGACAACGACCGCTGGGCCGGGGCGTTCCCCCTGACTGCGGTCGGGCGCTACCGGTACACGGTCGAGGCGCTGTCCGAGCCCTTCCTCTCCTGGCTCGCCGACCTCGAGAAGCGCCGCGCCGGCGGGCAGGATCTCGCGAGCGCGCTGGGCGAAGGCCTGGCGCTGATCCGCGCCGCGGCGTCGCGCGCAGCCGGGGCCGATCGCGCCGCCCTCGCCGCGTACGCCGAGCGCATGGAGCGAGCCCTCAGCGACCTGGACGCGGTGACGGTCGCGTCGGATCACGGGCTGGCCGCTCTGATGACGCGCTACCTCGATCGCGGAGAGGCGACGTGGGCCGAGCGCGAGGTCGAGGTGGTCGTCGATCCGGAGCGCGCGCGATTCGCCGCCTGGTACGAGTTCTTCCCGCGCTCCGGCACGGCCGTCGACCGGAGCGCCACCTTCAAGGAAGCCGAGGCGCAGCTAGGGCGTGCGGCCGCCATGGGTTTCGACGTCGTCTACCTGCCGCCGATCCATCCGATCGGCCTCGCGCATCGCAAGGGCCGCAACAACGAGCTGGACGCGGCCCCCGGCGATCCCGGCAGCCCCTGGGCCATCGGCAGCGCCGACGGCGGGTATACCGCGGTCCACGCCGATCTCGGCACCCTCGAGGACTTCGATCGGTTCGTGGAGGCGGCGCATCGGCTGAGGCTCGAGGTGGCGCTCGACTTCGCGATCCAGTGCTCGCCGGATCATCCCTGGGTCCGGGAGCACCCGGAGTGGTTCTTCCACCGGCCCGACGGCACGATCAAGTACGCGGAGAACCCGCCGAAGAAATACCAAGACATCTATCCCATCAACTTCCAGAGCGAGGCAGCGCCCACCCTCTGGGAGGCGATGCGGCGGATCCTCGAGTTCTGGATCGGCCACGGTGTCAGCACGTTCCGCGTCGACAACCCCCACACCAAGCCGGTGAAGTTCTGGGAGTGGCTCATCCGCAGGATCAAGGATGCCCACCCGGACGTCGTCTTCCTGGCCGAGGCGTTCACGCGGCCGAAGATGATGAAGGTCCTGGCCAAGTCGGGCTTCACCCAGTCGTACACCTACTTCACCTGGCGGAACACGAAGCCGGAGCTGACCGACTATCTCACGGAGATCACGACGCCTCCCGTGGCGGAGTATTTCCGCGGCAACCTCTGGCCCAACACGCCCGACATCCTTCACGAGACGTTGCAGCGGGGCGGCCGGCCGGCCTTCAAGACGCGGCTCGTCCTGGCAGCGACCCTGTCGTCGCTCTACGGCATCTATTCGGGCTACGAGCTCTGCGAGAACACGCCGCGCGAGCCCGGCTCCGAGGAGTACCTGAACTCGGAGAAGTACGAGTACAAGGTGCGGGACTGGGACGCGCCCGGCAATCTCGTCGACTACGTGACCCGGATCAACCGGATCCGGCGCGAGAATGCGGCGCTTCACGGCTACACGAACCTTCGCTTCTACGGCTCGGAGAATCCGAACATTCTCTTCTACGGCAAGATGACTCCCGAGCGCGACAACGTCGTGCTCGTCGCGGTCAATCTCGATCCCTTCGCCATGCACGGCGGCTTGGTCGACGCGCCCATCGCAGAGCTCGGGATCGACGAGGCCCAGTCCTATCGCGTGCACGAGCTGATCGGCGATGACTGGTACGACTGGAGCGGCGCGCGAAACTACGTGGAGCTACACCCGGACGTCGAGCCCGCGCAGGTCTTCGTCGTTCACCGCTGAGACGGCGATGTGCCCGTGGCGGGTGGCGTTCCCGTGGCGGGCGGCGTGGCTTTGGCCGGCGGCGCGCTCGCGGCCGGCGGGAGCTTCTGCGGCGGCGTGAAGATCATCGCCGGGACGTTTCGACCGTCCTGGTCGAAGTAGACTAGGAGCCCGGCCTCGTAGAGGAAGAACTCCAGATCGCCTTCGGTGCCGACGCGCGATGGCGGCCCCCACCCCTCGATGACGAGCTTGCGGTTGAAGACCTCGAACTTGGGCTCGATCCTGAACGTCCGCACGACGTCCTTGCGGTAGCCGGAGGGAGTGAGCAGGCCGAAGTCGACCGTCATCTTGTTTATCCCGGTCGGCGCCTGCGGGCCCTCGTACGACCACTGCACCGTGTCGTAGTTGTCGACCTTCAAGGGTGTCTCCCGGGTCGGCGCGCCGTAGCGCGCGCGCACGTGCGCCTGGGTGCTCGTGCCGGGCCTGATCTGCCCCCATTCCGCTCCGGCCGCGGGAATGGCCAAGAGGAGCACCGATGCCAGCACCAGGAATAAGGCGCGCATCGCTAGTACCCGAGCGCCGCGCCGTCGCCCCGCGGGTCGGCGCCGCCCATCAGCGTTCCGTCCCGGAGCACGATCCCGTGTGCATGGCCGCATCGCCAGAAAAGCTCGGGCGCCGGCTTCACGCGATGGCCCCTGGCGACCAGTCCGGCAAGCACTTCGGCCGACACGCGTGATTCGATATGCGTCGTGTCGTCCGGATCGCCCGGAAGGAACGCGCCCATCAGAAAGCGCGGCCGCTCGATCGCCTCCTGGATGTCCATCCCGTAGTCGAACAGGTTCGTGAGCACCTGCAGATGAAACATCGCCTGCCCGTTGCCTCCCATGGTCGCGAAGCCGAGGACCGGTCGATCGTCGCGGGTCGCGATGCACGCCATCAGGGTGTGGAACGGCCGCTTGCCCGGCTCGAGAGCTGCGGGGTGCGAGGGGTCCATCGTGAAGTGACGGCCCCGGTTCTGGAGCACCACCCCGGTCCCGGGCGCCACGATGCCCGAGCCGAACCCGTTGAACAGGCTCTGGATCACGCTGATCAGGTTACCCCGCTCGTCTGCCACGACGAAGCCCGTGGTGTCCCCCTCGGGATCGCCGAAGGCGTACGACTGCGCCTTGGACAAATCGAGGTCTCTGCGTCTTCGGGCCGCATAGGATTTCGACAGAAGCCCGGCGACCGGCACCCGGGCGTGCGCCGGGTCACCGATCCAGCGATCGCGATCCGCGTACGCCAGCTTCGCGACCTCGACCAGCATGTGGAGGTGCTCGATCGAGTGGGGAGAGTGATCGGCGAGTGAGAGGCCTTCCAGGATGTTGAGGCCGAGCAGCGCCACCAGGCCCTGTGTCGGCGGCGGCGTCTCGTGGATGGTGGCCCCGCGATAGGTCGTCGAGATCGGGTTGCCCCACTCACCCGCGTGGTCCGCCAGGTCGTCCGCCGTGAGGAAGCCGTCGGCCTCCATGCGCCGGGCGATCGCCTGCCCGACACGGCCGCGATAGAAGAGGTCGGGGCCCTCGGCGGCCAGATCCGTGAGAGTCCGCCCGAGGTCGGACTGAACCAGGAGCTCTCCGAACGCCGGGCTCTTGCCTCCGGGGACGAAGATGCGCCGCCATTCCGGGTCGGTGTGAACGGGGGTGAACTCGCGAATCGTCTGGCTCAGGAGCGATCCGGTCGGATATCCGCGGGAGGCCCAGTGAATCGCCGGCTGCAAGAGCTCGGCGAGCGGCCGCGTCCCGAATCGCTCGAGCAGCATCGCCCAGCCGCGCACGCAGCCGGGAACGCTGACGGTCGTCGGGCCGGTGACCGGCAGACGGTCCATCCCTCGGCGGCGCAGCTCCTCGAGGCTCGCCCGCGAGCCGGAACGGCCGGCGCCGTTGAGAAAGTGGATCCGACCGGTCGCGGCCTCGTGGTAGAGGCAGAAGATGTCGCCACCGACGCCGCAGTTCTCGGGCTGCGTCACGCCGAGCACGGCGTTCACGGCGACAGCGGCGTCGGCCGCGGTCCCGCCGGCTCTCAGGACGTCGAGGCCGGCGACAGTCGCGTAGGAGTGGGCCGAGGCGACCATGCCCCGCCGTCCGAGCGCGACGGGGCGATGCGAGTAGCCAAGAAGGGGCATGCCGTCACCCGCCCTGGAACAACCGGGAGATCTCGTCCTGCGGGAATACCGGCATCGGCTCCTGGCGGCTGCCGCTCATCAGGGTGATCCCCTGCTCGCGGGGCACGACCTGGCCGATGAAGTGACAATCGATCGACTCGCGCGCGAGGGCGTGGATCACGATGCCGGCGTCGGCGGGCGCCAGGGTCATGAGCAGGGCCCCCGAGGCGATCGTGCCGAGCGGATCGAGCCCGAAGGCGTCGCAGAGCGCCCGCCCTTCCGGCAGCACCATGACACGCTCCCGGTCGATGCGCAGCCCGACGCCCGCGGCGTTCGCCAGCTCGACGAGCGCCGTGGCGATGCCGCCCTCGGTGGGGTCGTGCATCGCGTGCACCGTGGCCAGTTCGCAGGCGATCTCGACCTCGGGTAGGACGCTGAGGCCGGGCGCCTTGAGAAAGCCCCTGGCCCGGCGAATCACCGCCGCGGACACGCCGCGCTCGCGAAGCTCCCCTTCCTTCTCCCGCGCGATGATCGCCGCGCCCTCGAGCGGCACGCCCTTCGTCATCACGACCGCGTCGCCCACGCGCGCGCCGGAGGTCGTCACGAGCTTGTCCTTGCCGACTTCGCCGAGCATCGTGCCGGCGACGATCGGACGGTCCAGACCGTGCGTCACCTCGGTGTGGCCGCCGACCAGCTCGACCTCGAGCTCCTCGCACGCTGCGTGCAGATCGGCGAACAGCGTCTCGACCGACGCGTCGCTGGCGGCGCCCGCCGGCAGCAGCAAGGTCGCCAGGAACCAGCGCGGGCGCGCGCCGCGAACGGCGATGTCGTTGGCGTTGACGTGAAGCGCGTACCACCCGATCTCGGTGGTCGCGAACGTGATCGGATCGCTCGTCGCCACGAGATACCGGTCGCCCATGTCGATGACGGCGGCGTCTTCACCGACCTTGGGGCCGACGACGACGCGGGGATCCCGGATCTGGTGCTTGTCGAAGATCGCCTGCAGCGTGTCGGCACGGAGCTTGCCGATAGGCAGGGACTGCATGCCGGCGAGTAGTATACACGGGCGCTCTCGAGCCGGGCGCGGCTGGACTTCGATCAGGCTTGCCCGGGCCGGTCGAGCACCAGCCGCGTCCAGCGCTTTCGATGACCTGCTCGTGAGGCGCCGTCGGCCGCGTCGGCCATCCAGCCGCTCAGCCGAGGAGCTTCAGCAGGTCGGACGTCAAATCATA
>Ga0187776_10000777_pt1 | contig 15428 bp, 17 predicted proteins | sample 0216_BV02_MP12_2_FD_132426 | JGI IMG/M metagenome (GOLD analysis project Ga0187776, IMG submission 132426) | Tropical peat soil microbial communities from peatlands in Department of Meta, Colombia - 0216_BV02_MP12_20_MG | ecosystem: Environmental > Terrestrial > Soil > Wetlands > Peat | place...
ACGCCGAGCTCGGCGAGCCCGCCGGGAAGCGTGCCCGAGCGCGAGACCGCCACCACCTCCCAGCCGTCCGTCGCCAGCGTGCGCGCAGCGGCTCGGCCGATCTGGCCCGTGCCGCCGATGAGAACCGCCCGTGCCACTAACGGGCAACCCTATGCCGCGCGGCAAAGGCGGCGACGACGGCGGCAGCTAGCACGATCGCGGCGGCGATCTGCAGCGCGAGGTGGACACCGTGGCCGGCGGAGTTCTCCGCCGCGACGAGGACCTTGGCGACGATCTTTCCGTGCCCTCTTGCCGCGGGGCTGTTCTCTGCGTCGGTGATGTTGCCGCCCGTCGTCACGAACTGGATCACGATCTGCCGGAACTGGACCGGGATCCCGAGCCGCACGAGCTTCTCCGTCAGGCCGCTCGTGAGCTGCGCATTGACCACGGCGCCGAGGACGGCGACGCCGAAGACGCCGCCGAGCTCGCGGCTCGTGTTCACGGTCGAGGCGGCCATGCCCGACTGCTCCGACGGAACGAGCGTGAGCACGGATGCGGTCATCGTGACGAGGGCGATCCCGAACCCGATCCCCGCGACCGCGAGCGGCCAAGTCAGCGCGGAGATGCTCGTCGTCGCCGTGAGCTGCTGGTCGACGAGCAGGAGGCCGACCCCGGCCAGCAGGCAGCCGAGCACCATCGGCACTCGAGGGCCGACTCGCGCCGTCCAGAAGCCGGCGAGCGGACCCGACACGATCATGGCCACGGCGAGCGACGTGAACACGAGCGCGATCTGATAGCCGGAGAAGTTCGAGATCAGCTGCAGGTAGAGCGCCGTGAAGAAGAAGACGGAGAAGACCGAGAGATTGGTGGCGAAGGCGACGATGTTTGCCGCGGTGAAGGTCGGGTTGCGGAGGAACTCGATCTTCAGCACCGGATCGGGCGACCGCCGCTCGATCTCGACGAAGGCGACCGTGAGGATCGCCGTGAGGACGAAGAGACCGTCGATCCACCACGTGCCGTAGCCCCGGTTCTCGCCGCCGATGACGCCGAAGGTCGCAGCGACGATCGCCGCCGCGCCCGTGACCAGGCCGGGCACGTCTAGCCGGCGGCCTGCCGGATCGCTGCTCTCGGTCAGAGTCACGGCGGCCACGGCCAGCGCGAGGGCGCCGAAGCCGAGGCTGAACCAGAAGATGCTCTGCCAGCCGGCGCCGGCGACCAGCACGCCGCCGATCACCGGGCCGAGCGAGAGCGCGAGCCCCGAGACGGCCGCCCAGACGCCGAGTGCCAGCGACCGCTCCCGGTGCTCGGGATAGATGTGGCGGATCAGCGAGAGCGTGCCCGGTTCCGAGCCCGCCGCGCCGACTCCCATCACGATCCGGCCGGCGATGAGGACGCCCGACGTAGTCGCGAGCGCGGCCACGATCGATCCGGCACAGAAGATCGCCACCCCGGCCAGCATCACCTTCTTCCGCCCGAAGAGGTCGCCGAGCGTCCCGCCCGTGAGCATGAGCGCGGCGAACGCGAGCATGTAGCCGTCGACGATCCACTGCAGGCCGCTGACGCTGACGCTGAGCGACGACTGGATGTCCGCGAGCGCCACGCTGACGATCGTGTTGTCGAGGAAGGTGAGGAAGAGGATCGCGCAGACGGCCGCGAGGGCCACCCCGCGGGAGTGACGCTGCCGGACCAGCGCGAGCGTGCTCACGCGAAGGACGTTACGAGGTCTTGCAGACTGCAGGCGTGCTGCCGGACAGCGTGACCAGCTTGCAGAGGCTCGTGTCGCCGACCTTCCACATGCCGTTCTGCTTCACCGCGGAGCCAATCTGCGTCGGGAGAGCCGATCCGCTGAGCTTGACGGTGTACTCGACCTTGGCCGTGTCGGCCCCCTCGAGCGTCACGGAGGAGACCTCGGCACTCACGTTCTTCGCGAGCGGATTGCTCGCGAAGCTCGCGACCAGCGCCTTGTACCGGGGGCCGTCCTGGAGCACCGCGACGCGGTCGGGGACCGACGTCTTGGGCGAGAAGAACGTCTCGTACGCGCTCTTGATCTGCTCCTCGTCGCTCGGGGCCTTCTGGCCGGAGCCGCCGCAGGCCGATAACAGCAGCACCGCGACGAGCAAGATGGCGAGCCGTCTCACGGCGTGCAAGCCTAGACCTCTTGCAGCGAGCGCGCTCCCGGTCCGATGTAGCGGGCGGAGGGGCGGACGAGGACACCGAGCCGCTTCTGCTCGAGGATGTGGGCCGACCAGCCGGCCGTCCGCGAGCACGCGAACATCGCCGGGGCGAGCTGCGGCGGCACGCCGGCGACGTCGAGAACGACCGCCGACCAGTACTCGACGTTCGTCCACGAGTGGCTCGGGCTCTTCTTCGCGATCGCCTCGTGGGCGACCTGCTCGAGCTCCTCGGCCACCTCGACCCGCGGCGACCCAAGCTCTTTCGCCACCCGCTTGAGCACACGCGAGCGCGGGTCCTCGGCGCGGTAGACGCGGTGCCCGAAGCCCATGATCCGCTCGCCGCGTCCGAGCGCATCGTCCACCCACTTCTCGGCGTCACCGGATTCGTCGACGGCGTCGAGCATCGGCAGGACGCGAGCGGGCGCGCCGCCGTGCAACGGCCCCGAAAGGGCACCGACAGCCGACGCGAGCGCAGCGCCGGCGTCCGCTCCCGTCGAGGCGACGATCCGCGCGGTGAAGGTTGACGCGTTCAGGCCGTGCTCGGCGGTGCAGATCCAGTACGTGTCGATCGCCTTCGCGCTCTTCTGGTCGAGCTCTCCGCGCCATTCGAGCACGAACCGCTCGGCGGCGGTCTGCCCCTCCATGACCGTCTCCTCGGGCACGGGCGCTACGTCGGCGCCGCGAGCCGACTGCGCGACGACCGAGAGTGCCGCCGCCGAAAGCCGGCGGAGGTCCTCCTTCGCCTGTTCGTCGTCGACGTCGATGAACTGGCCGAGCTTCCACTCGCCGCTCAGGGCCGCGAGGCTCGACTGGAGGTCGGAGATGTAGCCGCCGGTACGGCGCTCGAGATCGACGTGCGAGGGCGGCAGGCCCGGCTGGAGCGACCCGTCGACGAGCAGCCCCCACACCTGCTCGAACGGCACCTTGCCGACGAGGTCCTCGATGTTGACGCCGCGATAGCGAAGCTCGCCGCCTTCCCTGTCGGGCTCCGCGATCTCGGTCTCGAAAGCGATCACGCCCGCAAGGCCCGGTGAGAAGTCGTTGCTGCTCATACGTTGATCTCCTCCAGCTCGATCTCGAGGCCGGCGCCACGCTCGCGAGCGGCGCGAAGCACGAGCGCCGCGGCGGCAAGGTCCTGGATCGCGACGCCGACCGACTTGTACAGCGTGATCTGATCTTCCGAGCTGCGTCCGGCTGCGGTGCCCGCGACGATCTCGCCGAGCTCCACCACACCGCCGCGGCCGAGCGGCTCCAGCTCCGGCGCGCCTGCGGGGAGCGGCGCAAACGCCGAGTCGCGCTGCTCGACGACGACGACGTCCGCGCGCTCGACGATCGCCGGATCCAGCTCGGAGCCTCCTGCGCCGTAACCGACCGAGCTGACGTGCGTCCCGGGGCTCAGCCACTCGTAGCGAACGACGGGCTCGGCGGACGCAGTCGTCGCATGGACGACGTCGGCACCGCGGACGGCCTCCTCGAACTCGCCGCGGCCTGCGACCCGAATCTCCCCGAAGTCCCGCGCCCGCGGGAACATCTCCTGTGCCGAGCGCGACTGGACACCGGTGCCGAGGATCGCAAGCACGCCCGCGTCCGGCCGCGCGAGCAGGCGCGTCGCCAGCGCCGCCGCGGCCGCGGTGCGCATCGCGGTGATGTACGTCCCGTCCATCAGCGCCGCCGGAGTCCCGGTCTCGGGATCGAAGAGCGCGATCAGCGCCTGGTGGGTCGGCCGGTCGCGGTTCCGCGGGAAGAGCGTCACCAGCTTGCAGCCGAGACCGCTGGAAGCAGCGTAGGCGGGCATCGCTCCGAGGATCCCCGTCTCGCCGGCGAAGGCGCCCATGCGCGGCACGAGCGACGCCCGCCCTTCAGAGAGCTCCAGGTGCGCGGCGGCGAGTGCGTCGGGGAGCGCGTCGAGGTCGAGCAGCTCCTCCACCTCGTTGCGGGTGAGGACCAGCATCTCAGCCGTGACGGTACTCCGCGGCGTCTTCATGCCGCGTCGCCTCGCGCACGAGCACGTCGAACGCGCCTGCCGCGCCGACGATGCGGAAGCCGTGCGCCTCGGCAACCCGGCGCGAGCGCTCGTTCCAGCGGAGGATCGACATCCGCAGCCGCGCGTTCGGGTGTTCTGCCAGGACGCGCTCGAGAATCGCGCCGACGAACTCCCGGCCCCGGCCTTGTCCGGTCAGGTCGGGCCGCATCCCGTAGCCGACGTCGACCGTCCCCGCCACCTCCTCGACCCCGGGGACACGCGCCTCCGCCCCGACGCAGCCGTAGCCGACGAGGCCGCCGGTGTCGTCCTCGACGGCGAAGAAGCCGAGCTCGCGCCTGAGCGGGCCCTCGGCATCGTACGTCGCGTACGGCTCGGGGTAGCGCCAGCCGAGAGGCCGCCCGGCCTCGTCTACGGTCAGCTCGCGCGCCCGCACGAGGGTTCAGCCGAGCAGTGTCAGCGACCAGTCGGGACGGTGCTGCGCGTCGAGCGAGAAGAGCAGGATTCGCTGCCACTGGCCGAGGAGAAGCTCCCCGTCCGCGAAGGGGACCTGTTCGCAGCGCGGCCCGAGCAGGAAGGCGAGGAGGCGCTCGCGCGAGCGCAGCGTCGCGGGGACGACGCGCTCGAGCAGCGACTCGAGGTCCTCGAAGAACCCGGTCTCACGCTCCTGCACGCGAACGAGCGAGAGCTCGCTCGCCGTGTGGAGGTACGCGATGCCGGAGGCGACCTCGGCGGCCGCGACCTCACGTGAGACGTCGTTCGTGATGTCCATCACCGACAGGGACGGCAGTGCGGCTGCGATGGAGTACGGGACCTCGACGCTGGTCATGCCTGCGCAACCTCCTTCGGCAGCCTGAAGTGGACGTCCTCTTTCGCCACCTCGATCTCCTCGGGCAGGTCGTAGCCCGCCTGGGCGAGCCGCGCGGCTGTCGCCCGCACGAGCTCCTCGGGCGTCGAGGCGCCTGCGGTGAGGCCGATCGTCTGGTGGCCGTTCAGCAACTCCTTGTCGAGCCTGCTCTCGCCGTCGACGAGCGTCGCGTGTGCGCCCGCGGCCTGTGCGACCTCGACGAGCCGCTGCGCGTTCGAGCTGGTCTCCGAGCCGATCACGAGCACGAGCGTCGCTCCCTGCGCGACCATCGCCTTCACCGCGTCCTGCCGGTTCTGGGTCGCGTAACAGATGTCGTCGGCGTCCGGCCGCCGCAGGGTTCCGAGGTGGTCCTCGAGCGCGTCGACGATCGGCGCGACGTCGTCGAGGGAGAGCGTCGTCTGCGTGATCACGGCGACGGGCTTCTCGGTCTCGAGCTCCCGCGCCTGCTCCGGAGACTCGATCACCACGGTCGAGTCGGGACGCTCGCCGAGCGTCCCGATCACCTCGACGTGGTTCTCGTGGCCGACGAGCGCCACGAGGTGGCCGCTGTCGGCGTAGCGGCGCGCTTCTGCGTGCACCTTGTTCACGAGCGGGCACGTGGCGTCGACTACCCGTAGGCCGCGCCGCTGCGCGTTCTCCTTCACCGCCGGGGCGACGCCGTGAGCGGAGAGGACGCAGATCTCGCCCTCCGGGATCTCCTTCTCGTCTTCGACGAAGACGGCGCCGAGCTGCTCGAGCCGGCGCACGACGTGCTCGTTGTGGACGATCTGGTGGCGGACGTAGACCGGCGGCCCGTACTGCTCGAGCAGCCGCTCGACAATCTCGATCGCTCGGTCCACGCCGGCGCAGAAGGAGCGCGGCGCGGCGAGGAGGACGCGGCCGCGATTCACGAGGTCGCCACCGCCTCTTCGAGCGCATGGAGAGCATGCAGCGCGTCTCGCAGCGAGCGAATCGCGTCGCCGCGCCGGGTTGCGACCCAGCGGATCAGGCCGCCGGCGCTCGTGCGGCCGTCCGCGTGGACCGTCCGGTCGACCCCTTCGACCATGCTCGCGGCGTCGTCGGAGATCGCGCGGATGACCCCGGCGAGCCGGCCGCTGCGCGCGAGGACGCCGCTCTCCATGTCCACGGCGTCGGCGCCGCTCGTCTCCCGCAGTCGCGCGCGCTCCGCGGCGTCGTGCACGAGGACGTCGCCACCGAGGACGACGCCGCCGCGGGCGCCGCGCACGCCGAGGCCGGGCCCCTCCCAGAGCGTCGCCCCGGTCTCGTCGACCACGCGCGTCGCGTCGAGCACGTCGCCGATCCTCAGCCCGCCGAGCGAGCCCGCGAGCCCGAACGAGACGAGACGCCCCTCCGGGACGCCGTTCGCGACGCGGACGCCGACGCGGACCGCGTCGAGCCCGAGCCGCCTGGCGACCCGCTCCTCGGCGCTCGTGGCGCACGCGAATGTCAGCCGGTCAGCGTCCAAGCGAGGCTCCTTACGGTCTCCTTCAGGCTCTTCGAGGCCTCGTACGCCGCCGACGGCTCGAAGCCGCAGTGGATGCCGCAGTGCTCGCACCGCGGATCGTTGCCGGGGCCGTACGCTTCCCACTCCATCCCCTCGAGCAGCGCCTCGTACGTGGGGAAGATGCCGTCGGTGAGGAGGTAGCACGGGCCCTTCCAACCGTACGGGTTGCGCGTGATCGAGCCCCACGGCGCGCACGTGAGCTCGCGCCGACCGGTGAGAAAGTCCTGGTAGATGGGCGAGGCGATCCAGCGGTACCCGCGCTCGCGCGTCGCCTGCCGGATGACCCGGAACTTCTCCTCGTGCTCCTCCCGCGTCATCGTCAGCGCCGGGTCGATCTGCGAGTACTGGTAGCCGGGCGCGATCATCATCCCGTCGATGCCGACCTCGTCGGTGAGGTACCGCATCATCTCGACGACGTCGCCGACCTCGGTCTCCTTGAAGATCGTCGTGTTCGTCGTGACGCGGAAGCCGCGGCTGCGTGCCGTCTTGATCGCGTCGATCGCGATATCCCAGAGGCCGGGGTAGTCGCAGACGTAGTCGTGGATCTCGCGCATCCCGTCGAGGTGGATGACGAAGCTCAGCCGGTTGGACGGCTCGAACCAATCGAGGCATTGCTCGAGCCGCAGCGCATTCGTGCACAGCTCGATCGTCTTGCCGAGCTCGAGCACCTGCGGCACGACCTCGTCGATCCCCTTGTAGACGAGCGGCTCGCCGCCGCAGATCGAAACGACGGGAGCGGGGCACTGGACGGCCGCGTCGACGCATTCCTCGACCGACAGGCGGGCCCGGTTCGACTCGTACTCGCGGATCTTCCCGCAGCCGATGCACGCGATGTTGCACGCCAGCGTCGGCTCGAGCATCAGGACGAGCGGATAGCGCTCGCCTTTCCGCTGCTGGGCGGCGACGTACTTGCCGATCGAGACCGTCGATGCGAGCGGGAACTTCATCCAGCCAACCTTTCTCTCAGTCGCCCGAGTGCCAGTAGAGGGAACGTGATGCGGTAGAGGTGATACCGGATCATGAAATCGAGGGGGAATCCCGTGCCGGTGAAGTGCTGCTCCTCCCAGTCTCCATCCGTGCGCTGCGCGGCACAGAGGTAGTCTGCCGCCCTCCGGGTGCTGGAATCCTCAGCGTTTCCTGCGGCCACGTACCCGAGCAGGGCCCAGGCGGTCTGCGACGGGGTCGTGAACTCCGCCCGCCCGCGCCACGCAGGATCGGCGTAGGAGCGGATGTCCTCGCCGAAGCCGCCGCTCTCCTGCTGGACGGAGTCGAGCCATGCGACGGCGCGGCGCATCGAGGGGTGGTCGCGCGGAACGCCGCACGCCTCGAGGCCCGGCAGCACGGCACCGGTTCCGTAGAGATGGTTGACGCCCCAGCGGCCGAACCAGGAGCCGTCCTTCTCCTGCTCGGAGAGGAGCCACTCGACCCCGCGCTCGGCCGCTTCGCGGTGGACGCCGAGCGTCCCGAGCACCTCGACCGAGTGCCCGGTCACGTCGGCGGTCGGCTCGTCGGTCACCTTGCCGAAGTCGCAGAACGGGACGCGGTAGAGCCACATCGCGTTGTTGTCGACGTCGAAGGCCCCCCAGCCCCCGTCGCGTGACTGCATCCCGACGAGCCATTCGACCCCGCGTGCGACCGCGTCCTCCTCGCCAATCCCCATGCCGTGCAGCGCGAGCGGAAGGACGGCCGTGTCGTCGAGGTCGGGATAGTTGTCGTTCTCGTATTCGAACGCCCAGCCGCCGGGCTCGAGGCCGGGGCGCCGCACCGCCCAGTCGCCCTTGGTGCGCACCTCCTGCGAAAGGAGGTACTCGGCGGCGCGGATGAGCTGCGGATGGTCGTCGGACACGCCGCAGGAGCGCAGCGCGAGCAGCGCGAGCGCCGTGTCCCAGACCGGCGACTGGCACGCCTCGGGACGCAGCCGCTCGCCGTCGGAGACCATGAAGCCCTGCCAGCCGTCGACGGCCTTGCGGAGCGTGGGGTCGTCGAGCCCGTGGCCGAGCGCGGCGAGAGCGATGATCCCCCATACCCACGGCGGCTGGATGCCGGCCCACGAGCCGTCCGCCTCCTGGCGCTCGCGGATCCAGCGCTCGGCGACGGTCACCGCCCTCTGGCGGAGCACGCCCGGCCGGCGCGGCGGCCGCGTCCGTCCGGGGATCGCGCCGATCGAAGCGAGGTCGACGTCGGCCGGCCGCACGGGGCGCAGCGACTGCGCGACCGAGAGCGCCACGAACGTCTGCCGCGCCCAGCACGAGAAGTCGTAGATCGAGAAGGGCGCGGACGGAGGCAGCAGGACGAGCTCGGGCGGGATCGGCACCATCCGCTGCCAGGGCCACTGCCCGAGCAGCGCCATGAAGCACTTCGTGAAGAGGCGGCTCTTCGGGATTCCGCCCTCCTGCTGGATGAAGGCGAGCGCCTGCGGCCCCGGGTCGACGCCCGCGAGCCGACATGCGACGTACGCCTCGATCGACGTGGAGAGGTCGGGCGGGCCCTCGAACCAGATCGACCACGTCCCGTCGTCCCGCATCCGGGCCAGGAGCTCGTTCGCGATCCGGCGGTCGAGCTCGGGCGTGCGCAGGCCGAGGTAGTGGTTCCAGAACAGGTGCTGGGCGGTCATCGTCGCGTTCGACTCGAGCTCGCCGACCCAGATGCCGTCGGGCCGCTGCAGCTCGAGCAGCCGCCGAGCACCGCGGTCGATCGCGGCGTCGAGCCGGGTCAGCTCGGTGGTGGCGGCCATCTCAGGCAGTAACTCTGGCGGAAGTGCTGCTCAAGATGTGCTGAGCCGCTCTCCGGCCGCTGCGGATCGCGCTCTCCATCGTTGCCGGCCAGCCGGTGTCGGTCCAGCTGCCGGCGCGCACGACGCCGGGACGGGAGGTCTCGACTCCCGGGCGCTCGACCCCCGGCCGCAGTGCGACCGTCGCGTATGGCTCGCGGCTGACGCGGGACCAGAGCAGCTCCGCGTCGCCGAGCCGCTCGGTCAGCTGGCCCGCGATCCGCTCCACGAGCTCCCGCCCGCGCACCTCCAGCAGCTCCGGCACGCCGCTCGAGACGACCGTGAGGTACTGCCCGCGCTCGGGAGCGTGCCCGGTGAGCCCGCCGCGGTCGAAGATCCAGTGCGCATCGGAGCCGAGCAGCGCCGCGAGCGGCCGGTCGAGCAGCGGCCGGTCGAACCAGAGGTGGACGCTCACGATCGGCGAGTCCTCGAGGGCGGGTTCCGGCTCCCCGAGCAGGCGCGCGCTCTCGCCCGGCGGCACCGCGACAACGACGGCGTCGGCGTCGATCTCGTCGAGGGAGCGCACGCGCGTGTCGGTCTGGACCGTCGTTCCGGCCGCCTCGAGCGCCGCTCCGGCCGCGTCGCCGTGCATCCGGCCGAGCGGCCGCGTCGGAAGGACGAGGTCGCTGCTCGCGCGCGGGCCGAGCAGCGCGGTCCGGACGGTAAAGAGCCCCGCTTCGGCATCGACCTCGTCACAGCGAAGGTTGAGCGCAGGCCGGATGAAGACGTCCCAGAACCGGCCGATCGCGGCGTCGGAAGCGCCGAGGCGCCGCAGCAGCGCGCCGAAGGTCTCGCCGGGCTCGGCGCGCGCGTTCCGGCAGCGGGCCGTCACGAGCGGAATCCGGATGCGATCGCGCGCCGGCAGGTGGCGGTAGCGCAGGAGCGATGCGAGCCGCGGCTCGATCGCCGAGACCGCGCCGTCCTCGGCGATCACCGGCAGCGCGAGGCGCGTGCGCAGGAACGACCCTCCTTCGCCGATGCGGTCGAGGAAGCGCAGGTACTCCGCGAAGCAGCCCAGCGCGATGTGCTGCCCGTTGTCGGGCGGCGGGTCGGGATCGCCGCCCCGCTCGGGCAGGGTCTGGACAGCGCCGCCCAGCGTCGGCCTCGCCTCGACGACCGTCACGGCCTGGCCCGCGTCGACGAGGTCGAGCGACGCCGCCAGCCCCGCAAGCCCTCCGCCGACTACGGTGACCCTCATGGCAAGAGCTCCTTCGCCACGATCGCGAGCTTGCGCGGGGTGGAGAGCCGCACCTTCTCGCCGAAGACGTCGAAGCCGCCCGTCTCGATCCGGTCGAGCGTCTCGCGGTAAAGGCCGGCGAACGTGCCGACGCAGAGCGCGCTGCGGCGGTCGAGCGACTCGAGGAGGCATAGCCCCTCTGCCAGGTATGCCCGTGCCCGGGCGCTGTGAAAGGTCATGAGCGCGAGCCATTCGGGCGTGATCCGTCCCTGCTCGATGTCCTGCTCGTCCACCCCGAAGGCGTCCAGTTCGTCCTGCGGGAGATAGACGCGCCCGAGCCGCCAGTCCTCGGCCACGTCGCGGAGAATGTTGATCAGCTGGAGCGCGATCCCGAGCGTCATGGCGTGCTCCGTGTCGTCGGAGCCGTACACCGGGACGCACGCGAGCCCGACCGCGCCCGCGACCTTCTCGCAGTAGCCGCGCAGCTCCTCGAAGTCGCGGTAGCGCGCCTGCTCGATGTCCTGCACCCCGCCGTCGACGAGCGCGGCGAGCGGCTCGCGCGGGATGCCGAAGCGCGTGCGCGCATCGCGCAGCGCGACGAACACCGGATCGACCGAATCACGGTCGAGCGCGGCACGGATCTCCTCGAGCCGAACGCGCTTCTCGTCGGCCGGCAGGTTACCGTCGGCGACGTCGTCGACAGCCCGCGCGAAGGCATAGATCGAAGCGATCGCCTGCCGCTTTCCGCGCGGCAGCACCATGATCCCGTAGGAGAAGTTCTTCGCCTCTCGCCGCGTTATCCGCTCGACCTCGGCGTACGCCTCCTGAACCGTCATCGCACGAGCACGATTGCGGCCTCGCGCGCGAGGCGCGCGCGCGACGGCCGCGGGCGGCCGTTGAAGACGTCCCAGCCGGCCGACTCGAGCGCGTCGATCGCGGCCACGCCGCCGCGGGCGAAGAGCGCGACCGCCCGGCCGAGGCGCCCGCCGATCTGCATCCGCAGGATCTCCCCGGTTGCCAGCAGCTCGGCCGCCCGCCGGGCCTCGAAGCGCAGCAGGGCGCGCAACTCCTCCGTGGGCCGGTCGAGCGGCGGGTCGCCGAACGCACGTCGATCCTCCGCAGGCAGGTACACACGCCGGAGCTCGAGATCCCTCGGCACGTCCTGGAGGAAGTTCACGAGCTGGAGCCCGGTACAGACGGAGTCGCTCGCTGCGACGAGCTCCGCATCGTCGAGCCGGCGCAGGACGCCTAGCACGAGCCGCCCGCACGGGTCGGCCGAATGGACGCAGTAGTGCTTCAAGTCGTCCCAGGTCTCGTACTCGCTCACGTGCTGATCCATCCGGTTCGCCTCGATCAGGCGCAGAAACGGCTCGCGCGGCAGGTCGAACTCCCGGATCGTCGGCTGCACGTTCCGCAGCACCGGCCACGTCGGCTCGCCTGTGAAAGCGGCGTCCACCTCCCGCTCGAGCTCGTCGAGCGCCGCGAGCCTGTCTCCCTCGTATGAGTCGCCGAGCTCGTCGACGAGGCGTGCATAGCAGTAGAGCGCTCGGATGTGCGGGCGCAGTGCGCGCGGGAAGAGGACCGAGCCGACCGGGAAGTTCTCGCCGGCGGCACGCGCTGCGATCTCGGCGAGCTCCACGAGGCCATTCTTGCTTGAATGCCCGCGCGCGAGCCGAACGTAAGGGGAGGGAGATTGAGCGACGCGCGTGGACCCGGGCAGGGACAGTCCGGCGGGCGCGAAGCCGCCGTGACCGCAGTCGACAGCCGCGACGGCGCCGTCGTCGTCTCGCTGGCCGGGGAGCTCGATCTCTACAACGCCGACGAGGTGCGGCGCGCGCTGCTCGATGCCTCCGCCCGGGAGCCGAATGTGCTCGTCGTCGACCTCGGGGAGGTCACGTTCATCGACTCCACGGCGCTCGGCGTGCTGATCGAAGCGCACTCGAGGATGGCCGACCGCCAGGGCTTCCGTCTGGCCGCGCCCGGCGTAGAGACCCGGCGGGCCCTCGAGGTGTCGGGGCTCGACCGTCACTTCCTTGTCCATGACACCGTTCCGGAGGCGCTCGAGGCGGCTCGCTGAATGGGGTTCGAACCGCTGCTGCCGGCCGATTCGCTCGAGCGGCACGCCGACGCGATCGTCGCTGTGTCGCTCGCGATCGAGAAGGGAGACACGCTCGTCGACGCGCGCGGCCGGCGCATTACCTTGATCCGCGAGGGGGCCTGGCAGATCTGAAGGCGGTCACCATTCTGGCGGTGCTCGCGCTGGCGGCCACGGTCGCGACGGGCTGCGGCAGCGGGAGCTCCCAACCCCGGATAGTCACGCGAGCGTCGGCGGCCGGGCCTCCGAAATGCACGCTCTCGGCGAAGCAGCGCCGCGTGATCCGGCGCGCGAAGCGCATGATCGTGCAGATGCACCGGCTCGACAATCGGCTGAACACGGTGCACGACCACGGCCCGATGAGGCTCGAACTGCTGCTCAACCGCTTCCTGCTCTCCATCGGCGTGCTGCCGGTGGACGATCGCGCCCTCCTGATCCGCAAGGCGAAGAGCGCGGTCGGCCTCTGCCGCGACTGCTTCGACGCCCTCGAGGCGGAGGAGCCCGCCGTCCAGACCAAGCTCGGCGAGTCTCCTTGCAAGGCCGGTTTCTAGAGGACCGTCATCCCGTCGTCGTGGGGAACTGGGAGGAGTAGGCGTAGGTTCCGGTGCCGCTGATCTCGGTGCCGTTGAGCGTCGGCGACGGGAAGTTCACGACCTTCATGTTCGCGACCGCCGGGGCCATGAAGTCGTGCCAGATCTCGGCCGGCAGCGTCCCGCCGGCCACCTGCCCGACGCCCTCGACGTTGTAGAGCGGGATCTCGCCTCCGGGATACCCGACCCAGACGCAGGTCGCCAGTTGCGGGACATAGCCGCAGAACCAAGCGTCCTGGAAGTCGTTGGCCGTCCCTGTCTTGCCCGCCACCTCGCGGCCGCTGATCGCCGCCGCGGTCCCCGTGCCGTGCTGGACCACGCCCTGCAGCGCGTACGTGAGCTCGGCGGCGACGTTCGGGCCGAGAATCCGCCGGCCCGCAGTGTCAATCTTCTTCAGCTTCCCGTTCGGCCCGCGGACGCTCTCGAACGCCAGTGGATCGTGGTGGATCCCGCCCGAGGCGAAGGTCGCGTAGACGTCGGTCATCTCGAGCGGCGTGAACCCGACCGAGCCTAGCGTCATCGCGCACACTGTCTTGAAATCGGCGCCGGAGCTCGTGATCCCGAGCTGGTGCGCCATCGCCTTGACGTTTCTGACTCCGACCTTCGCGATCAACTGCGCGAAGATCGTGTTGACGGAGTTCGCGGTCGCGTCGAGGAGGTTCATCGTGCCCGCCGCCTCGTCCGCGAAGTTGTGCACGTCCCAGGGACCGTTTCGGTCCGCGCACTGCGGATCGGTGATGAAGAGCTCCGGCGGTCCGTAGAACGTCGAGTACAGCGAATCGCCCTCGCTCAGCGCGGTCGCCAGCGTGATCGGCTTGAAGGAGCTGCCCGTCGAACGATGCGCCTGCGTCGCGAGGTTGAACTGCATCTTCCGGCCGCTCGGCAGGTAGTCGACCATCGCCTTCACGGCGCCGGTGCGCGGGTCGATCGCAACGATGGCCGCTGCAGGATCGGAGGGGGTGCGCAGAACCGACGCGACGGCGTGGTATGCGAGCCCCTGCAAGCGCATGTCGAGGGTCGTCTTGACATGGAGGCCGCCAAGCTCGACCTGCCGCTGACCGAACCTCTCCGCGAGCTGCGTCGTCGCCCAGCCGAAGAAGTTCGGCTGATGCAGCTGCGTGTAGAGATGACTGGGCCGGAGCAGGAGAGGCTTCCGCATCGCCGCACGCATCTTTTCGGCCGTGATGTAGCCGTTCTTGTGCATCGCCCGCAGCACGTCGTTCCGGCGGGCGAGTGCCGCTCTCGGATTGACGAGCGGGTCGTAGGTCGTCGGAGCCTGCGGGAGTCCCGCGAGTAGCGCAGCCTGTGCGAGCGTCAGGTCCGAGGCGCTCTTGGAGAAGTACGTCTGCGCGGCGGCCTGCGCGCCGTAGGCGTGCCTCCCGTAGAACACCTCGTTGAGATAGGCGGTGAGGATCCCCTTGCGCGAGTGCTCCTGGAAAAACTTCTCGGCGAGGCAGGCCTCCTTGACCTTGCGCGAGAGCGTCCGCTGCGGGTTCCCGATGTAGAGGTTGCGGACGAGCTGCTGGGTAAGCGTCGATCCGCCTTGGACGATGTGTCCGGTGGAGATGTCGTCGTAGAACGCGCGCGCGATGCCCTGGTAGTCGAGCGCGCCGTGCTGCCAGAAACGCGCGTCCTCGATCGCCACCGTGGCCTGGGGCAGCCAGGGCGAGATCCTCGAGAGGACGAGCGGCTGCCGGTTCGTCGCCGAGGGGACGACGCCGAGCAAGCGCATGTTGTTCGTGTAGAGGAAGGAGTTCGAGCCGAGTCGCAGCGGCCGGAGATCGGAAAGGCTGCACGTCGAGAGGAGGATCTGGCGCCCGGTGAAGGCGACGGTCGCGAGCACGAGCGCGACGGCCGACGCCAGGAGCAGCACGAGGACGAGCAGGATGCTGCGATGCTTGCGGTGGCGGCGGCGCAGCCGCGCATGGCGGAGGACGAGGAGCCGCTCGAGCTCCAGCTTGTCCCTGCGCGAAGGCCGGCGCCGCTGCGGTCCTCCTCCGTTACGACCCTGATCGCCGGCCACTGCCCGCCATTGTGCTCGAAACGACGGATCATCGAGCCGCAGGCCAGGTCGTTTGACCGCCGGCGGAGGCGCTGACGCTCGGGAGAGAGGAGAAAAAAAGAGGGCGCGGTCCCCCGCGCCCTCTCGCCAAGCCCTACTAGATCAGGCTTACGGGCAGTGCGCGCCGTCCATGACGACGGTGCCGCCGGGGCCGGTGACCGAAGCCCAGTGGCTTCCCACGCTCGCCTCGATGCAGTAGCCGGTGTTGCCGGCGCCGGTCCCTTCCAC